>Ga0184637_10000488_pt1 | contig 29488 bp, 1 predicted proteins | sample PLM3_127_b2_FD_133143 | JGI IMG/M metagenome (GOLD analysis project Ga0184637, IMG submission 133143) | Groundwater sediment microbial communities from an aquifer in East River, Colorado, USA - PLM3_127_b2 | ecosystem: Environmental > Terrestrial > Soil > Riparian zone | place: USA: East River... | reverse complement strand
GTTCGCGCGGGCGCGCAAGTTCGGGATCTGCGTCAGGTCGGCCAGCATGTAGTAACCGTCGAACCGCAGCAGCGGGTTGGCGTTGAACAGCACGGTGGAGATGCCGGCGATCAGCATGATGTCAAAAAGAATCGCGCGCGTGATGCCGGGCTCGACCTCGAGCCAGAGCAAGAGCGCCAGGGAAGCGATGAACAGCTCGACCACCATTCCCGCCGCCCCGACGACCATGCGCCGTTGCGGTTCCCGGAAAGCCGAGGCGGCCGAGGCGTCCACGTAGGGGATGGGCATCAGCACCAGGATCATGATCCCCATCTCGTGGACCTCGCCGCCCCAGGCCCTGGTGGCGCACGCATGGCCGAACTCATGCAGCAGCTTCAGCACCGGAAAAGTCAGCCACAGCAACAGCAGGTTTTGCGGCGCGAGCACCCGGTCGGTCACATTCTCGGTCAACTCCGTCCAATGCGCCGCCGCAGTGAATGCCGCCATGCCGACGACGACGCACCAGACGATCGCGCCAGCCCAGCCGAACAGCGGCCGGTACCATGGCAGCCAGCGCTCGAGCAGCCGATCCGGGTCGAACAGGGGGATGCGGATGGACAGCGGGGAGAGCAGGTATTGCAGCCACTTCCTGCGCTTGCCGCGCTGCGCCCGGCGCAGCAATTCGGCGACGTCCGGCGTCACTTCCGACTGCAGCACCTCCGCTGCATGCAGCTGCCCGAGCAGCCGGATCAGCTCGTCCTGGGTGGGCGCGTCGTCCCCGAACTTCGTCGTCGCGCTGTCCCAGATCTCCTGCACCGAGCGGCGGCCATCCATCAGGCCGATCACGAAATGCGACACCGTGTTGAAGCGGTGCATGCGGCGCGATACCCGGTCCTCGAGCACGTACCACAACTCGCCGCGGTAGTGGTGCCGGTGAATGCGGACGTGGCTGCGCAGCCGCGGCTTCAGCTCCGCCACCCGGTACCAGGAAGTGCTGTGCAGGTCGGTGGACATGCGGGCGGACGCGCTAGCAGCCTGTCGGACTTGCCATTATTAACGGTGTGCGTGAACGCATGGGTAGTCGTGCTTGGCTATGGCGGAGCCGACAGGCTGAATTAATACACCTTGCTGAGGACCGAACACTATTCAGCATAACTGCTACCCCTCACAACCTGTCGTTCAATTTAGGAGTTTGTCCGACGCAAGTCCGACAAACTCCTAGGGCAACCGGGACCACAGCCACAGGCGCACCCAGTCGGTCAGGGTGTGCGTCCAGATCCACACCAGCTTGCGCTCGTCCACCTGTATCTTGCCCACTCCCTCCATTCCCGGGCGCAAGCGTCGGTCACGGTGGTCCAGCGTGGCCTCGACCCGGAAGGAATTGACACCCTCCCTGGCGGTGTTGACCGAGGTGATCTTGCTGATCGTGAAGCCGAAGCGCTCTCCCGGCATGGATGCGACCGCCAGCTCGCCGCGCTGGGCGAGCGCGACGTGGGCAATGTCGCGCTCGTCCACGCGCAGGGCGATGCGGTAGTCCTCAAGCGGGGCGATCTCGAACAGCACCTGCCCACGCTCCACGGGCGAGCCCAGGCTCTGCGACAGGTCGCCGCTGACGATGACGCCATCAAACGGGGCCACCATCTCGATGCGCGCTAGCTGTTCTTCCACCAGGGCGAGCTGCGCTTCGCTCTGCGCCAACTGGGCGCCCACGATTTCGGTCTGGGCGCGGTCGTGCTTCGCCATCGCCTCCCGATGCTGCCTCACGTACTGGTCGCGCTGGCTCGCGAGCCGGGTGCGCTCGAGCCTCAAGTCGCGGTCATCAAAGCGGCCGATGACCTGCCCCGACTTGACCGTGTCCCCCGCCCGCAGCGACGCCTCCTTCACGTAGCCGTTGAAAGGGGCGGTAATCGCGCGCTGCACGATGCCCTCCACCGTCGAGGAGGAGGAAACGCGGTAGTCGCCCGTGGCAAAGGTGAAAAACAGGACGACGGCGGCGACACCGGTGGCCGCGAGCTTGAACCCGGCGTGCTTCGGCCCGAACAGCCGCTCCCAGAGCTCGCGTGTGGACCCTGCGGCGCGTTCGGGCAGGCTTTCCTCGCTGCGGCGCTTGAGCTCGACGATCGGCCCGGCGAGAGCGGCGACCGCCTCGCAGATTTCCAGGGTGGGCACGTCGAATCGGTGGCCGGCCGACCGTTCCAGGGTAAGCGCCCCCACGACGCGCCCGTCGCTCGTGAGCGGGAGCGTCGCGGCACCTCCGCCCTCCGATTCCCGGAGCAGGCCCTGGTGCGCGTGCGACACCACCGGGAGATTTTCCCTCTCGGGCGGAAAGACGACAGTCTCCCCCTGGTCGATCGCCTCCTCCATCGCTTCGGCGACCGCGCGCAGGAGATTGGCGCGCCGCTCGAACTGTGCGGAGTGGGAAACGGCTCGGATCTTGACGCGCCGGCCATTGTAGACGCCGAGCGCCGCGCGATCGCATCCCAGACGCGTCGCCAGCTCGGTCGTGAACGCGGCGCAGGCCTGGTCCAGGCCGGGATGCTCCAGGAGCGTCGCGACCAGGCCGAGCGCGAGTTTCAGCCGCAGCGTTACCGCCTCCACCGGATCGGCGTGCCGGCGCAGCACCACCTCCAGCCAGCCTGACCCCCATTGCAGGTCGCGCATGGCGGCCTGGAGCTGCGGCTCGGGCCGCCAGTCGATGTCCATGCCGACGACGCCGCGCACTTCGCCATCCAGCCGTACCGGGTAGGCGAGCTGATAGCGCGGGCCGTGCGCTTCGGGATCCGCGGACTCCTCCTGCGGCTGGAGGATCCCCCGTCCCTCCTTGAGGGCGCGCTCGCTCACCTCGGCAAGGAGCACGCGGCTGCGCGGATTCTCGGGATAGAAGGCGACCGGAGCGAACGACTGGGTGCCCGGCTTCTGCAGGATCACCACGCCATCGGAAACGCCGCTGATGGCGTGGCACTGGATGATCAGCCAGCTGCCGCAGAACTCCTCGGGGGTTTGCGCCTGGGCGAACTGCTTCCACGCCTGCTCGGGGGCGCGCCGCGCCGCCAGCTCGGTGACCTGGGGGTTGGAGCGGAGATCGTGAATTTCCGGTTGGAGCGAGCTCATGATTCGTCGTTTGCCAAACTACACCATCCCGCACCCGTCACGCCGACGCGGCCAAGACTGCAATTAAATCATTATCTTACTACCCCCGGGGCGGCACCGTGAGATTACCTCCCGGACGGGAAAACGGGCTGCCCGCGCTCGAGCGTCCCGCTCAGCGATGAGTGTTCTTCCTGGACTTCTGATGATCGAATTCGGAAATGTTCGGTTTGCCGCCGCCGCGGGAATTGCTCAGTGCGCCGAACGGCGCTGCAAATCCGGCAAAGGAATCGTTCCAGTTGACCGAGTGCTTCGCTTCCGGCTTGCCCGACTCGTGGACTGCCTTGTGTTCCGCGGGCTGGCCGCCCTTGCCAGACGCATCCTTGCTCTTGCCCCCACTGATGACCCAATCGTCGCTGTCGCGGCTGATCTCGACTTTGCCATCTTGCCGCACACCGCCGCCGGTCACGAACGTGACGCCGTCCACCGAGAACAGGGCCGGCTTCCCGCTGTAGCGCTTGAAGTCGCCGAAACCCTCGTCATGCCAACGATCGGCAGGATCGACTCTGTTGCCCAAATCCTCGGACAGCCCGCGCGCGGTGTTCGTCCAGTTGTCGCTGCCTGAGCCGTACGCGGATGTCGAGATCCAGCCATCCAGCGCAGCCGGGCCGGTACTGGCTGAGGCAAGCTGGACACTGCCGGAGCCCAGCGCGACGTTGCCGAGCTGGATGCTGCCCGCCGTCGGGTTGTCGCTGAACACGAAGGTCTCGATGCCTGCGAAAGTATCGTTGGCATCCCCCGGCGCGGTTACCGCCATCGCACCGCGTGCCTGTGTCTGCGCGATCTCGTTCTTGCTGAGCGCAGTGGCGTAGAACGCCACTTCGTCGATCCAGCCGTCGAATGGATCGCTGATCCGCAGCTTGGACAGGTCGCCGCTGTCATTGCGGTTCGTGCCGTTGCCACCGCCGATCACGATCGGCTGCTTGTTGCCGACTAGGCCACCGGTGTAGCTATTGGATCCGACCAGCTTGCCGTCGAGGTACAGCTGCATTCCGGCCGGGCCGCCGAACGTGAACGTCAGCTGGTACCACTGGTCGTCGCGGACCGGGTTATTGAACGCGGTCCCGTTGGTATCGATGGTGCGGCTGCCGGTCGCAGTCTCAAGCTTCACCTTCAGGTCGTGGTCGTCGATCCAGATCGCGAGCTGGCCGGCGCCGTTGCCGTCGCGGTCCTTCGCGAACAGCACCTGCTTCTCGTCGGCGTCGCGGGTCTTGAACCAGAGCTGGATCGTGCCCTGCGCGACCTCGAACACCGCGTCATGCGCCACCGCGATGTATTCGCTCGTGCGCTCGTGGAAATCGGCGCCGGTCTGCGCATCGAACGGCGCGAGCGACAAGGGCGGCCCGGCGTCGTCGTGGTCCGGGTTCGGGCCAAAGAACTTGCCGTTCTGCGGCGTGCCGGCGCTGTCCGCAGCGCCCGAGCCGCTGGTTTCATTAAGGCTCCAGTAGGCGATCGGCGTGATCCGCTGGCTGACCCACGTATCCGTGCCCTCGCCGCCATCGATCTGGTCCTGACCCGCGCGGCCGGCCAGGATATCGTCCCCCGGGCCGCCGAACAGCTGGTCGTTGCCCGATCCGCCAGTGAGACGGTCGTTGCCGGCACCGCCGATGAGCAAGACATTGACCGCAGTCACACCCGAGGCGTCCACCGCGTCGTTGCCGGATCCCGCGTCCACCGTCGCCGGCAGGGTCAGGCCGTGGAGCGTGATCGCGTCGTTGCCGTCAAGAGCGTTGATCTGCACCTTCGCGGCGCCGGTCAGGCTGCTGATCGCGCCGTTGACGTTGAACGTCACGGTTCCGCCCGCCTGGCCGACGTCGATCGTGTCGTTGCCGCCCGTACCGTTGACCAGGGCCGTAATCGGTGCGCTGCTCACGATGGTGTTGTTGCCCGCGCCGGCATCGATCAGCAGCTCGTAGCCGGGCGTGCCGGTGATGATGATGGTGTCGTTGCCCGCGCCGGCCCGGATCGTGACCGTGCCGCCGGCGCCCGGATTCACGAAGTCCACCGATTCGCTCGATGGGCTGGAAACCACCGAGCGCGAGGCGCCGACGGCGAGGTTGATCGTGTCGTCGCCCCCGCCGAACGCGAAGACGCGGTTGGCGACGAGCAGATCGTCGTGGATCGGCTCGAGGTTGGCGTAGCTGATGAGCTTGCCGTCCACGCTCACCGTTCCCGAGTGCGCGTCGGCCGGCGTGTAGATAAGCGAGCCGACCGTGCCGCCGGTGAGCGTCAGGGTGTCGTGGTCGCCCGCGCCGCGGCCGTCGTAGGCGATGCCTGCTGCCGGGATCGGATCGCCGCCGGATAGATCGATGATCAGAGTGTCATTGTCGCCGGAGCCATTGATCGAGACCAGCGGCACCGTCGCGAACGACCGGACAAAAACCAGCCCGCCGTTCAGGAACCCTTCGAGATTGGCGGCGTTGCGCACCAGGCGGAAGGTGTCCGCGCTGCCGTCGCCCGCCTGCGGGCCGGCGTCGAGGCTGGCATCCTCGAGGACCGTGATCGAGATGGTCTCGCTGTCGAACAGCCCCTTGATGTCCGCGACGTGGAACTGGACGCCGTTGTAGGTGGCAGGCCCCTGGGACTCGGTCGGCATCCAGCTGAAGACGCGGGTCGCTGGATCGAATACGGCCCCGGCGGGCAAGCCGCTAGCGGTGACCACGAGCGTGTCGACCGGGATGTCCGCATCGCTGGCCCCGATCGTGAAGGTCAATAATTCGCCTTCGCTTACCGTCTGATCGCCGATCGCGTCGAGTACCGGCGGCTGGTTTACGTCGTTCACCGTCACCAGGATCGTCTCGAAGTCAGTCAGCGCCGGCACGCCGCTATCGGTGACGCGGAGCGTGATCACGTACTCGGCCCCGCCTTGCGCCTCGCTCGGCGTCCAGCTGAAGAGCCCCGTGTTCGCATCGATGGTCGCCCCCGCCGGCGCGCCGGCATCGAGGCTGAAAACGAGCGTGTCGGTCGGCAGATCGGGATCGGTCGCGCCCGCGGTGAAGGTGAGCGTGGTCTGCTCGTCGACCGTCCGATCACCGACCGCAGCAAGCTGCGGCGCGTCGTTGACGTTCTGCACGTTGAGCGTGACCGTCGCGGTATTGGAGAGCGCCCCCGACGGGTCGCGCGCCCGATAGGTAAAGCTGTCCGAGCCGAAGAAGTTCGCGGCCGGCGTGTAGCTGAACGTGCCGTTGGCGTTGAACACCAGCGTGCCGTTGGCCGGCCCGCTCGCCAGCACTGCGGTCAGCGCATCGCCGTCCACGTCGAGGTCATTGGCGAGCACGCCGGCCGAAGGCAGGGTCGGCGGAATCACGAACGTCCTGTCCTCCAGCACCGGCTGGTAGGTGTTGTTCACCGCGACCGGGGCATCGTTGACTGGGTTGACGGTAATGGTCGCGAACACGAAGTCGCTCTCGTCGATGCCGTCGCTCACGGTGAAGGCGAAGGTGTCGTCGCCGAAGAAGTTGGGGTTCGGCGTGTAGACGAAGCTGCCGTCGCCCTGTAGGTCCAGCGTGCCCTGGGAAGGCCCGAAAGCGCGCTTGAACGTGAGCGTGTCCACGTCGATCGCCAGCAACTGACCTTCGAGCGGGACGTCCTCCTGTGTCGTTCCGGCGAATGGTTGCGGGAGCGGCGCGACGTTGAGCACCGTGACCAGCCAGGTCCCGACGCCGATGCCACCGTCGTCGTCGGTGACCGTGACCGTCACCAGGAATTCCCCGTTGTCCCCCCCGTAGACGTGTGACGCGCTGATGCGTCCGGTCGCGACGTCGATGATGCCGGCCACCACCGGGGTGCCATCACCGAAATCGACGGTCGCGGTGTGTGTATCGCCGCTGCCCGCGTCGGTAAGCAAGGTCAGCGGCAGCACGAAGGGCACGCCCTCGTCGACCGTAACCGGGTCGCCGGTCAGCACCACCGGCGCCGCGTTGCCGATCGTGACGAACAGGCGGTCGCTGCCGGAGTCGCCGTCATCGTCGGTCACCGTGATCGTGACCAGGTAGGGCCCGTTGTCGGCGTAGACATGCGTCGCCGGGATGGAGCCCGCGCCGAGTGTCTCGTCGAGTGACTCGAAGAAGTCCGGGTCGGAGCCATCGCCCCAGTTGATGGTCGCGGTGTGCGTATCGTTGGTCCCGGCGTCGCTGAAGATGGGCTCGATCGTGACGATCTCGCCTTCGACCGCGGAGACGTCGTCCCCCGCGGTAACCACGGGCGCGACGTTGAGCACGGTCACGAGCACGGTGTCCGTACCGGAGTCCGCGTCGTCGTCGGTCACCGTGAGCGTGACGGTGAATGCGCCCGGCTCGCTGTCATCGCCGTAGATGTGGCTGCCCGCGACCGTGCCGGACATGCCCGCGGTCGATCCCGGCGGGCCGGACGGCGCATCCTCGGCGACCGCCCCTGCGGACGGCAACGTCCCGTCGCCCCAGTTGATGCTGGCGGCGTGGGTGTCGAGCGTGCCGCCGTCAGTGAAGGATGCCCCGGATAGACTGAATTCGTCACCCTCAAAAATAGTCGTACCGACACCCGCTTCCACGACCGGCGCGTCGTTGACGACCTCGATCGTCATCATCAGTGTCTCGGTTGCCACCCCGCCGTCGTTGTCGGTCAGCGTGAAGGTGATCGTGTAGTCGCCGTTGTCGGCATACACGTGGCTACCGTGCAACGAGCCGAGCAGGCCTGCGAGGGATCCGGGCGGGCCGAACGGCTCCGACGTTATGACCAAGGCTTCGGTGGCCGTGCCGTCGCCCCAACTGACGGTGCCGCTATGCGTGTCGAGCGTCCCGGCGTCGCGGAACAGCACGTTTTCGAGCGCGATCAGCTCGCCTTCGAACCCGCTCTGGCTTGCTCTCGGGAGGACAACCGGCGCGACGTTGTGCACGGTGATGTCGAACGCGTCGGAGTGCGAGCCGCCGTCGTCGTCCGTAACCGTGACCATAACGGTATAGACGCCCTCGTCGGCATAGAAGTGGCTGCCCAAGGCAGACCCAGTCAATCCAACTACGCTGCCCGGAGGCCCGAACGGAGACTCGCTCGCCGCCCCGTCCTCGATCGCAGTGCCGTCGCCCCAGTCGATGGTGACGGTGTGCGTGTCGAGCGTACCTGCGTCGGTGATGCTCACGATGTCGCCGCCGACGAGCGACGTGAGAGAAACCAGGGCTCCCTCGCCGGCAGTGCGGTCCGGACCGGCGTTCACCATCGGCGCGACGTTATTCACCGTGACCAGGAAGCTGTCGCTGGTGAAGGCGTCGTCGTCGTCGGTGACGGTCACCGTGACCGTGTAAGTGCCGTTGTCGGCATAGACGTGGTCGGCGAGAATCGTGCCCGCGCCGTCGACCTCGGTCAGCGACCCGAGCACCGTGGTCGTCCCGTCACCCCAGGCGATGACCGCGCTGTGGGTGTCCAGGATGCCGGCGTCGCTGAAGACGGGCTCGATCGAGACGATCTCGCCTTCGAAGACCGTCTGGGCGGTCCCCGCCTCGACCGCCGGCGCGACGTTGAGCGCCGTAATGACGATCTCGTCCGGGTAGGCAGCGAGCCCGCGCTCGACGTCGGTAACGAACAGCCGCGCAATGTAGGTGCCATTGTCGTGCGGCGTGAAGCTGAACGTGGCCTCGGTTCCGCCAGCGACGATTTCCCCGTTGTCGGCCTCCACCTGCCACAGGTAGTCGTACGGATCACCTTCCCGCCCAAGCGGATCGGTGATCGCGGGCGCGAGCATCACGAGATCGCCCTCATCGACGGTCCGGTCCTCACCCATGTCGATATCGGCCACGAGGATGTTGCCGAAGTCCACGCCCTCGATGATCTGCCCGGCGACATCGAACAGGACCGCCTGCACGCCGATCGGGCCGTTCAGAGCCGGCGTAGCGCCCACCGTCGGGCTCCAGCCGGGGAACGGAACCTCCGCCACGATGTACGACCGGTCGGTGCCGGAAGCGAAGTCCTCGTCGAAGCCAAGGGCCGAGAAGACGGTTCCGCCGCCCAAGGGGCGGATCAGCTCGAAGCCGTCGTCGAAGGTCGTCGTCGCGCTGACCGAAAACGAGCGCTGGCCAAAGATCAGCAGGCCGGTGTTGCTGCCGATGCCCGTGGTGGTGAAGCGGACACGGTCGCCTTCCAGACTCGCGCTGACGAGCCCGAATAGCGGAGACGCCCGGATCTGATCGGTCAGGTCGTCGATAAGATCGAGCAGGTCATCGTTACCGTTGACGTTGTTTTCTGAAAGGGTCAGGAGCGCCGAGAGAGCAAAAGTGCCGAGGTCGAGGGACAGCTGAACCACATTGGTCGTCGTCGTCTCGGTGACCGCCTCGCCCGCCACGGTGTCCTGCATAATCGCGCCGTCCGGCGTCGTATCGTTTGCCGCCACCGCAGCGAGCGCCCCGCTTGCGTCGGGAACTCCCGTGGTCAAGCCGGTGAAGCCGAGCGCCCCGTCCGTGGTCGAATCTTCCCGGACATGGGTGAGCGGCGTGCCGTCACCCAGGGACGTGGTCTCCACCACAGTCTGGTGCGTCGTTGCTCCGACTTCCAGCGAGTCGAACCCGGACTGCGGCGAAAGCAGGAACGCGAGTTTGCCATCCACAACGGCCGCCGACAGGATACTGTCCAGCTGCTGGGCGGCGAGCGCGACGTTGAGATCACCCGCCAGATCGTCTAGAGAAGCGTTCCCCGCCGTTTTCTCGGGAGTGAGCGTTATCGAAGCAAGCAAAGTATTCCCGAGCTGCCCCTGGACACGGGTCGGCTCGAATTCCTTGATGCCGCCGCCCAGCTGCCCGTCGTTCTTGTTCGGCGAAGCGTCGACGGCGATGGTGCCGCCCGCCTCGTTGAAATTCCAGTGGCCAGCCAGCCCGACTGCGGTGTCGGACACGCCGCCGGCGAAGTCGTCGGCGACCTGCGCCGCGCTGCGCGCCGTGCTCCAGATCGCGACCTCGTCAATCTCGCCGTCCAGGCCCAGGAACCCGGATTCGAGCGTCGCGCCGATCAAAAGCGGAGTATCCGTGAACGCAGCCGGGGTCGTGCGCACCGTTTCGTTCAGGACCTGCACTCCGTTCAGGTAGGCGTGCACCTGGCCGGTGGTGCGGTCGATGACGCTGGCAAACTCGTACCATAGTCCGGGCTGGACCAGGCCGGCTTGCAGGAACCAGAACTGCTGGCCCTGCGCATCGAACGTATCCAGGAACAACTGGCCGTTGCCTTGGTCCACAAACAGCGAGTAGGTGCGCACCAGGGGGGCACCAGCAGGATTGGTCTTGTGCACGAGCGCGCGGAAGCCCGAGGCACCGGCGTCGAGCTTGAAGCGGATCTCGACGGTGGAGGAGCCGGTCAGATTGAGGCTCGCGCTCTGCGGCACCTGCACACGGTCGTTGCCGTCGAACGACAGCCCCGCGAAAGCGGGCGCGTCAGCGGTGAACTCGAACGTCGCCTCGCTACGGGCGGTGATGACGCTGTCCGTGGGTTCGGTGACGACCGTCATGCCGGCGCCGCCGTTGGGCGCCACCGGCGCATCGCCGATCAGCACCGCGGGTCCGTAGGCCACGGAGTCCACGACCGGCAAGGCCCGGAACCCGTATTCGCCGTTGACGTCGGTGTAGGTCACCGACTCGCTCTCGTCGATGCCGGGTGTGGCCGGGTTGTCGATATCGAGCAGACCGTCCCCGTCGTTGTCCAGGAACAGCTTGACGCCGTCCATGCCCGGCTCGTTCAGATCGCGCACGCCATCGCCGTCGATGTCATTGAACTTGGTGCCGTAGATCGCCTGCGCGCTGTTGCCACCGGTCGTGTACTCGAAAGTGACCGTGTGGTGGCGGCCGTGCGGGTCGCCCGCTGCGCCGAGGCCGTCGAACGCGGTCACGGTGATCACCGCGGTGCCGTCGAAACCGGGCACCTCGGTGATCAGCAGGTTGCTCTCGTCCAGCATCTGCACCTGCACCTGCGGCGTGTCGCTGATCAGGCGCACGTAGAGCGGGTCTCCGAGTTCGTCGCGCACGTCGATGCGGATCGGACCGACGCTGCGCACTGTGCCGCCCGTGGCGAAGCCGTGGTTGCCGTTACCGCTGTAGTCGCGGATGTCGGGGAACGCGGTGCTGCCGGTCTGGTCGTCGAAGGTCCAGTAGCCGCCGAGGCCTGCATCGCCGCCCGGTAGCTGCCGATTCATGTTGTCGCGGATTTCCAACCGGCCGCGTATCGTCGTCCACACCCGCACTTCGTCGATCTGGCCCTGGAAGCGCTGGTTGGCGGAAGACCGCTCGCCGATGCGCAGCTCGTTCAGGGTCGGATGTATGTCGCCGATCAGCCCTGCGCCGTCGAAGAAGTGCACCAGTTCGCCGTCGGCGTAGGTGCGCACGTCGCCGTTGTCGTAGACCACGGCGATGTGGGTCCACTCGTTCAGCGGGGCGACGTAGCCGGTGTTGATCCAGTTCCAGCCGGGGTTGGAGTTGGCGAAGGCCCAGCGGATCGTGCCGTCGGCGAAGCGCGCGATCTCGTACTCGCCTTCCTTGTTGACGATGATGCCGCCCTGGCCGCCGCCGGTGCCCGGCCCGGTCGGGTTGATCCAGGCCTCGATAGTCAGCGCGCCGTCCGCCTGCAGCGAGGCGGAATTGAATACGTGGACGCCGCCGGTGCCGTTAAACGTGAACGCGTTCGGCGTGCCCGGCTGGTTGGCGATCGGCGCGATCAGCGGCGCCGCGTTGGGCGTGAACTCGACATCCGGGCCGACGCCCTGGCCGGAAGCGAAGCCGAGCTGCTCGCCGCCCTCCACGCGCAGCGAGGCGATGCTCGTGTCGGTCACGTCGAATGAGAGGCGCTCGACCCCTTCGGTATCCGTCACGACTTCCAGAACGATCGCGTTGGCATTCAGGCCGAGCGCCACCAGCTTCGGAGCGAGCAGGCCGTTGAGCTGAGCAGCGAGGTCGGCGAGATCGTCGTTTGCCTGGCTCTGGATCGCAGAGAGCTCGACCTTGGCGCGCAGCGGCGTGCCGTCGCCGAGGACCAGCGTCAGCATCATCTCGAGGTCGTTGACGAAGTCGCCGTCCACCGGCCCGGGGTTGATGGCGGTCAGGCCGAGCTCGGACGCGCGCGACTCCAGCACGTCGACGAAGATGCCCTGCGAGCGCTCGTCGAGCGGGTTGTCGGTCAGCGTGATGAGACGCAGCTCCGGCAGCACGGTGTCCACGCGGCGCAGGATCACGCCGTCGGCCGCGACGATGCCGCCGCTCGCCTGGGTGATGAGCACCTCGATCGCCGGGCTGTCGGGGCTCGTGTTGTCGGGCGTCACCGTGATCGTGCCCAGACGCTCCCACGCCCTGCCGCCGAACTGGACGTCGTTCGGCGCCAGCCGCTGGTCGAGATTGACGGTCAGGCCGGGCTCGCGCACGTAGAGCACCTCGCCGTCGTTCAAGGTCTCGACCGAGGCTGCGAAGGTGACGTCGATGCCTTCCACTTCCCGACCCGCGGTGATGCTGATTTGCTGCGCCGCCTCGGGAATGAGCAGCGCGTAGATCGCGCCGGCCCCGAAGCTTCCCAGCACATCGGTCGTACCGTCGCCGAAGACCGCATCCGCCGCGGTACCACCAATGAGGAAGTCCGCGCGTTCGCCGACCGAGCCGACCCGCAGGCTCGGCGTGTCGAACGCTTCGCCGGTGATGTTAACAACCAACAGCAGGTCGTACCCGAAGTAGTCGTCCACCAGGCCCGCGATGCCGGCGTCGACGCGAATCACCGCCAGGCCGACGCCATCCGGCGCACTGGTGAAAACGTCCTCGCCGAGCAGCGCCGCTGCGTTGACTGTGAGCAAGCCGAAGGCTTCCGCGCCGCCCGCGAGGCCCGCGATGCGCGGCGTGTCGATCGCGCCCGCGCCGAAGTCGACGAACGGATTGTCAACCAGCACCTGGTTGAGGAAACCGATAGGGAATGCGGCGAAGCCCGAGGTGAAGTCGAGCGCGTTGTACTCGACGACCAGCCGGCCGAGGCCGCCGAAGAAGCCGCCCACGCCGCCGCTCGCGTCGAAGAAGCTGTCCTGCGCGCTGACCGAGGTGCCGGAAATCTTGATCGTGCCGCCGGCCCCGCCCCCGCCCGAGCCGCCGAGGCCGCCGCTGCCGCCCGGGGCGCCCAAGCCGCCGGGCGCGCCGCTGCCGCCTGCGCCGCCGCTGCCGCTGAAGAAACCGGGTTGGCCGGGCTGGCCCGTCGATCCTCCCGTGCCAGCCGTGCCGGATGCTCCTACGCTGCCCGCCTGGCCGGACACGGCATTGCCGCCGCGCGCGAGGAACAAGGCCTCGGATACCATGATCTTGCCGCGCGCCAGGATCTCCATGGCGCCGCCGCCCGCGCCACCGGCGCCGCCCGCCCCGCCCGCGCCGCCCGCGCCGCCGGTGCCGCCCTGACCGCCGTTGCCGCCGCGTCCGCCGTCACCGCCAAAGTTGAAGAGGCTGCCGTCGCCGCCACCACCACCGCCGCCGCCCGACCCGCCGGAGCCGCCGCCGCCGCCAGAGGCGCCGCCCGCACCTCCACCACCGCCACCGCCGCCACCGCCGGTGAGCTCGGAAGTCAAGATCGCGTTGCTTCCGCCCTCACCGAAGCCGCCCGAGCTGCCGCCGGCGCCGCTGAAGCCGTTGGTGAACTGGCCGGCGCCGCCGGCGGTGCCGTTCGCGCCGCTGTTGACGCCGCCGGAGCCGCCGGCGCGCCCGAAGCCACCGAAGCCGAACAAGCCGGAGAAGAAGGAGAAGAACGGGTTGCCGCCGGAGCCGCCGAAGCCACCGCCGCCGCCGGCCGCATTGTTAAATCCGCCCGTACCGGCGGTACCCGAATCGCCCGATCCGCCGGAGCCGCCGTTGACGCCCGAGCTGCTCGGCAGGCCGGCGCCGCCGGATGCGCCGTTCGAGCCGAAGAAGGAGATGCCACCGCCCGCGCCGCCCGCGCCGCCCACGGCGCCGATACCGCCGCCGCCGCCGGCGCCACCCGTACCCGGATTCCCCGCGGTACCGCCACCGCCGCCGCCGGGGCCCGCCTGCGCCCCCACCGCCGAAACGTCGAACACGGCATCGGGATGGATGATCACGTCGTTCGCCACGACCAGCGATAGCGGCCGGCTGCCGATCACCCGGATGGTGTCGCCCGGCACGATGAGGTCACCGGCGATGAGCAGCTGCAGCTTGCCGCCGGTGATCGAGGCGGTGAACGGCGTGCCGTAGAAAGTACCGGGGAAGTCGTCGTCGCCGCTGATCGGATCGAGCACCGAGTCGGTGTTGATCGTGACGATGCCGCCGCCCTGCGGCGTGACCGACAGGGTTTCCGGCAATTCCCTGAACAGATCGAGCCCGGACGCGATCGCCGCGGTGTCTGCGCCCTTCACCACCACGGTCACTTCGTCGGCGCGCGTCTCGTCGTCTGGCCAGGTGAACAGCACTTCATAGACGCCCGGGTCGAGCTGCGTGAACGTCCAGCTCGCCTCGGTGATGTCGTCCGACTCGAAGCGGAAGTGGTAGTCGCCCTCGAACGCGGCGCCGGTCGGGCTCAGGTTGGTGAGCCACTGGCCGTCGGCGTTGGCCACAGTGAAGTCTTCGTCGCCGTCGTCCACCGCGCGGATGCCGGAGAGTTCCTCGATGTTGCGGATCGCGTTGCCGTCGAGGCGCAACACCTCGAGGTTGACTAGCTCGACGAGCGGGCGCACGTCGTCGATGACATGGCCGCGCAGCGAGAGGAAGCGCAGGTCGTCCTGCACCGCGGGCAGTCCGTCCTCATCCTGAACCAGCGGACCCAGGTCGGAGACCGGCAGGTTGGTCGGGCTGAGACTCGGCACGAGCAGTCCATCGGGCACGGGCTGCGCCGGTCCGTCTTCCAAGGCGAGCAGCACATCCAGGCCGGCGGCGCCCTGCACCGTGAGGGTGTGCCATCCGCGGACCAGGTGGATGGGGTTGACGGTCGGCTGGCCCGGCTCGGCTTCGTAGACGATCGCGCCGTTCACCCGCATGAACCCGACGTTCTGCGGCAGCGTGAACGTGTAGTTGCCTTCCTCCGCGATGAAGATCCTTGCGAACCGGTTGGCGGGGGTGCCGCCGAAGCCGCGCTCGCCGACGTAGTCGAGGCTGAGGAACTCCAGGCCGCGCGTGCCGCCGCCGATCACCGGCCAGAAGAGCTCGGGCACCTGCGCCATGAAGGTGCTGCCCTGCGTGCCGTCGATCGACAGGCGCTCGAGCGACAGTAGCGGGTCGAGCGGCCCGAGGTTGGTGAGCGAGTTCATGTCGAGCAGCAGGTTCTCGAGATCCACCATGCCGCGCGGGAAGCCGCGCGCGTCGCCGCTCGACTGCGTGCCCGGCGCGAGGCGCTCGAGCTGGTTGTTGCCGATGTTGTTGCTCGCGAGATCCAGCGTCTGCACGTTGATCGCGAACTGCAGCCCGGCGAGGTTCGTGATGCCGCGGCCGGAGGCGTCCAGGTTGACGATCTGCGCGAGGTCGCTCGCGCGGATGCGCTGGCTCCAGACGCCGGCCTCGCTGAGCGAGAGGTCGGTTCGCAGGCTGCCGTCCGGAACGTGAATAACGAATTGCCCGGCGAGGTAGGACTCGGTGATCGGCAGGCCGAGCGCCTCGGCGATCGCCACGCGCAGGCCCGGATCCTCGATCGCGATGAAGGCGTCGACCGGCGGGCCCTCCGGCGGAATGGTGCTGCGCTCCTCGGGCAGCGACGGAGTCTGCTGCTCGCCCGCCGGCCGGTCGAAGTCCTTCAGCTCGACCAGCTCGCCGATGAAGTCGTCGCGCCCGCTGTCGCCCCACAGGCGGTCGAGGCCCTGGCTGCCCACGATGAGGTCGTCGCCGTCCTCGCCGTGGATGGTGTCGCGGTCGGGCACCGGGTGCGTGTAGCCCTGGATCGGCGCGATCGCCTCGATCTTAAACGGAATGTCGCCGTTCGCCTGGCCGGTCGCGTCGTAGACCCGCAGGTAGTAGCGGCCCGACTCGATCGCGCGCAGGTCGATCACCGCCTTGCCGGTCTCGATCACCGTGCCGTCGCCGGCAAGCAGGTCGGCGACCAGCCCCCGGCTGCTCGAATTGACCTGCAGCCCGGTCTGCCCGTCGCGCGCCGGGCCGGCGAGCGACAGGATCACGTCGCGGTCGCCCGCGACGTTCTCGACGCGCACCGTCAGGCGCGTCTCGCCGCGGGCCAGCGCATCGCGCACCACCTGCGTGAGGTCGACCGACACCGTCTCGGCGCCGATCTCGGTGTTGGCGGTGAAGATGGCGCGCGCGTTCAGATCATCGGCGGTAACCTGATTGTCGCCCTCACCGGCGAGCACCCGGACCTGGAGCGGCACCTTTGGCGGAATGATCTGCTCGAAGGGCGTCGCGACCGCCGGGTTCGAGCCGGTGACCCAGAGCTGGTTGCCGGCGCGGAAATAGAGCTTGTCGCCGACCGCGGTGAGCTGCGAGATGCCGGTGGCGCCGCCGAGGTTCATTTGCTGCGTGCCGCCGGGCGTGCCGTCACTGATCCACAGCGCGCTATTGGCGATGAAGTAGGTGCGCAGGCCCGCCTCGGTCTGCACCGGCGTGAAGGCGAACGGGAACGAATGCGCGGTGCCGGGCGCGAGGTCGACCAGTGTTGCGTCTCCGCCGCTGCTGATGTAGAGCTCGCGGCCGCTCGGGCCCTGCGCGGAGAAGAACAGCCGGCTGCCCGAGGCTTCGAGCTGGTCCGGGTTCGAGCTCACCACGTTGCCCGGGTTGAAGCCGATGATGATCGGCGGGAACGGCGGCGGCAGCGTAATCGGCTGCGGCGCGAAATCCGGCACGCCTTCGTTTGCCGCCACCGAGGCGGCGCCGCCCCCCAAGGCCACCGACCAGAGCTCGCGGCCGAAGAAGAACGGCTGCCCGGCCGGCAGGCCGGCGAGCGAGTCGTACGCGCCGTCGGCGTGGTCGCGCGCCGAGAAGTAGATGCGGCCGTTGAAGAAGGTGAGCTCCGACGGGCTGAAGTCGGTCGCGTCGGTAGGCGAGATGGTCGTCAGCTGCGCGATGCGACCGTCGCCATAGCTGAACACCTGGCGATCGCTCAGTCCGTTGGGCAGGGCCACGAAGGCGAGGGTGCCACCCGCATTGATCAGGCCGTCGACATTGCTGAAGGGGCCCGGCACCTGCGTCGGAGTTCCGCCGGGCTCGAGCTCCCACAGCGTGCGGGTCGTACCGTTGAAGGCGCTGAAATACAGCGTGTCGCCGACCGTCACCAGGTGGAGCGGATTGGAGCCGCCGGTCCCTGCCAGCAGGTCGAACGACGCCGGCGTGTCCGCGACCGTGTCGGTCTCATCGACTTCGAGCACCCACAGCTCGATGCCCTGGCTCGCGGCGGCGGCGCGGAAGTACAGGCGGTCGCCGCTGCGCGCCGAGGCCTGGTCGGCGGTGAAACCGAGCAGCTCGCCGCCGTCGATGGCGATCGAAACGATCCTCGCATCCGAGCTTGAGACGGTGAGGATGTTGGTCGAGGACGCGTTGACACCGACCACGCCGACACCCAGGCCGAGCGCGCTATTTATGGCGTTCGCAAGCTGGACGGCCAAGTCGCCGAGCGAGTCGTTGAGCGCGGTGTCGCCGCCAGGCAGGGTGATGGCCAGCTCCTTGCTCTCGCCGCTGCTCAGGACGATCGTCACGGTGAGCGTGAGATCCGCGGGCACCTGCCCGTCCTCGGGTCCTGGCGAGCTGGCGGTGAGCGCCACGCTGCGCGTCGAGGTCTGCCCGTCGGTGAAGCCCAGTCTGCCGAGGTCGCCGGCGCCAGCCTGCACGGTGATCGAGGCGATGTTCACGTCGCCCACGGTCAGCACCAGCGCGCCCGTGCCGTTGGCGCTGACTGTGACCGCGCCGGAGCCGAAGCCGTTGCTGAGTAGCGCCGCGGGCAGGATGGCGTTCAGGTCGGCCGCGAGCTGCGCAGCGGTTTCGTTGTCCGCCGTCACCTCCGCGGTCAGCGCGACCTCCACGCTCAGCACGTCGCCGCCGATCACCTCCACGTCGAGGGTGAACGAAACGGCGCCCACATCGGGGTCGCCCACCGGCGTGCCGGTGAGCGAGACCGACTGCGGCGAAGCCTGGTTCGCGTCGAAGCCGAGCGCCTCTCCGCCGAGCACGCGGATGCGCACGATGTCCGGATCGGCCGCGCTGAAGGCGAAGCGCTCGTCCACCGAAACCGAGACCGCGACCTCGCCGCCGGGGAACTCGTCGTTCACCGCGTTCTCCAGGTCGACGAACAGCATGGAGAGACTGTCGTTTTTGAAGGTATCGGCGCGCTCCAGCGTGACGGCCTTGTTTTCGAGGCTACCGTCGGCGCGCAGGATCTCGAGCGTGAAGCTGTAGTCGACCGCGGGGATACCGTCGCTCGGGCCGGCGCTCGCGGCGGTGAGCACGGCGCTGCCGGCGACCGCGGTGAGGTTGGCGGCGAAGCCCGGGATGTCGGCGACCTTTTGCGTGCCGAGGGCGGTGCCGTCGGACTTCCAGAGCTGCGTTCCCGAGATCCCGCCGTTGGCAGTGAAGTAAAGCTTGCCGCCGACGTTGACGAAGTTCACCGGGAAGGAGCCTTCCGTGCCCGGGTTCAGATCGGCGACGAAGCGCGTGGTCTCCTCGGTGCCTTCGGTAACCCACAGCTCCTGGCCCTCGCCCGGGGTCGAGGCGGAGAAGAACACCAGGTCGCCGACCGCCAGGATCGCACCGATGTTGACCGGCGCCTGGATTGGCGCAGTGGTCTGCGGCGCGTGCAGCACGAGCGCGGCCGAGCCGACCGCGTCCGGGTTGCCCGCCCAGCCGAGGAAGCGGCCGAGGTCGAATTCGAGCACCGCGCCGGTGGTGACCGAGGCGTTGATGGCGTAGTAGCGCGTGAAGCTCTGGATCGGGGCGAGCGTGCGGTTGAGCTCCACGTTGTCCGCCGCGCCCTGGTTCGGCCCGAACCAGCCCACCGTGCCGAACTCGTCGCCGGAGAAGGCGAAGGTGTTGAACGCGACGCTGCCGGCGTTCTCGTCAGCGCCGGAGCCGTCGTACCAGCCGAGGCGGTACTCGGGCCCGACCGAATCGCTGCCGGCGACGAGATCGAAATCGAACGTCTGGACGCTGTTCGGCGCGATGAGGCGCGCAGTGCCGATGCCGGTGATCTGGTAGCCGCTCGCCGACTGCTTGAAGATGAGCGGCGTGAGGTAGCGGTCGTCGGCGGTGCCCGGGCCGTCGGCGAAGTTGCCGCTGAAGAGCGACCACTGCGTGAGCCGCCCGGTCTGCTGGAACGCGCCGGCGACGAACATGCTGCCGACCGCGGTGTCCAGCGTGCCGCGCTGGATGAGGCGGTTGCCGTCGGTGGAGGCGGTGGCCGCGACCGTGGTGGAGGTCGTCGGCGCTATCGGGTCGGCGAAGCCGTCGATCGCGCCCAGGCCGGACAGGATGCGGATCACGTTGCCCGGCATGCCGTCGCCGAGCGTCTGGAAGGTGTACCAGCGCTCGTCGCCGTCATCGAGAATGAACTTGGGCTCGTCCTCGCCGGGCGCGTCCTGGAACACCTCGATCTCGCCGAGGTTCTTGCCCACCAGGAAGAAGCCCGCGCCGGTGAAGGAGCGGTTGCCGAGCTCGATCGCGTCGGCCGGCAGCGCGGCGCGCGACGAAGAGCCGTAGATCACGTAGATCTTGCCGCCCTCCGGAATCACCTCGGTCGTGGTGACGTTCGCGGTAGCCGCGCCGACCAGCAGGTCGTCGAGCCCGTCCAGGTCGAGGTCGAAGGCCGGGGTCGCGGGCAGCACGCCGAAGCCGTCGAACTCGAACTCGCCACTCACCGTGGCGTCCGCCTCGGCCAGCGCCTTGAGGACCGAGCCGTCGGCGACGCGCGAGAAGACGTAGAGCGCGCCCGAGTTGTCCTGGTCGATGGTCTGCTGCCCGGTGGTGACAAACCGCGCGGTCTCACCCACTGCGAGGTCCGCGTGACCGTCGCCGTCGAAGTCGCCAGCGGTGGCCTGCAGCGCGCCGTGGAACAGCGATCCGGGCAGCACATCGTCGCCCAGCGCACGCACGATCCGGATATCGGCGGCCTGCGCCGAGACCGTGGAGCCGTCGAAGTCTGCCTGGCCGAAGTACACCAGCAGCCCGGCATCTTGAGTGGTGTCGCCCGGGAACGCCTTCTGGCCCTCGGCGGTGCTGCCGACCGCGAAGTCGTCGTTGCCGTCGAAGTTCAGGTCGCCGAGCGCCGAGATGCTTCCACCAAGCGCGAAGTCCTGCACCACAAGCTCCGACTTGACCCCTCCGAGGAAATCCAGTGCTTCCTGCGGCGCGTCTATCCACAGCAAGCCGGGGGTGATCTGCCCGGTCAGCACGTAGGCTTTGCCGATGTTGGAGAAGCCCTCGTCGCCGGTGAAGTCGATGTAGCCGGAGTCGGTGAGCAGCAGGTCGTCCAGCCCGTCGCCGTCGATGTCGCCACCGGCCACTGCGCGCACGTTGGTAGTCAGCGCGAACGCCGGAACCGGCTCGCCCTCGGCGACGCGCAGCATCGCCCTCGCCGCCTCTTCGCGGTCCGTGGTGTCGCTGACGATGACCCCAAGGCTGGTAGTGCCGTCCGGGTCGAGGGCATCGAACACCTCGTTCCACAGCGCGTCGCCCGACAGCATGTAGCCCTGCACGTTGAAGGGCGGCGCCGACGAGCGCACCAGGGCGACGTCGGCGTGGCCGTCGTCGTTCCAGTTGAGCACCGCGAGCGAGGCGCTCGGGTCGGCGAAGCCCGGCTGAAGGCCCGTGGCAGTGCGGATGCGCACGCGCTCCTGGTTGAGCACGGCCTTGGTGGCGCTGACCCAGGCGTAGTCAATGACGCGCGGCAGCTCGATGCCGGCGCCGTTGCCGCCGGCGATGATGATGAGCTCGAAGTTGTCGCCGACGGTCTGCTTGAGGAACACCAGGTCGTCGAGGCCGTCGCCGGTGAGGTCGCCCATGCTCGAGGCCGGGCGGCCGACGTCCGCGCTGATGATGATGTCGGCGGCCTGCGCGATGCTCTCGACCGAGTCGAGCCCTACCGGGCCGAGCAGCACGTAGCTGCCCTTCTCGCCGTACACCAGGAGATCGTTGAAGCTGTCGCCGTTGAAGTCGGCCATGCTGACCGAGCCGGCGAGCCGCTCCTCTTCCTGCGCGCCCTCGAGCACGAAGGCGTCGCGCAGGTCCGGCTCGAAGTCGTTGGCGAGGTCCACCCCCGGCAGCGGGCTCGGCACGAAGCTGGGCGCGGTCGGGTTGGCGAGCTCGAAGCGATAGAGGTCCGGCTCCTCGGCGAGCACCGGCGTGTTCTCGGTGCCCTCGGCCGGCTCGAGCATTTCGCCGTCGTACAGGCGCAGCGCATCGCCGGCCGGGCCGGTGACGCCGAGCAGCGCGCGCGCTTCGCCGTCGAGCCCGGCGCGAATGCCGAGCGAGCCGAAGAAGGTCGCGTCCGGCATGGCGCCGCCCGGGTCGGTGAAGCTGGCGCGGCCCGGCTCGAAGACGATATCCGCAACCAAGAACGCCTCCTCGAGCGTGTCGCGCGCGCCGCCAAGGAACACGCTTACCGCCTGGTGCTCGGTCTGGCCGGTCTCGTTCAGCTTGTCGGTGGTGAGCAGGACCGCCGCGCCCAGGTCGTCGAAGCGGTTGTCTTCCGCGTCGGGGCCGTCGAAGTCGCCGATCGGCCGCCAGTCGCCTTCGCCCAGCTCGATGGCGAGGCCGTCGTCCTCGAGGTCGCCGAGCGCCTGGCTCGCGTCGAGGTCGCCGCCGAAGATGAGGTGGCTGCCATTCGCACCGGTGATGAGGATGTCCTGCGCGGCGTCGCCGTCGACGTCGCCCGCGCCGTAGACCTTGACACCGGCCGGGAGGCTGGTGATGGTGTGCTGGAGCACGAGCTGGTCGGGCAGCGCGCCGCCGCCGCGGTAGATCCTGAGCGTCGTGCCGTCGACCACCGCCACGTCGTCGCGGCCGTCGCGGTTGATATCGCCGAGCGCCGCAATCGCGGCGCCGGTGGTGAACGTGTCCTCGAGATCGGCGCCGGTGAGGACGTCGTTCCAGGCCGCGCGGCCGTGCACCACGCGCACGCCGCTTGCGTCTCGGATCAGCAGGTCGTTGGTGCCCGCCGCGGTCGGGTCGGTGAAGGTCGCATCCACCCGCACGAACGCGCTGTCGTTGGCCAGGCTTATGAAGGCGTCGGCGTCGTCCTGCGGATCCCACAGCAGCACCGCGGTGGACGGTGAGTCGCTCGCCAGGTACTCGACGCGGATGCTGTGCAGCCCGGCGGTCAGCGGGATGGTGGCCTCGGCGGAGAAGCCGAGCGTCCCGGGCGACAGCAGATCGATGAGCGGCGTTTCCGCGCCGTCGACATAGAGGCGCGCGCGGTCGTCGTTCGCGAGCGCGAACTTGGTGGCGCCCGCGGTCTCGACCAGGACGTGGCCGGTCCAGCGCACGCCGAAGTGGCTGCCGAGCACCGAGCCGCCGAAGTTGGCGGCGACGAAGACGTGGTCGATGTTGTTGTCGATGAACTCGTGCGTCGGCGTGAGCTCCTCGAAGTCCGGGAACTCACGAATGATCGCGACGCGCAGCGGCTTGCGCGCCTCGATGCCGTCGCCAGCGCCGAGCACCCCGTGGTTGGCGTTGGGCGAGGCGTCGAGCACATCGTCGCCGGACTCGTCCAGCTTCCAGTGGCCCGCCAGCCCGCTCGCCGCCGGGTCGATGCCGTCGAAGTCGGCCACGATCTCGCCGAGCGTGCGCGCCGTGCCCCAGACCGCCACTTCCTCGATCTGTCCCTGGAACGGCGAGACGGTGGGAATGGTGGTTTCCAGCCAGTCGCCGAAGAGCAGCGGCGAGTCGTGCGCCAGCAGGTCGGTGGTGCCGATCGCCAGGCTGCCCACCTCAACCCCGTTCAGGTAGAGCTTCTGCGTGCCGGCATCGCGGTCGATGACTGCAGCAACCTCGTACCAGACTCCTTGCGTAACCAGGCCGCTCGCGCTGCTGAGGAACTCACCGGCGGTCGTGCCATCGCTGCTGACGAGGAGCAGGCTGCCGTCGTTCTCGACGAACAGCTCGTAGCTGCGGCCGAACGGCGTCGTGTTGCCCTTCGTCACCAGCGGCATGAACAGGTTGGTGAAGCCGTCGACCTTGAAGCGCGCCTCGACGGTCACCTGGCGCGCGGGAGTGAGGCTCGCGCTGCTCGCGATGGTGACGACGTCGTCCACACCGTCGAGCGTGATGAGCTCGTTCACCTGCGTGCCGGCGAGGTCGAAGATCTGGGCGTTCAGCCCCTGGCCGATGACCGGGGTGACGTCGCCGGCGCCGATCGCCTGCACCGCGCCGCTGAAGCCCTCGAGCAGCACGTCGCGGTCGGTGGCGACGTTGAGCACGTCGCGCGAGTCGCGGAACAGCACGCTGTTCGGCACCAGCTGCTTGCCGACCGCGCCGGGCGGGTCCCACGAGAGCTGGACGCCCGCGCCGCCGAAGTTCTCGAAGTACTCGACGCGGATGTCGTAGAAGCCCGCGTCGAGCGTCACCGTGCCGGACCTCTCCTGGAACGGGTGCAGGCCGCCGTTGTCGACCACCGGCGTCTGCATGTTGTCGATATAGAGCCGCGAGCCGTCGTCGCTGCCGAGGAAGAAGGTGTAGGTCCCGGGGGTATCGATGCGGATCTGGCCGGTCCAGCGCACCGCGAACGTGTCGGCGTCCGGCACGCCGGAGAACGCGCCGGCGGTGAGCGGGAAGTTGATCTGCGAGTCGATGCGCTGCAGGCCCGGCTCGAGGTCGTCGAAGTCCGGGAAGACGGTGACCGAGCCGCCGAGGAAGAAGTACTCGCCGAAGAGGCCCGCGTCCCGCTCGGGGTTGTCCTGGCTCCAGTCGGCGCGGCCGAACACGAGGTAGACCTTGCTTTCGCCGGCGACGCTGCTCGGCACCGACACCGCGATATCGTCGAAGCCGTCGGCATTGACGTCGCCCACGCCGCCTATCGTGGCGCGCAGCGCCGCCGGCCCCGTCAGGACCGGCGCCGGGAGCTGCAGGGTGATCGGCAGGCCGTACTTCGCGGGATCCAGGCCGTCGGCCGTGCCGAACGCGACGCGCGCGTAGTGGCGGAAGCCGCCCGCGCCGTCGGGCACGCCGTCGCGGATCGAAACGATGGCGTCGTCGAAGTTGTCGCCGTCGATGTCGCCCAGCGCCATCGCCACCGGCTGGCCGCCGAGGCTCACCGCGGAGAAGGTCGGCGTCTGATTGTCGCCCTCGACGTGCAGCGTCTGGCCGAGAGTGCCGACGAACTTGATCTGGTACAGCCCCGGCCCGAAGGGGAGGATCAGCGCACGGCCGTCGTCATGCGCGAGGCTGGAGGCCTGGTTGTCTCCCGTTTGCACGCCCGGCACGAGATCAAGCATGAGTTGCAGCTGGCGCTCGTCGATCTGGTTGGGCGTGAGATCGGCGGTGTCGTTGAAAGTGGAGCCCTCGGGCTCGGTGAAGCGCCAGTAGGCCGCGAGGCCCTCCGCGTCGGCCTCCACCGTGCGCTGGTAGGCGTGCTGGATCTGGCTGTCGGTGCGCACGACGTTCCAGATGCGCACCTCGTCGAGCGAGCCCTTGAACCGCGTCGCGGTGCCGGGACCCGGCGTGTCGCCATGGGTGTCGCCGATGAAGAGCGACGTGCCCGAGCCCGGCGCGTTGGTCGTAGCGATGGTGTTGGTCCCGACCAGCTCGCCGTTCAGGTACAGGCGCATCACCCCGTGGTCGCGGTCCATCACGCCGGTGACGTGGTACCACTCGTTCGGGCGGATCAGGTCGAGCGCCGACTGCACCTGGTTCGTGTCATTCGAGGCGAACACCAGGCGGCCGTTCTCGTTGAGCCACAGCGCGTACTGGCGGTTGGCCGAGGTGCCGCCGCCCTTGTGCAAGAGCGACATCCACGCCGCGGCGCCGAAATCGAGCACGTCGCCCGCGCCCTGGACGTTGAACCACATCTCGACGGTGGCGGTGCGCGTCAGGTTGAGCGCCGCGTCGGGGCCGGTCTCGAGGCGGTCATCCACGCCGTCGAGCTTCGCCGCGCGGCCGGGTTTCTCGTCGTTCGCGGCGAGCTCGGTCGTGACGTGCAGCAGGTAGAACTCGGGCACGCCGGAAAAGCGCTCGCGCGGCACGAGGTCCATTGGCGCGCCCTCCGCGGCGACGTCCTCGGCGGCGAACAGGAACGCGCGCAGCTTCTCGCCGGTGGGCACGATGCCGCCCTCGTTCTCCACCACCTCCAGCACGTCGACCATCTGGCTGGTGAGCAGCGCCCCGGTCGCGCCGCCAAAGCGGCTCTCGGCCTCGGCGGCCGCGATGATGTACCAGTCGCCGTTGTCGTCGAGGTCGATGTTGAGGCCGTCGATGGTGGTGCCGGCGCGCACCGCGGGCAGCTTGGCGGCGAGGCTCGCGAGGTCGTTGCGGTCGAGGCTGCCGGCGCGGGTGACGAACTCGAGCTCGTCGGGCACCAGCGCCCGGTTGCCGACGATGAAGTCGCGCCCCGAGCCGCCGAAGAGGAGATCGTTGCCAAGGTGGCCGAAGATGATGTCGGCGCCCTCGCCGCCGTAGATCGTGTCGTCCTGGGCGCTGCCGAAGGCGCGGTCGTTGCCGTCGCCCAGCCGGATCTCGAGCGGGATCTTCGCGCCTTCCTCGAACGAGCCTTCGGCCAGGCCCCACTCGGTGGTCGGCACGTTGGGGAAGAAGTATTCCGGGTCGGCGTGCACGATGTCGTCGCCGCCGCGGGTGTCGATCACCATCTTCTCGACGCTCAGCGCCTGGAAGAAGGCGTAGTGCTGCAGGAAGATCGGCGAGCCGGCGGTGAGCGGCTCGAAGCCGAGCGCGGTGACCATCAGGTCGTCGGCCTCGGCGCGCAGCTCGAGGCCCTGCACCCGGGCGCGCAGGCGCAGGATGCCGTCGGGGAATTCGACTATCACCACCGGGTTGCCGTTGTCGTCGAGGCCGAACTCGTCGACCAGCGCCGCCTGCAGGTAGTCGGCCAGCTCGGTGATGTTCTCGGCATTGTCGATGTCGACCGACAGGGAGACGAAGCCCTGGTCGGGCACGCCCGGCATCGGCACCCGCAGCCGGAAGTTCACCGTGCCGTCGAAGCCGTCCAGCGGCGCGAGCTTGGTGGCGTTCACCACCTCCTGCTCGACCGCGAACACGCGGTTGGCGGTGTCGAACGGCACCGCAGTGAACTCGTAGCGCTGCTGGAAGCGGTCCCAGCGCACCGCCACCCAGTCGTTCACCGGCCGGTTGAGATCGTCGAGATCGCCGCCCTGGAACAGCACGAAGTCGTTGCCCGGACCGCCGTCGAAGCGGTCCACCAGCGTCGGCAGGTAGGTCTCGGTGGTGCCCTTGATGAACGGCAGCTGGTCAGGCAGCAGCTGGAACGCGTCGTCGTCCGCGCCGCCGAACAGCAGGTCGGGCGACTGGCGGTCGTAGCCGCCGGTGAGGACATCGTTGCCCGCCATGCCGAACACCCAGGTCGAGCCCGGGCCGCCCTGCAGCGCGTCGTTGCCGGTGCCGCCGATGATCACGTCGCGCCGGTCGGTATTGGCCTTGACGCTCAGGTCCACCTCGAAGGGCTGGTCGGTGGAGAGCTGCACCGTGCCGGTGGCCAGGACTTCGTCGAGCGGCACGGGCGTGCCGCCCTGTCCCACGCCGACGACGCCTTCGAGGGTCAGCGTGGCGCTTGCGCCCGTGAACAGCAGGCCGACCTGCCACTGGCCGGTCGCCGCATCGTAGATTCCCTGGCTGACCTGGCCGTTGTTGAGCGTCGCGATCAGCCCGGCGGGCAGGAGATCGGTCAGGCTGACATTGATCGCCTCGTTGTCGCCGTCGTTGTTGACGGTGACCTCGATGGTGACGGTCTCGCCGTCGCTCGGCGTGGCGCTGCCGTTCACCAGCTCCTTCTCCACGCTCAGATTCGCCGGCGAGCCGGCGGCTCTGAAGTCGAAGGTCAGGTCATAGATCGTCGGCACCCGGTTGGGCGAGGTGACGCGCAGCAGGTAGTCGGCGCCGGCGGTGAGGCCCGAAAGATCGAGGAAGGTCTCCTGCGCGCCCGCGAGGTCGAGGTTGGTGGTGCCGAACTCGCGCACCGTGCGCACCTCGGTACGGGTGAGCTCGCCGGTGCCGTCGACCCCTTCGACGATGGTGCGCTCGGTGATGCGGTCACCCGGCGTGAGCTCGTAGCTGGTGACGCCGGTGGCGCCCGACACCTTCAGCAGGTAGTCGCCCTTGTCGAGCGTGGCGAGCGAGATGGTGCCGGGCAATCCCGGCTCGCTCGCCTCGATGTCGAGCTGCACCAGCGTACCTTCGTTGTTGCGCTGGAACAGGCGCAACTGCACGAAGGCGGAGGACTCGATGCGGATCTCGTCGGCCGGCGAGCCGTCGCGCAGCAGCTCGAAGGCGTACCACTCCTCCTCGCCGGTGCCGACCGAGGTGCCGGTGACCGTCGGGAAGTTGGAATGCGCGCCCAGGTCGAGCGGCGTCTCGTCGCTGTCGTTGGCCGCGGAGGTGATCGAGCGCTCGGTCTGGCGCAGGCCGGGCACCTGGAAGATGAGGTCGTAGCGCGCCAGCGCGCCTTCGGTGGCGACGCGGATGTAGTAGGTGCCGGCGGCTAGGCCGTCGAGGCTCACCGCGTCCACTAGCGGGGCGAATTCCTCGCCCTCGACCACCACGGCGCCGCTCGCGTCGAGCAGCTCGATCACCAGCTCGTCGTCGATCGCGTTCTTGAGCAGGTTGATGCGGTCGCCGCCGACGCCTGCGCGCTCGAGGTCGAAGCGGAAGACGTCGACGTCCGCCGGATCGTGGATCGTCAGGCCGCTCGCGCGTCCCAGCGACTGCACTGCCGGCAGCTCAAAGGCATCCGTGGTGGTGTTGGCCGGCGTGCCGCCGAGGTCGGTGAAGTCGCGTCCGAGCTGCAGCACGCCCGCGACGAGCGGGTTTTCGTCGTCGCCGGTGGCGAACAGCGCGACTTCGAGCCCGTCGTTGTCGGAGACGCTGCTCAGCGTGAGGCGCGCGCCCTGGCCCACCAGACCGTCGCCGTTGTCGTCGGCGATCGAGAACCGGTACCAGTCCTCGTCGTCCGGGTTGTCGATGTTGAGGCCGCTGAACGTGGTCGAGCCGGGCAGCGGCAGCTCGTTGCCCGGGTAAGTGGCGAGCGGGTCGCGGCTCAGATAGAACGCGCTCTGCGGCGAGTCGTTGCGCGCGTCGTCGTCTTCCAAGGGAATGGGGTTGCTGGGCTGAATCAGCTCGGTCTTGTCCGACAGGATGACCTCGCCGCCCTCGATCTTCACCACGTCGTCGCCGGCGCCGGCGTCGATCCACACCGAGTGCTGCACCGTCGGCCCGACCGTGATCAGGTCGTCGCCGCCGAGCGCGTCGATGATGATCACCTCGACGCCTGCGCCCTGGGGCACCAGCCCCTCGAGCGTGCTGTTCTGCTCGGTGCCGACGCCTTCGGTCTCCGTGCCCGGCGTCTCGAGCGTCAGGTCGGGATTGAGCGGATCCTCCTGCTGGCTGCCGCGGCGCTGCAGGTCCTCCAGCGGCGTGATCGAGTCGACGTTGTCGTCGTCGGACGCGGCGTCGAGCAGGAACTGGAACTCGTCCTGCGCGGCGAAGCTGAACACGCCGTTGTTGTTGGTGAGGCGGGTGATCAAGTGCCGGCCGGCGAGCGGACCGGGCTCGGTCACGAAGTCCACCGTGATGATGTCGTCGGCCTCGGTGCCCGCGACGTAGATGGCGCGCCCCGAGGCCTGCGCGAACTGCTTCCAGGTGTCGACGTCCAGGCCGCCGTCGGCCGTCTCGAACAGCTCGCCGTCGACGCCGAACAGCTGGTCGTCGCCGCCGTTGCCGAACATGAAGGCGACCGAGGTGCCGCCAAAGAGACGATCCGCGTTGCGGCTGCCGAGCATGCGGTCGATGCCGGTGGCTTCCAGCACGCGCGTGCCGCCGCCGCTGTCGTCAAAGAGCGGCCCGTTCGGATTCAACGGATCGACGAACACGCCGAACTCGGTGTCGCCGTCAGGCAGCGGATCGCGCGACCAGGCGTAGAGGTCGTTGATCCCCGGCCCGCCGATCAGGTCATCGTTGCCGCGCCCGCCGAAGATCACGTCGAGCGTGTTGGTCGAGAAGGCTTCCTCGCCCACCGTCGAGTCGCCCCACAGCAGGTCGTTGCCCGAGCGGCCGAAGATCGTGTCGCTGCCGCTCATGCCGTCGATGCGGTCGTTCGCCTCGGTGCCGATCAGCACGTCATCGTCCGGGCCGCCGTCGATCACGCCGACGTAGTCTTCGCTGCGCGCCACCAGGTCGCCCACGTCGAACGGGTCGATGTTTCGGCCGAACGCGCTGTACGCCGTCTCGATGAACTCGATGTGGTCATCGCCCATCAGGCCGGAGATGCGGAACTGCTCGAC
>Ga0184637_10000487_pt1 | contig 29505 bp, 19 predicted proteins | sample PLM3_127_b2_FD_133143 | JGI IMG/M metagenome (GOLD analysis project Ga0184637, IMG submission 133143) | Groundwater sediment microbial communities from an aquifer in East River, Colorado, USA - PLM3_127_b2 | ecosystem: Environmental > Terrestrial > Soil > Riparian zone | place: USA: East River... | reverse complement strand
GTTCGCGGCGGCCGCGGTCGGGTCCTCCGTCCGCGCTGCACGAGGGCGAGCGCGAGGTGGCGGCGGTCTTCCGGCGCGTGCTCGCCGTCGAGCGCGTCGAAGCGAACGACGATTTCTTCGCTCTGGGCGGTACGTCGTTGCTCGTCCCTCAGCTCGTGCTCGAACTCCGGCGCGCGACCGGGGTCGAGATCGCTCACTCGGCGATCGGATCGGGCCGGACCGTCGCCGAGCTCGCTCGGGAGGTCGAGGCGGTCCGTTCGTCGGGCGCGGCCCTGCCCGCTTCCTCCCCCCCGGCGCCGGACCTACGCGCGGCTGCAGCGCTGCCGCGGTCGCTGCGTTTCCATCCACCCCGCCGCCCGCCAGCCGCGCGCGTCGCGCTGTTGACGGGAGCGACCGGATTCCTGGGTTCGCATCTGCTCGTCGAGTTGCTGCGCAGCGGAACCGAGCCGGTCTTCTGCCTGGTGCGCGCCGCCTCGGCGCGCGAGGCGCGCCGCCGGCTCGAACACGCGATCGCCCGGGTCGGCGGCGTCTCGCCCGAGGCGGCACGGCGCGCCGTCGCCGTCCGGAGCGACCTGTCCCGTCCGATGCTCGGCTCGAGCGCAGCCGATCTCAGGCTCCTGCGCGAGCAGGTGACGGTAATCGTCCACTGCGGCTGCTGGGTGAACTTCACCTATCCCTACGCCGTGCTCGAGGCGACCAACGTTCGCGCCACCCGGACCTTGCTGGAGCTCGCCGCGGAAAGCCGCGTCGACTTCTTCCACCTCGTCTCGACCGCCGGCGTGTTCGATCCCCGGGGCTATCCCAAGGGCGAGTCGATCGCCGAGAGCGACGACCTCGAGCGCAGCGCGTCCGTGCGCGGCGGCTACAGCCAGACAAAGTGGGTCGCCGACCGCATGCTCAGGTCGGCGCGCGAACGCGGCCTCTCCGCCAACGTCTACCGGCCCGGCTGGATCTCCGGTCATTCGCGGACGGCCGCCTGCAATGCCCGCGACCTGATCTGGAACCTCGTCAAGGGGAGCATCCAGCTGGGGCTCGCCCCCGCCATCGACTTCCAGATCGGCTTCGAGCCGGTCGATCGGGTCAGCCGGAGCATCGTCCACCTGGCGCGGCGCGAGCAGCCCTCTGGGCGCTCCTACCACCTGCCCGAGTCGGGTTCGGTTCACTGGCTCGACATCGTCGGACTGCTCGAGCGCCGGGGATACCGGCTGCGTAAGGTCCCCTTCGAGAGCTGGCGCCAGGAGCTCGAGGCGGCGCTCGCGCGCGGAGCCGACGTCGCACTCGCGCCCTTCGCTCCGCTCTTCGCCGGCGAGAGCGGATCGGCTGAGCCCTTCGACTGGGCGGGCGGTCCGCTGCTGGATCGCTCCTCGGCCACGGCCGCGCTCGATTCCGCGCAGCTGCCCCGAACCGACTCATTGGTGCAGGTCGAGCACCACATCGGCTGGCTCCAACGCGCGCGCTTCCTGCCGCCGCCGGCCGCCGTCTCGCCGATCGCCACGCCATGAGCCGTCCGGAGCGACCGAGGGCAGCGAGCGCCGCGCTCCTGGGCCGGATGCTCGCAGGGGCCGGCCTTCTGACGTCGGGCCGCGTGGAGCGGGTCGAGCTGCGCCACTCGTACCGTACGCACACGTCGCGCATCGATCACCTGGACGTTCGCTACTCGCCGGACGTCCCAGTCGGCCTGCCGATGCGGCTGTTCTGCAAGGCGGCGCTTCCGGGCGTGCACTCGGAGGTTGCCGCGGGCAGCGTCAACGAGCTTCACTTCTACCGACGCGTCGCGCCGCGGATGGGTCGAGACTACACCGTCCCCTGTCTGATCGCAGAATGCCCGAACGCCGGGGAGGCGATCCTGCTGCTCGAAGATCTGGCGCCGACGCATCGACCCGGCGCGATCGCGCCGCCGCCATCCCGGTCGCATTGGCGCGCCGTTCTCGAGCATCTCGCCGGGCTCCATGGACTCTGGTGGCAGAGCGAAGCCCTCGCCGGGGATCTCGTCCCGCCGGGCCCTCCGCCGGGCACGGCCGGAGGTCCCGACGCGGCGCGGGCCAACGGGACGCGGCTGCTCCGCGCCCTCGGCTCCCGGCTGACGCGCGACGAGCGCGGGGCCTACGCCCGCGCGCTCGAGTGGCTGCCTCGGCTCTGGCCGTCGTTCTACGAACGCGGTCCGATCACCCTGCGCTTCGGCGATGCCCATCTCGGCAACTTCCTGTGGAGCCGCTCGGGGGCGGCTCCCCGGGTGCGCCCCTGCGATTGGCAGAGCTGGCAGGTCGGCACGCCCGGCTACGACCTGTCTTCCCTGATCGCGCTGCAGTTCGGGGGAACCCGCCGGCTCGGGTGGGAGGAGCCGCTGCTCCGCTACTACCACGAAGTGCTGTTGCGCGGCGGGGCGACGGGATACGAGTGGGCCGACCTCTGGCTCGACTACCGTCTCACCCTGTTTCGGCACGCGGTGGTGGTCCCCAGCTGGCAGAGGCACGTGGGGTTGCCCGCGAGCGTCTGGTGGCCGGTGCTCGAGCGCGGGCTCTGCCTGCTCGCGGAGCTCGACGGTCGCCGCCTGGCCGACGAGGCGGCGGAAGCCCCGGGCGCAGCGGCCGCGCCCGGCATCTCCGACTCGTGGAGGAGCGCATGCCCTCGCCGAAGCTGAGCCTTTCCCTCCGGCCCGATGTCCTGATCGAGCCCCTAGTCGACCAGTGGTACGCCTGGTCCCACCTGATCCCGCCGGCGACCACCGCCCTGCACGTCACCGCCCGACACCTCAAGATCATGGACTCGTTCGTCGCGGCCCCTCAGATCCACCGCGCGGCCTGTCGCGACCCGGAGCTGCTGGGGGGCCCATTTCTCGACCTGGCCGACGAACGGGTTGCCGAGGTCCACGCGCTCGCCGCGCAGACCCGGGAGCGGCGCCGCGAGTCGATCCGCCTGGCCTACGCGATCAAGCAGCTCGACGATATGCTGCGCGAGACCGCCGACGGGCGCTCCCTCGAGCCGCTGTACGCCCTGGTTCCGGATGCACTGAAGGGCTACGTGGAGCTCGTATACGACCTCGGGAGCCGACCCTCGTTCCGCCTGCTCGAGCCCCTTCTCTACCGGAGCCCTTTCTACCAGCCCGAGTGTCAGACCGTGCTCCTGTCGCCCTCCGCCGCCCAGGTCCGCCCCTTCGTCTTCAGCACTCCGCGGCTGCCGGGCGAGAAGGACGTCCACCTGCAGCTCGCGTTCGACGATCCCCGCCTCGACGCGCTGGCACGGCTCCGCGCGGAGCCAGCCGCCGAAGCGGAGATCCGTGACGCGCTCGAGCTCGACGAAGAGACCTTCGCGTGCCTCTCGCCCCTCCTCACCGCGGCCGAACCGGCGCTGCCCAGGACGCGCTGCGTCGACGCGCTCCGCTGCCGCTATCTGGGCCACGCCTGCGTCCTGCTCGAGGCGGGGGGCTACAGCGTGCTCGTCGATCCCGTGCTGCCGCCCGCGAGCGCCTCGGAAGGGGGACGTCCGGCGCGCCAGGATCTGCCGGAGCGGATCGATCTGGTGCTGCTCACCCACGGTCACCAGGATCACCTGGTGCTCGAGACCCTGCTCGAGCTACGGCACCGGATCAGCACCGTCGTCGTTCCGCGCAGCGGAGGAGGATCGCTCCAGGATCCCTCGCTCGAGCTGTGCCTGCGCGCCATCGGCTTCCGCGACGTCGTGGCGCTCGACGTCATGCAGCCGCTCGCCGTCCCCGGCGGCGAGATCGTCCCGCTTCCGTTCCTCGGGGAGCACGCCGACCTCGACGTGCGCGCCAAGTGCGGCTACCTCTGCCGACTCGGCGGAACCTCGGCGGCGTTCCTCGCCGACTCCAACTGTCTCGAGCCCGCGATGTACGCCCACGTCGTGCGCGACCTCGGCCGCGTCGACTACGTCTTCATCGGCATGGAGTGCGAGGGAGGGCCACTCAGCTGGCTGTACGGTGCCCTCCTGACCCAGCCGATCCGCCACGGCGCAGACGTCTCGCGCCGGCTGTCCGCGTCGGACGCGCGAGCGGCGCTCGCCGTCTGCGAACGCCTCCGCCCGCGCGAGGTGTTCGTCTATGCGATGGGGCAGGAGCCGTGGCTCACTCACGTGTCCAGCAAGCGGTACACCCCCACCTCCAAGCCGATCCTCGAGTCGGACGATTTCGTCTCCGGCTGTCGATCGCGCGGCATCGCGGCTCGCCGCCTGCTCGGCGGCTGCGAGCTGTTCTCGCGCTAGGCCCCGCGGTGGAGGTCGCCAGGGTAGTCCTGGGACGGGCCGGGGTCCGCGTGGGCATCGTGGGTGTCGGCAGCTGGGCGTTCGGAGGCGCGGACGAGTACCGGGGCGAGGCGGTCGGCTGGTCGGACCACGACGACGCGACGGCGAGACGGGCGCTGGTGAGCGCTCATCGGCTTGGCCTCGACCACTGGGACACGGCGGACGCCTACGGTGCCGGACGCGCCGAACGCCTGATCGGATCGGTCTGGGATCAGGTGCCGCGCGATGACATCTTCCTCGCAAGCAAGGTGGGTTGGATCACGGGGCCGACCGATCGCTTCTACGATCCCGCGCAGATCCTCCGGCAGTGCGAGGCGTCGCTGCGAAACCTGCGCACCGGGCATCTCGACGCCTACTACCTGCACCACTGCGACTTCGGACCGGGGGATCGCTATCTCGACGAGGCTGTCGCGACCGTGCACCGGCTGCGAGACCGAGGCCTGATCCGCTTCGTGGGACTCTCGGACTGGAACGCGGAGCGCCTGCTCCGCTGCGCGCGGCGGATCGACCCGGATCTGGTGCAGACCTACCGCAACGTGGTGGATGACGACTACTCGACCAGCGGGCTGGAGACCTGGGTCGAGTCCGCGAATGCCGGCGTCCTGTTCTTCTCCACACTGAAGCATGGTCTGCTGGTGGGCGGCCGCACCCGGCCGCGCCAGTTCTCCACCGGCGACCACCGGAGCAAGCGCCCGGAGTTCCTGGATCCCGGGCTCCTCGCGCGGCTCCAGCGTTGTCGGGAGACCATCGACGAGCGCCTGGGCCGCGACTCCGGGGGAGTCGTGGGCGCGCTGGTGGGAGCCCTCCTGAGCGACGCCCGCAATTCGGGTGTCCTGCTGGGGATTCGGACCGAGGCGCACGCGGAGACGGCCGCCCGGGCGGGCTCACCCCTGCTACCTGCGGAGGCCGCGTGGGTGCGAGCGCTCTATCGCGCCGCCCTCGCCGGGTAATGACCCCCGGCGCAGCGGACGAGCTGGGGAGGGACGCGACCAGCTAGAGGTGCCAGCGCTTCCGGAGGTCGGAGATCGTCTGCTCCTCGCGCCAGCCGGCGTGACCGCGAGGCTCCGCCCCCACCCAGCGCTCGTCGACGGGCTCGACGGCCCGCTGGAAGCGCGTATCGCACGAGAGCCGGAAGTAGGGGCTCGTGTTGGCCAGGGAGCAGTGCAGCGTGTGGATGCCGAAGATCAGCGTATCACCGGCGCGAAACTCTGCAGTCTGCCACTGACCCCCGAAGACCTCGGCGACGCTCAGGGGATCGACCGACAACCATCCGCGCGTGCGGTCGCGGTCCACGTCGACCCGGCCGTAGGTCTGCTTCAGGCGCTCGAAGCGATGCGATCCGGCCAGGATCGCCAGGGGGCCGAGCTCGTAGGGCACGTCGCCGAGCGGCGTCCAGGCCGTGAGCAGACGGTCTGTACCACGCCCCATGTAGACCGCGTCGTAGTGGGCGCCGGTCGCCTCGCCCGGCGCGATGGCCCGCAACCATTTGAAGTCGAAGGTGAGGACCTCGTCGGCGAAGAGGACACGGAAGAATTCCATGATCTCCGGAGCCTCGACCAGGTCGAGCAGCTCCGGCGCCCGGCTGAGCGCGCGTTCGGGACCCAGGAACTCGCCGCGGGCCGCGGGTGCCGCCCGGCCGAGCTCCGCTCCCGCCAGATCGAGGCGGCCGGACGTCTCGAGATACGCCAGGACGTGTCGGCGCGCACGGCGGACCCTGTTCGGGTCCTGGAGACCCGGGAGCAGCAGGTACCCGTCCTCAGCGAGCTGAGCGCGCAGGCCCTCGGGGTCGCCGAGGAGGGCGCTCCCGTCGCGGAGTGTCCCGAGCTCCGGACCCCCGACCTCGACGGCCCGGTCTCCGAGCCGCACGGTCATGCGCCCGGCCCGAGCCTGCACCGCTCGCCGTCCCGGTCCATCAGGCGCAGCCGGGATCGTCGGAAGACCAGCGGTGCCATCGGATCGGCTGCCCTCTTGCGAGTCGGCGCCGCGCGTCCAGCCACATCCCCGACCAGACCTCGGCGTCCCGGAGCTCGTCGCTCGGGCAGCTGCGGCTCCGCGCAACGAACCGCGGCAGCTGCTCGCGCCCGAACCACTGCCCGGTCGGGATCAATCGGAAATCGACGCTCCAGCGGGACACGTCGCTGTGGTTCTCCATGGAGGAGTGGATCAGGAACCGGTGAAAGATCAGCACGTCGCCGCGGCGCATGGGCACCGGCACGGCGCGCTCGACCTCGAACAGTCTCTCCGGGATGTGCAGGCCCCGCGTGCCGGGACCGGAGTCGCGCACGCAATGCCTCACGACGCCGCCCTGGTGACTGCCGGGCACGACCTGAAGGCAGCCCGAGTCCGATCGCACGTCCTGAAGCGGGAACCAGACCGTGATCATGTGGGTGTCGTCCGCTCGCGGCAGAAGCCCGGCGGCGTCCTGGTGCCAGGGAGTGGGTCCGCCGGCTGCGTGGCCGCCCCGAAGACGCTCCGGCAGCTTGATGCGCACGTGCTGCATGGGCGCCGACGTGATCTCCGGCCCGACGAAGCGTTCGGCGGCATCGAGCAGGGGAGCGCAGGTCAGCGCGGCCAGTAGCGCCGCTCCGGTGGAGAAGGGAGTGTCGAGCGTCACGCCGCTCTGCGGCAGAGCGCAGTCGAAGGCCTGGACATGGAGATCGCCGGTCGCGCTGAAGATGTGTTCGAGACGACCGCCCAGACCGCGGCCCTCCGGCGGCGCCGAGATCCGTCCCGATACGTACAGCTCGCGTCCGACACGGCTCAAGATCGCCTCGAGCTCGGCTTCGAGCGGATCGAGCACCGAGGAGGGCGGGAGCAGGTTCTTCAGATGGACGTAGCCGTACTCTCGGTAGTGCTCCGTCACCTCGTCGTCGAGGAACGAACTCCGCACGAGCTCCAGCGCTCCGCAGGATGGCTCCGAGACCGCGCATCCCACCGTACACGCGGTTGCTCGACATTGTCAACGGATCTGCCCGTTTCGCCGTTGCTCCGGTCCTGCTGTGCGGGTATGCTCGATCGCGCCGGGTCACCGGTTGCCCCGCAGGTGCCACCTTGTCCGACGGTCGACGTGCCGGAGAGCGACCCGCCGAGACGACACCGCGATCACCCGCCACTCGCAGCTTCCGGCGCGGGTTGCGCAGCTCGCTCGGCGCGGCGGCTCCCGATCCCGCTGCCAACGGAGCCTGGCGTGCGCTGACCGCACTCGCCTACAAGTGGGAGTTCTACTCGGTCGAGTCGTACTTCCGCGAATCCTGGTCCGACGTGCAGCGGATACTGGGCGACCGCGCTGTCGATACGATCCAGGGCATCGCCCTCGTGACCTTCAAACCCGAGGCGATCGTCGCACGTCGGATCGAATCGGCCCTCGGGTACCTGCAGGAACACGCCTTCGCGCCGCTGCTCTGCCAGCGCATCCGCTACACGCAGCGCTCGATGCGCGAGATCTGGCGCTACCAGTGGAACATCGCCACGCTGGACCGACTGGCGGTCCTCGACGAGCTCAACACGGCCGGCGATTCGCTCTTCGTCGTCTTCGGCCATCCTCCGACACCGGACGGCGTCCCTGCCAGCGTCCGCCTGCGCGACCTCAAGGGATCCGCGATTCCAGAGCGCAGGCGCAGCGATCAGCTGCGTGCAGCAATGGGAGGGGCGAACCGGCTGTTCACCTTCTTCCATGCCACCGACGAGCCGGCGGACGTCGTGCGCGAGCTGGGCGTCCTCTTTCCCCGATCCGAGCGTTGCGCGATCCTCGAAGCGCTACGCGACTCCGACGGGTGCACCGGCGCGGACGAGGTGGCCGCTGCCACCCGAGCGCTCTACGCCGAGATCCCGGCCCGCTCCCTCGACCTCACGCCCGTGCTCGAACGAGTGCGCGCGGCGGTCGAGGGCACCGGCGCGGCAGCGCTGCTCGAGGCGGCCGCGCGCGGGGCGCCGCTGGCTTGGCGGGAGTTCAGCGAGGCGGCCGCGGCGGCCGGAGTCCACGTCGAGCCATGGGACCGCGTCGTCCTCGGCGCCCACCTCGTCCGCCACGACGTGCCGGGAGAGAAGTGCATCATCGACGAGGACGGACGAGAGGACTGGCTACGCCCCGCACAGTTTGACGAGTAACCTCGCGGCGAAGCTTGACAGTGGGAAAGGGTCCCCCGTAGGATGAATCGCGCGAGCGCCTTGGCCGCGATCGCCATCGCGCGGTGGCTGGAGGTTCCGGATCCTCGTGGCTACTCTCGCAGGGGCCGACCGCGACGCTTCCCCGAAGTTCCTCTGCTACTCCATCACCGCCGAGCGCATCGCCCTCGAGTACGAACGCGTCGGTGACGATCCCTCCCGGTTCGACGCACAGCGGGTCGTGCGCCTGGACGCCCGACCGCGCACCCCGCTTGGGCCCCGGACCGTGCGCCTCCGCGTGCTCGCGATCTCCGTCGAGCACAACGCCCTCCACGCCGCGAGGGCCGAGCCCGTGAACATCGTGGCGCTGCGCGGCGGCTCGATCGTGCCCGGAAACAGCTTCGTCGCCGAGGTGGCTGAGTGCGGCGATGCAGTGTCGCTCGTGAACGAGGGTGACATCGTCATGCCGGGCGACAACCTCACCCACGACCGCTACGGCTTCCCTCTGCGGGCCTGGGCGTACGACGAACCGGACTCGGTCGGCTGCTTCGCGCAGGAGGTCGTGTTGCCGGAGGTCCAGCTGCGACGGGTCCCGCTCGATTGCGGCCTGAACCTCTGGGAGCTCGCGGCCCTGCCCGTCAAGGGACCCTCTGCCTATCACCTGTGGAGGCGCGGCATCGACCTGTTTCGGGCGAAGGTGCCTCGGGAGCGGATCTCCGCGTTGAACGTGCTCGGATTCGGAGGCGGCGTCTCCGAGCTCTTCCTGATGCTGGCCCGGAACGAAGCGCACCGGGCGTTCTACTGCGCGCGCAATCCGGTCCGCCTCAGCCGGATGGCCGCGCGCGGGATCGAGGTCATCGACCAGCGTTCCTTCAACGGGTTCAAGACGTCCGACGATCTCGCCGCGTTCCGGCGGGAGATTCGCGCGAGGACGTCCGGCGCGGGGATGCACCTGGTGTGCGACATGCTTCGGGGTGCGCACTTCGACGCCGCGCTGACGGCGACGGCGCGCGGAGCCGTGGTCGTGAGCTCCGGCTGGCAGCTCGGTCCGCAGCTCTCGTACAACGCGGCGCTGCTGTCGGTCCGACAGATCACGCTCGATCACGCGCACATCGAGACGAGGGCCGGACTGGCCGCCGCGGCGCATCTGTTCGGCGCGCCGCTGCGCCCGCTCGTGCACGACGAGATCTATGACTTCTCCCAGCTGCCCCGCGCGCTCCAGGAGCTGCAGGAAGGGGTGCATACCGGGATTCCGGTGGTGCGCGTGGCGTCCGATCTGCCGCAGAGCGTCCGACATCTCGTGCCTTGAGGCGGGAGCCGCGTCCATCCGCAAGGAGGAGCCGAGATGATGAGCGACTTCACCCCCATCCCGCGGGTTCCGAGCGAACCGCCCGAGTTCCTGGAGGAGACGCTGAGCCACGCATTGCCGCTGATCGACGTCCCGGACGGATCCGGTGTGATGGTCCAGGGCTCGATTGCCGAGGGGCTGGGGGACCCCTATTCGGACATCGACTTCCTGCTTGTGGCGCCGGGAGACCAGCCGCTGCCCATCATGCCCACGAACATCCGCAAGGAGGAGCGCCGGATCGAGATCTGGTTCCGCTCGAGCCGCACGGTGATCGAGCACGCGCAGCGCCTGCATCGCATCGACCCGACCTCCGAAGAGGCGCTGCGCTCCCTCAGCTCGCACGACTTCGAGAAGTACCAACGCTTCGCCCATGGTGCGCCGATCCGCAACAAACACCTCCTCGAGGATCTCCAGCGGCAGCACGACGCGCAGAGGTTTGCGGTGCTCGCCTCCGCCTGGTGGCGCATGCACGCGGCCGACGCGGTCTGGCGCGCTCGTGTCGCGCTACGGCTAGGACGCACGGAGGACGCCGTCGGGCTGGCGCGGCGCGGCGTCGAGACGGCGGCCAAGGCCTGGGTAGCGGAGCGCGGTGACACCTACGTCTCCGAGCGCTTCCTGCCGGCCCAGCTCCTGCGGGTCCCGGGCGGCACCGCGGTCCACGAGCGTCTCGAGCCGTTGCTCCGACCGGGAAGGCTCGAACGGCCGGCGACCTACGTGCAGGCCTGCGCCGAGGAGGCCTCGGCGCTCGGCGTCTCGCTGCGCGATGATTCGGACAAGAGCGTGCTCGCGCGCACCCCGGCCGAGGTGACCCGCTGGGACATCGGCCCCACCGCCTGCGTGCTGCGCGGCAGCAAGGATCTCTTCGCACTCAGCGCCGAGGCCGCACTGCTCTGGCCCACGCTCGCGGAGGGTGCCTGCCTCGCCGACGTGATCGAAGCGAACCCCGAGCTCGACCGCTCGGCGGCGCTGGCGGCCCTGGGAGATCTGCACCGCCACGGCCTCCTCGAGCTGACTCCCCGCTCCGGGACGGGCGGTTGGCGGCTGGGGCACGGCCTGCCCCGGTCCGCTGCCGGGGGGTGTCGGGTCACGCCCCACGGACCCCGGTTCGACCAGCCGCCGCCGGGTCACGTGCACTGGATACCGATCGCGCCCGGGCGTTTCGCGTCGGCGGGAGCGAACCTGCTCTGGAGCGGCGTCCTGGTCGAGAACAGCCGTGAGGACTTCGTCGGGGCTGCCGAGCGGGACCGCTGGCCGCAGGCTGCGCGCGCCCTGCGCCGCATGGTGGAGCAGGCTTGCAACCTGGTGCTCTCCGGCTTCGGCGTCGAGCCTCTGCCGGAGAGCACACACCTCGTCGCCGCCCTGCGCGAGGTGGCCAATCTGCCCGACGGCTTCGCCGAAGCAGCCCGAGCCCTGCTCTATTCGCCGGCGCGTGAGGAAGCCGAGGTGCGGGGGCTCTACGCCGACGTCGAGGCGTTCCTGGAGCGCATTCCGGAGGAGTTGCAGGATCCGAACGTCCGCCGGAGCCACCAGTCGATCGCTTCGTGGCTCCAGGTCATGGCGCTCGGCTTCGGCTGGATCCGGCTCGCAGTCCATCTGGACGCGCCGGTTCCGCTCGAGGAAGCACGGGACCTGCTCACGCACGCCCACGGCGGAAAGCAGGCCCGCGTGCTCGATCAATCGGCAGGTGAGGGTCGCGGCGATGCGGACCGCCGTCTTGAGGTGAAGCCGGCCGACTGAGGTTGGTCCCGGTCCGTCCACGGGAACCAGCGGACGAGCGCGACCGTAGCACCGACCGCCCAGGCAGCGAGCCCCGCGAGCTGGGGTCGCGGCAGCAGGCCATGCTCCCACGCGCTCGTCATCGCATCGACCGCGAGCGTCGGCGGAGCCGCGAGCACGAAGGCGCGAAGAACGTCCGGAACGTTCTCCCGGGGGTAGAGCAGCGGGCAGAGCGTCAACGCCAGGATCAGGGAGAGGTTGGTCGCCAGCCCGGCCACGGGCAGGCTCCGGCAGACGCCGCCGATCAGGAAGCCGAAGGCGCCGAACGAGACGACCGCGAGTCCATAGGGAAGCAGCCAGAGCAGCGAGCCCGGCTCCAGCCCGAGCAACAGGACAGTCGCCGGCGGCAGCAACAGCACCGGGACCATGGCCAGCAGGAACGTATCCAGCGCGTGTGCGGCGAGGTAGGTGCCGCGCGTCACCCGCGTACCCTCCAGTAGCCGCCAGGCCCCGGTCAGCTTCTCGATGGCGACCGTCTGCCCCCCACGTCGCAGCGCGATGAACAGGGCGGACAGCACCGCCGCGCCGAGGATGCTGCGGATCCGGGTGGCGTCCTCGTAGGACGAGGCCCACCACAGCAGACCGACGGGAAGCGCCAGTCCGTAGAAGACGATACTCAGGAAGCTGGCTCGGTCGACGTCGATCAGCAGCCGGTACAGCCCGAGGACGCAGCGGCCGCGCTCGGCGAGGCCTACCACCGCAGCGACCGGACGGCCAGGAGGTTGAAACCGACGGCCAGCACCGCGGAGCCGATCAGGGAGAACGCCGGTGGCGCCTGCCCGGCTAGGACTGCGCGGAGCTGCGGCGGCGCGTGCGTGTACGGCGAGAGCCAGAGGATGGGGCGCAGGGCAGCCGGCACGGCGCTCTCCGGGTAGAGCACCGGGCTGACCAGTGCGAGGCCGATCAGCACGACACTGACCAGCGTCCATCCGCTGTCGGCATCCGGCGCACGCAGCGCGATCGCAGCGCCGATTCCACACAGCCCCGCCCCGGTGGCGGCGACGCTGAGCACGGCCCAGGCCAGCGCCGCGGGCGAGAGTATCGCTCTCCCAACCAACTGCAGAACCAGCAGCGCGACGAGTGCGAAGCCGAGCGCCTCGAGCAGGCCGAGGCCCAGGCGCGCCGCGAGGTACGAACGACTGCGTACGGGCAACGTGCGCAGCAGGCCGAGCCTGCCGGAGAAGCGGTCCTCCAGCACGGCAGAACCGACTTGCACGGCGGCGCCGCCGAATGCGATCGTGAGACCGAGCGCGTCGACGGACTTTCCCCCCGGTCCCAGCCGCGTCGCCAGGTAGGCGACCGCCAGTGGCATCGCCAGGGCCGAGACGATGGGCAGCGCCACGTTGCGCCGATCCTCCGCCCAGAAGAGCTTCAGGATCCGCAGCGTGTCGTTCATCGCTGCGGCCTGCGCGCGGCGTCGGTCCGCCCGCTCGATGTGCTCCGCTCCGAGACAAGCGCCGGGACCATCTGCGCTCATTCTAGTCGAGAGCGCGCTTCCATTGCCGCAGCGATTCGTGTAGGATGCTGGCGCGGACGTCGAGGCATCCACGGGCTGGCATCCCAGTCGAAGGGAAGTCAAGTGTTGCCGACGCGGCCTGTCGTTCGGGCTCCTGCGCTGGTTTCGGCGCGGTCACGCGAGGGTCACACCGACGCATCGGGAGCGCGTGCGGCTGCGGTCGCCGCACGATGACGTACGAGCCGGACGTCCTGCCTCCGGGTGCAGAGCAGCCGGACCTCGTCGAGATCCTCCGCTGGCGCGCCCGGAACCAACCGGATCGGATCGCATTCACGTTCCTCGTCGACGGAGAGGAGCGGGAGGCCTCGCTCACCTATGCGCAGCTCGATCGCCGCGCTCGGGCGGTCGCGGCCGCGCTCAGGGCACGCGCCGACCCCGGCGCCCGGGTGCTGCTGGTCCACGCACCGGGCCTCGACTTCGTCGCGGCCTTCCTCGGCTGTCTCTACGCGCGCGTCGTGGCCGTGCCCGCGTATCCACCGGATCCCGTGCGGCCGGACCGCAGCATCGCGCGGTTGTGTGCGATCGGCGCCGCCTCGGACGCGCGGCTCGCGCTGACCAGCGCCGCCATCCTCTCCCTGGCGCACGACTCGTTGTCGCGGAAGCCGGCGTTGGAGTGCATCGAATGGGTCGCCAGCGACGGGCTGGCGAACGACGACGCGTCCGTATGGCAGCCGGAGCCGATCGATCCGGGCGACCTCGCTTTCCTGCAATTCACGTCGGGATCGACCGCCGAGCCGAAGGGCGTGATGATCACTCACGCCAACCTGATGCACAACTCCGAGATGATCCGGCGCTGCTTCGAGAACGAGCCGGACACGAGGATGATGAGCTGGCTGCCGCTGTACCACGACATGGGACTGATCGGGGGCACGATCCAGCCCGTGTACGTCGGCTACCACTCGATCCTCATGTCTCCGGTCTCGTTCCTCGAGCGTCCGGTTCGCTGGCTTCGAGCCATCACGCGGCACCGGGCCACGCTCAGCATGGGGCCGAACTTCGCGTACGACCTGTGCGTGCGGAAGATCGGCGAAGCCGAGCGGGAGACGCTCGACCTCCGCTCCTGGGCCTGCGCCTGCAACGGGTCGGAGCCGATCCGCGTGGAGACCCTGGAGCGCTTCGCCGCCGCGTTCGCGAGCTGCGGCTTTCGCGCGGGAGCCTTCTACCCGTGCTACGGCCTGGCGGAGGGAACGCTGATCGCGACGGGTGGGCTGCGCAGCGAGCTGCCGCGCACTCTCCGCGTGGAGCGTGCGGCCCTCGCCCGCGGCGAGATCGCCGAGCGCGATGCCGCCGACCCCGGAGCGCGTGACCTCATCGGCTGCGGTGGCCCGCTGGCCCAGGAGGTGATCGTCGTCGATCCGGAGACCCACACCGTGTGCCCCTCCGACCGCGTAGGCGAGATCTGGATCTCCGGTCGCAGCGTCGCCCGCGGCTACTGGAGCCGCCCCGACGAGACCTCCGCGGTGTTCGGGGCCCGCCTCGCTAACGGCGTCGGCCCCTACCTCCGGACCGGGGATCTCGGGTGCCTGCGGGACGGCGAGCTGTTCGTGACCGGCCGTCTCAAGGACCTGCTGATCGTGCGGGGCGAGAACCACTACCCGGAGGACCTCGAACTCACGGTTCAAGCGGCTCACGCGGCCGTGCGTCCCGGCTGCGTGGCAGCGTTCGCGCTCGAGCGCCCGGATGGCGAGCAGGTCGGCATCGCGGCAGAGGTCGATTCCCGGCGCGAGGTCGACCTCGACGGGCTGATCGAGACGCTGCGCCGCGCGGTCGCCGTCGCGCACGGGATCACGCTCGGGGCCGTGGGACTGCTGCGGGCGCGGACCATTCCTAAGACCTCGAGCGGCAAGCTGCAGCGTCGTGCCTGCGCAACCGCATTCGAGAACGGAGCGCTCGACTTGTTGGCTGCCTGGGAGGCGCCCGCCGAGCCGGCGACCAAGCAAACGGCCCCGCCGCCGACGCCCGGGGCGTCCCGGCCCGAGCCGCCGACGCGCGACTCGGAGACGATCGCGGTCTGGCTGCAGGAGCAGATCGCGCGGCGGCTGCGAATTCCGGCGGCGGACGTCGACGCGCGCCGTCCTTTCGGAGACCTCGCGCTCGATTCGCTCCAGACCGCCGAGATCGTGGTGGATCTCGAGGAGTGGCTGGACCGCGAGCTGCCGGACACCGTCGCCTGGGACCATCCCACCATCGAGTTGCTCTCGGAGCACCTCGCCGGCGGCGAGCCGGCAGCGGCGCCTCCGGTCCCCGCCAGCGTCGCTCCGGTCGATCGCCGCGAGCCGATCGCGATCATCGGCATGGCCTGCCGATTCCCCGGTGCGGCGGGCGTCGAGGAGTACTGGCAACTGCTCCGCGGCGGAGTGGACGCGGTCTCGGAGGTTCCGCCCGAGCGCTGGGACGCCCACGCTCTCTACGATTCCGACCGGACCGCTCCCGGCAAGGTGAACTCGCGGCGCGGCGGGTTCCTGCAGGACGTCGCGGGCTTCGATCCCGGATTCTTCGGGATCTCCCGGCGCGAGGCCGTTCGGATCGATCCCCAGCAGCGGCTGCTGCTGGAAGCGACCGTCGAAGCGCTGGACGACGCGGGCCAGATCCGGGCGGACCTCTTCGGAAGCCAGACCGGCGTGTTCGTGGGAATCAGCGGCTTCGACTACGCCGCGGTGCAGCTGGCCGACATTCGGCGAATCGACGGCTATTCGGTCACCGGCAACGCACACTGCATCGCGGCGAACCGGATCTCGTTTCACTTCGGGCTCCGCGGCCCGAGCGTCGCGGTGGACACGGCCTGCTCCTCGTCGCTCGTCGCCCTCCACCAGGCCTGCGAGAGCCTGCGGCATGGCGAATGCGAGGCCGCGATCGTCGGTGGCGTCAACGTCATGATCCTCCCCCACCTCACGGTGGGCTTCACCAAGGGTGGCGCAATGTCGCCCGTTGGACGCTGCAAGGCCTTCGACGCGTCGGCCGACGGAATAGTGCGCGGCGAGGGAGTGGGCGTGGTGGTGCTCAAGCCACTGTCGCGGGCGAGAGCCGACGGCGATCCCGTGCGCGCCCTGATCCGCGGCAGTGCGATCAACAACGACGGCTACCGCAGCGGGATCACGACCCCGAGCCCCGAGGCGCAGCGCGAGGTACTGCTCCGGGCCTATCGCGCGGCCGGCGTCGCCGCGTCGCAGGTCGGCTACGTCGAGGCCCACGGAACGGGCACCCCCCTCGGAGACGTCATCGAGGGAGGGTCGCTGGGCGCCGTCGTGGGCGCCGGACGCCGGCCCGATCGGCCCTGCGCCATCGGATCGGTAAAGACGAACCTGGGACACCTCGAGGCCGCCGCCGGCATGGCCGGACTGATCAAGGTCGTCCTGTGTCTCGAGCACCGCTCCCTCGTCCCGAGCCTGCACTTCGACACGCCGAACCCGAAGATCCCCTTCCGAAAGATCGGGTTGTCGGTTCAGATTGACACCGTTCCGTGGCGAGAGGTGGAAGGGCGGCGCCTGGCAGGCGTCAGCTCGTTCGGCTTCGGCGGCACGAACGCGCACGCGGTCCTCGAGGAGGCGCCTGGCTCGTCCGCGGCGTCGCGGGGCGACGACGGCCGTCCCCAGATCGTCCCGCTCTCTGCCCACGGGCCCGAGGCACTGCGGGGTCTCGTCGAGCGCTGGGTGGGCTGGCTCTCCAGCGATCCGGAGCCACCCTCGCTCGGGGAGATCGCCTTCAGTGCGAGCGTCCGGCGGACCCACTACGACCACCGGCTCGCGCTCATCGCGCGCTCGCCGGCGGAGCTGCGCGAGCGGCTGGAGGACGCGCTTACCTCGGACGCGGTCCCGGCCGCGGCCCTCGGCACGCCCGGGGGACGGGCTCCGCGCCTGGTCTTCGTCTTCTCTGGGCACGGATCGCAGTGGTTCGGCATGGAGCGCGACCTCCTGGCGGAGCCCGCGTTCCGCTCGAAGCTTGAGGCCTGCGACGCAGCCCTGCGGCGTGTCGCCGGCTGGTCGCTGCTGGAGCGCCTGGCCGAGCCGGTCACCGAGGGGCTCTTCGCCGCGGGGGGAGAGCTCACCCAGCCCGCCATCTGTTCGGTGCAGCTCGCTCTCGCCGAGCTATTGAAATCCTGGGGAATCGTCCCGGAAGCCGTCGTCGGCCACAGCATGGGCGAGATCTCGGCCGCTACGGCGGCGGGCGCGCTGTCACTCGACCAGGCCTTCCGGGTCCTGATCGAGCGCAACGCCCTGCTCGAGGAGACACAGAAATTCGACGGGACCATGGCGCTCGTGGGGCTCTCCGCCGACGGAGCCCGCTCGGAGATCGAGTCGTATCCCGGCCGCCTCTTCGTCGCCGGCAGCAATAGCCCGCAGCTGACGCTGCTCGCCGGCTATCGGCGTGAGATCGAGCGGCTCGTCCAGTCGCTGAAGGGCCGCAGCATCTTCGCCTCCGCGCTCCGCGCCGACGGACTCGCACACTGCCCGCTGGTGGAGTCGCTGTCCGAGTCGCTCTCGGTTCGTCTCGCCGGGCTCGAGCCCTCGCCGGCGCAGGCCGCGTTCTACTCGAGCGTCACTGGTACGAGGGGGGACGGGCGGCAGCTCGACGCTGAGTACTGGGGGCGCAACATGCGGGCGCCCGTCCAGTTCGCGACCGCGATGGCGACGCTCGCCGCCGACGGCCACCGGCTGTTCGTCGAGCTCAGTCCGCACCCCGTCCTGACGAAGGCCGTCTCCCAGTGCCTCCAGCACGCCGGAGTCGAGGGCAGATCGCTCCCAACCCTCCAGCGGAAGGGAGACGCGCGGGAACACATGCTGGCCACGCTCGGCGCGCTGTACGCTTGCCATCGCCAGGTCGACTGGGCGGGCGTCCAGCGACGCAGCCGGCCCGTTTCGCTGCCGTCCGTGCCCTGGCAGCGGCGCCGCTTCTGGTTCGACGCACCGTCGCAGGGGGCGCAGCCTCCGCCCCCTCAAAGCGGGCTGCTCGGCCGACGTCTCGACTCACCGGCCCTCGCCAACCAGCGCGTCTGGGAGACTCTGGTGAGCCTGGAGCGCTTCCCGTTCCTCGCTGACCACCGCGTGCAGGGCACCACCCTGCTGCCGGCAGCGGCCCACCTCGATCTCGCAGCCGCCGCAGCGGCCGAGATCTATGGCCCGGGGCCGAAGGAGCTCTTCGACGTCGCGATCGAGAAGGCGCTCGTCCTGTCCGCAGATGCCGCTTTTCGGGTCCAGGTCGTGCTGACGCCGGATTTCGCCGGCGATGCCTCGTTCGGCGTGTTCGCCTCGCGCTGCGAGGTCGGCCACGTGATGGCCTGGACGCGCCTCGCGAGCGGGAGAATCCGCCGCGCCACCGCTGCGGAGGCCGAGCCCGAAGCCGATGCGCGGCTCGCCGGTGCGCGCGGGCGCTGCGCGCGGGCGGTGTCGGTCGACGATGCGTACCGCGACTTGCGCTGGGCGGTCGAGTACGGTCCGGCATTTCGGGGGCTCCGCGAGCTGTGGTGCGGCACCGGGGAAGCGCTCGGACGGATCGAGCTGCCGGCCGATCTGCGCGGAGACGGCGTGCACTTCACCCTGCATCCCGCTTTCCTCGATGCGTGCCTCCACGTCGCGGGGGCCGCCCTGCCGTCGCGCGCTCGCAGTGGCGAGGTGGCCGTCCTGCATCTTCCCACCGGTCTCGAGAGCCTGCGCTTCGACGCCGCTCTCGGCTTCGACGGCTGGAGCCACGCCGCACTCCGCTCGTTCGACGCGAGCGACGGGGGAGGTTGCAGTCTCGACCTGCGCGTCTTCGATGAGCGCGGCACTCCGCGGCTCCAGCTGAAGGGCTTGCGCCTGCGGCGCATCGGCCCCGACGCCTCGGCGCCGGCGTCGGCAGACGCACGCTCGCTGCGCGAACGGCTCCTCGAGCTGCCGGAGGACCGGAGGGCCGAGGAGCTCCTGGACCAGCTCACGCGCATCCTCTCCCGTGCGCTCGGCAGTGTGCCGGCCGAGATCGATCCGGGCCGCCAGCTCGCCGATCTCGGGATCGACTCCCTGATCGCCATCGAGGTGAAGACTCGAGTCGAGGCCGAGCTCGGGATCGGGGTTCCCGTGGTCTCGTTCCTGCGGAGCCCGACCCTCCAGGAGTTCTGCGCCGAGCTCCTGCTCCATCTGGAGACGTCGGCTCCCTCGATGGGGACGGACCTCGAAGCGGAAGTGGATCTCGACTCCGGTGTGCGTCCAGTTGCAGCGCCGACTCCTGACCCGACCGAGCCGGAGTCCATCCTCCTCACCGGCGCAACCGGCTACCTCGGCCCGCATCTGCTCGCGGAGCTGATGAACGCCACCGGCGCAACCGTCCACTGCCTGGTGCGGGCGGCGAACGAGGAGCGGGGATACACCCGGATCCGCGGCGCGCTCGAGCACTACGGCCTGTGGAGCGATGCGTGGCGGTCGCGGATCGAACCCGTCATCGGGGAGCTCGGGGCACCGCGCCTGGGCCTGTCCGCCCAGCGCTTCGAGGCGCTCGCGGAAGGCCTGGACACGATCTACCACGCCGCGGCCTGGCTCAACACCGTCTATCCCTACGAACTCCTCAAGCCCGCGAACGTCGACGGCACGCACGACATCCTGAGGCTCGCCACATGCGGCCGCTCGAAGCAGGTGCACCACATCTCGACGATCGCGGTCTTCCCGATCGGCGTGGAGCACGACGGAGCGACCCTGTTCGAGGAGCACACGTTCGAGACGTGCGGGCTCGCTGCCGGCTACTGCGAGAGCAAGTGGGTCGCGGAGCGCTTGGCGGCCGAGGCAGCTGCGCGGGGCGTGCCGGTCGCGATCTACCGACCGGGTTTCATCACCGGCGACAGCGGGACCGGCCGATCGAACACGGATGACCTGCTGTGCAGGTTGCTGAAGGGCTGTATCGAGCTCGGCGCCATGCCGGACGTCGACACGCTGCAGGACATGACGCCGGTCGACTACGCCAGCCGGGCCATCGTCCATCTGTCGCTGAGCCGGCGGCCGGCTTCTGGCTACTACCACATCGTCAACCCGAAGCCATTGCACTGGGGGAAGCTTCGCGAGTGGATCGAGTCCCGCGGCTATCCGATCCGCCCGCTCCCCTACGACGACTGGCTCGGGCGTGTCCACGCCGACTGCCTGCGCAACGCGAGCAACCCCCTCCGACCCCTGCTCCCCGCTCTCCTGCGCGACCAGAACGAACTGTTCGTCTTCCGCAGGTGGAACTGCGATCGCACTCTCGCCGGACTTGCGACCACGCCCATCCGCTGTCCCGCCGTCGAGGAGCTGCTCGAGCCCTACTTCCGGTTCTTCGTTGCGTGCGGCTTCCTGCGTGCACCGGCTGCGCGTTCGATCGATCGCGCCCCATGAGCCTCGCTGGCAACGCGGCCGGCGCCACTCCTGTCGCAGCGGCCGTCGCTTGCGAAGAATTGACCTTCGACTACCCCGACGGGACACGCGCAATCGAAGACGTCACCTTCGCCATTCCTCCGGGCGAGCTCTTCGGGCTGCTAGGACCGAACGGAGCCGGAAAGACGACGCTGATCCGCCAGATCACGACCGAGCTCACACCCACCCGCGGGGTGGTGCGTTTGTTCGGTCTGGATGCCCACGCGAACCGCGACTCCACGAAGCGCAGGCTGGGCGTCGTTCCCCAGCAGGCCGGCCTCTTCGAGGGCCTGCGCGTGGGTCAGCATCTCCACCACTTCGCATCTCTCAAGGGTCTCGGCCGGGCCGAAGGCGAACTGGCGGCGGAGCGCGTCGCGGTCGAGTGCGGCCTCGCAGAGCTGCTCGGAAGGCGCGTCCGGAACCTGAGCGGCGGGCAGCGCCGACGGTTGCTGGTCGCCCTCGCCCTGCTCGGAGATTCCGACATTCTGATGCTCGACGAGCCGACGGTCGGGCTCGACCCAGTGGCCCGTCGGGGGGTGTGGGAGACGATCCGGCGGCAGAGCGCGGCGGGCAAGACGATCCTGCTCACCTCCCACTACCTCGAGGAGATCGAACGGCTCGCGCACCGGATCGGCTTCATCCAAGGCGGAAGGCTCAGCCACGTCGGCACGCCCGCGGAGCTCTTCCGGCTGCTCGGCCGCACGATCCGCGTCTCGAGCTTCGACCCAGCCACCGGGATCGAGCTGTCGCAGCACCTGTTCGACACCCTCGAAGAGGCGCGCGCATTCGTGCGCGCGCGGGGTCTCGAGAGCTACTTCGTGGGGCGCGTGCGGCTCGAGGATGCGTACCTGCGTCTGGTGGGGACCGAGCTGGGCGAAGAGTAGCCTCCTCCCTCCGCACCAGGTCTTACCCTTTCCTTTGAAGAGTTCCTCGATATGGCGCGCGATGTTGCCTGAAATGAGTGAAGCTCCGACTTTCTTGGCATCGAACGGCGAGACCTGCTCGTACATCGTGCCGACCTCGGCGCGCTCGGCGTCGTCGAGCACCGGCGCCGAAATTGCGCCCGGGATATGATCCGTGGCGTACTCGGCCGGCGAACGCACGACGATGATCGCGTCAAACTGCTTGAAATTCATGCTTGAATTCTACGCCTCGAATCAGGTTACCCTAGCTCTATGAATGCGCCCGAAAAGTTACGCCTCACCGAGTTCAGCCACGGCGGCGGCTGCGGCTGCAAGATCGCGCCCGCGGTGCTGTCCGAGATCCTCGCGGCTGCACCCACGGGAAGCTTGTTTTCGGAGTTGCTGGTCGGGACGGAGACCGCGGACGATGCGGCGGTCTACAAGCTGAACGACACGCAAGCGCTGGTCGCGACGACCGACTTCTTCACTCCGGTGGTCAACGATCCGTACGATTTCGGGCGCATCGCCGCCACCAACGCGATCTCGGATGTCTACGCGATGGGCGCGCGCCCGATCATGGCGCTCGCGCTGGTCGGCATGCCGCTCGACAAGCTGCCGGTCAGCGTGATCCGCAGGGTGCTCGAGGGCGGTGAGTCGGTGTGCGCGGCCGCCGGCATTCCGATCGCAGGCGGGCATTCCATCGACACCCTCGAGCCGATCTACGGCCTGGTGGTGCTCGGCCTGGTGCACCCCGACAGGGTCAAGCGCAATAGCTCCGGCAAGGCAGGAGACATATTGGTATTGGGAAAACCTCTTGGAATCGGCATCCTGTCCGCAGCGCTCAAGAAAGGAAAGCTCTCGGCCACGGGCTACGCGCAGATGATCGAGTGGACGACGAAGCTCAACACGCCGGGCGAGGCGCTCGCCGCGATGCCGCAGGTGCACGCGCTCACCGACGTCACCGGCTTCGGCCTCGCCGGCCATCTGCTCGAGATCTGCCGGGGTTCCAGGCTCGCCGCGGAGGTGGAGTTCGACGCGCTGCCGTTTCTCCCGGAAGCGCTCGAGTGGGCGAAGCAAGGCGTCGCGACCGGCGCGTCCGAGCGTAACTGGAAAGGCTACGGCCACGAAGTGCAGTTCAGCGGCGAGGATTGGAAGCGCAAGCTGCTCACCGATCCGCAGACGAGCGGGGGGTTACTGGTGGCCTGCGCTGCGGAGGTCCAGAACGAGGTGCTTTCCGAGTTCAGGCAGCACGGATTCGGCGACGCACGGGGCATCGGCCGTCTCGTTGCGGGCGCGCCGAAGCTGACCGTGCGCTGAATTTCTTGTTTCAACAGCGGCTTCAGGACGACCCAGACGCGATCGAGCATGAGCGGCTGCGCGGCCTCGGTCGGGTGGATGCGGTCGGGCTGGAAGAGCTCCGGCTTGTCGGCGAAGTCTTCGAGCAGGAAGGGCACCAGCGCGGTGCGATGCGCGCCGTAGCCCGAGATCCCCCTGGGATTCGTCATTACGCGAGGTTCTCGGACCTTGGATCCCCAGGGAGTTCCCATCCGGAGGTCACGCTGCTCGCGCGGCCGTGGGGGTTCGACCCCGGTGATATCCGCGTGCCATGCGCCGTCTGGCACGGCTCCGAGGACCGGCTGATTCCGGAGCACCACGGGAGGCACCTAGCGGCCGTGATCCCCGGCTGCGCCGCTACGTACCATCCCCGCGACGGACACTTCCTGCCCTTCCAGCGCGGGGCGGAGATCCTGAGGGCGCTCGTTTCCTGATGCCGCGGCGACATCGTCGGGCGTCCACGCGCCGGACGGTTGGCCTCGCTGTGATAGACTGCTCCGAAGCCGTGAAGTGTTGCTTCGCACTCGCCACACGATGGGCGACCGCCGCCTGCGTCCCCGACCCGGCGAGCGCGCGATGAGCGCGACGCGAGCCGCGGAGCGACCCCTCGGGCCCCTGTACGGCTGCGCCCAGATCGGGCTCAACGCGGTGCTTGCCGCGCTCACGCTTCATCTTGTCTTCCTCTACACGGACGAGTTCGAGGTCGCCCCCAAGCTGCTCGCGATCGCGCTCGGCCTGAGCCCTCTCTTCGAGATCGTGCTCAATCCCGTCGTCGGCTACCTGTCGGATTCGACGACCACGCGCTTCGGCCGCCGCCGTCCGTACATCCTCGCCGCGGCGGTGCCGTACGGATTGCTCTTCGCCTGCCTGATGAGCCCGCCTTGGGGCCTGGAGTCGGGGGCAGGATCGGGATTCGCCCTGCTCGCGGCGACGATGGTCGGTCTCTACGGTGCGCGCGCCTTCTTCGACGTGCCGTACACCGCCCTGCTTCCCGAACTCACCCAGGACTACGCGGCGCGCGCTCGCCTGGCGGGCTGGCGGCAGATGTTCGGCACCCTCGGGGACATCCTCGGATCCGCCGGGCCGGTGCTGCTGCTGCTCGTGCTGGAGCCGAGAGACGCCTTCGGCTGGTTCGGCGCATCCGTCGGCGCGCTCGTCGTCGTGAGCGCCGCGATCACCTTCCTGGGGACGCGCGAGCCGCGGCGCGCAACGCCGGCGGCCGCGCCGGCCCTGCGCGTGCTGCTCGCCACCCTCTCGAGCCGCGCCCTGCGCATATTCCTGATCGGCTACGGCCTAGCATTCTTCGCCACCGAATACACCGTCGGGATGTTCCGCTTCGTCATCAAGTACGTGCTCGAGGCCGAGGCGATGCTGCCGCAGTTCATCGGTGCGTACTTTCTCGGGGCTCTCGTGTGCCTGCCGCTCTGCGTACGCGCCGTGCGCGCCTACGGGAAGAAGCCGGTGCTGATCTTCCTGATGCTCGCCAACGCGGTGCCCGTTCTGGCGATCTTCGCGGTTCCTGCGAGCGCCGCTCCGGTCTTCCTGCCGATCATGGCGCTGTCCGGCGGCCTCCACGTAGGGCTCTGGAGCACGGCGGCGGGCATCCTTCCCGACGTGGTCGAATGGGAGGAGCTGGCGACGGGGAGCCGTCGGCCAGGCGCCTTCTTCGGCGTGTATGGCGTCGTGCAGAAGTCGATCATCAGCCTGTCCCTCGCCGGGGTCTCGGGTGGGCTTTGGGCGATCGGCTTCGAGACGGGGGGTGGCGCCGCGCTCGGGCCGCGCATCCGCCTGCTCTTCGGCGCCGGTCCCGCGCTGCTGTTCGTAGCCGGGGCTGCCCTCTTCGTGCCGTTTCCCATCACCAGCGCCAGCTACGAGGCCACACGGCGCGCGCTCGCGCTTCGCGGTGGGGGAGGCTCGACGCGCGTTTCGTGACGCGCAGTAGAACGGCGACCGAGCCAGTGGAAGGGAGGCGATATGGCGGAGATGCGACGAGCCGACGAGCCGGTGCCCATCGCCTGCGATCTGGGCGCCCTCACTCCCGACGAGAGGCGCCGTCGCGCCGAGCTGGCCGGCGAGCTCCGCGCACAGACGCAGCGCATTCGAGCGTTGAAGGACGGATTCGCGCTCTGCCTGCGGCCGGATCCCGAGGTATGCCGGACGGCGCTCGAGTTCGCGCTGCTCGAGCGGCGTTGCTGCGCCTTCCTCGACTTCACCCTCGACCTGGAAGCCGAGGGAGGGTCGGTCCGGCTGAGCCTGCGCGGACGGGAAGGCGTCAAGGCGTTCCTTGCGCAGACGAGCTTCTGCGGAGGCGCCAAGGTCTGCGGCTGATCGGGCTGGCGATCCCGTTACTCCGACCTCGAAGGAGGGTCCCGCATGTCGGTTCGAGCGTCACCTCCCGCCTCCGCGGAGCCGCGGCGCGCGCCCGGGCCGGGTGTGATCGGTCTCGCCACCAGGCTGCTGCGAGTGCGGCGCGATCCCATCGGCGTACTGATGGAGGATGCCCGCCGGTTCGGGGACGTCGTCCGCTATCGCTTCGGGCTGGACGAGGTGCTGCTGATCCGGCACCCGGCTCACATCCATCACATCTTCGTCCGCAACGACCGCAACTACTGGCGGGGTCCGCTCTACGACCCGGTCCGCCACGTCACGTCCGACTCGCTGCTCACCACGGACGGAGCGGAGTGGAACAAGCGGCGCAGGCTCATGTCTCCAGCCTTTTCGCGGCGGCGCCTCGCGATGCTCTCCGAGACGATGGTCGAGGAGATCGAGTGGCTGCTGAAGCGCTGGGAACGCTTCGCCCATGCCGGTCAGTCGTTGAACGTGGCCGCGGAGATGTATCCGCTCACCCAGCGCATCGTGGGACGCGCGCTGTTCGGATCGGACCTGAGCGGACAGGTGGAGACCATCACGGGGGCCGTGAACGACCTCCGATTGGACGTCGATCGACGCTCGATGAACGTTTTCACGCTTCCCGACTGGATTCCCACCCGGGGCAGCCTGCGCTACCGGCGGGGCTCCGCGAACCTGGATCGGGTCGTGTACGCCATCATCCGCGACCGCCGACAACGGGAGGCCCGCAAGGAGGACCTGCTTTCGATGATGATGGAGGCGCGTGACGAGGAGACGGGGGAGGTCCTGAGCGACTCCGACCTGCGGAACGAGATCGCGCTGATCCTCGTCGCGGGACACGAGACCACGGCCGCGCTGCTGGGCTGGACCCTCCATCTCCTGCATCGACACCCAGAGGTTCTGGCGTGCCTCGACGAGGAGATCGAACGTGTGCTCGCGGGCCGGCGGCCGTGCTTCGACGACCTGAAGTCGCTCCCGTACTCGAGCCGCGTGATCCGGGAGGTGCTTCGGCTCTTCCCACCGGCGTGGATCATCGATCGCCGCGCGGTGGAGGACGACGCCGTGGGCGCGTATGCCATCCCCGCTGGGGCCGCGGTCGTCCTGAGCGCGTACGTCACGCATCGCCATCCGGAGTTCTGGCCCGAGCCCGAGCGCTTCGATCCCGACCGCTTCTTGCGCGAGGCGGTCGCGGCACGGCCGGCCGAAGCGTACGTGCCCTTCGGCGCCGGTCCGCGCACGTGCATCGGCAGCCAGTTCGCGCTGACCGAGGCGCAGCTCGTGCTCGCCTCGCTGCTCCAGCGATTCCGGATCCGCGTGCACGAAGGGCAGGAGCCCGGCATGGAGCCCAGCGTGGCTCTGCGGCTACGGAAGGGTCTGATGGCCTCGCTCGAGGTCCGGTCGTGACGGGGGTCGCGCCAGTTTGCGCGCCGGGTCGCGCCGGATCAGGCGCAGGGGCACGGCCCCCTTGGGCGCCATGAAGGTCAAGCGCTCCACCTCGAGGCAGAAGTCCGGAAGCGTCCGGAAGGAGTAGCGGCGCGCGATCAGGGCTAGGAGCAGCTTGGCCTCGAGCTCGAAGAACGGCATCCCGATGCAGCGCCGCGGACCCGCCCCGAAGGGGAAGTAGGTGAAGGGGGCGCGCGCGTCGGCGACCTCGGGGTCGAAGCGATCGGGGTCGAAGCGATCTGGATCCTCGAACCAGCGAGGATCCCGGTGGACCAGCTCGGGGCAGATCACCACGCGGCCACCCTTCGGGATGAGCCGACCCTGGACGACGTCGTCTCGCAGGGCCTGACGCACCCACAGCCATTCCGGCGAGTAGAGGCGAAGGGTCTCCTTCACCACCTTGGTCGCATACGTCAGCCGCTGGAGGTCGGCGATCTCGGGGATGCGATCTCCCACGACCCGATCGATCTCGTCGAGCAGGCGATCCTGCACCTCCGGGTGTCTCGCGAGCAGGTACCACATGAAGCAGAGTGTGTTCGCCGTCGACTCGTGACCCGTGAGGATGAAGGTGAGCACCTCGTCGCGGATCTGCCGGTCGGACAAGCTCTCGACGGCCTCCCCGGAGGCCGACCCCACCTCGCCCGGACCGGCGAGTAGGAGCGAGAGCATATCGTCGGCGACCTCGGGAGAGCGCCGGCGCTCCTCGATCACCGAGTAGATGAACTCGTCGATGAACCGCTCGCAGCGATTGAGCACGCGGTTGGTGCGGGTCGGGACGAATCGGGGGAGGAACGCTGAAAGGCTCTCCGTGAAGCGCATGATGGCTTCGTTCCCGTCGGAGACGACTTTTCGGATCCGAGCCGCCTGTTCGCCGCTGAGGTCGAGGCTGAAGAGACAGCGGGCCATGATCGCCAGCGTCAGGCCGCGCATCTCCTCGCTCACGTCGACGACGCCCCCCTCGCGGCTCTTCCAGGCGTCGAGCATGCGATCCGTGTAGTGGATCATGGCGTCGACGTACTGCCGGTTGTGGCGCCGGTGGAACGCCGGCTGCAGCCGGCTGCGCTGGCGAGCATGCTGATCGCCGTCGGCAAGGAACAATCCGTGCCCCACGAGTCGCCGGAGCACCCAGTAGAAGTCCCCCTTGATGTAGTTGACGTGGCGCACCGAGAGCACGGACCGGATGCCCGCGGGATCGGCGACGAGGTAGGCGTCGAAGGGCCCGACCACCCGGAAGTGCACGAAGTCGCCGTGCTTCGCCTGGAGGGCGCGCAGGAAGCCCACCATGTCCCGCTGAATCGCGAACATGTGGCCGAGGATCGGGGTGCCCGGTAGATACGGAATGGCTTGCCGTGCGGCCTCGTCCATGGCTTCCCCCCCCACGGGCGGGCGGCGGATCCGGGACTCGGAACTCAACTGCAACCGCAGCCTCGACTGGAGGGGGCGCTGGGCGGCGTCGCGGTTCCGCAGCAGGCGACCTCCTGCCCGCCGCCCGCCGGCAGCAGCTTCGATTCGGGACACCCGGGGCAGATGCGCATCACTGCGGCGAACAGGCGCGTTCCGCGCCGCTCCGGGAAACGCCGGGCGACGTAGCAGCCAGGACAGAGCTTGCACACAAGCGTGAACAGCCGACTTCGGGCACTCGCTACACTCAGGTCCATCCGGAATCCTCCTGTTTCGGCCGGCCCGCAGCGGGGGCCGCCAGCGTGGTTGTCTCGATCACCAAGTCGACCAGGTCGGCGATGGTCTCGATGCCCGAGACATCCCGATCCTCGATCTGCGCCCCGAACTCTTCCTCGAGCACGATCATGAGGCCGACGAAATCAGGCGATTCGATGCACAGGTCGTCGCGCAGGTGCGTCGTCCAGACGACCCGGCGTGCGCCGATCGCCTCCGCGCACTCGCGCTCCAGCAACGCCGCGAGCCTGTCGAAGACGAGTTGGCGCCGAGGGCCGTCCGTGGGCGTGGTCGGCTGGGCGCTCATGACGCGGTGGTGCCTGTCTGCCGCCCACCGCGCCGAGCCGGCGCGTCGACCTCGGGGGGAAGGCGGAAGGCCTGCGACACCCCGTCGGGCGACAGGTAGGCGGCGCGCAGGGACAGGCGGCGTTTCTTGCCGCTGCTGGTCTTCGGGAGCGTCCGAGGCTCGCAAAGGGCCACGGCGGCCGGCGTCAGCTGGAGGCTGCGCTGGACGGCGTCTCGCACGCTCCGGCGCAGGCCGTCCGCACCCGCGGCGACGGCCGCCGGATCGCGCACTTCGGCGAAGATCACGACCTGGTCCGTCTCGACACCGGGGACGGCGAACGCGAAGGCGCCTCCCTTCCGGATCTCCGGGAGCTCCTCGACGACGCCCTCCAGGTCCTCCGCGTAATAGTTCCTCCCGCGCACGACGAGCTTCTCGGAGACGCGTCCCACGACGAAGAGCTGGCCGTCGACGACGTATCCGTGGTCTCCCGTGTACAGCCATCCTTCCCGGAACGAGCGCCGCGTCGCCGCCTCGTCTCGCCAGTAACCGGCGCAGATCGAGGGCCCGCGAATGGCGATCTCGCCCACGCGTCGCTCGGGCAGTGGCTGCCCGTCCGGACCGACGATCCGCAGATCGTGTCCCTCGAAGGGGCGGCCCACCGCCACGAACGTCGTGCCACGCGCCGAGCGGTCGGCGCGCCCTTCCGCGATGGACTCGGCGCTCACCGTGTCCGTCAGGTAGCGCTCTCCCGGCTCGGAGAACGCCATCGCGAGGGTCGCCTCGGCCATGCCGTAGACGGGCAGGAGCGCTTTCTCCGAGAAGCCATACGGAGCGAATCGCTCGCTGAAACGCGCGAGCGTCTCTGGCGAGACCCGCTCGCTTCCCGACATCGCGACGCGCCAACAGGAGAGGTCGATGCCGGCCAGTCGTGAATCCGGCAGCGCGCAAACGCGAGCGTACGCGAAGTTCGGCGCGATCGAGATGCTCGCCTCGAAGCGTGAGATGGCATGCAGCCAGAGCTCGGGGTGGAACAGGAAGTACTGCGTCGGGATCAGCACGAACGAGCCGCGGGCCATCACTGCCGCCAGCAGCGACTGGAGTCCCATGTCGTGGAAGAGTGGGAGCCAGCTCACGCCCACATCCGTCGCGCCGGCTCCGAGCTT
>Ga0184637_10000485_pt1 | contig 29550 bp, 23 predicted proteins | sample PLM3_127_b2_FD_133143 | JGI IMG/M metagenome (GOLD analysis project Ga0184637, IMG submission 133143) | Groundwater sediment microbial communities from an aquifer in East River, Colorado, USA - PLM3_127_b2 | ecosystem: Environmental > Terrestrial > Soil > Riparian zone | place: USA: East River... | reverse complement strand
GCCTCGTTGACGTCCGTGATCTTGCCCTCCGGGCTGATGGTGACGAGCGGGTCGAGCGACGCCTCGATGAGGGACCGGGCGTACTGGGAGGCGGCGCGGAGCTGCTCGTCGGCGCGCTTCCGCTCGGTGATGTCGCGCGAGATGGACGAGACGCCGACGATCTTGCCGCTCTCGTCGAGGATCGGCGAGACGGTGAGCGAGATCGAGATCGTCTTGCCGTCCTTGCGGACCCGGACGGTCTCGTAGTGCTCGACGCGCCCGCCGTTGCGGATCTTCTGGAGGATCTCGTCCATCTCCTCGGGGCGATCCGGATGACTCAGGATCGAGATGTTCTTCCCGAGGATCTCGTCGAGGGTGTAGCCGTACATGTGCTCGGCGGCGGGGTTCCAGCTCGTGATGATCCCGTCGAGCGTCTTCGAGTCGATCGCGTCGTCGGACGAGTTCACGATCGACGCGAGCAGCGTTGTGGTCGCCCCCCGGCGCTCGGTGATGTCGCGGGCGATCGACGAGACGCCCACCACCTTGCCGGCCGTGTCCAGGATCGGCGAGACCGTGAGGGAGATGGAGATCCGGCGGCCGTCCTTCCGGACCCGGACGGTCTCGTAGTGCTCGACCCGCTCGCCGTTCCGGATCTTCTGGAGGATCTCGTCCATCTCCTCCGGGCGATCCGGATGGGAGAGCAGAACCGCGACTTCCTCGCGCAGGCGACCCACGAGCTCGCGTCCGCCCTCGACCCCGTCGCCGCGCTCGATCGTCTGGCCCACCTCGTCGTCCCGTTTCTCGCCGACGTGTGCGGCGTCGATCTCGCGCACGAAGACGGGTCCGCGGGCGAGTTCGTCGCCTCGGCGTACGTCGACCCGGCGAAGGGGCAGGCGTTCCTGGAGTCCCGCCGGCGATTCCCGATCGGCCCAGGCCCGTCCTCGCAGGTCAGCGAGACGCTGCGCCGGGGAGAGCCGGTATTCTTCCCTGACGTCGGCGAGCGCGAGCTGGCGGAAATCGCCCGGTCACCGGAGCACCTCGAGCTCGTGCGAGGGTTGGCGCCGCGGTCGTTCATGGCGGTCCCGCTGCGATCGCGCGGCGTCGCGTACGGCGCGGTGGTGTGCGCGATGACCGAGCCGGGGCGACGGTTCGATCGAGTCCATCTCGACGTCGCGATGGATCTCGCGCGCCGAGCGGAGCTGGCCATCGACAACGCGCGCCTCTTCGCCGAGATGCAGCGCGCGGTCCAGGTCCGCGAGGACGTCCTGGCCGTCGTATCGCACGATCTCAAGTCGCCGCTCACCGCCGTCGGCCTCGCTGCCTCGTCCGCCCTCCGTGCGCTCGACCAGGGCCGCGAGGCCTCCCGCTTGCGGCGCCCGCTCGAGACGATCCAGCGCGCAGCGGGCTCGGCGCATCTCCTGCTGAACGACCTGCTCGACATGGCGAGGATCCGCGCCGGAAGACTCGCGATCCGCGTGGTGGCCGAGGACGCCGAGCTGCTCATCGCCGAGGCCCTGCAGACCCACGAGGCGATCGCCCACGAGAAGGGGGTCTCGCTCGCCGGCCGGGTGGCAGCGAGCGCTGCGGTGCGCTGCGACCGCAACCGGATGCTGCAGGTCCTGTCGAACGTGATCGCGAACGCCATCAAGTTCTCCTCCCCGGGCGACCGCGTGGAGGTCGCGGCGGAAGGCGGCGAGCAGCACGCGACGTTCACGGTCGCGGACTCGGGACCGGGCATCCCGGAGGACGTGCTGCCGCGCGTCTTCGAGGCGTACTGGTCGACCGCGAGGGACCCGAACCACGGCACCGGGCTCGGCCTGTTCATCAGCAAGGGGATCGTCGAGGCGCACGGCGGCCGGATGTGGATCGAGAGCCGCGTCGGCCATGGGACGACGGTCTCGTTCACGATTCCCATCGCCCGCGGCTAGCCGAGGACCAGGGAGGCCAGCATGCCCCGCAGCCGCTCGTCCACACGGCCGAGGGCGAGCTCTACCGGGATGTTCTCGCTCGCGCGTGCGAGGCGAACGGGCTGCGCGTCGTGCGCGTCCCCGCGAAGGAGGTCGCCCGACGCGCCTCCGTCGCGGTTGGCATCGGCGAGGAGGCGCTGCTCGCCCGGCTGGCGGCTGCCGGGGCGGCGTCCGGGAAGCCGTGGGCGGCGGAGCAGCGGGAGTGCGCGCTCGCGGCGTGGGCAGCGCTGGGTGCGGGCCCCTGAGCTCGCAGCGGTTTGCCGGGCGTGCTCTGGATGGGCCCTGGGCGCGCCGCTCGGGAATCCAGGCGACGTACACCTTTCCGTGACACGTCTCCACCGCGCGCGCCGGCACCGCCGCGCGCGAATGCGAGCGCCCGCGTGCCTGCACGGCTGGCAGGCGGGGCCGGCGTGCCCCGGACGCGTTCCTGCGGTAGCCTCGCCAGCGGTGCCGGGAACCGTGCGCTTCATCCTAGACGGACGCGTGAGATCGCTCTCGGGCTTCGACCCGACCACGACGGTGCTGCAGTGGCTGCGGGAGGGCGAGCGGCGCTGTGGAACCAAGGAGGGCTGCGCCGAGGGCGACTGCGGAGCGTGCACCGTCGTCCTCGGGGAGCTGGATCGCGGCGCGGTGCGCCTCCGCGCGGTGAACGCCTGCCTTCTGCTCCTGCCCGCGCTCGACGGGAAGGCCCTCTTCACCGTCGAGAGCCTGCGAGCGCCCGACGGGACGCTCCACCCCGTCCAGCGCTCGCTCGTGGAGTGCCACGGGTCCCAGTGCGGCTTCTGCACCCCCGGGTTCGTCATGTCGATGTTCGCGCTGTACGAGAGCGAGCGCGCGCCGCCGTCGCGCAGTCGCATCGACGATTCCCTCGCAGGGAACCTCTGCCGCTGCACCGGGTACCGCCCCATCGTCGACGCCGTGCGCCGCGCGTACGAGCTCGGCGAGCGCGACGGCGCGGCGGCGCGCGCGACGCTCGCGGAGGGGCTCCGCGGGCTCGCCCGGAGCGACACGCTCGAGCTCGAGCACGGGGGCCGCCGCTATTTCGCCCCGCGGACGCTGGACGCGCTCGCCGCGCTCCTCGAGCGGCACCCCGGCGCGCACCTCGTCGCCGGCGCAACGGACGTCGGGCTCTGGCTGACGAAGGAGCACCGCGAGCTCGATGTCGTCGTCTCCGTGAACGGCGTCGCCGAGCTGCGCGAGATCGAGGAGGGCGACAGCCACCTCGAGATCGGCGCCGCGGCGACGTACGCGGACGTGCACGCCGTGCTCGCGGCCCACCACCCGGATCTCGGCGAGCTCGTCCGTCGCATCGGCTCGACGCAGATCCGGAACGTCGGCACCATCGGCGGCAACCTCGCAAACGCGTCGCCCATCGCCGACATGGCCCCGGCGCTGCTCGCGCTCGACGCGAGCGTCGTGCTCCGGCGCGGCGGAGAGCGGCGCGAGCTGCCGCTCCACGCCTTCTTCGTCGGGTACCGGAAGACGGCGCTCCGCCCCGGCGAGCTCCTCGAACGCGTCCGGATCCCGCGCGGCGCGCCCGGGCGGCTGTTCCGGGCTTACAAGGTGTCGAAGCGCTTCGACCAGGACATCTCGGCCGTGTGCGGTGCATTCTCCGTCGAGCTCGAGGGCGGCCGCGTCCGCGAAGCGCGGGTCGCGTACGGCGGCATGGCGGCGGTGCCGACGCGCGCTCGCGCGGCCGAGGCGGCGCTCGTCGGACGCCCCTGGACGGAGGCGACGGTCGAGGCCGCAGGGGCGGCGCTCGACGCCGACCTCACGCCGATCTCGGACATGCGCGCGAGCGCGCCGTACCGGCGGCTCGTGGCGGCGAACCTGCTCCGGAAGTTCCACGTCGAGACCGCGGGTCCGCCGGAACGGACCCGCGTCCTCGCGAACGAGAACGCGAGATGAGCCGGCGCGCGCCGCCCCGCGCCGCCCACGCGCCCCTGCCGCACGACAGCGCCGAGCGCCACGTGACGGGCGAGGCGCCCTACGTCGACGACCTGCCGGAGCCGCGAGACCTGCTCCACGCGTACGTCCGCCTCTCCGACAGGGTCCACGCCCGCATCACCCGCCTCGATGTCGCGCCCGCCGCGGCGACGCCCGGGGTCGCGGCCGTCCTGACCGCGCGCGACCTGCCCGCCGCGAACGACATCGGCGCGATCCTCCCGGGCGACCTCGTGCTCGCGGACGGCGTGGTCGAGTACTGCGGGCAGTCGATCCTCGCCGTCGCGGCGGAGACGCTCGACCTCGCGCGTCGCGCGGCGCACCTCGCGGTGATCGAGTACGAGGACCTGCCCGCCGTCCTCACGGTCGAAGCGGCGCTCGAGCGCGGGGCGTTCGTGCTCCCGTCGCAGGTGATGCGACGCGGGCACGCGGCGGCGGCGCTGAGGCGCGCACCGCGCCGGCTCCGCGGCCGCATCGCGATCGGAGGCCAGGAGCACTTCTACCTCGAGGGCCAGGTCGCGATGGCCATGCCGCGCGAGGGCGGCGGGATGCTCGTGCACTCGTCGACGCAGCATCCGAGCGAGGTGCAGCACCTCGTCGCGAAGGTCCTCGGGATCCCCCAGAGCTCGGTGGTGACCGAGGTCCGCCGCCTCGGCGGCGGGTTCGGTGGGAAGGAGACGCAGGCAGCGCCCGTCGCGTGCCTCGCGGCCCTCCTCGCGTGGCGCACCGGGCGCCCGGTGAAGCTCCGGCTCGATCGAGACGACGACATCCGGCTCACCGGGAAGCGTCACGACTTCGTCGCGGAGTGGGAGGCCGGCTTCGACGAGGAGGGGCGGATCCAGGGGCTCCAGCTCGAGCTCGCCTCGCGGTGCGGGATCTCCCCGGACCTCTCGGGCGCGGTGAACGACCGCGCGATGATGCACACCGACAACGCCTACTTCGTGCCGCACGTGGCGGTGACCTCGCATCGCTGCAGGACGAACACGGCCTCGAACACCGCGTTCCGCGGTTTCGGGGGTCCGCAGGGCATCATGGCGATCGAGCACGTCCTCGACGACGTCGCCCGCCACCTCGGACGCGATCCGCTCGAGGTCCGCAAGCTGAACCTGTACGGCGGGACCGGCCGAGACGTCACGCCGTACGGGATGGAGGTCGAGGGGGGGCTCCTCCGCGGCATCCTCTCGGAGCTCGAGCGGACCTCGGCGTACGCCGCGCGCCGCGAGGCGCTGCGCGCGTTCAACGCGACGAGCAGGTGGGTGAAGCGCGGGATCGCGCTCACGCCCGTGAAGTTCGGCATCTCGTTCACGACGAGCTTCCTCAACCAGGCCGGCGCCCTGGTGCACGTCTACACGGACGGCAGCGTCCACCTGAACCACGGCGGCACCGAGATGGGCCAGGGGCTCTTCATCAAGGTGGCGCAGGTGGTGGCGGACGAGCTCGGCGTCCCGGTCGAGCGGGTCCGGATCACCGCCACCAGCACGGAGAAGGTGCCGAACACGTCCGCGACGGCCGCGTCCGCCGGGACCGACCTGAACGGCAAGGCGGCGCAGATCGCGGCGCGCGCGATCCGGCGGCGCCTCGCGCGCGTCGCCGCGGAGCACCTCGAGGTGCGGCCCGAGGACGTCGTCTTCGCGGACGGGATGGTGCGCTCGGGCCGCCGGTCGATCGCGTTCGGCGAGGTCGCCCGGCTGGCGCGCGAGGCGCGCGTCTCGCTGTCGGCGACGGGGTTCTACCGGACCCCGAAGATCCACTGGGACAGGAAGCGCTTCCGCGGGCGGCCGTTCCTCTACTTCGCCTGCGGCGCCGCGGTGTCCGAGGTCGAGATCGACACCCTCACCGGCGAGCACCGCGTCCGCCGCGTGGACGTCCTCCACGACTGCGGCGACTCGCTCAACCCCGCCATCGATCGCGGCCAGGTCGAGGGCGGGTTCGTGCAAGGGATGGGCTGGCTCACCACCGAGGAGCTCTGGTGGGACGCCACGGGGCGACTCCGGACCCACGCGCCGTCCACCTACAAGATCCCCGCGTGCGGCGACGTGCCGGAAGACTTCCGGGTGACGCTCTGGCGCTCTCCGAACCGCGAGGCGACGATCCACCGCTCCAAGGCCGTCGGCGAGCCGCCGCTCATGCTCGCGATCTCCGTGTTCCACGCGCTGCGCGACGCGGTCGCGGCGGTGGGCGAGCATCGGTTCGCGCCGCGGCTCGACGCGCCCGCCACACCCGAGCGCGTCCTCCTCGCCGTCGAGGAGCTGCGCGCCCGCCTCGCCGCGGATCGCGCGCCGGAGGCGACGGGATGACCGACTGGATCTCCGCCCTCGCCGAGCTGTCCGCGGCGGCGCGCCCCGCGGTCCTCGTCACGGTGCTCCGCGCGGAAGGCTCCACGCCGCGCGAGGCCGGAACGAAGATGGTCGTCGCCGAGGACGCACTGCACGGCACGATCGGCGGCGGCCACCTCGAGCTCGAGGCCGTGACCCTGGCCCGTGCGATCCTGACGCGGGCGCGCCAGGGCGAGGAGGTCGCCGCGCCGGTGGTGCGGGAGCTCGCGCTCGGCCCGAGCCTCGGCCAGTGCTGCGGGGGCCGCACCACGCTGCTCCTCGAGCCCGTCCTGCCCGTCCGCTGGAACGTGGCCGTGTTCGGCGCCGGGCACGTCGGGAAGGCCCTCGTGAAGGTGCTCGCGGGCCTCCCCTGCGCCGTGACCTGGATCGACTCACGCGCGGACGAGCTGCCGGCGCATCCGCCGGCGGGGGTTCGCTGCGTCGTCTCGGAGTCGCCGGAGGAGGAGGTCGCGTCGCTCCCGGACGGCGCGGACGTGGTGGTGATGACCCACAGCCACGCGCTCGACCTCGCCGTCGTCGACGCCGCGCTGCGGCGCGGCGTGCACGCCTACGTCGGCGTCATCGGCTCCCGTACGAAGCGGGGGAAGTTCGTGCAGCGGCTCGCAGCGCGGGGGCGCTCCCCCGAGGAGCTCGGCAGGATGACCTGTCCCGTCGGCGTCCCCGGGATCCGAGGCAAGCACCCCGGCGTCATCGCGGTGGCGGTCGCGGCGCAGCTGCTCGAGCGGCGCAGCGCGAGCGAGGTCGCGCCGCGAGGCGCGGCCGCCGACGCCACCCCGGCCGAGGTGAGCTCGTGAGCCACGACGTGTTCATGCGGCGCGCCATCGCGCTCGCCCGCGAGAACGCTGCGGCCGCCCGCGGCGGCCCCTTCGGCGCGGTCGTGGTGCAGGACGGGCGGATCGTCGGCGAGGGGGCGAATCGCGTGACGGCGACGCTCGATCCCACGGCCCACGCCGAGGTCGTCGCGGTCCGCGCCGCGTGCGCGGCGCTCGGGCGCTTCGACCTGCGCGGCTGCGACGTGTACGCGAGCTGCGAGCCCTGCCCCATGTGCTTGTCCGCCGCGTACTGGGCGCGCGTCGACCGGCTCTACTACGCCGCGGACCGCGCGGACGCCGCGCGCGCCGGGTTCGACGACGACGTTCTCTACCGCGAGGTGTCGCTCGCGCCCGACGCGCGGAGGTTGCCGATGATCAGGCTCCTGCGGGACGAGGCGCTCGAGCCCTTCGTCGCGTGGGCGCGGACCCCGGACCGCGTTCCCTACTGACCGGGCCGCTCGCCCCAGATGCCGACGTGCAGCGCCGCCGCCTCGTCCTCGAGCAGCGGTCCCACCACCTCGACCCTGCGCTGCCCGGCGGCGAACACCGTCCGGCACGGCAGGTCGAGCGTCGGGTTCTCCGGGTGGTCGCCCGTGATCGCCTTCAGGCGCCGCTCGCCGAGGCCATAGACGACGCGGCCGATGCCGGCCCAGTAGGCCGCGCCCGCGCACATCGCACAGGGCTCCGCGGACGAGTAGAGCGTGCACCGCGCGAGCGTCGCAGGCGGGTAGGCCCGGGACGCGGCCGTCGCGAGCAGCCGCTCGGCGTGGGCGGTCATGTCTCGATCCGGGAGGAAGACGTTCTCCTGCTCGAGCAGCACCTCGTCGCCGGGTCCGACGAGGATCGCGCCGAACGGATGGTTCCCGTGCGAGCGGGCGCGTCGCGCAACCTCGAAGGATCGACGCAGGAAGCGCGCGTCGTGGTGCTCGTCGCGAGGAGCGTTCACCGTCGACTCTCCCGGCCCATCCCGTGATGGCGCCGGGCGTCTCTCTACCACCGACCGCCGCCGGCGCGCACGCGGCGCGGCGAGGGGCGGTCCGGCGGCGTCGCGGCCGCTCCAGCGCTACACTCGGCTGACGGCGCCGGACCGCACCGGAACGGCCGGCGGACCTCGAGACCGTGCGGGCGGAGGCGGAGCGACGATGACCCGCGACGAGGACGTGCTCCGGCAGGCCGCGGCGTGGCTCGAGGCCGGACGTGGCGTGGCGCTCGCGACGGTCGTGTCCACGTGGGGATCGTCGCCGCGCCCGCCCGGGAGCCTGCTCGCCGTGACCGACGGGCTCGAGTTCGTCGGCTCCGTGTCCGGCGGGTGCGTGGAGGCCGCCGTCGTGGAGGTGGCGAACGAGGTCATCCGGGACGGCGCGCCGAGGCGGCTCCGGTACGGCGTGACGGACGCGCGGGCCTGGGAGGTCGGGCTCGCCTGCGGCGGAAGCGTGGAGATCTTCGTGGAGCGGGTGTCGTGACGCGTGACGTGCTCGATCGCGTCCTCCGCGAGCTCGCCGCCCGGCGAGCAGTCGTCGTCGCGACGGAGCTCGCGTCGGGCGCGGCGACGATCGTGGACCCGCTCGCAGCGGACGACGGACCGTTCGGCGCCGAGGCGCGGGAGGCGGCGGCGCGCGACACCTCGCGCGTCGTCGAGGGTCCGGGCGGCGCGACGTTCCTGCGCGTGTTCAACCCGCCGGTGCAGGTCGTGGTGGTCGGCGCCGTCCACGTGACGCAGGCGCTCGCGCCGATGGTGCGGCTCGCGGGGTACGACGTCGTGGTGGTGGACCCGCGCGCGGCGTTCGCGACCGAGGCGCGATTCCCGGGCGTGCGGCTCGAGCGCGCGTGGCCGGCCGAGGCGCTCGCGCGCGTGGGGCTCGACCGGCGCACGGCGGTGGTGGCGCTCACGCACGACCCGAAGCTCGACGACCCCGCCCTCGTCGCGACGCTCGGCTCCGACGCGTTCTACGCGGGCGCGCTGGGGAGCGAGAAGACGCACGCGGCGCGGTGCGAGCGGCTCCGTGCGCTCGGGTTCGGCGACGCGGCGCTCGCCCGGATCCACGGTCCGGTCGGCCTCCCGCTCGGCGCCGTGTCACCCGGCGAGATCGCCGCGTCCATCCTGGCCGAGATCGTGGCGACGCTGCGGGCCGGTGTGACGCGGGCCCGGTGACCCACGCCTCAGCGCTCGACACCCGACAGGATCGCGACGACCCGCTCGCCGGGCGCGGGCGCTGCGAGGACGCCCGCGAGGCCGGCGGTGCCGGTCGCGGAGGCCGCCAGGCCCGCGTCCGCGGCGAGCGCACGGGCCTTCACGAGGAGCTCCTCCGGGACGACGACCGGGGCGCCGCCCGTCGCGCGCATGCCGTCCGCGATCGCCCACCAGTCGTAGGTCTCGTCGTCGAGGATGCCGTGCGCGACGCTCGAGGGCATCTGCTCCCACGGCCACATGTACGCCGAGCGACACCGCGCGGCGTCCGCGAGGCTCGCGGCGCCGAGCCGCGCCCACGCTCGCGCGAGCGGGGCGCACCCGGCGACCTGGACCGCGACGAGGCGCGGCGTGCGCCGGAGCACGCCCGCCGACGCGGCGAGCGCGAAGCCCTGCGCGAGCGCGCTCGCGAGCGCGCCGCCGCCCACCTGGACGTAGATCGCGTCCGGCGCGACGCCCGCCGCCCGGAACCCGTCGACGAGCTCGAAGGCGAGCGTCCGGCCGCCCTCGATCGCGAGGCCGTTCTCCGGGCCCTGCACGCCGAACGGGATCGCCCCCGCGGCCACCGCCTCGCGGAAGCGCAGGAAGCACGGGTCGCCCGCCTCGCCTGCGCGCCGCTCGCACACCGAGACGTGCGCGCCGAGCGCGCGGAGCCGATCGACGACTGCGCGGCTCGCGTCCGGCGGGATGAAGACGTCGAGCGGCCGGCGCGCCGCCGCGGCGATCACCGCCGCCGCGAGCGCGGCGTTGCCGCAGGACGCGATCGCGAGACGGCGCCCGGCGAGGTCGGCGGCGACGGGGAGCTTCGCCGCCTCGACCACCTGCAGGTACAGCATCACCGCGAAGAGGTGCCGCGCCTTGTGCGAGCCCGAGACGTTGCCGGTCTCGTCCTTCACCCACAGCTCCCCCGCGTGGCCCGCCGCGCGGGCGAGCTCCGGGCGCGGGGCGAGCGGCGTCGTCCGGAACCCGCGCCCGTCCACCCCGGCGAGCGCCGCGTCGAGGCCGCCGACGATCTCGGACCAGGCGGTGTCCGGGAGTCCGGCCGCGCGCGCGAGCCGCCACGGCGAGAGCAGCGCGCGGTAGCGGATGAAGGGATTCGCCTCGGCGCCGGACGGCCACGCCTCCGGGGAGGGCTCCGGGACGAGGACGTGATCGAGGTCGTCGCCGGTCGCCGCGCGGGGACAGCGGAACGGCGCCGCGTGCGCCGCGTCCACCGCGACACGGCAGGCGTGGCAGCGGTACGTCACCGGCCCGGCGCTCATGCGCCCAGGGCCGCCGTCGCGCCGCTCCGGACGTTGAACGCGTCGATCATCGCGTCCCAGGCCGGGACGAGCTCGAGGAGCCCGTCCCAGAACGCCTGCCGTGCGCGCATGTTGAACTCCTCGAGCGAGACGCCCTGCTGCTCGACCCACGTGAAGTAGCCGAGGTTGAAGATGCGCTTTCGCTCGGCGTGGGTGAGCTCGAGGACGTGGTCGCTCGCGGCGGCGGCGAGGCCGCGGCCCCAGGTCTCGCCGGCGGAGACGGCGTCGAATCGCCCGCCGAAGTGCTTCGCGGTGAGCTTCGAGAGCTCGCTGCCGTACATCGCGGTGCCGTCCGTGGCGACCGTGACGATGACGTCGTCCGGGCCGAGGTCGAGCTGGCGCGCGATCTTCACCGCGGCGACGAGGTTGCAGATCGACGAGAGCCCGAGGTCTCCGAGCCGCGCGACGAGGTGGGGGTCGAGCCCGCGCCGCTCCACGAGATACCGGCGCCCCTCCTCCGTGTTGAAGAGGACGAGCAGCGTGTCCGTGGCGCGGTCGCTGACGCCGACGACGAGGTCCGTGTTCATCACGTTGTGGATGTACGGGACGTGCTTGTCGCCGATGCCCTGGATGTTGTGCTCGCCGAACCCGTTCGCGAGGAGCGTCGGGCACTCGAGGGCCTCGACCGCGGCGATGCGCGCCCCGAGCGCCGCCTTGAGGTGGTCGCCCGCCGCGAGGGTGCCCGCCGATCCCGACGCCGAGACGAACGCGGCGAGCCTGGAGCCGCGCTGCCCCGCGGACACGGCGCGATACACCTTCTCGAGCGCCGCGCCGGTGCAGGTGCGGTGGATGACGTAGTTCCCGAACTCGCAGAACTGGTTGAAGATGATGTTGGCCGGGTCGCGGTCGAGCGCGGCGCAGGTGTCGTAGATCTCCTTCACGTTGCTCTCCGAGCCGGGCGTCTTCACGACGTCCTCCGGAGCGGCGACCCACCGGTCGAGCCAGTCGAAGCGCTCGCGGCTCATGTTCTCCGGCAGCACCGCGACGCCGCGGCAGCCGAGGATGCGCGAGATGGCGACCCCGCCGCGGCAGTAGTTGCCGGTCGACGGCCACACCGCGCGGTGGCGCGTCGGGTCGAACTGGCCCGTCACGACCCGCGGCACGAGACAGCCGTACGCCGCGAGCACCTTGTGGGCGTTGATCATCGGGAAGCGGTTCCCGAGCGCGAGCACGATCCGGGCCGAGACGCCCGTCAGCGCGGACGGGAGCTCGAGGTGCTCCGGGACCGCGGCGAGGCCGCGCCGGCTCGCGTCGTTGTACCAGTGCACCCGGAACAGGTTCAGCGGGTGCGGCGCGTCCGGGTCGACGTCGGCGAGCCGCGCGCGGATCGCGGCCGGGATCGTGGCCGGATCCCGGAGCTGGGCGAGGGTCGGCAGCGCCACCTTCGCCTCGCGGAACCGCGCCACCGTGCGTTCGTAGACCCCCGCATCCACCACCGACCGTTCGAGCCCGAGCCGTGCCATCCCGTTCCTTTCCGTCAGCCTTCCGAGGCGGCGAGCGCCGCCATCCGTTCCCAGAGCCTCGCCGCCTCGCGCCGCGCCTCGACCTCGACCGCATGAGCGTCGGCGGCGACGAGCGCCCCATCCTGCACCACGACCCGCCCGCCGACCAGGACGTGCCGGACCGCGTCTTCCCCCCGGACGACGAGGTCCGCGACGGCGCCGGGCGCGAGCGGTTCCGGCGACGCGCCGAACCGCTCCGCGACGAGCCGACCGCCCGCCGCGAGCCGCCCGTGCGCGCCGGGGTCGCCGTGCGCGGCGGCGAGGCGGTGCAGGGCCGCCTCCTCGATCGCCATGTCCGCGTCCCAGCCGTCGGTGCCGAGCGCCACGCGCGACGCGTGGCGCAGCGCGGCCGGGTAGCCGACGCGGTTCCCCTCGTTCGAGCGGGGATTCTGGACGAGCCAGCAGCCGTGCCGGTCCGCGAGGGCGATCTCGTCCGGAGACAGCCACACGCCGTGCGCGAGGATCGAGCCCGGCACGAGCGCGCCGAGCGCCGCGAGCCGCTGGAGCGGCCCGGCGAACCCGCGGCGGCGCGCGTCGTCCACGTCCGCGCGGTCCTCCGCGACGTGCACGTGGAGCACCGTCCCGAGCTCGCGCGCGAGGTCGCCCGCGTCGCGGATCGTCTCGTCGGAGACGGTGAAGCTCGCGTGCAGCCCGACTGCGCCGTGCAGGAGCGGCGACGGCGGGACGCGGCGGCACTCGTCGAGCCCGCGCCGCGCCTCGTCGCGCCCGGCGTTCCGCTCCGTCGCGCCGTAGCAGAGCACCGCCCGGATCCCGAGCTCCTCGCACGCGGCTGCGAGGATGGAGAGCGAGCCCTCCACGAGCGCCGGCGACTCGTGGTGATCCACGAGCGCGGTCGTCCCGGCGAGGAGCGCCCGGGCGACGTGGTCGCGCGCCGCCGCGCGGAGCGACGCCGCGTCGAGGGCGCGATCGAGGCGCCACCACACGCGACCGAGGATCTCGAGGAACGTCTCCGGTCGAGGCTCCGGGGGGGGCATGCCGTGGCGAGCGAGCCCGCTGTAGAGGTGCGTGTGCGCGCAGACCGCGCCCGGCGCGATGACGCCGTCCGGACAGGCGAGCGTGGCGGCGCCGGGCGGCGGTGCGGGCACGACGCGGTCGCCCTCGATCGCGACGGTGCGGCCGGTGCGATCGGGCCCGACGACGAGCGCGCTCACGTCGGCCACCGCTGCCCGGCGCCGGCCTCGTAGGCCGGTCCGAAGGGCGCTCGCGGCAGATAGCGGCCCGCGCCCGCCTCGGCGCGGAGGTCGCCGTCCGCGTAGACGTGCCGCCCGCGCGCGAGCGTGTGCACGACGACGCCGCGCACGTCGCGCCCCTCCCACACCGAGAAGTCGGTCCGCTGGCGCTGGGTGCGCGCGGAGAGCGTCTTCGAGCGCGCGGGGTCGAGCACGACCACGTCCGCGTCGGCGCCCACCTCGAGCGACCCCTTCACCGGCCAGAGATTGAAGGCCCGCGCCGCGTTCGCGGACGTGAGCGCCACGAACCGCTCCGGCGTGAGGTGCCCGCCGTTCACGCCGAGGTGCCAGAGCACGTGCAGCCGGTCCTCGACGCCGCCACAGCCGTTCGGGATCTCCGTGAACCGGTCCTTGCCGAGGCGCTTCTGCTCGCGCGTGAAGCAGCAGTGATCCGTCCCGGTCACGGAGAGCGTGCCCTCCCCGACCGCGCGCCAGAGCGCGTCGGGGTGACCCTTCGGACGGTACGGCGGGCTCATCACGTGGCCGGCGGCGTGATCGAAGTCGGTGCTCTCGTACACCGAGTCGTCGATGGCGAGGAACCCGGGCAAGGTCTCGCCGACGACGCGGACGCCGCGGCGCCGCGCGCGGCCTATGGCCTCCGCCGCCTCCGCCGCCGAGACGTGCACGACGTAGAGCGGCACGTCGGCGATCTCCGCCATCGTGATCGCGCGGTGCGTGGCCTCGCCCTCGAGCTGCGGCGGGCGCGAGCGGGCGTGCCCGGCGGGCCCGGTCACGCCCTCGGCGAGCAGCTTCGCCTGGAGATACGCGATGAGCTCCCCGTTCTCGGCGTGGACCTGCGGCAGCGCGCCGAGCGCGCGGCAGCGGACGAACCCCGCGACGATGTCCGCGTCGGGGAGCATGAGCCCGCCCTTGTACGCGAGGAAGAACTTGAAGCTCGTGACCCCGTGCTCGCGGACGAGCGCCTCCATGTCCGCCGAGAAGCGCTCGCCCCACCAAGACACGGTCATGTGCAGCCCGTAATCCACCGCCGCGCGCGCCGCCCAGCCGCGCCAGATGGCGAGCGCCTCCAGCGGCGACTGACCGCGCTCCGGGCCGACGAAATCCAGGATCGTGGTGGTCCCGCCCGCGGCTGCCGCGGCGGTGCCGGACCGGAAGTCGTCCGCGACGACGGTCCCCATCATCGGGAGCTGCATGTGCGTGTGCGGGTCGATGCCGCCCGGCAGGACGAAGCACCCACCCGCGTCCACCCGCTCGGCGCCCGCGGGTGCGTCGAGCCCCTCGCCGACCGCGGCGACGCGCCCCGCGACGCAGAGCACGTCGGCGCGGCGGCGGCCGCTCTCCGTGACGACGGTCCCCCCGCGGACGAGCACCGCGGCTCCGCTGGATGACGTCGTGCGATCAGGCATGGGCGATCGGGGAGCTCATGAGGATGCGTCCCGGGAACGGGTCGGGGCGGACGAGATGGCCGTCGTCGAGCACGCGCGCGCCGTGGACCCAGACCATGTCGATCCCCTCCGGAGCCAGGAGCGGGTCGAGGTAGTCGTTCCGCTCGCGCACGATCTCCGGATCGAAGAGGACGAGCGACGCGTCCGCGCCCTCGCGCAACGTCGGATCCGGGAGCCGCAGGAACCGGCACGGGAGCGTCGCGAGGCGGTGGACGGTCCGCTCGAGCGGCATGCCCAGCTCGCGCGCCATCCGGAGCGCCTTCGGGAACGCGCCGAGCGCGCGCGGGTGCGGCTTCTGGCCGGGGCCCGGCATGAGGCCGTCCGTGCAGATGGCCATCGTGTCGCGCCGGAAGAACCGCTCGACGGTCGCCTCGTTCCCGTAGTGCGAGATGATGGCGACCTCGCCCCCGTTCGCGACGTAGAAGTCGAACACGGCGTCGAACGCGTCGTCGGAGCGGAGGTCGGGCGCGCCCGCCGCGCGCGCGACGTCGCCGAGCCGCCGCCCGAGGAACGCGTCCCCGACGCCGGGCCGGACGCCCGCGATCTGGATCCCCTCGAGCCCGCCGCAGAAGTGGACGAAGTTGTCCCAGCTCCGGCTGTCGCTCCGGATCCGGTCGGCGACGGCACGGCGCACGCCGGGGTCGGCGACGCGCGCGAGGAACTCGGCGCGGGTGCCGGCGCGCACGTCGGGCGGGAAGATCGCGTCGCCCGTCGTGGAGCCCGCCGTGTACGGGTACATGTTCTCCATCGTCGGCACGACCGACGCCGCGTCCGCGAGCAGCGCCTCGAGCGCGCCGATCTTCCCCCAGTTGTCGCGCCCGGCGATCTTCGAGTGCTCGTTGCAGTAGCCGCCGCCGCCCTCGACGGCCGCCTCGACCACCTCGCGAACGCTCGCGACGACGTTGTCGCTCTCCGATCGCACGTGCGGGAAGAGCGCCCCGGGCTTCACCGAGTTGAAGGCGCGGACGAGCGCCGTGATCTCGCGCTGGTCGCAGTAGACCGCCGGGTTGTAGACGAGCCCCGTGGAGAGACCGAGGGTGAATGGCGCCTCCCGCCGGACCACCTCCGACATCGCCGCGATCTCGGCGTCGGTCGCGACGCGGGCGAGGTTGTCCATCACCACCCGGCGCACGGCGGAGTGGCCGAGGTGAAGGCCCATGTCGGTGACGGAGCGGCCGCGGTGCCAGGCGAGGAACCCGGCGACGGAGGTCCAGGTCCAGTCGCCCGCGATCGCGCCGTCGAGCGGCTTCAGCTGCACGGCGTACTGGGAGCGCTGCGCCTCGGCCACCGGCGCGGGCGACAGGCCGTCGACGCCGCAGATCCGCTTCGTCACCCCGCCGCGGATGGAGAGCTCGCACGCGCGCGGGAGACCGCTCTCGCCGATGGCGGTCCCGCCGAGCGCGCCGTGGTTGTGGGTGTCGACGAAGCCGGGCGCGAGAGCCCTCCCGCGGCCCTCGACCACGACCTCGGCCGTCGCTCGATCGGAGCGCGGGACGTCGCCGAGCCGCGCGATGCGGTCGCCGTCGAGGAGCACGTCCCCCGCGAACGGCGGCGTCTCGCCGTCGCCTGTCACGACGCGGACGTCCTTCAGCAGCTGGCGCATCAGGCGGCGAGCTCGAGCAGGAGCCGCAGGAGCACGTCGGCCCCGGCCGCGAGGTCGGCGGGCGCGGTGTATTCCTCGACGTTGTGGCTCACCCCGCGGACGCTCGGGACGAAGATCATGCAGGCCGGCGCGACGGCGGCGACGATCTGCGCGTCGTGGCCGGCGCCGCTCGGGAGGCGGCGCACCCGGTGCCCGAGGTCCCGCGCGATCGCCTCGACGCGCGCGACCAGCTCCGGCGCGAACGCCACCGGCTCGAACCGCGCGAGCGTCCGGCGCGCGAGCGTGACGCCCTCCTCCGCCGCCGCCTGCTCCGCGAACGCGAAGACGCGCCGCTCGGCCTCCTGGAGCGCCGCCTCGTCGGTGTTGCGGAGGTCGATCGTCATCACGGCCCTGCGCGCCACCACGTTGACGAGGTTCGGCGACAGCGTGAGCGCCCCGACCGTCCCGACCTGATGACCGCCCAGCTCCCTCGCGACGCGCCGCACGCACGCGGCGATCTCGGCCGCGACGAACCCAGCGTCGTGGCGGTGCGTCATCGGCGTCGTGCCCGCGTGGTTCGACTGGCCGGCGAGGGTGAGCTCGGTCCAGGAGATGCCCTGCACCCCCGTGACCGCGCCGATCGTGAAGCCCTCCGCCTCCAGCACCGGGCCCTGCTCGATGTGCAGCTCGACGTAAGCCTGAACCGACGGCTTCCCGACCGGGGCGGGCCCCGCGTAGCCGATCCGGGCGAGCTCGTCGCCCGCGCGCAGGCCGTCGATCCCGACGGTCGCGCGCGCCTGCTCGAGCGGGAGCGCGCCCGCCCAGACGAGGCTGCCCATCATGTCGGGCTGGAACCGGGCGCCCTCCTCGTTCGTGAAGAAGGCCACGGCGAGCGGGCGGCGCGTCACGACACCCGCCTCGTTCAGCGCCTCGACGACCTCGAGCCCGGCGAGCACGCCGAGGTTCCCGTCGTAGCGGCCTCCGGTCGCGACGGTGTCGATGTGGCTCCCGGTCATCACCGGCGGCCCGTCCTCGCGCCCCTTGCGCACGCCGACCACGTTGCCGAACGCGTCCACCGACACCGCGAGACCGAGCTCGCGCATCCAGCCGACCACGAGATCGCGCCCGGCGCGGTCCGCGTCCGTGAGCGCGAGCCGGCACACGCCGGTCGTACCGGCGATCGCGCCGAGCTCGCCGAGCCGCTCCAGGCGCCGCGAGAGGCGCGCGCCGTCGATCTTCGCGTGGGTCACGGGGTCGTTCATCGCGCCAGGTCCTCCGCGGTCGGCGTCAGTGCCACTCGCTCCGGTCCGCGTCCGGGATGCGGCCGACGTTCATCGCCCGCGCCGCGGGCGAGTCCTTCATCGGCAGCCGCATCCGGCGGATCCCGTCGAACGCCTCCAGGGCTCCGGCGACCGCGCCCGCCGTCGGGACGAGGCCGATCTCGCCGACACCCTTCGCGCCGAACGGACCCTCCGGCTCCGGATCCTCCACGAGGACCACGTCGACTGGCGGCATGTGCTGCGCCCGGAGCACGCCGAGGTCGCGGAGCTTGAACGTGACGGGCATGCCGTCCTTGCAGGGCAGCTCCTCGGTGAGCGCGTACCCGAGCCCCATGTGCACCGAGCCCTCGATCTGCGCCTCGCACTGCTGCGGGTTGATGGCGCGGCCGACGTCGTGGGCCGCGACGACGCGCTCGAGCTTGCCGCCGGCGTCGAGCACCACGACCTGCGTCGCCCAGCCGAACGCGGTGTGCGTCTTCACCTTGCCGTCCCGCGGCTTCCCGGGCGCGGTCGTGTCGTCGATGACCGTCTCGCCGACGTACTCGCGGCCGGAGAGGTCGTCGAGCGCGATGCCTCGATCGAGGTCCGCCCGGAGCTTGCGGGCCGCATCGATCGCTGCGCGGCCCCCGAGCAGCGTCGCCCGGGAGCCCGTGGTCTGCCCGCCACCGACCTCGAACCGCGTGTCCGTGCGCGGCTGGAAGACCGACGCGGGGAGCCCGCTCACCTCGGCCGCGCACTGCGCCAGGACCGTGAACAGACCCTGCCCCATCTCCGTGAACCCGCCGTGAAGGGCGACCCGGCCGTCGCGCCCGACGACCATCCGGACCTTGCCGACCTCCACCGCGCCGTTGCCGATGCCGGAGTTCTTCACGCCGCACGCGATCCCGACGGCGCGGCCCTCGGCGCGGGCGCGCTGGTAGGCGTCCTTCACGGAGAGGAGCGTCCGCTCGAGGCCGACCGACTTCTCGAGGATCTGCCCCGTCGTGAAGGTGTCCCCGACGCGGAGCGCGTTTCGGAACCGGATCTCCCAGCCGTCGAGCCCGACCTTCCGCGCGAGCAGGTCGAGGCAGCCCTCCATCGCGAAGCTCGTCTGGTTCACCCCGAACCCGCGCATCGCGCCACAGGGCGGGTTGTTCGTGTACGCCGCGATCGCCTCCACGTCCACCGCCGGCACACGGTACGGCCCGCACGCGTGGCCGCCGGCGCGCTCGAGGACCTTGCCGCCGACGGACGCGTACGCGCCGGAGTCGCCGAGGATCCGCACCCGCGCGGCGGTGAGCCGCCCTTCCGCGTCGCAGCCGACGGTGTACGTCATCGTCATCGGGTGCCGCTTCGGGTGCATCCGGATCGACTCCTCGCGGTCGAGCACGATCCGCACCGGCTTCCCGGTGACCCGCGCGAGGAGCGCGGTCTGCGCCTGGATCGACATGTCCTCCTTGCCACCGAACGCGCCGCCGTTCGGGACGAGCTCGACGAGGAGCCGGTCCTCGGCCTCGCCGAGCACGGACGAGACCTGCCGGCGGTCGTCGAAGACGCCCTGTCCCTGGCTGAAGAGCTGCAAGCGCCCGTCGGGGAGCGGCACCGCCAGCGCGGCCTCGGGCTCGAGGAAGAGGTGCTCGATCCGCTGCGTCGTCCATGTGCCGCTCGCCACGTGCGCGGACGCGGCGAGCGCCGCCTCGACGTCGCCGCGGGTGATCTTCGTCTCGGAGAGGACGTTCTCGTGCTTCGGGTTCACGCGCGGCGCGCCGGACCGGATCGACTCGGCGGGATCGAGCACCGGCGTGAGCCGCTCGTACTCGACCTCGACGAGCTTCGCCGCCTCGCGCGCGATCCGCGGGTCCTCCGCCGCGACGGCCGCGAGGACGTCGCCGACGTACCGCACCTCCTCGCCCTCCGCGACGAACACCGGCCAGTCGCGGTAGATGAGCCCGACCCAGCGCTCCCCGGGGACGTCCTTCGCGGTGGCCACCGCGACGACGCCCGGGAGCGCCCGCGCCCGCGCCGTGTCGATGCGCACGACGCGCGCGCGTGCGTGCGGCGAGAGCACGACGGCGCCGTGGAGCATCCCGGGCGCGTCGAGGTCGGCGACGAACGGCCGGGTCCCGAGGGTGAGCTCCGCCCCCTGGAAGCGCTGGACCGGGGCGCCGACGCCGCCCTCCACGACCGGCCGCGGCGCCGGCCCGCCACGCTTCGCCCCGTGGATGAGCTCGACCGCGTCGATGATCTTCACGTAGCCGGTGCAGCGGCAGAGGTGCCCGTCGAGCGCCTTCGCGATCTCGGGGCGCGTGAGGAGGCGGTCCTGGTCCGTGAGCCACTTGATGCGGAGCGCGAGGCCGGGCGTGCAGAACCCGCACTGGAGACCCGCCGCCGCCTGGAACGCGTCCGAGAACAGCTTCCGCTCGGCGTCCGCGACGCCCTCCAACGTCACGATCCGCCTTCCCTCGAGCTTCTCGGCGGGGATCGCGCAGGTCGTCTTCGGCGCGCCATCGACGAGCGCGAGGCAGCAGCCACACTGGCCCTGCGGCTGGCACGCGTCCTTGAGCGAGGTGAGGCGGAAGCGCTCGCGCAGGAGATCGAGCGCGGACTGGCCTGCTCCCACCTCGACCTCGGCCGGCGTTCCGTTCAGGTGGAAGGTGACGGTCTTCTTCATCGAACCCGCTCTCCTCGTCCTCGCTGGTTCCCTCGCCGGCACGCGCGATCGCGCGGAAACGCGCGCATGTTCATGCTACCCCTCCGCGCTCGGATGCAAGTCACCCGTGCCGATAGAGCCGTCCGGAAGGCGCTCGGCCGCGTAAACGGACCTTTCGCCGGTGTTTCGCCGCGCTACGAGCGGCGTGGGAGCGCGGCGCTCACCCAGTTGACGGCGCCCGGCGCCGACACGGCGTCGCGCAGCCGCTCCATGATCCGGAGGAACGTGAGGTCGACGGGACCGTCCGCCTCGCCCTCCGCGGTCCCGGCGGGATCGGCCGGGTCGAGCCGGACGTCGAAGCCGGTGCCGCGGTACCGGACGCTCGGCCCGGCGGGCTCGACCACGTAGGCGCGGCCGTCGAAGCGACCGTGCACCCGCAGCCCGCCCGGCGTCGCCTCGAGGGCGAAGCCGTCCCGATCCGGGAACGCCGCCCACGTCTCGACGCTCCCGAAGAAGCGCGGCTTCACCACGTACGGCCCGCCGTCCTCGGGGCAGAGGACGTCGCAGTGGCCGCATTCGTTGCACGCGTCGGCGTAGTTCGCGATCTGGTGCTCGCGCGCGAGCGTCAGCGCGCCGTGGCGCTCCGCGGCGAACCGCCCGGAGCCCGCGGGGACGAGCCGCTCGATCGGGATCTCGCCGGGCGCGACGTCGAGCGCGAAGTTCGCGTCGTTCGGGCACACCGGGATGCACTTGTCGCAGGTGAGGCAGTCGAACAGCGTGAGCGCGCTCCCGACCTTCCGGGGCGGCGTCCGGTTCCGCTCGGATGCGTAGCGCGGGTCGGCGAGGACGCGGTCCGCGTACGTCTCGGTGTTCCGCAGGACGGCGGCCGAGACCCATGCGTCGAAGCGGTCCCCCGCCGCGCCGCGCGGATCGCCGCCCGCCGCGAGCGCGGCGCGGCACGCGGCCGCGTGCTCGGGCGCGAGGTCGAGCGTCTCGAGCGCGGCGCCGGCGTGGCCGTACGCCTGGAGCGCGAACGTCTCGAGGTCCGCGGCGCCCGCCTGCGCCATCCGGCGCGAGAGCTCGGCGAAGTAGCGCCGCCCGCGCCCGTACCCGCCCGCGCGGAGCAGGTCGGTGCAGACGCTGATCGGCCGGAGCCCGATCGCGACCGCGTCGGCGAAGCTCGTCGCGTCCACCCCCGCCGAGAACGAGACCGGAAACCGGCTCCCGAACGTCCGGCGGAAGCGGCGCACGAGCTCCGTCGCGAGGACGTGCAGCGGCGCGCCGGAGAGGTACATCAGGCGCTCGGTCCCCGGGAAGAACGTGCGGTGGTTCTCGACGACGAGCGTGTTCGTGAGCTTCACGCCGAACCCGCGCCCGAGCGAGGCGGCGCGCTCGCCGAGGCGCCCGGCGAACCCGGTCACCTGGTCCCAGGTCGCGTCGTTCGCGAACGCGGCGTCCGGGACCACGAGATCACGGTAGCCGAGCCGTTCGTGGAGGAGGGCGCGGAGGTCCCGCGGCCCGAGCAGCGTCGGGTTCAGCTTCACGACGACGTGCAGCCCCACCTCCTCGAGCAGGAACGCGGCGATCGCCTCGATCTCGTCCGGCGGGCAGCCGTGGAACGTGGAGAGCGTGAGCGTGTCCGAGATCCGGGTGGGAAAGGCGAGGTCGCGGAGCTGCGCCCACGGCCCGGGGATCTCGCGGCGCAGCCGCTCGACGAGCGGCGCCGCGTCGAGCATGCCCGCCATGAACGCGCGAACGCGCTCCGACCGGATCCCGGCGAGATCGTAGCCGACGCTCATGTCGAACACGGTGTCGCCGAGGTTCGGCGCCAGGCCGGACGCCTTCAGCATCTCGACGAGCATCGCCGCCTTGACGTACTCCTCGCGCGACTGCTCGAGGGACAGCTCCTGCGACCACTCGACGTTGAAGCCCACCGTCTGCATGTCGATGCAGGGGCGCGGGATCTCGAGATCGTCCTTGACCTGGACGGTCTTGAGCTCGATGACGCGCCCGCCCGCGAGCCAGGACAGGACGATGTTCTGCGCGAGCTGGGTGTGCGGCCCGGCGGCGGGGCCGAACGGCGTGGAGGCGCGGTGCCCGTGGATCGACACCGAGAGATCCCGGCCCGGCTCCGCCCCGACGAACGCGCGCGAGGGCAGGTCGAACACGCAGTCCCGCTCCTCGAGCTCGCGGAAGAGCCGCGTCACGAGGACGCCGAACGGGATGGGGACGAGCTCGGGCAAGTCGCGCCTCACGGGCCGGCAGGAAGCGTTGCGGCGCGGAGCCGCCTGGCCGGGCTGCGCAGGATACCCCAGCTCGACGCTCCGGAGCGCGTGCGGTCCACCGCGCGACGCCGGCGTCGCGCGCCGGGTGGTGCCCCCGCTCCGCCGCCGGAACGTCCGGGGCGGCGGAGCGGGGCGGGGCGACTAGAGGTGGAGCGCGGCCTCGAAGAAGACGGTGCGCTGGCGCGCGCCGGCGACCTCGTCCGCGTCATTGCCGAACTTGTTCAGCCAGTACTCGAACCCGACCCCGAGCTGGTAACCCTTCGAGGACCAGAGCGGCCCGAGGTCCCACATCAGCTTCGGGTGGAGCAGCACCTCGGTCTTCGTGTCGTTGCCGAAGCCGTCCTTGCCCTTGGGGAGGTTCACGTTCGCGAAGCCCTCGAAGGCGAGCGGCAGCTTGAAGAGCGGGACGCCCCACGACGTCGCGAACTGGACGGTCGTGTCGAACTCGACCGACTTCCCGACGATGCCGTTGTTGTTCCACTCCTTGTTGAGGAGGATGGCCACGTTCCAGAACCCGGGGACGTTCAGCGCGAGCGCGGGGCCGACGACCGGCATGGCCTTGTGCGGCGCGAACGCGGTGTTCTTCGTGCTCATGTCGACGCCGGCCTCGAGGAGCACGTCGCGCACGGGACCGAACGCGAACGTCTTCGAGCGCGTGATCTTGTTGAGGCTCAGGTCGTGGCGATAGGTGGCGTACACCTCCGTCGCTCCCTGGTTCACGTTCCGGTTCGTCGGATCGGCGTCGCTCGAGAGCAGCAGGTTCACGTTCAGGAAGTTGCCGCCCCACTTGTACCCATCGACGTGGGTGAACGTGAGGACGCTCTTCGCAACGTCCTTCCCGTCGCCCTCGGGCGTGCGGACGCCGGGCTCGCGGAAGTTCGGGCCCCACCCGTAGCGGAAGGCGTTGTCGCTCCAGTCGAGGGCGTGGGTGGCGGGTGCTGCGAGCGCGAGCGCGAGCGCAGCGAGGGTGAGCAGGCGTTTCGTCTGCATCGTCTTTCCTTCGGAGAGAGGGGAACGCGAGCGCGGGTCCGATGCACGGCGCACGCCACGTCCGGGACGCGAGCGAACCGTGTGTTTCGCGCGAGAGACGATGGGGACGCTCGGGACGGAGGCGGACGGCAGTCCGGAGATCGTGCAGGTTGCGCTCGGCCGACGGGCTGGCCGCGTCAAACCCGCATCTCGCGATCGTAGGGCTTTCCGAGCGCGGTCGGGCCGAGCATGCGGGATTTGCGCGCGAGCGCGAGGACGAGGATCACCAGCGCGTACGGCAGCATGACGGCGAACTCGTAAGGGAACGGGATCCCGGCCACCTGGATCGAGAGCTGGAGCGCCTGCGCGAGGCTGAAGAGCAGCGCGCCGCCCATGATGCCCAGCGGCGTCCACCGGCCGAAGTACACGAGCGCGACCGCGATGAACCCACGGCCCGCGACGAGGTCGTCGGCGAACATCTTCGCCTGGCAGAGGGACAGGTACGCGCCCCCGAGCCCGGCCATCGCACCCCCCAGCATCAGTGCCTGATACCGCACCCGGGTCACGCTGACGCCCATCGTGTCCGCGGCGCGGGGGTAGGTGCCCACGGCACGCACGCGGAGCCCCCACGGCGTCCGGAACAGGAGGAAAGCGCTCGCCGGAACGGCCAGGAACGCGAGGTAGACGAGCGGGTTGTGATCGAACAGGACGTCCCCGACGTACGGGATGCGCGAGAGCCCGGGGATGGGCCACCTCCCGACGCCCTCGATCCCGGTGACCCCGCCGATGAAGTGGCGGAAGATCACGCCGGCCACCCCCCAGCCCAGCATCTGCAGGCCGATCCCGGCGATGCCCTGCGGCGCGCGGAACGTGACGGTCACGAGCGCGAACAGGGCGCCGAGGAGGACGCCCCCGGCGATCGCGAGGGCGAAGCCGGCGAGGTTGGCCCAGGGCGCGAGCGATCCGGTCGCGAGCAGGTACGGCGGCACGAAGGCGAGGAAGGCCCCCACGCTCATGATGCCCTCGCACCCGAGGTTGAAGACGCCGGCGCGCTGGTTGAACATCTCGCCGAGCGCGGCGAGGAGCAGCGCCACCGAGAAAGGCACGCCGAGCGAGAGAATGTCGTGGACCACCTGCGCGACGCTCACGGCTGCGTTTCCTCCGCCGTCTCCGGGTCGTCCGTGGCACCCGCCGTACGCACCGGCGGCGAGCGGAAGATCCGGCGCAGGAACCGCGCCGCGCGCTCCTGCGCATAAGGATTGTTCACGTACATGCGCGCCGAGACGATGGCGAGGATGATGACCCCCTCGAGCACGAGCACCATGTTCGCCGGGACGCCCGCGGAGCGCTGGGTCATGTCCGCGCCGACCAGCATGAGGCCGAAGAACGCCGCCGCCGGCACGATGCCCGCGGGGTGGAGACCACCGAACAGCGCCACGACGATCCCGGCGAAGCCGTAGCCGGACGAGATCGCCTCGATGGCGCGGTGGTGCACGCCGGCGACCTCCACCGCCCCGGCGAGCCCGGCGAAGCCGCCCGCGAACAGCATCGCGACCACGAGCGACCGCTCCACGCGGACGCCCGCGTACCGCGCGGCCTTGCTCCCCGCCCCTGCCGCGCGGAGGCGATAGCCGAGCGTCGTGCGCCACAGGAGCACCCAGACCACGAACGCGAGCCCCAGCGCGAGGAGGAGGCCGGTGTGGAGGCGGGTTCCGGGGACGAGGCGATCGAGCCACGCCGAGCGGGGCAGCCGCATCGACTGCGGCGTGCCGGAGCCCGTCATGAGCTCGTCGGGATCGATCATCGGCCCGCGCAGGAGGAACGTGTAGAGCTGCGCCGCGACGTAGTTCAGCATCACGGTGCTCAGGATCTCGTTCACCTCGAGCCGCGCCCGGAGGACCCCCGCGATCCCGCCCCAGAGGGCGCCGGCCGCCGCTCCGGCGGCGAGGGACAGCGGGAGGAGGAGGAGCTTCGGCAGGCCCGGCAACGCGAGGGCGACGGCGGTCGACGCGAGGATGCCGACGAGCATCTGCCCCTCCGCGCCGATGTTGAGGATGCCGCTCCGGAACGACATCGCGATGCCGAGCGCGACGAGGGTGAGCGGCACGGCGCGGACCAGGATCTCGGAGGCGGTGAAGACGTCCGCGAGCGGCCCGGTGAAGATCGTGACGTAGGTGGCCCACGGGCTCGCGCCGATGGCGGTCAGCACGAGCGACGCGACGGCGGTCGCGGCGAGAGCGGCAACCGCCGAGACCATCCCGACGTACAGGAACCGGAACCGGCGGCTCATGCCGTCACTCCCGCCATGAGGAGCCCGAGCCGCTCCCGGGTCGCGTCGCGCGACGGCAGCACGCCCAGGATGCGCCCGCGGTAGATGACGGCGATCCGATCGGACAGGTTGACGAGCTCCTCGAGCTCCTCCGAGACGAGCAGGATGCCGGCGCCCTGGCTGCGCAGCGCGAGCAGCTGCCCGTGAATGAACTCCGCGGCGCCGACGTCCACGCCGCGCGTCGGATAGACCGCGACGAGCGCCTTGGGTGCGCGGGCGAGCTCGCGGGCGAGGATGACCTTCTGGATGTTGCCCCCGGAGAGCGCGCCCGTGGCGGCGCCGGTCGAGGCGCAGCGGATGTCGAACCGCTCGCGGAGCTCGGTCGCGTTCCGGTCGATCGCGGAGAGCCGGAGGAACGCGCCGCTGCTGAAGCGCGCGGTCGCGAAGTCCTTGAGGACGAGGTTCTCCTTCACCGAGAACGCGGGGACGATGCCCTCGTGGTGGCGATCCTCCGGGATGTAGCCCATCCCGCGCTCGATGATCCGGCGCGGGGAGCTCCCGGCCAGCTCCTCGCCGTCGAACCGGATCGTCCCCGCCTCCACCGGGCGCAGCCCGGCGAGCACGTCCGCGAGCTCGCGCTGGCCGTTGCCGGAGACGCCGGCGAGGCCGAGGATCTCGCCGGCGCGCACGTCGAGGTCGAGCCCGTCGAGCGCGAGGTGACCGCGATCGCCACGGACACGCAGCCCGTTCACGGTGAGGATCGGCTCGCCCGCGGCGCCGCCGCCGTCGTTGCGCGCCTGCGTCACCTCGCGCCCGATCATGAGGGTCGCGAGCTCCGCGGTGGAGTGGCTCGCGGTGTCACCGCTGAAGACCACCGCGCCGTGCCGGAGGATGGCGATCCGCTTCGAGAGCGTCTTCACCTCGTTGAGCTTGTGGCTGATGAAGATGATCGAGAGCTCCTCGGTCATGCGCTGGAGCCTCTCGAGGAGGTCGTCCGTCTCCTGTGGCGTGAGCGCGGAGGTGGGCTCGTCGAGGATGAGGAGCCGTGCGCCGAGGCAGAGCGTCTTGACGAGCTCGACGCGCTGCTGCTCGCCGACCGAGAGCTGGCGGACGTGGACGTCCGGGTTCACGGCGAGCTGGTGGTGCTCGGACACCTCGAGGACGCGCCGTCGCGCCTCCTTCATGTCGAGGCGCAGCCCGCGGTGGAGCGAGCGGAGCCCGAGCGCGACGTTCTCGGCGACGCTCATGTTCGGCACCAGCATGAAGTTCTGGTGCACCATCCCGATCCCGCGCGCGTACGCGTCGGCGGGCGTGCGGAACTCGACCTCCTCGCCGTTCAGCAGGATGCGCCCAGCGTCCGGCTGGTAGAGGCCGGCGAGGATGTTCATCAGCGTCGACTTGCCGGCGCCGTTCTCGCCGACGAGCGCGAGGGCCTCGCCGCGCCGGACCTTCAGCGAGACGCGGTCACAGGCGAGGACCCCCGGGAACCGCTTCGTGATGCCGTCCAGCTCGAGCTCGCGGATCGGCTCGGCGCTCCCGTCCGGCCGCGCGCCGACCGCGGCGGGAGCCGGCGGCACCGGCGCGCTCGTCATGAGTCTCAAGTCGAGCTCCGGGACCCGCGGCCCTGGCCCGAGCTCGATGGGCCCGGGCCGCGGGTTCGTGGGGATCGGGCCTCAGTACTTCACGATCTTCCAGTCGAGCGGGAGCTTCCCGCCGACGAGCGTCGCCTTCGCGGCGTCGACCTTCGTGCGGAGGTCCTTCGTCAGCACGGGGCCGACGGCGTCGTTGTAGCGGTACACGAAGCCGCCGTTCGCGAACGTGAGCGGAAGGTTCTCACCGCCGAGCACGCCCGCCTGGCGCTTCGCGATGAGCGCCTCGACCACGGCGGCGTAGTTGTAGCTCGCCGCGGCGATCACCCTGGAGCTCTCCGGGAGCGCGAGCTGCGCGACGTCCTGGCCGACCCACCAGATGGTCCGATCGCTGTAGGTCGCCACCGCGCGGAGCGCGCCGAGCGCCTGCTGCGCCGACCCGGTGAGCACGTCCGCGCCCGCCTTCACGAACGTGTGGGCGAGCTCGCCGGCCTTCACGAAGTCGCCGAAGCTGCCCGTGTGGGCGACCTTCACCTCGGCCTTCGGGTTCACCGCCTTCACGCCGAGAACGAAGCCGCGGCCGTACCGGGCTGCGTCGCCACCGTCCACCGGCCCGACGAGGCCGATGACGTTGGACTTCGTGGCGAGGCCGGCGATGAGGCCGTTCAGGTACCCGGTCTCCTCGCTCTGCGGCATGTACGTGAAGACGTTGCTCGGGCCGATCTCGGCGCTCGTACCGAACGTGAACGTTGTCTTCGGGAACTCCTCCGCGATCTCGAGGACGAGGTTCTTGTACTGCGCCCCGTGCGCGATCACGATGTCGAAGCCGCTCGCGGCGTACTGGCGCGCGGCCGAGCCGGCGTCGACGGGCTTCATCTTCTCGCTGTAGCTGTACTCGACGAGCGCCGGGCCGTGCTTCTTCTGCACGGCGCGGATGGCGTCGTGCATCGCCTGGCACCAGCCCTTGTCGTCGACGGTGGACTCGACGATGAGCGCGATCTTGACCTTGGACGGGGGCGCGGCCATCGCGTGGACGGCGAACAGCAGCGCTCCGACCGCGAACAGCAATTTCCGCATGTGCGGGACCTCCGGGGGGGAAGACTGGAAGGGCTCGCACTGTAGCGGAACGGCGCGACGCGCACCATCCACGGGCCGGCGAAGCTGCGCCGCGCGCGTGCTCGGAAATGGAGCGCGCGCCGCCGCAAGAACGGGCTGCCGCCGCACCGCGCCGGAACACGTCTGGAGCGACGTGCACCCGAAGAAAACGAACGCTGTCTCGAGCTCGGATGCGTCGAAGGTCCCGACCGTCCAGCTCCTCGTGGGTCGAGGGCGAAGGTTGCGCCCTGCCCTACTGCCCCGGCCGGGCCTGCTTGCGAACCTTCTTGATGAAGGTCTTGGTGCACCGTCCGTGCGTGCTCTCGTGGTTCACGATCTCCGCGATCAACCGCGTCTTGGCGTCCGCGGCGAGGACCGTGGAGGCGGTCACCTCGGCGGCGAGCTGCACGGCCTCCGCCGTCACCGGGACCCTCGGCCCCGTGGGAGCGGCGGCAGGCGCCGGGCGGTAATGGGAGGGCTTCGTCTTGGTGACGTCGTGGAACCCGTACGATGCCTCCGCGCGTCGCCCGGACCCGTGGCAGCTCGGACACTTGGCGTTGCTGCCCCCGAGCGCGTTGCCGACGCGCCCGTCGCCACCGCACATCCTGCAGGTCTCACCTTCCACGGGTGCCTCCACGGATCGTCGGCGCGTCCGCTCGCCTGAGCAGACCTGTAGCACGCCGAGCGGCTCGACGACGGCCGGCACGCCGCCGCCGACCAGTCCGGCCCCGCTCCCCCGCTCGTCCGGATGGCTGCCGCGCGAGCGGAGCTCCTGCCGGCGCCGTCGCGGCGACCGGCGTCCGCATCGCCCCGCGGAGGGCGTCACGCGAGCTGGGCCGGCCGCCGCGCGAGATAGGCCATCCGAAGGAGCCGGCGGTCGCGCGAGACCTGGTGCACCATCGCGAAGAAGCGCTGGAGCGCGTCGAAGCTCTCGCGGCGCTCGAGCTTCAGCAGGTCCTCGCGATCCCGCGCGCGCGCGTCGTGCCAGCGGATCGCGACCGTGGCCGCGTTCTCGGTCGCGTCCTCGACGCACTCGAGCTCGAAGCCGGCGGCGCGGATCAGCCGCTCGTTCTCGCCGGCCGGCGTGTACAGGACGGCCATCGCGACCTCTCGCTCGGCCTCATCTGCAGCGCGCCGGCGCCGCGGTCAAGGCGCCGAGGTGGCGCG
>Ga0184637_10000484_pt1 | contig 29615 bp, 24 predicted proteins | sample PLM3_127_b2_FD_133143 | JGI IMG/M metagenome (GOLD analysis project Ga0184637, IMG submission 133143) | Groundwater sediment microbial communities from an aquifer in East River, Colorado, USA - PLM3_127_b2 | ecosystem: Environmental > Terrestrial > Soil > Riparian zone | place: USA: East River... | reverse complement strand
CGGACGGCATCCTCCTGTCCCGCCGCGGCGGCCGTCCGTACCAGCGTCAGCCAGATCGTACGCTCGTACGGCAGCTTGGCGAGTGCGGAGCGCAGGATCTCCAGCGCGGTGCGGTGCTGTCCCCGGGCCACGTGCAGCTCCGCGAGCGCAACCGCGGCCTCGGCGCTCGCCTCGCGCACAGCCTCGCGGTAATGCGAGGCCGCTTTCGTGAAGTCACCCACCTGCTCCGCAGCGCGACCGGCGAGCTGCCGGGCGGCTGCACTGTTAGGCCAGAGCCGGATCCCCGCCTCGAGCTCCTCGAGCGCGCCTGCCGGATCGTCCTGGGCGAGCCGCAGGCGTCCGAGCAGCAGATGCTGATAGATGGGAAGCTCGAGGTCTTCGATGATCCGCGTGGCGCCCGTGTAGTCGCCCGCCTGGATCAGAACGTCTCCGTAACCGAAGAGGATGATCTCCGGGATGTCCTCCATCAGCTCGAAGGCCTGCTCGACCGATCTCCGAGCTGCCTGGATGTCGCCCACCTCGCTGTAGTGATCCGCCAATGCTCCGAAAGCTACCGGAGAGGGATACTCCTGCGCGCCTTCGACGAGCAACGCCTCGGCCTCCTTCGCCTGGCCCATGCTCCGCAGCCGCGACGCAAGCGCTTCGCGGAAGGAGTGCTTCCCCGGCTCCTGCTTCAATGCGGCGCGCAACACCTCCGTCACTCGGGAGGCCTGCCGTGTCTCCGAGTAGAAGTCCACCGCCGCGCCGACGACGGTCGGATCGACGGGGTGATCCTCCAGGCAGCCCTTCCACAGCGCCTCGGCGCTCTCCGTCTTGCCCCGTTCGTGCTCGAAGGTGGCCTTGACGACACATAGATTGGCGAGGAGTGCGGCCCCGGCGGACTCCCCGGAGCTCAGGCGTCGCTCGATCTCGGCCAGCTCCGTTTCGACCGCCTCGATCCTGCCGAGGCGGAGCAGAGCAATCATGCGCCGCAGACGTGAGGTGAGATCGTCGGGTGAATCCTCGAGCAGCCGGTCGAGGTCCTCGAGAGCCTCCTCCTCCTGCATCGCCTCGAGACGGGCCTGCGCGCGCAACACGAGCGCGTCCCGGTTGTCCGGATCCAGGTGGAGGACCCGGTTCGCGGCCTCGACCGCGTCCGTGTCGCTTCCGCTCTCGAGCTGCGCGAGCGCCAGCAGCAACCCGGCCTCGACGGCGTAGTCCGGGGACTCCGCAGCCTTCTGCAGCGGCCAGACCGCGCTGCCGGCCTGACCGGTCCGCAGCAGCGACTCGCCGTAGAGCCGGTTGAGCTTCGGATCGGCGGGAGCATCCTCGAGGAGCTCTCGCAGAGGCGCGACCGTCTCTGCGAAGCGGCCCTGGCGCAGGAGCTCTTGCACGTCGGCGACTTGCTCGTCGCGAGAGCTGCAAGCCGACAGGAACAGCAACGCGCACAGACCGGCTCGACCGAGACGCATCCGCGTTCGCGGCTCGCGCTGACGCGCTGCTCCCCCGCTCTGCTTCGTCACCGCAGTTCTCCGCATCCCGGCACGCATGTCGACTCGCTTCCCCCGTCAGCTCGCTCAGAACTGGAAGGAAATGCTCATCCCGTAGAAACGCGACGTGCCGATGACGTACCACAGACTCTTGAAGCTCTGCGAAACGTCGAAGGCATCGACGATGTACGCCTCGTCGGTGAGATTCCGCACCCAACCCGCCACCTCGATCCGCTCGTCCGGCGTCCGGTACGCGAGCCGAGCGTTCAGGATCCAGAGATCATCCTGACCGAGTGTACGCTCCGGGAACTCGCCGAGAGTTCCCCTCCCCTCATTCGCATCGAAGAAGACCTCGCTCTTGAACGCCCAGTCGAAGCGCGGCATCAGCCAGCCCCAGCTCGAGATCGGCCATTTGGCCTCGGTGAAACCGCTCCAGGCGAACCTCGGCGAGTTGAGCAGCCGATTCCCGGAGTAGTCGACCGTGACCTTGATCTCTCCGTTGGGATCGCTCGGGTCGGCGAGCGACAGCTGGTTGACGAAGTCCAGATACTCGCTCTCGAGCAGGCCGAACGCGTTGAAGATCTCGAGCCATTCCCACGGGTGGAGTCGGGTCTCGAGCTCCAGGCCGTAAGTGACCGAGTCGTTGGCATTGATCAGCTCCGGCGTCGGGAGCGCGCCCCTCGAGGTCGACAGCTGGAAGACTTGCTGGTCGTTGTAGCGCGTGTAGAAGAGCGCCCCGTTGATCATCAGACGGCGATCCCACCAGAAGGACTTGACGCCCGCTTCGAAGGAATCCGTCGACTCCGGTTCGATCGGCTCGATCGACGCGAACTCCGCCGAGAGCACCGCGGCGCCGTTGAACTGGCCCGACTTGAAGCCGTGCGAGTACTTGAGATAGAAGGTGATGTCGTACAACGGGCCGTAGTTGATCGAGAGGTCGCCCGTCCATCCGCGCCAGATCTCCTGTTCGCGCCCGATCCCGACCTGCCTCCCCAAGAGGAGGCTCTGGATCGCGAATTTCTTCCGGTCCCAGTTGTAACGGACACCTCCGTCGAGCCAGACCGCGTCCGTGAGGTAGTAGGTACCGAAGCCGTAGATCGCCCACGCATCGTCCTTCTGATCGATCACCTGCTTCAGGGCGGTGGTTCGCGTTAAGTGAAACCGGTTGTCGACGTCGAGCTCCTCCATGAGACCCCACATGCCCGCCTCGAGGACGATGTCTTCCCCCCGATCCCAGGCGACCCGGACGTCCTGGGTCAGCTGGTGCGCCTTGTTGAGCCAGTCGATCTCGAGCAGAACGTAGGGGTTCGCGTCCTCGTTGCCCTGGGTGTCGCGGCGATTCTGCGCCCAGCCCGTGATCGAGGTCAGCCGGAAGTCGTCGATGTTCCAGGTGCCGGTGAGGATCGACCCGAACAGGTCGACGTCCTCGTCTCCGGTCCGGTTGTAGTCGCCCGCGTAGGGATCGCCATCGAGCGGGCTGGTCGCGGTCGGCCGACGGACGAACTGCGTGATCCGCCGGTTCGGGAGATCGGCGTCAAAGTAGTCGTTCCGGTCGGTCGTCTCCGGAAAAGCCTCCTCGGGTTGGCTTCCGAGCTTCTGGAACTGCAGCGCGGTGCTGCGATTGAGCCCCCCGTGGACGTTCAAGATCCACTCCATGTCCGGAGTGGGCAGGAAGCGCAGGAGTCCGCGGCCCGCCCAGTTGTTGAGGTCGTTCACCCGGTCTTCTACACCGGCGATCGGCTGGAACGGCGGGGAGCGAAAGAGGTTGTTGCAGAAGAAGTTGTCCGGGTTCGGGGGACCTGGCGCTTGCGCCAGGCTGGGGTTGGCGCAGCGGTTCTTCGTGAGACCGTCGCGTTGGTTCACGCGAAACGCGAAGCGGGTGGAGAGGATCTCGTCCACGATCGGCAGTTCGAGTGCCCCTCCGATCGTGAAGTAGTCGAGGTTCCCGTACTCCATCAGCACGTTCGCGCTGTGCTCGCCGGTCGGCTTGCGAGCCTCGACGAGGATTGCGCCCGCGGTCGCGTTGCGCGCGTAGCGGGTTCCCTGCGGGCCTCGCAGCACCTCGACGCTCTTCAGGTCGAAGAGCTGGAAGAGCTGACCCGTCGGTGAGTTCATGTAGATCCCGTCGTTCCAGACGGCGACAGCGCTGGACGCGTTCGCGAAGTAGTCCTTGAGGCCCACACCGCGGATGAAGAGGGTGGGATTCGAGGCGGCGAACGCGGTCTTGATTTCGAGGTTGGGCGTGTACTTTGAAATACCCGTGAGATCGGTCGTGCCCTGCGCCAGCAGATCGTCCATGTTGAAGGTGGTGACGGAGACGGCCGCATCTTGAAGCACCTCATCTCGCGGCCCCGTGACGACGATCTCCTCGATGATCGACGGCGGGCTCGAAGTGGCGCTCGACGCGGGATCGTCGGACTGCGCGCGATCCTCCGGGGCGACGGGCTCCTCGCTGCGGGAGGGCGAGCCGAGATCTTCGTCCCCTGTCTGAGCACGGGTGGGAGCAGCCATCAGGAGCGAAATGGCAGTAGCGGCCAGCCATGCGAAGGCCGGGCGACCCATCCTCATTCGTATGCGTTCGATGCTGGTCGGCGTCATCACCACAGAGCCCGAGCACGCCCCCTGACCGAGGGATCCTAGCCCGCCACGGGCCGCCCATTTCAAGTTCGACCTGATGCGATTTTCGTACTGTATCCGCTGTTATAATGTCAAGCACGTAACGAAGATGCGAGTATTTCTTCGATACTCTGATCTCGAGACCTTGTTATCTTCCATTGGTGGATTCCCCCTCGTTGGGGCGCGATCGTCGCCGATCGCGAGATCCAGACCCATCTCATCGCCGCGGGTGTTCGACTAGCGGTTTTCTGGAGCCGAAATGGCGGACCCGGTTCAGGTTGGCCCGCCTCATCTCGGCCCGCCGCTCGTGCCAGCGATCCTCGCCCGCCACGTGCCGCAGCAGGCCGTAGGCGAGCCACTGGTTGTCGTCCGTGATGATTTCTGCGCCCTGTACGTAGCGAGCGAGCTCGTCGGGCTCGAGCCCGACGCCATCGCGGATCCGATCCGCAGGGAGGCTCCGAATCCCATCGCGCTCGAGCCCGGGCCACACGCTGCCCAGCGACGCTGCGTCCTTCACCGCTCTGCCCAGCAGGATGCCCGTCCAGGTCCCCGGATCGATCCAGAGGATGGCATCGGGGAATGCTTCGACGAAGGTCGCCGCCACCGCTATCGCGAAGCGCGGAGGAAGGAGGTGGAAGGGAAGCCACTGGGCCACGACACCCCCGCGATCGAGCCGCTCGCGAACGAGCGCGTAGAACTCCCTGGAATAGAGAGCGTTCGAACCCGCGAAGTGCGGCGGCATTGGCTCGATCGCAACGGCGTCGTAGAGCCGGTCCGTTCGTCTCAACCACGCGCGCCCGTCCATCACGTGCACGTGAACGTTCTGGTCCTCCACCACGCGTTGGTTGCTCTCGAAGAGGTGCGCCATCGAGACGACCGCCGGGTTGATCTCCGCGATGTCGACTCGCGTCGGCCCTTCGTCTCGCAGCGCGTGCGCGGTCTGACCCGTACCGAAACCGATCACGAGTGCAGTCTCCGGATCGGGGTGAAGGAGTGCGGGCAGACGACCCATCCATTCCATGTAGGAAACACCCGGAGACTCGGAGCTCGCCGAGAATCCATCGATCAACAGACGCCGGAAGCCCCTGTCGTCCTCGATCGCCGTGACCGTCGAATCAGCTCCCTCCCGGTAGGCCAGGATCCTGGCTACGGAGAACGCATCCCGAAGCTGGACGCGCTCTCTGCCGAGGCTCGAAGTCGTCAGCACGGCGATGCCGAGCGAGGCGACCCCGGCGCCGACCGCAACGAAGCGCGCTTTTCCGGGTCCGCGCAAGACGCAGAGCGCGAGCAAGACGATCGCACTTCCAAGCATCCAGGACGTGCGGGCGAACCCCAGAGCGGGAAGCATCACCCAGGCGGCCATGATGGAGCCGGCCACCGAGCCCGCCGTGTTGACCGCGTAGAGCCAGGCCGTTCTGTGCGGGTCGGAGAACTCCTCGAGACACCACGGCAGCGGCAAGCCGAGAAACAGCATGGCCGGACCGAGGACGGCCACGGAAAGGAGCAGGAACTGCAGTAGTCGGATCGAATAGGGTCCCGTCACTGCGAGCGCGTAGAGGTCCATGCGCTCGACGAGCGGCGTGGTCAACAGGATCGCGAAGGCTGCGGCGTAGAGCATCCATCGAGGCGCAAGGCCGCGCTGTCGCAGCCATGGCACCAGCCGGGCCGCAGTGCCCAGCGGGATGAGCACCGCGGCGAGCAGAATCGCAAAGGTGTGGGTCGTGCTTCGAAACGCGGCCGTGAGCGAGCGGAACCAGGCGACCTCGAGAGCGAATGTTGCGAAGCCGGTGGCAAAGACGATTGGTAGCGCAGCCGTGAAGAACCCGATCTCGCCGGAGGGAGACGCTGGGATGTGCGAGCGCACGGGATCCAGCGGGCCGACGGCCTGCGTTGCAGGCTCCGGATCGGCGCCTCGTTCGATCCAGAGGAGAAGCGCCAGGATCGCCCCGTTGAGCGAAGCGAGTACCGCTGCGGTGCGCGTGACTCCGAAGGCGGGCAGCAGCAGGAAGCTGAAGACGAGGATGCCGACGGCAGCGCCACCGGTGTTCAATCCATAGAGGATGGAGACCGGAGGGCCTCGACGCTGGGCGATGATCTGGAAGACCGGGATGGTCGCTCCCATCGAACAGGTCGCGGGCAATAGCAGGAGCAGAATCCCGAACAGGCGCAGCCCGGGCCACAACCCGGGCGCGAGGGGATAGAGCTGCGAATCCAGCCACTCGAGAGCGGCGAAGCCGGGCAGAACTAACAGGCCAGAGATCCCGATCGTCGCCTCGAGCAGGCCGTACAGGCGAAGCGGGCGCAGAACGGACCGGCCCACCAGAAGCCGGCCGACCGTCAGCGACCCGATCGCCAGACCACTCATCGTCGCGGCCAGGGTCAGAGCAGTCCCCAGCGCGGAGGCTCCGAGCGCGAGGGAGGCTTCGAGTTGCCAGATCACCTCCCACGACACGGCCGCCGCGCCGCCGCTCAGGACGGCCAGCTGAATCCAGCTGGGAGCTCTCCGCGTTCCTCGTTCGGCCCTCAACTCGGCGGGGTCCCCGTTACTGAACGAGCTTCGTCGGACTCACAGCCAGAGCGGCGCGCTGCTGAACGGCCACGCCTTCGGGCAGGTCCAGGTCACCGATCATCGCTCCACCTGCGGGCGACGGTGGGCCCGGCGCTGCGGGCGCGGATGCTGAATGGCTTCCGCGATCTCCACGGACAGACCCGCCCGCGCCAGCCAGGCGCCCGTTGCCGCGGGGTCCTGCGCAAACCATTTCTGGCCGATCGCCGTCAGCACTTCTGCCCGAAGATCGACATCCTCGATGCGCTCCGCCCACTCGACGGCTTTGACCGGAGACTTGGAGACGACGCTGCGAGCGTATGCGTCGATGGCCGGATCGAGTACCGCACCCGGTGGCGTTCCGACGAGCCAGGCTTCCGCTGCCTGGGGCTCACGTCGCAGCCAATCGCGGAATGCGAAGCCAACTGCGTGCTTGCGCTCGTCGTCGTCGGGCCGCGACAGGAGCCAGGCGAACGCGGCCTCTGGATCCGCCTCGACCCACTGGGTGGCCACGATCCGCGTCGTTCCTTTCGAGTAGTCCTTGCCGTGCTGCTTCTCGATCCAAGTGGCCGCCGCCTGCGGATCGACCTGCGCGAGCGTGCGAGCCGCCTTGCGGAAGGCGACCAGTCGAAACTTGCGGGGTGCGTCCTCTCGAACAGACTCGGCCCAGGCGATCAACGCCGCTGGCCCCTCGAGCTTGAAGCGCTGTTGTGCAATCAGGGTGGTGAGTCCCTGTTGCAACGCACCCTGCGGAAGACCGGCGACGTAGTCCGTTGCCGAACGGAAATCCGGTGTCTGCGCCCAGCCTTCGATGAGCTTGCGCGCGACTTCCTCGGTGAGCGCCGCGTCCCCTTCGGGCAGCGAGCCGACGGCCTCGACCGCGGCAGGGGGTTCGCGCAGTGCCCAGTCGTACACGATCTCCGACAACACGATGCGCCTCGGGAAACGCTGCGGCCACGCGTCACGCACGCGCTCGAAGGCGCCGGGCGCGTCCAGTCGGGCCCACGCACTCGCCACCATTCGAAGCTCGGCCTCGCCGAGGAGCGCCTGGTTGGCCTCGAACGCCTCGACTGCACCGCTGAGGTTCTCGGGGGTCAACTCTGCGAGCAGGGCGCCGAGCTGTCCGAAGCGGACCTTGGAGGCGGGCTCGCGGAGCGCGAGGGAGATCGCCTCTCCCATGGCCTCTCCCGAACGGCGAGGCGCGGCGAGGCGTTCCCACGACCACCCGAGCGCGAAGGCAAGGATCAGACTCGATGACCAGAGTACGATGATTCTCGGACGCACACACTCCCCCGAATTCGTTGCATGGAATCGCCGCAGCGACGCGAGCTCGGACGAGCCCGCTGCGCCGCTCGCATACGAGCGGTCACGGTTGCACCAGCGCTACCGGCCTCGCGCCGCTCTCCGAATCGGAAGCGTCAGCGACGTCCTTCCGGGTCCGGAAACGGAAGACCGCCAGAGCCTCTGTAGACACCTGTGGCTGCTGGTCCGGAACGGCGAACTCGCCGCGAGCGACCGCTTCGATAACCCAGCTCGCAAGCAGCGGGTGCGAGTCGGCCGTAACCCGAATCTGCACCGCGACGCCTTCGGGATCCACTGAGTAGTAGACCTTCACCTGCCCGGCGATCCCTGCCGAGAGCGCAGCTCGCGTGTAACGCGCAGTCGGTAGCTTGGCGCGAGGCGGTATCCACTGGCTCGGTGGATCGGACTTCGCTCGGCTCTCCGCTCGAACCTCGAGCGGAATGGACTCGGCGCTCGGAGAATCGGGCAGGAAGTCCCGGATGAATCGGTAATGCGCCAGCGCCTCTTGCCGGCGCCCGAGACGTTCCAGGCAGCGGGCTTTCAACCACGTGGTCTCCGCCGCGAAGCGCCGAGTCAGCGATCTCTCGATCTGTGCGCGCTCGATCGAGAGCAGGGCCGCGTCGCATCGATTCGACTCGGCGAGCTCGTGCGCATGGCTCCACGACACAGCGTGTTCGTGGTGGCGAACCCGCTCCCAGAGTCCTCCGCAGCCGAGACTACACGCGAGAGAGAGCGCCAGGCCGAACGCAGCGGCGATGCGCAGTCGCCCTCGGACTGGTGCACGGAGCCCGTCGCGAGCTCGAAGTGCGGACATGACGGGGAACCCTTTCCGTTGAATCGCGTCCGAGCTTGACAGGCTATCAGAATCGACTCAGACTCGTAACGAAAAATAGGGTCTGATCTGATTTTGTGCTTCTCGAGCCTGGAGATAGCGCGATGCTGAGGCCCGTCGCGACGGATGACGATCGCTTCTACTTCGATGGCTGGCAACAGAGTCGACTGCTCGTCCAGCACTGTCGAGGCTGTGAAGCAGTGCGTCATCCGCCGAGCCCGTCCTGCCCCTCATGCGGGGATGCCGGCTGGGATGCGGTGGAGGTTTCGGGAAGGGGTGTGGTCTACAGCTATGTGATTCCGCGCAAGCCCTCCCTCCGTGGATTGCTGCCATCCCCGATCGTCGCACTCGTCGACCTGTCAGAGGGGGTCCGGGTGCTCTCGAATCTCGTCGGGATCGAGCCTGCGGAAGTCTCGTTCGGTTTGGCCGTTCAGCTCGAGTTCCTCACCGTCGAGGATGGCTTTCGACTGCCGGTTTTTCGCCCAGCGCGATGATCCGGTGGAAGCGCTAGGCAGCGCTCAGGATCACGCCGCTCGTCGGCAGGCCGGGGCCCCCGGTCACCAGAACGTGCTCGACGTCCGAGACCTGATTCGCCGCGTCTCCCCGGATCTGGCGGATGGCCTCGCACACTCCGTTCAGGCCGTGCACGTATCCCTCTCCGAGCTGACCGCCATTGGGGTTCACCGGGAGGGAGCCCTTCAGCGAGATCTGGCCGTCCGCCACGAAACGCGCTCCCTCACCGGGCTTGCAGAAGGAGAACGCCTCGAGCTGCAGGATCACGTAGGGGCTGAAATGATCGTAGAGAATCGCCGCGTCGATGTCGGTCGGTCGCAGGCCAGACTGCTTCCACAAGCTCTCGGCCACGATCGCAGACTCAGGAAGCCTGCCGATCGTCGGACGATAGAAGTCGGAGACCACCTCGGGCTCACCCACCATCCCGATGGCACTCGCTGTGATGCGGGCCGGGCGCTTCGCGCTGCGCCGGGCGATTTCGCCTCCGGTGACGATGCACGCGACGGCGCCGTCGGTCTCGAGACAGCAGTCCAACACCCGCAAGACGGGCTCGACCACCCAGTCGGAGCTCTGGTGGTCTTCGATCGTGATCGGTCGCTCGTAGAAGAACGCCAGCGGATTCGTCGCTGCGTACGAGCGCGCCGTGACGCTGACCGGCGCAAAGTCCTCGTTGTCGATCCCGTGCTCGTGCATGTAGCGATGGACGGCGAGTGCGAAGCGATGAGCGGGGATCACCAGGCCCTGCGAAGCGGAATAGGGGAAGTAGGCGGTCGGAGTCTCTGTCGGCTGCCCGTAGCGAGTCTTGCTACGGCCGTTCAGACCCCGGTAGACGACGACCACGTCGGCCGCGCCGGATTGCACGGCCAGTGCAGCCTGTTGGAACGTCGCACACGCGCCGCCACCGCCATAGGAAGTCTGTGCGAAGAAGCGGACCCGGTCGAGACCGAGCGCGTAGGCGAGGCGGACCGGTTCGGTCGAGTCACTCTGGTAGGTGACGAGGCCGTCGATCGCATCGGCCACCAGGTTCGCATCCACGAGCGCAGCCCGCGTTGCTTCGAGAGTGAGCTGGAGCTCACTGCGGTTCGAGTTGGTGGAGAATGCGGTCGACCCGATTCCCACGATGAAGGCATCGCGCGAGCGGCGCATCGTGTCAGACCTCGGCTCGCCTAACCCACAGGCCAGGCGATGGTCTTGACCTGACGGTACTCGTCGAGCCCGAGGTCTCCGCACTCGCGTCCCAGGCCGCTCTGCTTGTAGCCGCCGAAGGGCGCATAGGGAATCGGGCTCATGCCGCCGTGGCCGCCATTGATCGTGATGAACCCGGTCCGCATCTGCTTGGCCACGGAGTAGGCTCGCAGCGCGTTGCGCGACCACACGGCCCCGCCCAGCCCGTAGCGCGAGTCGTTGGCGAGGCGGACTGCTTCCTCATCGCTGTCGAACGGGATCATGACGCCGACCGGACCGAAGATCTCGTCTTGGGCGATCCTCATCCCGTTCTGGACGTCGACGAAGAGGGTCGGCTCGAAAAAATAGCCCTTCGGGAGATCCCTGGGCCGCGCACCTCCGTACAGGATCTTCGCGCCTTCCTCGAGACCCAGGTTGACATAGCGCTCGACTCGCCGACGAGCTTCGTCCCGGATCAGCGGACCCATCGCCACCTCCGGATCGGAGGGATCACCCAGCTTGACGAAGGGCAGAGCCGTCTTCAGGCGTTCTGCGACTTCGTCGTGGAGGGAGCGGTGGACGAGGATGCGGGTCGTCGCCGCGCATGCCTGACCGGCGTGGGTGATGAACCCGCCGAGCGCGGAGGGCACGAACATCGGGTCGTCGAGATCCGCATCGTCGAGGACGACGTTGGCCGACTTCCCGCCCAGCTCGAGGACCACCTTCTTGAGTCCGGTCGCCGCCTGGCCCATCACCTCGCGACCGACCTTGTCCGAACCGGTAAACGTCACAATGTCGACGCGCGGGTCCGTCGTCAGCGTCCGGCCGATCTCGATCCCGCCCGTGATCACGTTGAACACCCCGGGCGGCAGCTCGCTCTCCTCCGCGATCTCCGCGAGGATCAGAGCCGACAGCGGAGTGAACGGGGAGGGCTTGAGCACGACCGTATTCGCGGCGGCGAGGGCGGGACCTAGCTTCCAGATGGCGAGCAGGATCGGAAAGTTGTAGGGCGTGATCGCGGCGACGACGCCCGCCGGTTCCTTCAAGATCGCTCCCTGACCGAGCGTGCCGATCGAAGTCGTCATCGGCGGCAAGGGCTCCACCGATTCGATCGTGGCGGCACGATCCACCCAGTATCCCATCTGATCGATGGCGGGCCCGACCTGGGCGCCCTCCGCGATCGCATGAGTGCACCCGATTTCGGTGAAGGCGAGCTTCATCAGATCGTCGCGCCGCTTCTCCATCACCTCGTGAAATCGCTGCAGCATCCTCGAGCGCTGCTTCGGCGTCAGCTTCGGCCAGGGGCCTTCATCGAAGGCCGAGCGCGCAGCGGCGATCGCATTCCGGCACTGATCGACGCTTCCCTCGGATAGAGTCGCGATGACCTCCTCCGTGGCGGGATTGAGCACTTCGAGCCGGGGCCCGCTGCCCTCGATCCAATGCCCGTCGATGTAGAGGTCGTGGTGGGTCGACATCGGTCTGAACTCCTCACACTCATGTCGGCCGGTCTGCCCGGCCGGCCACCCTTGGTGTTTTGGCCGGAGGTCTAGATGTGGACGGTCAGCCCACCGTCCACGATCAGCGTCTGGCCGGTCATCCACGCCGCATCGTCGCTCGCGAGAAAACGCAGCACGCCTCGCAGATCCGAGGGCATGCCTTCCTTGCGGATCGGGGTGTTGAGAGCCAGCTGCTCCAGAGCCTGCGCCGGCACGATCTTCCGGGTTGCGTCGGTCATGATCGGTCCCGGAGCGATCGCGTTGACAGTGATCCCGTGCGGCCCGAGCTCCGCCGCCATGTTGATCGTGAGGCCGACGAGGGCCAGTTTGGAGACGCAGTAGTGCCCGAGTCCGCGATTGTACGCCGCGATGGAAGTCTGGTTGATGATGCGACCCCATCCTCTCTCGATCATCTGAGGTGCGAACGCCTGAGAGCACAGCAGCGCGCCATCCAGATTGACGGCGAAGACCTTCCGCCAGTAGCCGATGTCCACTTGCATGATCGGCGAAAGCTCGAGCGAGTGATAGATCGCGGCGTTGTTGACGAGGATGTGTGCCGGTCCGAGCTCCCTCTTCACCTGGGCGGCGAGCTCACCTACGCTGCCCGCATCACTGACGTCGACGCCTACGGCGATTGCCTTCCCTCCTGCCTCTTTGATCTGCTTAGCCGTTGCGGAAGCGGTCTCCGCGTTGATGTCAGCGACCGCGACGGATGCGCCGAGCGAAGCGAGAAAGGTCGCGTAGTCCGCGCCGATTCCCTGACCGGCCCCCGTCACGACGGCGACCTTCCCTGCAAGACTCATCGGGCCTCCTGCTCCGCGTCTTCCGCGGGTGTTTCCCGGGTCGGCGGTCCCACGCCCCAGGCGTGGCCTTCTCCGTGTATGACACTTCTATGCCGCTCATGGGCGACGATATCGTAGAATGAGGGCAAATCTGTTGCGACCTTTGAGAATCCGATCGCGCTCGAGGTCGCAGCATCCCCGGAGGGGCCCAGCCCAGGTGCGGGGCGACGGGAGGAGCGATGGGTTCGAGCGCGCTTTCGCATCTGCGCATCTGCGATCTGACAGGGCAGCTCGCGGGAGCAGGCGCGACCAAGATCCTCGGGGCGTTCGGGGCGCAGGTCATCCGGGTCGAAGACCCGGTCGCCGGAGGCCTCTGGGACATCCTCCGGAGTCTGGGTCCCTACGTCGATGACCGCCGCGGGCGCAACTTGGGCGGTGGCTTCAACAACCACAATGTCGAGAAGCTCGGCATCACTCTCAATCTCCGGACCGAGCGCGGGAAGGAGCTGTTCCGAAGGCTCGTCGCCGTCTCCGACGCGGTGACGGAGAATTTCGCTGCCGGCGTCCTCGCGCGACGCGGCTTCTCCTACGAGGAGTTGAGGGCGATCAAGCGGGAGATCGTCTACGTGTCGAACTGCGGATTCGGCCACGTCGGCCCCTACAACCGCTTCAAGTCGTGGGGCCCCGTTGCGCAGGCCGTCTGCGGTCTCACGTTCAGTTCTGGCCTGCCCGACATGCCTCCCGCGGGATGGGGTTACTCGTACATGGACCACGCCGGCGCCTATTTCATGGCGATCGCGGTCCTGGCGGCAATCTTCCACCGCAACCGGACCGGTGAAGGACAGTGGGTGGATCTCTCCTGCACCGAAGCCGGCGCGACTCTCAACGGCCCGGCGATGCTCGACTACACCGTCAATCGGCGGCCCTTGCGCCGCGACGGAATGCCTAACAGCAATCGCAGCCAGTTCGGCGAGATGGTTCCCCACGGCATCTATCCGGCGCGCGGAGAAGATCGCTGGGTGGCGATCGCCTGTCGTGACGACGCCGACTGGCGCGCACTGAGTGAATTGTTGCAGGAGCCGTGGGCATCGAGCCCGCGCTACGCAACGCTCGCCGCGCGACGCGACGCCGAGGACGTGATCGACCGACAGCTCTCGGCGTGGACGCGTGAACGGGAGGCGAGCGCCATTGCTTCGCTCCTTCAGTCACGGAGAGTTCCGGCTTCTGTCGTGCAGAGGCCTGGCGAGCGGATCGATGAGGATCCGAATACGCGGGCCTGGGGTCTGTGGCCGGTCGTGAAGCATTCCGAGATGGGGGAGGTACGGGTAGAGGGTCTGCCCCTCCATCTTTCGGAAACCGACTGGGAGATGGAGCGAGGCGCTCCCTGCGTGGGCGAGCACAACGAGCTGGTCTACGGCGAAATTCTCGGCATCACGCGTGCCGAGATGGAGGAGCTCGAGAAGGAAGGCACGATATGAGTGGGAACGCGAGTCAGACGCAGAGGCCGCGCGGTGCGCTGGAGGGGCTTCGCGTCGTGGAGCTGACGAGCGAAGCCGCCGCGCTCGCCGGCAAGCTCCTCGCGGACATGGGCGCCGAAGTGATCGTCGTCGAGCCGCCGTCGGGGAGCATCTTGCGCTCGCGACCTCCTTTCGCGGAGGACATCGAGGACCGCGAACGGAGTCTGACCTGGTGGCACTACAACACGAGCAAGTTGGGTGTCACGCTCGATCTCGACACGGAGGCGGATCGGGAACGCTTCCGAAACCTGATCCGCGTGGCGGACATCGTCCTCGAGTCCGAGCCCCCGGGACGCATGGCGGACCTCGGTCTCGACTACGCCAACCTCCGGGAGCTGAAGTCGGATCTCGTCATGGTTTCCGTCACGCCGTTCGGGCGCGGCGGTCCGCGCAGAGATGAGGTGGCCACGGACCTCACCGTCCTCGCCGCCGGCGGTCCTGTCTGGAGCAGTGGATACGACGACCACTCCCTCCCGCCGATCCGTGGCTGGGGCAACCAGGGCTACAACATCGCATCCCTCTACGCCGTCATGGGAACCCTGATCGCGATCCTGGTCCGGGATGAGCGGGGAGTCGGGCAGCATGTCGACGTGAACATGCACGCCGCCGCCAACGTCACGACCGAGCAGGCGACCTATACCTGGCTCGTGGCGCGCCAGACGGTGCAGCGGCAGACCGGGCGCCATGCTGAAACGAATCCGACCATGCCCACCCAGGTGCAGTGCTCCGACGGGTTCTGGGTCAATACGGGTGTTCCTCCGCGTGTTCGAAGCGAGTTCATCGCGGTTCACGACTGGCTCCGGGAACTCGGCCTGCTCGGGGAGTTCTCGGATCGGATCCTCCTGGAACTGGGCATGGATCGAGAACGCCTCGACCTGTCGAAGCTTGGCGAGGATGTCGAGATCCAGGCGATCTTCGGCGCCGGCAGAGAAGCCATGACCCTGATCGCCTCGAGACTGCCCAGCTACGAGTACTTCATGGGAGCGCACAAACGCGGGATGCCCGTCGCGATCATCTACTCGCCGGAGGAGGTGTTCGAGGACCCGCACTTCAAGGCACGCGGCTTCCCGACGCCGGTCGAGCACCCCGAGCTGGGGAAGTCGATCCCCTACCCCGGAGCTCCTATCCGCTTCGAGGGCTCGCCGTGGCGGATTCGAGGCCGAGCGCCGCAGTTGGGTGAGCACAACGAGTTGGTCTTCGAGTCACTCGCGGCGACATCGGCGTTGCGGACCTAGCTGCTAGCCCTTGCTCTCGCTCGGACGATTCGCCTGCCAGGACTCCCGCAGCTCGCGCTTGAGGATCTTGTTGTTCGCGCTGCGCGGCAGCTCGGAAACGAACTCAACAGATTTCGGACGCTTGTAGCGCGCGATCCGCTGCGCTGTGAAGTCGATGATCTGCCGCTCGGTCACCTCGGCTCCGGGGTGGAGAACGACGATCGCCTTCACGGCCTCGCCCCAGAGCTCATCGGGCACGCCGATCACCGCAACGGAATTGACGGCCGGGTGCTCCGCCACCGCGGCCTCGACCTCTGCGGAATAGATGTTCTCGCCGCCCGAGATGATCATGTCCTTGATCCGATCCTTCAGGTAGAGGAAACCCGCCGCGTCGAGGTATCCCACGTCGCCCGTGTGAAGCCAGCCGCTGCTATCGATCGTCTTCGCGGTGTCCTCGGGTCGCCTCCAGTAGCCGGCCATGGTCGCGTCTCCGCGCAGACAGATCTCCCCCGCCTCACCAGGCGGTAGATCGGCACCCGTCTCCAGGTCTACGACCTTGAGCTCCATCCCGGGGAGTGGATGGCCGACGGATGCCATGTGCTCTGCACCGTCGGCGGCGTGCTCATCGGGGGGAAGGTAGGTCCCCATCCCAGTCGACTCCGTCTGGCCGAAGAGACCGACGAACGACGTGTTCCAGTGTTTCGTCGCGCGGCGCAGAAGAGCTGGCGTGATGGGTGCACCTCCATACGTGATGTACTCGAGCCGGGAGAAGTCGGTTCTTTCGGTGCGGGGGTGATCGAGAATCATGTTGATCACGGTGGGGGGCAACGCGACCCGGCGCACGTTGTGGGTCTCGAGAAGCCCGAGGAACTCCTCGACGTCGAAGTCGGGCATCAACGCACTCAAGCACCCGTAGTAGCCGTACTGGAAGACCAGTTCGCTCCCGCCGACGTGGAAAAAGGGCTGGAAGCCGATGTGCACATCGTCTGGTCGCGAGCAGAAGTAGTCCTCTCCCGTGCCCTCGTACATCCGGATCGTCGCCATGAAGTTGTCGTTCGTGATCTGGGCGCCTTTGGGGTGCCCGGTAGTACCGCTGGTGTAGACAATCATCATCACGCGATCGGGAGCGATCTCGACGCGCGGATCCTCCTCGTCCTGACGTTCACGCCAAGAGGAGTAGCTGTCTAACCCAGACCTCTCGGAGTCCAAACAGATGATCGTCGGAACGGAGATCTCAGACCGGATCTGCTCCACGCAGGGCAAGAACTCGGTCTCCACGAACAAGATCGCCGGCTCCAGATCGTTGAGGATGTACATCACTTCGCGCGGTGCGAGTCGCCAGTTGATCGCGCTCAGCACCCAGCCTGCCTTGGCGGCCCCGTAGAGGGCCTCGACGAAGGGCTCACGATTTCGCCCGAGGTAGGCAGCGATCCCCTCGCTCGCGATCGCACGGAGACCGCACGCGAACTGATTCGATGATCGGTCGAGTTCCGTCCAGGCGGTCTGACGTCCCTCGCACGAGAGTGCCGGCGATCGAGGACGGATCCTGCCGTGATGGCGCGGAACATCCGCGATCGATCGAATCTGTTCGTTCATCGCTCTCTCCGGTTACGTTTCGAAAGGGGGGCGTTCGATGATATGGTGCTCTCGCGCATCGACGTTCCGACCGGATCCGCTATCGACGCAGGGCGCGCGCGGGACGGTGAAGGACCTGGGAAAGGAACACCGAGCGATGGAGTTCACCGGAAGGGTGGCGCTCGTCACCGGAGGCGGCTCCGGTATCGGACGCGCCTCGGCGTGTCGTTTTGCGTCCCGCGGCGCCCGCTTGGTGGTCGCAGACCTCGACGAGCGCGGCGGGCAGGAGACGGTCCGCATCATCCGGGACGCCGGCGGCGAGGCGATCTTCGTCGCGGCGGACGTATCGATCGAGGCCGACGTTCAGGCGATGGTCCTGGCGGCCACGACGAGATTCGCCCGGCTCGACTTTGCGTTCAACAACGCCGGGATCGAGGGGCGCCCCGCGTCGCTCCACGAGATCTCCGAGCAGGAGTGGATCCGCGTGATGGACGTGAATGCCAAGGGTGTTTGGCTCTGTCTCAAGCACGAAGTTCAGGTGATGCTCGAGCAGCGAAGCGGTGCGATCGTGAACAATGCCAGCGCGGTCGCCCTCAAGGGGGTCCCCTTTCTGGCTCCCTACGAGGCGAGCAAACACGCCGTGAATGGACTCACCATTGCAGCGGCGCTCGAATACAGCGCGAGGGGCGTGAGGGTGAACAGTGTGTGTCCGGGCGCCATCCTGACCCCCACGCTGAAGCGCGCGCTGGACGCCTCCCCGGATCTCCAGGCTCTCACCGAAAAGGCGCACGCGATCGGCCGCATCGGTCGCCCCGAAGAGGTGGCTGCTCTGGTCACTTTTCTGTGCTCCGACGACGCCTCCTTCTTGACGGGAGGCATCTACACGGTGGACGGAGGAGCGACGGCGGGCTGACCATCGATGAGCAATCAACTCGTTCTGAAGAGTGACGTGCGCTGTGGCTTCGTACTCCCGGGCTCCTCGCGCGAAGAGGTTCTCGACCTCGCACCCCGAATCGAAGCCGCCGGCTTCAACTCGATCTGGGTGGGCGACCACATCAGCTTTCACGCGCCGATCACCGAGTCCCTCACTCTGCTCTCGTTCGCAGCGGCGATCACCGAGCGCGTTCGTCTCGCCACATCCGTGTATCTGCTGCCACTTCGTCATCCTGTTACATCGGCGAAGGTCATCGCCAGCCTCGACATGTTGTCGGGAGGGCGCGTGGTGCTGGGTGTCGGCGGCGCAGGCTCTGGAGCGAAGACGGCGTTGCGCACCACGGCCGCCACTTCGACTTCGGCGCAGTCTCGATCGAGCCGAAGCCGACTCAAGCGGGTGGCCCCCTGATCCTCGTCGGTGGCCGGACCGACCTGTCGATGCGTCGCGCAGGGCGGCTCGGCGACGGCTACATCTCTCATATGTGTTCGCTCGAACGCTACCAGCAGAACGTGGAGACGATCGCGCGGTATGCACGCGAAGTCGGGCGCGCGGAGGCGAGCTTCGAAACGTGCTGCTTCATCTTCACGCTCGTAGACCGCGACTTCGACTCGGCACATGCGCGCGCCGCCGCGAGACTCGCGCGCATCTACCGGACCGAGTTCGGTGAGGCGGCCAGGCGCTATTGCCTGCTGGGCAGGGCCGAGGACTGTCTCGAGCGGATGCAGCACTTCGTCACGGCCGGGGTTCGGCGCTTCATCCTCGCGCCGCTCGGCGATCCCACCGAGCTGCTCGAAATCGCGGAGCGCGCGATCCTTCCGGCCCTCCCGGGCCTCGCTCCTCGGGATGGCTTCGGCACCCGCTGATCCCCGCCGGAGACGAGTCGCTCTGGGGTTGACTCCAGATCCGGAAATGATCATCGTTTCGAATCGAATATCAGTTACAAGTTACGATTTATGCGATCAGTTTTGGATTGATTAGCTGCATCTCGAAGATCGAGAGAAAGTGGCTCCAGCGGGAGGCGCCGTCAAGGTGTACCGGCAAGCGGCCGTGGCGGGCGTCGGGGAATCCACTTACTACCTGCGGGGTTCCTCTCCGCACAGCGCGTTCCAACTGGCCTGCCTTGCGATCCGGAGCGCCGTCGAGGATGCCGGCCTCGAGCTGCGACAGATCGATGGCCTGGTTTCGTACCTGGAACCACTGGTGGTTCCGCCCAAGCTGGCGGCGGCGCTGGGTTTCGAGCACCTGGACTTCTCCGCCCAGACCTGGGGTTGGGGCGGCAACGGGGTCGCGTCGGCCATCGCGATCGCCGACGCCGCGGTGACCGCTTCCTATGCCAAGCACGTCGTCGTCTATCGCGCGCTGCGCCAGACGGAGAAGGAGCGATTCGGCCGATCTGCCGCCGTGCCGCGGGTTCGGGGCGACTACGCATACACCGCTCCGTACGGGCTGGTCACCGCCGCGCAGGTGGGAGCCATGCAGACTCGACGCTTCATGCACGAACACCGAATCGGTCAGGAGGCCCTCGCCGAGGTCGCCCTGGCGTCCTACGCGCATGCGCAGCACAATCCCCGGGCGCTCAAACGCGGCAAACCTCTCACGCGAGCGATGTATCACGAATCGCGCTGGATCGCGGAGCCTTTCCACGTGTACGACTGCTGTCAGGAGAACGACGGCGCGGCCGCCGTCGTCGTGACCACGCTGGAGCGCGCTCGGGACCTTCGGAAGAGACCGGTTCCGATTATCGCGGCGGCCCAGGGACTCGACCACAGGGATGGCCTCGGTGCCTTCAACGAGCCGAGGTTTCCGACTGCGCACTACCGGCGGGTCGGCGAGCTGCTCTGGCAGCGGGCCGGCGTTCGGGCCTCGGATATCGACGTCGCCCAGTTCTACGAGAACTTCACGGGCTGCGTTCTGATGGCGATCGCCGAGCTCGGATTTTGCGAGGCGGGCGATGTCGAGGGATTCGTCTCGAATGAGAACATCCAGTGGCCGACGGGGCGCTTGCCGATCAACACGAGTGGAGGAAACCTCGCGGAGGCCTACGTACACGGATTCGAGAACGTGAACGAGGCCGTTCGACAGGTGCGAGGCGAATCGACGTGTCAAGTCGACGACGTGGACCTGAGCCTGTCGGTCTCGGCGCCCGGTTACGCACCGGGGAGCGCGGTGCTCTTCTGCCGCCACTGAGGAACGATGACCAGCCGCTACATGCCGGAAAACTGGGCGCTACCCGCGCTGGACGACCGTAATCGCGCCTTCTTCACGTCCGGCCGCATCGCGCTCCAGGAGTGCGCCAAGTGCGGCACCGTGCAGCATCCTCCCGAGGAGATCTGTCACGCCTGCCAGGGGTTGGAGTTCACGATCCGAGAAGTCGAGGGCAGGGGAACGATCCACAGCTACATCGTGGTTCACCACGCAGCGAATCACGCGCTTCGCTATCGGGTCCCCTATGCGGTGGTGCTGATTGCGCTCGAAGATCAGCCCGCGGTTCGCATCGTCGGCAATCTGCTCAATATCGCCAGCGAGCAGATCCAGATCGGGATGCCCGTGCGAGCCGTGTGGGAAGAGATCGAGGTGGATGGTGAGATACTCAGACTGCCGCAGTGGGAGGTCATCGAGGGACGCCATGGGAACTGACAGACGCAGCATCGCCACCGGCACACCTCTCCTGCTGGCGGAGGTCGAGGAGGGCGTCGGAACGGTGACGATCAACCGACCCGATCGACGCAACGCGATGAACCTCGAGATGGTGAGGGCACTCGAGGTCGTCCTCGCAGAGTTCGAGACGGCACCCGAAGTCCGATGTCTGGTCCTGCAGGGTGCCGGAGGCGCCTTCTGCGCGGGCGGCGACCTGAAAGAGATCCGGCCCGGAGCCAGCCTGGCGGGAGCTGAGCACCTGAGCCTCGACCAATGGCTCCGCGTGGGCCAGCTCACCCAGCGCAACACGCTTGGACGCATCTACCAGATGGCGAAGCCGGTCGTCGCGTCAGTCGCCGGCGCAGCGGCGGGCAGCGGCATGGCCTTCGCGCTCGCGTGCGATCTGCGAATCGCAGCGGAGGACGCGTTCTTCACCACGGCGTTCGCAAGCGTGGGGCTCTGCGGGGATTCCGGCGGGAGCTTCTTTCTGACCCAGATCGTCGGAGCGGCCAAGGCCCGAGAGCTCTACTACCTCCCGGAGCGAATCGATGCGACGACGGCGGAGCGCATGGGCATCGTTCACAGAGTGGTTGCGCCGACCGATCTTGCAAGCGAAACGGTTGCGCTCGCTCGTCGACTAGCCAGCGGTCCTACGGTCGCCTACGGGTACATGAAGGAGAACATTCGGCGAGCCGCCAGCGGTGCCGATTTCTACGAGTGCCTGGACGTCGAGCTGACCCACCACACGCGAACCGGCCTCACGCAAGACTTCGAAGAGGCGACCTCGGCCTTTCTCGCGAAGCGAACGCCGGTTTTCAACGGGAGGTGAATCGAGTCGCGCGACCCGCTCGTTTCCGGGCGCGTCGCGATTTCGTCACGCTTCGCCCGCAAGAAAGACCGGAAGGGACAGGTCGCCCCCGACTTCGAATTCCACCCGCACCGGCAGATCCAAACGAAGCGCGTCGGGCGCGACGTTTCGGACGACACTGACGAGACGAACGCTCTCCTCGAGCTCGATGATCACCGACGCATAAGGCACGTGATCGACGAGCGACGGATGCGGCGCGCGGTGCGTCAGGGACCACGTGAAAACTCGTCCTCGCCCGCTGGACTCGACCCAATCCCACTGCAGCGAGCCGCAGCTGGCGCACATGTGGCGCGGCGGGTGCCGCCATTTCTCGCAGTCGCGGCAGCGTTGGAAGCAGAGTCGCTGGCGCGCGCAGTGGTCCCAGAATTCCTGCTCGAGGTCGGTCGCGGGGCGCGGCCGGACCAGAGGAGGGCCGTGTCGCCGACCGCTCATGGCCCGCGCCTGAGGATGGCAACACCTCCGTCGCCGAAGTCGCCCCACCCCGTGACGAGCCCCAGCTGAGCATCAGGCACCTGCGCCGCGCCCGCCTCTCCTCGCAGCTGGCGAGTGGCCTCGACCAGGTGGTTGAGACCCCAGGCGTGGCCCTGGGACAGAAGGCCTCCGTGGGTGTTCATCGGAAGCGCGCCGCCCAGCTCCAGTCGTCGCCCCGCGACGAAGTCGCCGGACTCGCCCCTCTTGCAGAGCCCGAGCGCCTCGAGCTGCAGAAGGACCACGTAGGTGAAGCAATCGTAGACCTGAAGGAAGTCGAGATCCTCGAGACGGACGTCTGCCATCTCGAGCGCGCGCGGGGCGGCGTCAGAGAGCCCGATCCGAAACAGGTCGGAGCGGGAGGCGATATCGTCGGCAGGAAGGGGGTGACCCTCAGCGGCCGCGGAAACGAGCACAGAGCGGGGGCGGAGATCTCGCGCTCGCTCCCGGGACGTGACGACCACGGCAGCCGCACCGTCGGTTTCGAGGCAGCAATCGAAGAGTCGAAAGGGCTCCACGATGTACGGAGCGGCCATGTACTGCTCGAGCGTGAGCTCCTTCCCTCTCATCACGGCCTTCTCGTTCAGCTGCGCGTGCCGACGCGCGCCCAAGGCGATCGCCGCCGTCGACTCGGGTCCGATTCCATAGAGCTGGCGATGACGCGTCGCGATCCACGCGTAGATCTGCGCCGGAGTCGACGCGCCGAACGGCATGTAGTGCCCGCGAACCGTATCGAGCGTGGCGTTCCATCCCGCGTTCCGGTTTCGCTTCCTCATGTCCGGACGCAGCTGCGAGTGGCCGTTCCAGCCGAACGTCACGAGAACCGCGCGCGCGACGCCCTCGTGGACCGCCATCGCAGCGCTCTGCAGCGCCGCGACGCCGCTCGCGCCTCCCATGTGGAGGGTCACCGCATAGCGGAGGCTCTCGATGCCCAGGTTGGCCGCGAGCTCTTCGGTCGTCGTGTAGAGCATCGGCGGAATCAGCCCATCGATGTCGGCCGGGCGGAGACCCGCGTCCGCAATCGCGAGCTTCGAGGCCTCGAGCATCAGCTCGATCGCGGTCCGCTCGCTCCCGCGCACGTAGTCGGTCTCTCCCACGCCGACGATCGCTGCAGCATCCGAGAAGCCCAAGTCGATCCTCCAGCGCGGCCAGCGCCCATCAAGCGCCGGTGAATCGCGCCGTGCGCTTCTCTCTGAAGGCCGTCAGTCCTTCTTGCGCGTCGCGCGTCCGACCCGCGGTGCGCTGCAGATCCCGCTCGAGGTCCAGCTGCCGGTCGAGGTCGTTGACGGACGACGCGAGCAGGGCGCGCCGGCACAACGCGAGCGTCCGCGTGGGTTTTCGGCAGAGCTCTCGAGCGAACTGGTGGGCCTCGGCGAGGAGAGCATCGTCGTCCACGCAACGCCAGATGAGACCCCACTCCGCCGCCGCTTCGGCCGAGATCTTCTGGCCCAGCAGCATCATGCCAGTGGCGCGGCTCAGACCCAGAAGACGCGGCAGGAAGTAGGTGCTGCCCGCGTCGGGCACGAGCCCCACGTTGCAGAAAGCCTGTGAGAAGTACGCCGAGCGCGCAGCCAGCACCAGGTCACAGCACAGCGCGAGACTCATGCCTGCACCGACGCAGGGACCGTTGACGGCCGCCACAGTCGGGAACGGGGCACGGGTCAACGCTCGAATCGTCGGGTTGAAGTCGAGCTCGAGGCTCAGTCCGAGATCGATCTCGCCGTTCTCGTCGACGGGGAAGTCTCCGCTGCTGAGATCGGCACCCGCACAGAAGCCCCTCCCGGCGCCGATCAGGACCAGGCAGCGGGTGCTCCCCTCGGACTCCAGCCGAGCCAGCGCCTGGCGAAGCTCCGCCTGCATCTGGGGCGTCAGCGCGTTGAGCTTCTCCGGGCGGTTCAGCGTGATCTGAGCGACGTCCTGGTCCAACTCACAGCGGAGTGTCTCGTACTTCACTGCCGGAGCTCCCATTCAACGGGTCATGCGAATTCCGGAATGACATACTTCCCCATGAGCTCGATCGTCTGCATCACCTTCTCGTGCGGAATCCGATACGGATTCACGAGGCAGAGCAAGAGGTCGATGCCCGCCGCCTCGTATACCCGGCAGGTCTCCAAGACCTGATCGGGAGTGCCACAGATCACCGCCTTCGAGTCCCTCAGCCGACCGAAGTCCATGATGTGCTCTCCGCGGCGGACCATCTCGCGGGGATACTTCAGGTAATCGTACGTCCCGAGGTCACCATCCATATCCTGAAGCCAGTCGGCCATCTGGGCGTGCATCTCGAGAATCTGCTTCGGATACCACACGAACGACTCCTTCGAGACCTCGTAGGACTCCTCCTTGGTGGGTGCGCAGTTCACCATCGTGAAGGCTGCGACGTGGTTGTTGATGAAGTGCCCGATCGGCTTCTCACACGTCTTGATTCCGTCGCGATACGCATCGATCTTCACCTTCACCTCGTCGGGAGGCATTGCGACGGTGAAGGAGCAGACGCCAAGGCCGAGCTCTCCCATAAGGCGATGGCCACTCGTGCTCCCGGTGGCCGCCCAGACCGGCGGGTGCGGTTCCTGGAACGGCTTGGGCACGATGCGGCGCTTGGGCATGCTCCAGTACTTGCCCTCGAACGCATACTCCTCGTGTGTCCAGCAGCCGATGATGTGTTCCACTGCCTCCTGCCACATCGCACGCGTTTCGCTGGGGCGGATGCCGAAACCTTCCAGCTCCTGTCGTGTGCCAGAGCGGCCCGTCGCGAAGTCCATGCGTCCGCCCGAGATGAGGTCGAGCACGGCGGCCGATTCCGCCGTGCGCACGGGATGGTTGTACGGCTTCGGTGTCAGCCGCACTCCAAATCCGACCCGCAGTCGTTTCGTCCGCGCAGCCACCGCACCGTAGAGAACCTCGGGATTCGAGCAGTGCGAGAACTCGTCCAGGAAGTGGTGCTCGACGGTCCAGAACGCGTGAAATCCGACCTTGTCGGCCAAGACCGCCTGTTCGAGCGTGTTCCGGTAGGCGTCCGCCTCACTGGTCCTCGTGCGCGGTCGCGGAACGGGAATCTCGTAGAAGAGCGCGAACTTCATCACGTGTCCTTTCTCGATCTGCGTCGGTGACGGCGCCCCCGCTGATGGGGACTCGATTCGGGTGGAGCGTCGAGACTCACTTGGCAGCACTCGCACGGCGAAGCTCCCCGAGGTCGCCGACGTCGTGGCTCTGGAGTGCCGGCAAGATCTCTCGTGCGAAGAGCTGGAGGTTCGCCTTCGCCATGTCGTGAGGCATCCCCCCGTAGCCGAACACGCAGATCACCGAGCCGGCATCGACTCTTGCCGCGTTCTCGAGCAGTTGCTTCGTCACACCATCCGGTGTCCCAGAGACCTGGAGCTCCGCCAGATGCCGGATGAAGGACGCCTCGCCGTGGACCGCGATGTTGCGCGCCATCTTGCCGTAGTACTCGTACCCGGAGATCTTGGCCAAGCCCTCGTTGTCGAACTCGTAGTGGAAGAGGGTCGAAGCGCAGTAGCCGACGATGTATCGATCGAACATCTGCTGAGCCACCGCCGGGTCCTCGTTGACCGCGACGAACTGGACCAGGATCGGCTTCGGAGGCTCCGTTCCCTGCACCTTGCGATAGATGCTCCTGTATTCGTCGAGCTCCTTGGCGACGAGGTCCCACGGCTTCTGCGCGAAGATCATGATCCCGACACCCAGCCTGGCCATGATCTCGGATGATTCGGGGGAAATCGCCGAGGCGTAGATCCGGCCTCGAAACGATCGGAAGGGCGCGGGCCGGATCGCCGCGGGTGGCTGTCTGTAGAGCTTGCCATCGGACTGGATGAGGCCGGTTTCCAGGGACTCCACGATCGCTTCCGCGTATTCGACGAAGCGTTGGCGCGACTCGTCCATCCGAGCGCGGAAGCCCTCGAACTCGACCCTCGCCAGTCCGCGCCCGATCCCGAGAATCGCCCGTCCCTGGGACATGTGATCGAGGACCGAGAACTGCTCCGCGACGCGTACCGGGTCGTGCCACGGCAACACCGTGACCATGGCTCCGAGCTGGACCCGCTGTGTGCGCGCTGCCACCCAGGTCAGAAACTGAGCGACATTCGGGTTCATGATGTAGTCGGTGAAGTGATGCTCGGGACCCCAGACCGAGTCGAAGCCGAGCGGCTCCGCGAGGTCCACCATCGAGAGTTCGTGCGCGTAGACCTCGGCATCGCTCTTGGTGTTGCCCAAGTTCTGGAAGAACACTCCCATCCCAACGTGCATTGGACAATCTCCGTGGTTTTCGGGACCTGGCCGCCTGCACCCGATTCTTTAGATGGAGAGCGGGGTACGGGATACTCGCATCGCGTAGCTACCGGGTAGCACCAGATTCGAAACATCAACGCTGTTTATTCTACGAAGTTATCACAAATCAACTCACGATATAAAACAAAATCGTCAGTCCGGCGCGTCACCATCCGCAGATCGGGGCACGGGTCGCAGCCTCAACGATGGGTGGTCCGCTGACGCACGTCGCTCAGTGCCCGATCGGGCTCTCGAGAAACTCCAGCACCGCGTCGGCGACAGCGTCGGGCTGGTCGATCTCGGCGAGGTGGCCCGCACGGGGGATGCTTCGAACAGAGACGGGGCCGGCAATGCCCTGCTCGAACCGCTTCGCATACGACGGCGGAATCACGCGGTCGTCGGCTCCCCAGACCAGAAGCGCGGGTCGGGTCACGCGGTGAAGGCGCTTCCCGATACGGGTATCGCCGAGAGGCCACAGCCAGCGCGCCGCACTCTCCATCGCCCGCGCCTGCTGGATCTCCCACTCCATCGCATCCGCTGAGTCAGCGTCGGTCCGACATTCGAAGATCTCCTGGAATCTCTCCGGGTGACTGCTCAGCAGCAGCCCGGGGAGCTCTCGCGGCTTCTGCGCCCAGACGTCTGTCGTCGGCTCCCGTTCATCGAAGAAGCCGAACGGTGCGATCAGCACCAGCCGACGGACCAGTCCCCGTCCGACCGCGGCAGCTTCGGCAGCGAGCGACGCCCCGACCGAGGCACCCACCAGGTCCTTCCCCTCGAGGCCAGCGGCCTCGAGCAGATCCAGAAGCGCAACGACCCAGTCGAGGCGCTCGTCCAGCAGGTCGTGGCCTTCCGAACCGGGAAAGCCCGGCGGCGAGACGACGATGGCGCGCCGACGCGCTGCGATGCGATCGAGAAATGGGGTCCAGCGCGGGGCTCCACCGAGTCCCGGGAGAAAACCGACGGCCTCGCCCTTGCCCTTCTCCCAGATCCGGCACCGGCGATGGTTGATCTCGACGAACCGTTCCTCGACCTCGCTCATCGCACCCTCGCGCTCGGGTTGGCTGCCCGTGCCGCGCCCTGAGGCCACCAGCGATCCTCCCATTCGTCGTCGAAGAGTCCCTGCAGTTGCGGAGCAACGCGCTCCGCGAAGAGCCGCGTGTTCTCGAGCACGAGATCGTGTTTCATGTTTCCGAACTGCAACAGGACCATCAGATGACCGACGTTCAGATCCAGCGTGGCTTTGCGGAGCTGCTCTGCGACCTCGTCGGGATTCCCGATGATCACGAACCCGTTCTTGACGATCTGGTCGAACTCCGTCGAGACGCCCCCCTTGCCAGCGATCTTCGCGGCCGACGCCACTGAGGAAGCGGCCTTGGCCCGTCGCGACCCCTCGCTCATGTAACCGGGCGGGTCGACGAAGCGGGGGCTGATTCGCAGGCAGCGGCCGTAGAAGTACTCGGCGGGCTCGCGGTAGAGCTCCCAAGCCTCTTCGGTCGACTCCGCAACGCCGACGAACTGCAGGAATCCGGTTCGATACGGATTGCGATCCTTTCCGATCTTGTCCATGTAGCGCCAGAATTCCGACACTGCCGAGCGCGCGAACTGGTACCCGAAATAGGAGAGGTAACAGAAGACGTACTCCATCCGGCCGCACCACTCCCATGTCTCCACGGAGCCCCCACCCGGCACCCAGATCGGGGGGTGGGGTTTCTGGAGCGGACGCGGCCAGGGATTCACGTAGCGCTGATCGTTGAAGCGGCCGCTGAAGGCGAACGGCTGGTCGGAAGCCCATGCTCGCAGGATCAGGTCATGAGCCTCGTAGTATCGCTGACGCAGACTGCTGGGGTTCTGCCCGTATGCGAAGCAGGTGTCCATCGGAGTGCCGACGGGGAAGCCGGCGATGATTCGGCCGCGGGAGATGCAGTCGAGCATCGCCACCTCCTCGGCGACGCGAATCGGCGGGTTGTAGAGCGCCAGCGAGTTCCCGAGCAGACAGATCGCTGCATCCCGCGTGTTGCGAGCCAGAGTCGCCGCAATCAGGTTGGGCGACGGCATCAAGCCGTATCCGTTCGAGTGGTGCTCGTTCACGCAAACGGCATCGAAGCCCAGCTTGGCGGCCGCCTCGAACTCATCGATGAAGTCGTTGTACATCCCACCGGCTTCGCTTGCATCGAATAGCTTCGGATCGATGTCCACCCATACCGACCCATGTTTCTCGGCAAAGTCGGCGGGTAGCTTGGTGTATGGCATGAGATGGAAGAACATCAGCTTCATGCACCTGCTCCTTCACGGGAATCGCGAGTCCCCGGCGAACCAGCGCCCTCGGCCCGACTCCATGCTCTCCGCGAACGGCTCTTCCTCCCGGCGGAATGGCTCACTCGAACTCCGGGATCACGTATTTGCCGAAGAGCTCGATCGACTGCATGACCTTGTCGTGCGGAATCGCATAGGGGTTCATCAGGCACAACAGGATGTCGACTCCGGCAGCCTCGTAGGCCCTGCAGGTTTGGATTACTTCGTCCGGGTCGCCGCAAACTACTGCCCTGCTCTCGTGCAGGTGATTGAATGCGACCTGCTCACCCGCTTGCGCGAGCATGTGGTCCGAGTCGCCGAGATACGAATACGTCCCGAGCCCCTCCTTCCTCTCCTTGAGCCACGTCGCGACTGTGCGGACCAGCTGGAAGCCGGTGTCCGCGTACCACTCGAAGGATTTTCCGGAGACCGCGTAGGACTCCTTTTTGGTCGGCGCACAGTTCACCATCGTGAATGCCGCGACCTGGTTGTGCACGAATTTTCCTAGGGGCTTCCTGCAGCCCTCCACCGCTGCGCGATAGATGTCCACCTGCTTTTTGAGGTCTTCGGGAGGACGGCCGACTCCGAACGAGCAGAGACCCAGGCCCAGTTCTCCCATCATCTGGTGTCCATCGTCGGTCCCTGTCGCGCCGAAGACGGGAGGGTGGGGGGCCTGAAGCGGCTTCGGGATCACACGGCGCTTGGGCATCGACCAGTACTTTCCCTCGAATTCGTACTCGTCGTTCGTCCAGCAGCCGATGATGTGCTCGACGGCCTCGCGCCACATCGGGCGCGTCTCCGCCGGGTCGATCCCGAAACCTTCCATCTCCGCACGGCTCACGGATCGACCCGTGCCGAAGTCGACGCGGCCTCCGCTCACGAGGTCGAGGACCGCGGCCGACTCGGCCGAGCGGATCGGGTGGTTGTACGGGCTCGGCGCCAGCCGTACTCCGTAGCCGATGCGCAGATTTTTCGTACGAGCCGCGACCGCCCCGTAGAGAACCTCGGGATTCGAGCAGTGCGAGAACTCCTCGAGGAAGTGGTGCTCGACCGTCCAGAAGCCGTGGAAGCCGACCCGATCCGCAAGAACCGCTTGCTCGATGGTGTCTT
>Ga0184637_10000483_pt1 | contig 29655 bp, 27 predicted proteins | sample PLM3_127_b2_FD_133143 | JGI IMG/M metagenome (GOLD analysis project Ga0184637, IMG submission 133143) | Groundwater sediment microbial communities from an aquifer in East River, Colorado, USA - PLM3_127_b2 | ecosystem: Environmental > Terrestrial > Soil > Riparian zone | place: USA: East River... | reverse complement strand
TCGAGCATGGGGCGGCGACTCTACCGCGGGCTGCGCGGGGTCGCGACCACTGGCTACAGCCGAATCGCCCGCACGGTCCGCACGTGCGGCAGCGCCCGGATGCGGTCCTGCAGCTCCTGCGAGGGCGTCGAGTCGATGTTCAGGAAGGCGAACGCGCGCGAACGGTCCTCGAGGCGGGACAGGGAGATGCGGGCGATGTTCACGCCGGCGCTGCCGAGGGTCGTGCCGAGGTTCCCGACCACGCCGGGGGCGTCGTCGTTCTCGCACAGGAGCACGTTGCCCTCGGGCACCGCCTCGACGCGGAAGGCGTTCACCCGCACGATGCGGGCCTCGCGCTTGCCGTACACCGTCCCCGCCACCTGGGACTCGCCGCCGGCGCCGCGCACGGTGACGGTGATCAGGCTCGCCCAGTCGTGCGGCTCCGCGGAGCGAACCTCGCGGACCGCGATGCCGCGCTCCTTCGCGATGGCGGGCGCGGCCACCTCGTTCACGGGGGTCTCGAGGAAGGGGCGCAGGATGCCGACGAGCGCGCGGGCGGTGAGCGGGCGGAGCGGCACCGAGGCGAGCTCGCCTGCGACCTCGACCGTCACCTCCGTCGGCCCGGGCGGCGCGAGCTGGGCCGCGAGCGCGCCGAGCCGCTCGACGAGCGGCAGGTAGGGCGCGAGCTGCTCCATGACCTCCTTCGGCAGCCCGGGCGCGTTGACCGCGTTCTTCACCTCGCCGTGCGAGAGGTAGGCGACGAGCTGCTCGGCGATCGCGATCGCGACCGCCGCCTGCGCCTCCTCGGTCGAGGCGCCGAGGTGCGGCGTCACCACCACGTTCTCGAGCGCGAAGAGCGGGTGGTCGGCGGCGGGCGGCTCCTTCTCGAAGACGTCGAGCGCGGCGCCGCCGAGGTGCCCCGAGGCGATGGCGTCGGCGAGCGCCTTCTCGTCCACGATCCCGCCGCGCGCGCAGTTCACGAGGATCGCCCCCTTCTTCATCTTCGCGAGGGTCGCCGCGTTGACGAGGTTCCGCGTCTGGTCGGTGAGCGGCACGTGCATGGAGATCACGTCGGCCTGGCGCCACAGCGTGTCGAGGTCCACGAGCTCCGCGCCGAGCTTCGCCGCCGCCTCCGGCGAGATGAACGGGTCGTAGGCGATGGCGCGCATCTTGAGCGAGAGCGCCCGCTCGACGAGCACGGACCCGATGTTGCCGATGCCCACCACGCCGAGGACCTTGCCGGCCACCTCGTGCCCCTGGAACCGCTTCTTCTCCCACTTGCCGGCCTTCACGCTCGCGGTCGCCGCCGGGACGTGCCGGGAGAGCGAGAGGATCATGGCGAGGGCGAGCTCGGCCACCGTCACCGACGAGCCCCCCGGCGTGTTCATCACCACCACGCCGCGCCGGGTCGCCGCCTCGAGGTCCACGTTGTCGACGCCCACGCCCGCGCGGCCGATCACCTTGAGCCGGGTGGCCTTCTCGAGCAGCTTCGCGTTCACCTTCGTCGCGCTGCGGACCGCGAGCGCGTCGTAGCTCCCGATGATCGCCTCGAGCTCCGCGGGCTTGAGCCCGACCTTCACGTCCACCTCGAGCCCGGACGCCTGGAGGATCCGCACCGCCTCCGCCGAGAGGTCGTCCGACACGAGCACGCGCGCTGCCATCTCGATTCCTCGCTCCGGCACCCGGCCGGGGTTCACGATGGAGAGGACCCAGATATTGCGGCCGCGCCGCAGCGCGGCGCAGCGGCCCGGAGGGGCCCGTCCGGCTACGCCCGGAGGCCGCCCAGCACGAGCTCGGTGGCCTGGTGCTTCACGCGGTCGATCTGGTCCTCGTCCGCCGCCGGCACGAGCCCGATCACCATGCCCGAGACGGCGAGCTCGAGGGCGCCGAGCAGCGCCGCGGCGGCGATGGCCGGGTCGAGGTCCTGCCGGAACTCGGCCCGGCCCTGTCCCTGCCGGACGATGTCCGCGACGAGCCGCACCGCCTCCTCGAAGGTCTCGCGCGTGGAGCCCGCGCGGAGCGCGTGGGGCGTGCGCGTCACCTCGAGGATCAGCACCCGCACGGCGGACGGCGCCGTCTTGTAGACGTCGCAGACGAACGAGAAGATCGCGGTGATCTTCTCGGCGGCGGTGCCCGGCCCCGCGTCGATCGCGCGCAGCGCGTTGATGAGGATCGCCCACTGCTCGGCGAAGACGCTCTCGAGCAGCTCCTCCTTGTTGCGGAAGTAGTGGTAGACGAGCCCGTAGGCCACGTCGGCGGCGCGGGCGACGTCGGCGACGCGGCAGCCGTGGTAGCCCTTCTCCGCGAAGACGCGCACCGCGGCGTGCAGGATGGCGCGGCGCTTCTCGGGCTCGTTGGGGTCGGCCGCGGGCCTTCGGGTGTCACGCTGGGTGCGCGCGCGGTTCGTCACCCGCCGATTCTCCAATCAAGCGCCGGCCGCGGCAACCCCTCCCGCAGCCCGCCTGCGCGCCGCCCCGACCGGGATCTCACGCTCAGCGGACGGCCGCTGGCCGGGAGAGCTCGACCGTCGCCCCTCCGCCGAACTCGCCGCAGTCGTTCAAGCGGGCGGAGAGGGCGACCCGGAAGCAGCGGCAGGGCGAGTCCCACGCGAGGGTGCTGGTGTGCTGCAGCACGTGGCCCGCGCCGATCGGGCGAGCAGGATCCCCGCAGCGCTCGACGACCTGTGCCCGGCCTGCGAGGAGGGCCTCGTAGTCGAGGGTGGCCGGGCCGAGCACCGCGCGCGCGCCGAGCGTCGCAGCCCCCACGCCGCGCACGTCGGCGGGGCGGAGGTCGAAGAGCGCGTCGGGGCCGGCCACGAGGTCGGACGACGCGCCCGGCCCGACCGCCAGGATCCCGCCACGGAGGGCGCCGTACCGGCCGAGCGCGAGCGCGACACGCGCGCGGAGCTCGGTGAAGCGATCGAGCTCGCTCGCCACGGAAGGCGCCGGGGCGGGCGTCTCGCGCCCGTCGAACGCGAGGAAGCGCGCCACGCCGTCGGCCGCGAGCGGCCCCGCGGCGACCGCCGCGGCGACGAAGGTCTCCCCCGCGCGGCCCGCGCGCAGGTCGAGGTCCTGCCCGACCTCGAGCCGGAGCGGCGTCGCGGCGGGTCCCGCGAGCCGCGTCTCCACCGCCAGGCGGAGCTGGTGAAAGCTGCCGGGGGGCGCCGCCGAGAGGAGCCCGAGCGCGGCGCGATCGAAGCCGTCGTAGGCCGGGCCGGTGAGCGTGTCACCCATCGTGGAGGACCCGGCGCGCCACTCGAGCCGCGGTGTGATGGCGTGCCGGAGCGCTCCGTAGCGGCGGGAGAGCTCGGTCGAGAGCGCGACGCCGGCGAGCCCCCAGCCGGCCGCCGCGGGGCTGGCGCCGTCATCGAAGGCGTACGTCGCGCCCGCGCCTCGCACGTACGGGCGGAGCGAGAGCGCGTTCCCGACGACGAGCGGCAGCGAAAGCTCGAGGCGCCCGTCCGCGCGCGTCGCCGCGGGCCGTCCGCTCGCATCCGCGTCCGCCGAGAGCGGCGCGAACCGGGCGACCCCCGCGCGCCCTTCCACGGCGAGCGGACCGAGCGACCGGGGGAGCAGGACGGCGGAAAGCCCGGGGATCCGGTGCGCGTCGTCGCGATCCGCGACGACGAGGTCGTAGCCCGCCTCGGCCCCCGCGAGCCGCTGGAGCCACGCGGCCCCGCCCTCGAGGACGACCGCGTCGCGCCGGCGCGAGACGAGCAGGCTCGAGCGCTGGTACTCCGCCGCGCGCGCGAGCTCGCCGGGCGAGAAGTCGCGGGCCCACTGTGGATCGCTCGCGAGGGCGAGGCGCGCGGCGAGGTGCGTGGCCGGCCCGAGCCGCTGCGCGTGGCTCCCCTCGAGGAAGAGCCGCCCGCCCGAGATGCCGGGGCCGTTGGCGTCGTCCGGCTCGTCGCGCAGGTCGTTCACCGCGGTGAGCTCGACGCGCCCGGCGGCGTCGGCCGCGGGGGCCCAGCGGAGCTCGAGCCCGGCGATGGGGCCGCGCACCCGATCGCCGCCGAACGCCCACTGCGGCGTGAACGTGAGGTCGGCGCTCCGCCCGAGCGTCACGAAGAGCGGCAGCGCCACGACGGGTCCCGTCGCGCCGGGCGAGCCCAACTCGGGCAGGAGGAGCCCCGTCTGCCGCTCGCCGAGCGGCACGTAGAGCCACGGGAGCCACAGCACGGGGACGAGCCGGTTCACCCCGAGGAGCCGCGGCGTCACGTAGACCACCGGGCGCGTGAGGATGGCCCGCTCGCCCGGGACGACGTCCGCCTCGCGCGCGCGCACCTCCCAGGACGGCGGCCCGCCGCCGCAGTCGCAGAGCGTGAGCCGGGCGCCGAGCAGCCGCAGCCGCCCGCTCGCGTCGCCGGCGAGCCGATCGCCCGAGAGGCTCAGCGCGTTGCGGCCGGTGGCGCGCGCCGCCTCAGGCGTGGCGGCCGCCGAGAGTTCCGCGGGCTCGGCCTTGATGAAGGCGCGCACCCGCTCCGCCTCGAAGGCGCCGCCCAGCACGGCCCGGATCCGCTCGGCCGCCACCGCGCGGGTCGGGTCCGTGAGGAGCACGCCCCCCTCCGCGACGATCTCGCCGGTGGCCGCGTCGTAGGTCGCCTCCCCTGCCCGCAGCACGGCGTCGCCCCGCCGGAGCCGGGCGCCGCCGAGCAGCCGGTAGCGCTCCGCGTCCGGCGCGTACGTGACGGAGCCCGCCTCGACGGACACGTCGGACGCCGGCGCGTCCGCCGGCGCATCCGGCGGCGCGGCGAGCAGGCCGGCGAGGAGGAGGACGAGCGGGGTCACGGCGCGGCGGCATTCTACGCGCGGCCGCGCCGCCGTCCCGCCTTAGTTGCCGGGCGCGGGCACCGGCGCGGGCGGCTCGCCCTCGCCCGGGAGCGGCTCGGCGTTGGCGGCCGGATCCGCGGAGGCGGCGGCGGCCGCGGCGGGGCGCTCGAAGTCGAGCGCGAGCATGTCGCCCTCGATCCGCTGCTGGTACGGGACGCGCTCCTTGAGCTTGATGTCCACGACGTAGCTCGTCCCGCGCCGCATCGGCGTCACCATCGCGATGGCCGACGTGAAGAACGACGTGTCGAGGAAGCGCGTGTCGTTCCGGCGGAGCACGCGGGTGTTCTCGAGCTCCACGCGGATGACGTTCTCGCCGACGTCCTGCACACTGAAGCGCGGCGTCACGCTGGTCCGGACGTAGACGCGGGAGATCCCGGGCAACTGCCGGAACCCGACCTCCCGGACCTGGGCGCGCGGCGCGGGCTCGAGCGCGGCCGCGGCGAGCGCGTCGCCGGGGGGCGCGGCCTCCTCCGTCGACGCCGCCTGGGGCTCCGGAGCGGGCTCCGGGGCGGGCTCGGCCGCGGCGACGGCGGGCGCCGGCTCGGCCGCGGGCGCCGGATCCGCGGCGGGCTGCGGGGCGGGCTCGGCGGCCGGCGGCGCCTTGGCGCTCGACACCGCGGCCTGCCGCTCCGCCTCGTAGGCCTCGCGGGCGCGGCGCTGCTCCTCGTCGCGGGCCAGCTTCTCGGCCTCGGCGCGCGCGACCTGCTCGTCGGCGGCCTTCCGCTCCGCCTCGGCGCGCGCGGCGTCGTCCGCCTTCACGCTCGCCCGGGACACCTTCGCCTCCGACTCGGCGCGGGCCTGCTCCTCGGCGGCGAGCCGCGCCTTCTCGGCCTCGGCCTTGGCGGCCGCGGCGAGCCGCTCCTTCTCAGCCTCCGCGCGCGACTGCTCCTCCTGGCTGCGCTTCTCCGCCTCCGCGCGGGCCTGCTCCTCCTGGGCGCGCTTCTCGGCCTCGGCGGCGGCGGCCTTCTGCTCCGCCTCGGCGCGGGCCTCGGCCTGGGCCTTCGCCTCGGCCTCGGCGCGCGCGGCCTCGGCGGCGCGATCCGCGTCGGCGGGCTTCGCGGCGGCCACCGGCGCGCCCGCGGGCCGCGTCACGCGCACGACGAGCGCGTCGCCCACCGCCTGCACGTCCGGGGGATCCACGTCGACCAGGAACGCGATCATCACCCGGGCGATCGACGAGGCGTCGGAGCCGTAGGAGAGGTTCTTCACCACGTTCACCACCCCGTCCTGGACGACGAGGTCCTCCGGGACGCCCTGGAAGCGCGCCTCGGAGAGGTCGATGACGAACCGCGGCGGGTCGGCCATCGAGAAGGTGGTGAAGTTCGGGGCCTTCGAGCCCTTCACCGTGAGCACGATCGTGCCGCCCTCGTCCTTCACGTCCACGGAGCGGATGACGTTCAGGCTCGCCTCCGCGCGGGCGAGGCCCGGGACGGCGGCGAGGACGCCCGCGGCGAGGACGGCGAGGCGAGCGAGGGCGGGACGAAGGCGCATGAGGGCTCCCCAGGAGATCGGCAGGCAGCTTAGCACCCGGGGTGGCGTGCCCCAAATAAAGCCCAAGGGTTCCGGGCCGATATCTGACTACCTCGGCTCCAGCAGCGCCCGCGCCTCGCCGACCAGGTAGAGCGATCCGGCGACGCAGACGAGCGCGCCGTCCCGGGCGCCCTCGCGCGCGCAGGCGAGCGCCGCCGCGAGCCCGCCGTGCACGTCGGCGGGCACGCCCAGCGTCGCGGCCAGCGCCGCCACCTCGGCGGCCGGGCGCGCGCGCGGCGAGGCGGGTGCGACGGCGTGGAGCCGGCGCGCCGCCGGGGCGAGCGCGCCGAGCATGCCGCCCGCGTCCTTGTCGGAGAGGACTCCGAAGACGAGCTCCACGGGGCGGCCGGGGTGCAGGGCGCGGAGCGCGGCGGCGAGGGCCGCGGCGCCGTCGGCGTTGTGCGCGCCGTCGAGGAGCACCCCACCCACCTCCTCGAGCCGCCCCGGCCACCGCGCGGTGGCGATGCCCTGCGCGATGTCCGCCTCGGAGAGCGCGACGCCCTGGCCTGCGAGCTGGCGGAGCGCGGCGGCGGCGAGGCCGGCGTTGCCGCGCTGGTGCGGGCCGGGGAGCCCGACCGGCCCGGGCCAGTCCGGCGCGGCCTGGACGAAGGGCGCGCCGCGCCGCTCCGCCTCCGCGCGCAGCGTCTCGAGCGCGCCGGGCGGCTGCCGGCCGTGCACGACCGCCGGCACGCCGGGCTTGAAGATGCCGGCCTTCTCGACCGCGATCCGCTCGACCGTGTCGCCGAGGAGCTGGGTGTGGTCGAGGCCGATCCGCGCGACGGCCGTGACGCGCGGGACGATGGCGTTGGTCGCGTCGAGGCGCCCCCCGAGGCCGACCTCCACGACCGCCACGTCCACCCCCTCCACCGCGAAGTGGAGCAGCGCGGCGAGGGTCGCGAACTCGAAGTAGGTGAGCCGCTCCCCCTCCGCCGCCGCCTCGTGCCACGGGCAGGCGCGGCGGACCTCCGCCACGCGCGCGCCGAGCGCGCCGTCGGGGATGGGCGCGCCCTCCACCTGGATCCGCTCGTTGAACCGGACGAGGTGGGGCGACGTGTAGAGCCCGACGCGGTGGCCGGCCGCGCCGAGCGCGGCGGCCGCCATGGCGCAGGTGGAGCCCTTGCCGTTGGTGCCGCCGACGTGCAGCACCTCGAAGGCCTGCTCCGGGCGGCCGAGCGCGTCGAGCGCGCGCTGCATCCGCTCGAGCCCGAAGTGCATCGCGAGCGGCGCGAGGCCGGCGAGGTAGTCGTGGGGGTCGGCGGTCACCTTCGGACGGGCTCCAGGCTCGGGCTCGCGCGACGCCTCCGCTCCTGCCGGAGCCCGCCGTCCGCCGCCCGACGCCGCTCGGGATCGCGGCCCCGCCCTCAGCCGAGCAGGGCCAGCACCTGCCCGAGCTTCGCACGCATCTCGTGACGGTGCACGATCGCGTCGATCATGCCGTGCTCGAGCAGGAACTCGCTGCGCTGGAAGCCCGGCGGCAGCTTCTCGCGGATGGTCTGCTCGATGACGCGCGGCCCGGCGAAGCCGATGAGGGCCTTGGGCTCGGCGATCACGACGTCCCCGAGCCAGGCGAAGCTCGCCGCCACGCCGCCGGTGGTCGGGTGGAGCATCACCGACACGTACGGCTTCTTCACGGCGCGAAAGCGGTTCAGCGCAGCCGACGTCTTCGCCATCTGCATGAGGGAGAAGATCCCCTCCTGCATGCGCGCGCCGCCGGTGGAGCTGAAGACGATGCAGGGGATCCGCCGCTCGTAGGCGCGGTCGATCACGCGGGCGACCTTCTCGCCCACCACCGACCCCATCGACCCGCCCATGAACTCGAAGGCGAAGGAGCCGATGGAGACCGGCATGCCCGAGATGGTCCCGACGCCCGAGATGAACGCGTCGCGCAGGCCCGAGGTCTTGTAGGTGGACTTGAGCCGGTCCTTGTACTTCTTCGCGTCCACGAAGCCGAGCGGGTCCTGCGGGGTGAGCTCGGCGTCGAGCTCCTGGAACGTCCCCGCGTCGAGCACCAGGTCGAAGCGGCGCCGGATCGGCAGCGCGTCGTGGCGGCCGCAGCCGGGGCACACGTTCCAGTTCTTCTCGTGGTCGGCGCGCGACGCGACGTGCTCGCAGTCGTCGCACTTGTACCAGATGCCCTCCCCCTTGGCCGGCGGCGGCGGCGGCGCGGCCGGGGTGGACTCCTTCGTCTTCACCTTCTTCTGCTTCGAGAACCAGGCCACGTGGAGACCTCTCTAGAGGGTGAACCGATCGCCCGCGCGCAGGACGCGGACGTTGGGCAGCGCGAGCCGGGCGAGCTCGCGCCGGAGCGCCGCGAGGTGAGCGGGCTTGAGGTGGTAGAGGAGGACCGGGAAGCCGTTCCGCTCGAGCTTCGCGAGCTCGCCCGCGAGGGTGCGCGGGGTGAGGTGGCCGGAGACGTCGGCGAGCGGCTGGAGCGCGTTCGGGAAGGAGAGCTCGACGAGCAGCGCCTTGAGCTTCTTCTCCGCGTTCACCCGCGTCCAGAAGCGGGTGGTCGGCCCGGTGTCGCCCGACACCGCGAACGTCGCCTTTCCGTCGGAGACGATGAAGCCCACCGCCTCCACGGGGTGATCCACCGGGACCGGCCGGACGGTGTAGCGGCCGGCGCGGAAGGACCGCTCGGGATCGAACGGGCGGATCTCGATGGCCGGCGCCGCGGCGCTCGGGATGCGGGTGAAGTCCGGCCAGAGCCGCCCGTTGAAGATGTCCTCGCGCAGGGCGCGCGCGCACTCGGGCGACGCGTGGATCCGCACCGGCCGGCGGCGGCGCCCCACGAGCAGATCGGAGAGGAGCGGCACGTCCTTCACGTGATCGAAGTGCGAGTGGGTGAGGACGATGTCGTCGATCTCGAGCAGCTCGTCGAGCGGCAGGCTCTGGGTGAGCGCGCCGGCGTCGACGGCGAGCTTGCCGTCCACGAGGAAGCAGGTGGTGCGGTGGCGGGGCAGCTCCCCGCCGGAGCAGCCGAGGATGCGCAGCCTCAAGCGAGTTCCCCGTACTGCGCCTTCATCTGGAGGAACTCGAGGAAGTGGCGGAGCTTCGAGACGTCGGGCACGAGGAACCCGTCGGCCTCGACCGCCGCGATGTTGGCCTTGAGGAGCTTCGAGACGACGTCGTCCACCTGCTCGGGCTTCACGCCCACCCGCCCGGCGAGCTCGCCCGGCGCCATGACGATCTTGTGGCCGGCGGGGCCGCGCGCGACCTTCTCCGCGGCGGTGGCGAGGAAGTGGACCACCCGCGAGGAGGCGTCGTGGAAGAGCAGGTTCTCGATCTGCTCGTTCGCCTCCTGGAGCCGGGCGGCGAGCTTCTTGATCATGCGCAGCGCGATCTCGGCGTTGGACCGGACCATCGCCTCGAAGGTCTTCGCGTCGATCACGAGCAGCTTCGCGTCCTCGGCGCAGGTGGCGGTCGCCGAGCGCGGCTTGGCGTTCAGGATCGACATCTCGCCGAGGAACTCGCCGGGGCCGAGCGACGACAGGATCTTCTCGACCTCGCCGACGCGCTTGGAGATCGTCACGCGCCCGTGCTGGACTACGTACATCTCCTTGCCCGGCTCGCCCTCGCGGAAGAGCACGGCGCCCTTCGGGAACTCTCGGCCGAAGCGCTGGAACAGCTGATCGTCCGCCATTTCCGCTCGATCTCTCCGGGGGATGGGACGGTGTTAGCCGACCTCGCCGAGGCGTGTCAACGAACGGGCGCGCCCGACGCGGCGCGCCAGACCGTCACTTCGTGTGCATCTCGAAGACCCCGTCCCACTCCGGCCCGGGCGGCGCGCGCTGCATCGCCGCGCAGCGCTCCAGGTACACGCGGCTCACCGGGTCGCCGCCGCGCAGCGCGTCCGCCTCCCGGAAGCGGGCCGCCGCCTCGTCCCAGCGCTGCGCCTGGTACGCGGAGAGCCCCCAGGCGAACCGCTCGAGGAAGGCGGCGAGCTCGGCGGGCGCCGGCGCGAGCGCGAGCAGCTCGTGGACCGCGACCGGCTCGCGCTTCCCCTTCACCCGCACGCGGTCGAGCTCGCGCGCGACGATCGCGTCGCCCGCCTGCGCGCGCGTCGCCGGCCCGAGCAGGATCCGCGTGCCGTAGGTGCGGTTCACCCCCTCGAGGCGCGCGGCCAGGTTCACGGCGTCGCCGAGCACCGTGTAGTTGTAGAAGCGGTCCTGGCTGCCCACGAACCCGACCGACATCGGCCCGCTGTTCACGCCGATGGCGACGTCCACGTCGGGCAGCCCCCGCGCGCGCCAGCCCTCGCGGAGCGTGGCGAGCCGCTCCACCATCCCGAGCGCCGCCCGGCAGGCGCGCAGCGCGTGGTCGGGCTGCGTCCGGGGCGCGCCCCAGAAGGCCATGATGGCGTCGCCGATGTACTTGTCGAGCGTACCCTCGTGCGCCTCGACGATCAGGTCCGTCATCGGCGTCAAGTACTCGTTCAGGAGCTCGAGCAGCACGGGGGGCTCGAGCTGCTCCGAGATCCGGGTGAAGCCCCGGATGTCGGCGAAGAGCGCGGTCAGCTCGCGCTTCTCGCCGCCGAGCTTGAGCGTCCCCTCCTCGGCGAGCACCTCCTCGACCACCGCCGGCGCGAGGAAGCGGCCGAACGTCTCGCGCGCGCGGCGCTTCCCGCGCTCCTCGGCGAGGAAGCGGGCGCTCGTCGCGACGACGAACATGCCGAGCATCTGGACGAGCGGCATGCCGAGCGCGATCACCACGCCCTCGCGCCGCAGCGCGAGCACCGCGCCGGCGCCCCAGGCGCCCGCCGCCGCGAGGAGGGCCGGCGCCGCCGCCAGCGCCGGGACGCGCGCGAAGACCGCCGCGAGCAGGACTGCCACGAGCGCCATCGCGCCCGCCTCCGCCGCGAGCACCGCGCCCGAGCGCTCGAGGAGCTCGCCCGCGAGCGCGTTGTCCACGAACGTCGCGTGGGTGATGACCCCGGGCGCGATCTCGTCGAAGGGGGTCACCCGCTGGTCCCAGGTGCCGGCCGCGGTCGCACCCACCACGGCGATGCGCCCCTTCATCTCGGCGGCGGGGATCCGGCCGTGCAGCACGTCGGTCGCGGACCACGAGGGGAACGTCCGGTACGGGCCGTGGTAGGCGAGCGGCACGCGCCCGAGGTCGTCCACGTCGACGACGACCGGCCCCACCCGGACCTGCTGGAGCGCCTCGGGCGCGCCGGCGGCGCCGACCGGCACGATCGGGGCGGACCGCCCGTCCGCGCCGACCGCGCGGGCGAGCAGCGCCACGCCGAGCGACGGGAAGATCCGCCCGCCCGCCTCCGCCACCGTGCGGTACCGCCGGAGCGTGCCGTCCGCGTCCGGCTCGACCGTGAGGAAGCCGCCGGAGTCCGCCACGGCGAGGAGCTCATCCACCGGCGCCACGGCGCCCGCGAAGCCGCCGAGCGGGCGCACGCCCTCCCCTGCCGGCACGAGCCCACCCTCCGCCGCCACGCTGAGGTCCTCCGTGCGCAGGAACGAGAGCCGCTCGACGGCCCCCGTCGCGGCGAGGTCCCGGCCGTCGAGGAACATGAAGCCGACCGTGACGTTCCGCGCCCGCTCGACGGCGTCGGCGAGCAGGACGGTCGGGTCCACCGAGGCCGCGGCCTCCGGCTCCGGGCCGCGCGCCGCCACCCAGACCGCCTCGAGCCGCCGCGCAGCGGCCGCGTCGGCCGCGCCGGCGTCGCGCGCCTCGCGCGCGAGCGCCGCGACGCGCGCGAGCCGCCGTCCCGCCTCGTCGTCGTCGCTCCAGAGGACGTCGAACCCCACCGCGGTCACGCCCCCCTCCGCGAGCCGGTCCACGAGCCGCGCCATGCGGGCTCGGCTCCAGGGCCAGAGCCCCTCCTCGCGCACCGAGCGCTCGTCGATCGCGACGACGACCACCCGCCCCGAGGGCGCGCGCGGGCCGCGCAGCGCGGTGAGCGCGTGGTCCTGCGCCGCGTGCTCGATGGCCGCCACCCCGGGCAGCTCGAGCCCCTGCCCGAGCAGGACGCCGTTCAGGACGTGCAGCGCCGTGACCATCAGCCCGACCGCCAGGGCGAGCCGGAAGGCGTCGACGCGCGGGAAGATCTCTCGGGGGCGCGCCATCGGCGGCGGGATGGTACCAGCCCAGGGCCCCGCGCGCCGAGCCTCGGGGCGCGGCGGGCCCTCCACGCGCCGCCGCTTGCAGCCTCGGCGGCGTCGCGGTACGAGCGCGGCATGGCCCTCACCTACCGCGACGCCGGCGTCGACATCGACGAGGGCGACCGGCTCGTCGAGCTCATCAAGCCGCACGCGAAGCCCACCCTGCGCCCGGAGGTGCTCGCCGGGATCGGCGGCTTCGGGGGACTCTTCGCGCTCGACGTGAAGAAGTACCGCGAGCCCGTGCTCGTCTCCGGCACCGACGGCGTCGGCACGAAGCTCAAGGTGGCCTTCGCGACCGGGCGCCACGACACCATCGGCATCGACCTCGTCGCGATGTGCGTGAACGACATCGCGGTGGTCGGCGCCGAGCCGCTCTTCTTCCTCGACTACTTCGCCACCGGGAAGCTCGCGGCCGAGCAGGCCGCCGAGGTGGTGAAGGGCATCGCCGAGGGCTGCCGGCAGGCGGGCTGCGCCCTCATCGGCGGCGAGACCGCGGAGCTGCCCGGGTTCTACCAGCCCGAGGAGTACGACCTCGCCGGCTTCGCCGTCGGCTGCGTGGAGCGCTCCCGGATCGTGGACGGGAAGCGGGTCGTGCCGGGCGACGTCGTGATCGGCATCGCCTCGTCCGGCCTCCACTCGAACGGCTACTCGCTCGCGCGCCGTGCGCTCCTCGACCGTCACGCGCCCGGCACGCGCTTCGACGCGCTCGGCGGGAAGACGCTCGCGGAGGCGCTGCTCGAGCCGACCCGCATCTACGCGAAGGACGTGCTCGCCCTGCTCGAGCAGGTGCCCGTCAAGGCCTTCGCGCACATCACGGGCGGCGGCCTGCCGGGCAACGCGCCGCGATCGCTGCCCGACGGCGTCCGGGCGGTGCTCGAGGAGAAGCGCTGGCCGCGGCCGCCGATCTTCGACCTCGTCGAGCAGGAGGGCGGGGTCCCGCGCGACGAGATGTACCGGACCTTCAACATGGGGCTCGGGCTCGTGGCGGTGGTCGGGGCGGGCGACGAGGCGGCGGCCCACGCGAGCCTGCGCGGGCGCGGCCTCGACGCCTGGACCGTGGGCCAGATCGAGCAGGGCGAGGGCGAGGCCACCTGCGAGGTCGTGCGGTGACGGCCGACCGCGGGGTCCTCCGGCTCGGCGTGCTCGCCTCCGGGGGCGGCACCAACCTCCAGGCCATCCTCGACGCGACCGGCGCCGGCGGCCGGCCGCGGCGGATCCCCGCCGAGGTCGCGGTGGTGATCTCCAACGTGCCGGGCGCGGGGGCGCTCCAGCGCGCCGCGGCGGCGGGCGTCGCGACGGAGGTGCTGCCGTCGAAGGGCGCCGCGGACCGCGAGGGCTACGACCGCGCGCTCGTCGAGCGGCTGCGCGCGCACGGCGTCGAGCTCGTCTGCCTCGCCGGCTACATGCGGCTCGTGGGCCCCGCCTTCCTCTCCGCGTTCGCCGCCTCGCCCGCGACCCGCGGCTGTCCACGGGTGGTGAACGTGCACCCCGGGCTCCTGCCCTCCTTCCCCGGCCTGCACGCGCACCGGCAGTGCCTCGCCTACGGCGCGCGCTTCGCCGGCTGCACGGTGCACTTCGTCGACGAGGGGACCGACACCGGGCCGGTGATCGCCCAGGCGGTCGTCCCGGTCCTGCCCGAGGACGACGAGGCGAGCCTCGCCGCGCGGGTGCTCGTCGAGGAGCACCGGCTCTACCCGCAGGCGATCCGCTGGTTCGCCGAGGGGCGGCTCTCCGTCGAGGGGCGCCGGGTCCGGGTGGACGGCGGCCGCACGCCCGACGGGGCCGTCGAGAACCCCGCGATCGAGCGCTGAGGGCGGTGGCCGGGCCGGCCCCGGCCGGCGAGCCGGGGCGCAGGGCCGCAGCCCCGATCCGAGCGGAGCGGCCTGCAGCGAAGCGAAGGGGTTTGGATGGCCCGGCGCGTCGAGTAGACTCCGCACGCCTTGGCCCAGACCTTCCGTCCCCCCGCCACCCAGCGCATCTACGACGTCTGCGTGGTCGGCTCGCAGCTCGGCGGCGTGGTCGCCGGTGCGCTCCTGGCGCGCCGCGGCATGCGCGTGCTCCACGTCGCCCACGACGATCCCGGCTTCCACTACCTGGATCAGGGCTACGTCCTCCCCTTCGGCCCGGCGGTCATCCCCTCGCCGCGCCAGATGCCCGCCGCGGAGGCCGTCCTCTCCGAGCTCGGGCTCGCCACCGACTTCTCGCGCGCGCTCGCGCCGTCCGATCCGGATCTGCAGCTCCTCCTCCCGAAGCACCGCGTGGACCTCTCGCGCGAGCCGGCGGTGCTGCGCAACGAGCTGCGCCGCGAGTGGCCGCACGACGCGGAGCGGCTCGAGGCCGGCTTCGCGTCGCTCGGCGCCCTCTTCGACTTCGCCGCCTTCTTCCTGCGCGCCATCCCACCGCTGCCGCCCGACGGGTTCGGCGAGCGGCGCGCCGTGAAGAAGGCGATCAAGATCGCCTCCTCCGCCCCCGGCGCCCCCGCGGAGCCGGTGGGCGAGGCCCGGCCGTTCGCCGCGCTCGAGGACCACGAGCTGGTGCGGAGCCTCCTCGTCGCGCACCGGTTCCTCACCTACCTCGACGGCGAGGCGTCTCCGCTGTCGCTCGTGCGCCTGCTCGGCGGCGCGTTCCGCGGCACCCACCGGCTCCCGGGCGGCCAGGGCACGCTGCGCGAGATGGTCCGGCGGCGCATCGCCGAGTCGCGCGGCGAGCTCCGGGGCGGCCCCGGCGAGCCGGCCCTCGCGGTCGGCCTCGAGCTCGACGGCGGGCGCGTCGCCGCCGTGCGGCTCGCCGACTCGCCCGACGCGCACGTGGCCCGCGCGTTCATCGTGGCGACGGACGCCGACCGGCTCGCCGCGCTCCTCCCCGCGGACGTGCGGGGCTCCCGCGACGTCGCGGAGCTCGCCCGCATCCGGCCGAGCCGCCAGCTCCTCTCGCTGAACCTCATCGTGAAGCAGACCGCGCTGCCGCCGGCGCTCGGCGAGAACGTGCTCGCGCTGCGCGACGCCGCGCTCGGGGACGGGCTCGACAACGCCGTCTTCCTCCAGGTGCTCCCCGCCCGGCGCGACGCCGGCCGCAAGGGGACCGACAAGGCCCCCACCGCGGAGGCGGTCACCGACGAGCGGGTGGTGTGCGCGTCGGGCTTCATCCCGGCGGACGTCCGGAGCCGGGAGGGCATCGCGGCGGCGGCCGCCCGCATCCGGGAGGCGGTCGCGGACGCCATCCCGTTCTTCGAGCGCCACCTCGTCGCCGAGTCGACCCCGCTCCTCGCTGCCCCCGACCGGCTCGGGCTCCCTCCCGTCCACCCCCTCTACGAGACGGACCTCGAGCAGACCCTCGGGATCACGGGCCTGCCGGTGCGCGGCGCCTGGAAGAACCTGTTCTTCGCGGGGCGCGAGGTGGTCCCCGGCCTCGGCATCGAGGGCGAGTTCTTCGCCGGCATCCAGGCGGCGGGCCACGTCGCCGCGCTCCTCGGCTCGAAGAAGTAAGCCGCCGGGGGGCGGGCCGACGCCCGCGCCGCTTGCTTTTCGGGCGCCGTTGCGTAATATGCCGCGCTCTTTTCGTTTTTCGAGGTTCGAGCCATGGCACGCCGCTGCGAGATCTGTGGGAAGGGCCCGCTCGTCGGGAATACCGTCTCCCACGCCAACAACAAGCACAAGACGCGCTCCCTCCCGAACCTGCGCTCGGTCCGGGCCAGCGTCGGCGGCACCGTGAAGCACGTGCGGGTCTGCTCGCGCTGCCTCAAGGCGGGCAAGGTGACGAAGGCGGGACGCGGCAACGCGCGCCCCGCCGCCCAGGCCTGACCCAGCGCTTGCGCCGGCCGCCGGTCACCGAGGCGCCTCACCCCCTCGGCCGCGACCTCGAGCGGCTCCCGGCGCGCCGGATCGTCCGCCGGCTGCACGCGGGCGATCGCGAGGCGGTCCGCGCCGTCGGCCGCGCGCTCGACGACATCGCCGACCTGTCCGAACTGGCCGCCGCGGCGCTCGCCGCCGGCGGCCGGCTCGTCTACGCTGGCGCGGGGACCTCCGGCCGGCTCGGCGCGCTCGACGCCGCCGAGTGCACGCCCACCTTCGGCGTGGACCCGTCGCGGGTGCGCGCGCTCGTCGCCGGCGGCGACCGGGCGCTGCGCCGGGCGGTCGAGGGCGCCGAGGACGACGCCGAGGCCGGCGCCGCGGCGGTGCGGCGGATCCGGGTGGGTGATCGCGATCTCGTGGTCGGGCTCTCGGCGTCCGGTACGACCCCGTTCATGAAGGGGGCGCTCGCGGAGGCCCGGCGCCGCGGCGCCCGGACCGCGCTCGTCACCTCCAACCCGGCGGCGCGCGCGGCCGCGGACCTGAAGGTGGTGCTCGAGACCGGCCCGGAGCTCGTCGCCGGCTCGACGCGGATGAAGGCGGGCTCGGCCGCGAAGATGGCGCTGTCCCTCCTCTCGACGGCCACGTTCGTCCGGCTCGGGGCGGTTCGCGAGGGGCGGATGGTGGCGCTCCGGCCCGGCTCGGCCAAGCTGCGCGACCGGGCGGTGCGGAACGTCGCAGCGCTCGCCGGGATCGGCGCGGCTGCGGCGCGGCGGTTACTCGTGGAGTCGGGCTGGGACGTGCGCGGCGCGCTCGCCGGCGCGACCCGGCGGAGGCGCTGAACCATGGCGGATCTGGAGCGGGACAAGACGCTGGCGCTCGCCGAGCTGCGCGACGCGCGGGCCGCGCTCGCGGCGGCGCGCGGCAAGCGGCGCCTCGACCTCATCCTCGACGCGCGGGATCCACAGGCCCTCGTCCGCTCGCTTCCCGCCGACGACCTCTACCTCACCATCCGCGAGATCGGCTTCGGCGACGCCTGGGCGCTCGTGCCGCTCGCCTCCGCGCAGCAGTTCAAGGTGTTCCTCGACCTCGACGCCTGGTCGAAGGACGGGTTCGAGGCCCGCAAGACGCTGCGCTGGATCCGCGCCGCGCGCGCCGGCGCCCAGCTCGAGCCGCGCGCCGCCGCCCGCTGGGCGAAGAAGCTCGCGGAGCTCGACCGGGAGGTCCTCTACCTCGTCCTGCGCGCTACCGTTCGCGTGATCGACCTCGAGGAGGACCCCGATCCCGAGCTCGAGAGCGACCACTTCATGCGGACGCCGGACCAGAAGTTCATGATCGAGTTCCTCGTCGACGGGACGGACTACGTCGCCGTGCGCGGCCTGCTCGACGACCTGTTCGCCGAGGATCCCTTCAAGGCGGCCCGGCTCCTGTCGGCCATCCGCTGGGACCTGCCGAGCGAGCTCGAGGAGTCGGCGCTCCGCTGGCGGACCGGGCGGCTCGCGGACCTCGGCCACCCCTCGATCGAGGAGGCGCTCTCCTGGTTCTCCCGCCCGCCGCGGACGCACGGCCAAGCGCCCGGCGCGCCGGGGCGCCCCCCCGGCTTCTGGCTGGCGACGCTCGTCAAGGGGACGCTCCTCGAGCGCGCCGCGGCGGCGCTCGACCCGGCGAGCCGCGAGGCGCTCGAGCTGCAGTTCGTCACCGCCGCCAACGCGGTGCTGGTGGCCGACGCCGTCGACCCGGGCGATCCCGAGCGGGTCCAGGAGGCGTTCGAGGCCGCCCGCGCCACCATCGAGCTCGGCCTCGAGAAGCTCTCCGCCGGCGACGAGACGATCGCGGCGGACGTGCTCGCCACCGCGCCGCTCAAGCGGATCTTCCAGGAGGGCTTCGGCCGCGCGCTCGAGCTGCGCTGGCGCGCGGAGCGCCTCACCGCGCAGGCGGGCGCGACCGAGCGGCTCCCCTCCCCCCTGCGCGAGGCGGTGGAGGCGCTCCTCTCGCGGCGGCCGCGCTACTTCCCCGGGCTCGAGGCGCCGCGCGAGGAGTGGGGCACGCCGCTCGCCGCCGCCCACGAGCCGCGTCCCTTCCGCTCGCCGGAGGAGCTCGCCCGCACCGCGGCGGCGCTCGACGAGGCGGAGCGTACGATCGGCGGGGCCGGCGGAGGACCGCCGGAGGCCCGGTGAGCGAGGCCTCCCACGTCACGGACGTCGCGCGGGTGATCCAGCTCGCGGTCGCGCCGGTCTTCCTCCTCACCGCCATCGGCACCATCCTGTCGGTGCTCTCCGGCAGGCTCGCGCGCATCGTGGACCGCGCCCGCGTGCTCGTGGACCGCGGCGCCGCCCTGCCGCCCGGCGCGCGCGAGCCCCTCCACCAGGAGATCCGCACCCTGCTCCGGCGGCGGAAGCTCGTGAACCTGGCCATCACCTGCGGCACGTCGGCGGCCCTGCTCGTCTGCGTGCTCATCGCGAGCGCCTTCGTCGGCTACCTCGCGGGCGCGGACTTCTCCGTGTTCCTGGCGGTGCTCTTCATCGCCGCGATGACGGCGTTCGTGGCCGCGCTCCTCCTGTTCCTCCAGGAGATCTCCATCGCGGTCCGGACGCTGCGGCTCGACCTGTGGTGAGCGCCCGCCTGGAGCGGGCGGTCAGGGGAGATCGCTCACGAACGTCGCCTCGCGCGCCCAGCGCAGCGCCTGGTCGATCTGCTCGTCCGAGAGCACCTGCGCGTCGCGCAGCAGCTTCACCTCGCTCCGCATGTTGGTGTCGAGCAGGTACGGACCGTCGGTGTTGATGGTGAACTTCACGCCGTGATCCCAGAAGCGACGGAGCACGCCGCCCAGCTCCTCGAGCGACGCCACCGCGCGCGTGGCGAGGTTCGAGCTCGGGCAGATCTCGAGCACGATGCCGCGCTCGCGCAGGAGGTCCATCACCCGCTCGTCCTGGGCGGCCCGGATGCCGTGGCCGATCCGGTGGGGCTCGAGCGCCTCGACCACCGCGCGGACGCCCTCCGCGCCGGTGCCCGCGGTCTCGCCGGTGTGCACGGTCGTCTTGAGCCCCGCCGCGCGGGCCCGCTCGAAGAGCCCGCGGTAGCGCGCGACCTCCTTGGGCTTCAGCTCTAGGGCGTCCCGCTCGGTCCCGGCGAGGTCGATGCCGACCACGCCGCGCCGCCGGTACTTGATGGCCTTCTCGACCAGGATCTCGTTGAGCCGGAGGTCGAACTCGCGCGCCAGGCAGAAGATGAGCCCGGCCCGCACGCCGTACTCGAGCCCCGCCCGATCCATGCCCCGCAGCGCGGCGTGGACGATGTGGTCGAGGTCCCGCTCGCCGCCGACGTTGCGCTTCATGGGGTTGAAGCGCAGCTCGATGAGCGACACCCGCGAGGAGCGGTACTCCTTGCCGATCACCTCGTAGACGCTTCGCTCCATCGCTTGCGGCGAGGACTGGATCCTCTCCGTCCACTGGTGGAGCACGGCGAGGTACTCGTCGAGCGACTTCACCTTCCCCGGCCGCGCGGAGACCAGCTCCTTGAACTCCCAGTAGTCGGAGACCGGGAGCTTGAACCCCTGGTCATGGGCGATGGACCAGAGCACGTGCGGCGCGACCGCCCCGCCGACGTGGATGTGCAGGTCGGTGAGCTCTCGTGCGGCCATCCTATTCGGGGGAGCGCTCGGGCTTAGCCCTCGCGCCCCCCCTTTCCCCCCGCTCGCTCCGGGGCGGCCTCAGCCGGCTGCCCCTGCGCTCGCAGATCATGACTGCGCCTCGTCCGGCGCGGCGTTCGCCGGAGCCCCGAGCCCGAGCCCGCACTCCGGGCACTCCGCCGCGTCACGGTCCGCCGGGAAGCGGTGGCCGCAGGCCGGGCAGGTCACCTCGCCGCCCGCGTCGAGGTCGATCCCCTCGAGCCCGCGCGCGGCGGCCGCCGCCGCGTCCGGATCCTCGAGCAGCTCCGCCCAGTCCTTGCGGAGGAACTCGCGCGCGCGGGGGACGTCGGCCTCCTGCACGTACAGGTTCCAGAGCGGGTGGGCCTTCTCCTCGGGCCGGGCGGGCGGGACCTTCTCCATCTCCGGCACGACCCCCTCGGCCTCGAGGAGCGTCATCATCTCGCGCACCGAGGCGAAGCCGGAGCGGGTGAGGAGCCGCAGCCCCTCCGCCTCGGCGTCGCACGTCACGCAGCGGTCCGCCTCGTCGAGCGGGGTCGCGCACTTCTCGCACTGCCGGGCCATCTCGAAGCCTCCCGCGGGGCGGCCCCTCGGCCGCCGCCGCGGCCCGATGATAGCCTCGCTGCGCCGCGCGCGCCGGGATGAAGTCGAGGGTCGCCCGGCGCCGCCGCTGGTCTATACTCCCGCGTTCCCATGATCATCGACGGCAAGGCAATCGCGGCGAAGGTTCGCGCCGAGGTGGCGCAGGCAGTCAAGGAGCTCTCCTCCCGCGGGCTCGCGCCCGGGCTCGCGGTGGTCCGCGTCGGAGAGGACCCCGCCTCCGCGGTCTACGTGCGGGGCAAGCGGAAGGACTGCGAGGAGGTCGGCATCCGCTCCTGGGAGCACCACCTCCCGGCGACCACGACGCAGCCCGAGCTGATGGCCCTCGTGGCCCGGCTCAACGCGGATCCGGCGGTCCACGGCATCCTCGTCCAGCTCCCGCTCCCGAAGGGGATCGACGAGCGGGTGGTGCTCGACGCCATCGACCCGGCCAAGGACGCGGACGGCTTCCACCCCTTCAACGTGGGGGCGCTCTCCATCGGGCTCCCCGGCACGCCGCGACCCTGCACGCCCGCGGGCGTCCTGCGGATGCTCGACGAGGCGCACGTGGACCCCAAGGGGAAGCGCGCGCTGGTGGTCGGCCGGTCCAACATCGTGGGCAAGCCGATGGGCATCATGCTGCTCGAGCGCCACGCGACGGTCACGCTCGCCCACTCGCGGACGGCCGACCTCGCCGCGGAGGTGGCCCGCGCGGAGATCGTGGTCGCCGCGATCGGCAAGGCGGAGCTGGTGAAGGGGGCCTGGATTCGCGAGGGCGCCGTGGTGATCGACGTCGGCATGAACCGGCTCCCCGACGGCCGCCTGGTGGGCGACGTGGAGTACGCCGCCGCGGCGGCGCGCGCGTTCGCCATCACGCCCGTGCCGGGCGGCGTCGGGCCGATGACGCGCGCGATGCTGCTCGTGAACACCATCGAGCTCGCGCGGAGGCGCGTGCGGTGATCCGCCTCGCGCGGGCCGCGCTCCTCCTCGCGACCGCGGCGCTCGCCGGCTGCTGCAAGCTCTCGGGCTCGCCGACGTTCACGGCGCGCTCGGAGCGTGCCCTCACTCCCGCGGCCGCCTCGGCGCTCGAGGGGCCGTCCCGGCGGTTCCTCCACCTCGGCGACTTCGGCGACGCCACCTGCCAGCAGGCGTCGGTGGCGTCGGCGGTGGTGACCGCCCACCGGCGGGCGCCGTTCGACGCCGCGTTCTTCGCGGGGGACCTGGTCTACGAGTGCGGCCCGGACGCGAGCGCCCCGGGAGCGGAGCAGTGCCGCTTCGCGCCGGACGGGAACACCGTCGAGCCCGGGCTGCCGCCCGGGACCGCCGCCACCTCGTTCTCGGTCCACGAGGAGCCGCTCGCCGGGCTCACGGCGCCTCCGGCCGCGGCCGTCTACCTCGCGCTCGGCAACCACGACGTGGCCGCCGGCGGCGGCTGCGGCGAAGGGCCGGACCTCGACGCCATCTCCCGGACCAAGGCCTGCCTCAACGTCGCGCACGCCTCGCCGCTCTGGACCCTGCCCGCGCGCCACTACGCGGTGGACCGTGGCCCGGCGCGCTTCCTGGTCGTCGACACGAACCTCCTGATGCGCGAGTACGGGGGCTTCTTCTTCGATGACGAGGTCGCCTTCGTCCGGGCGGCGGCCGCCGGCTGCCGCGCCGACGCCTGCGCGGCGGAGCCCGGGGGCTGCGAGAAGCCCTGGTGCTTCCTGGTGGGCCACCACCCGGCGGTCACCGCCGGGATCCACCGCGACGACGCGACGCCCGACTACATCGCGCGCGTGGGCCGGCTCGTGGCCGCGGGGGACGGCCGCCTGCGCGGGTGGCTCGCGGGGCACGACCACGATCTCCAGCACCTGCGCTCGCCGGAGGGCCTCGACGTGTTCGTGTCGGGGAACGGCGCGCGCGGGCGGCCGCGGGAGCGGTTCCGCGTGCCCTCGGTCACCGGGACCGAGATCCTGTTCGCGAGCGTGGGCTGGGGGTTCGGGGTCCTGGAGGTCTCGCCGTCCGGCTGGCTCTACCGGTTCGAGGACGTCGAGGGCGCGCCGCGCTACTGCTGCGCCGCGCAGGGGGCGGGCCGCTGCGAGCCGGCCGCCTGCCCCGCGCTCACAGCGCCGCCCGCAGCCCCAGGGCCAGGCTGAACACGTCGGTCGGGTCGACGGTGCGCGGATTCCGGATCCAGTCGGCGAGCGCGACGTCCAGCGTCACCAGCTCGAAGCACACGCCCAGCTCCGAGAACGCTCCCTGGACCTCGCGCGAGAGCGCCCCTCCCACGGCGAGGCCGGCGCGCAGCGCGGTGGGGACGTCGTAGTAGCCGCTCGGGTAACGCGTTGATGGCGTCGACCGCGTCGGCCGTCTCGTCGTAGTGCGTCTGGGTGTCGCCGAGCGCCGCGATGACGAGGCCGCGCCCCGCGTCGGGGGACAGCGCCGCGATCGTCTTCGCGTGGTGGACCGCGCTGCGACGACGCCGCGGACGCGTCCGCGGCGCCCACCCTCCCGGGCGACGCCCCCCGTGTTCCCGGGTTGCACCGCCCGCCGGAGCGAGATACTCGACGGTGCCGGCGATCCGCCCGCCCGCCGTGCTTGACCCGAAGGTCGACCCCGCTAGAATCCGCCCGCCCTTCACCCGAGGCGCCCCATGCCGCAGCGCACGCCGCTCTTCGATCGCCATGTCCGAGCCGGGGCCCGCCTGGTGGAGTTCGCCGGCTGGGAGATGCCCGTGCAGTACGCCGGCATCCTCGACGAGCACGAGGCGGTCCGGACGCGGGTCGGACTCTTCGACGTCTCGCACATGGGCGAGGTGGTCTTCCGCGGCCCGAAGGCCCGCGAGGCGCTCGACCGGCTCTTCACGAACGACCTGTCGAAGTGCGCGGACGGCCAGGCGCAGTACGGCTGCCTCTGCCGCGAGACGGGCGGCATCGTGGACGACGTGGTGGTCTACCGGCGGTCGGCCGAGGACCTGCTCGTCTGCGTGAACGCCTCGACGCGCACAAAGGACTTCGAGTGGCTGCGCGGCCATTCACCCGGGGTGGACGTCCGCAACGAGTCCGACGACTGGGCGCAGCTCGCGCTGCAGGGGCCGCTCGCCACCCAGCTCCTCCAGCGGCTCACCAACGTGAACCTCTCCGCGCTCCGGCCGTTCCGCTTCGCCCCGGGCGAGGTCGCCGGCATCCCGGCGATGGTCGCGCGGACGGGCTACACCGGCGAGGACGGCTTCGAGCTGTTCTGCGCCTCTGCGGAGGGCCCGCGGCTCTGGGACGCGCTCCTCGAGACGGGCGCCCACGAGAAGATCCAGCCGTGCGGGCTCGGCGCGCGCGACTCGCTCCGGCTCGAGATGGCCTACCGGCTCTACGGCTCGGACATGAACGACGAGACGACGCCGCTCGAGGCCGGGCTGGGCTGGGTCGTGAAGCTCGAGAAGGGCGACTTCGTCGGGCGGGACGCGCTCGTGAAGCAGAAGGAGCAGGGGCTCTCCCGCAAGCTCGTCGGGTTCGTGCTCACCGAGTCTGGCATCGCGCGCCACGGCTATCCGGTGCTGCAGGACGGGCGGCGGGTCGGCGAGGTGACGAGCGGGACGAAGAGCCCCACCCTCAAGCTCCCGATCGGCCTCGCCTACGTGCCGCCCGCGCTCGCGGCGGAGGGCTCGACGTTCCAGGTGGAGATCCGGGGCCGCCTCGCCGCCGCCAAGGTCGTGAAGACGCCGTTCTACACGCGGAAATAGCCGAGGAGACGCGACGATGAACTTCCCGGAAGACGTGAGGTACACCCGCGAGCACGAGTGGGTCCGGAGGAAAGGCGCCCAGCTCGTCGTCGGCATCACCGACTTCGCGCAGGACCAGCTCGGCGACGTGGTCTTCGTCGAGCTGCCCGACGTGGGCGACCCCGTGAAGAAGGGCGAGTCGTTCGGCGTGGTCGAGTCGACCAAGGCCGTCTCCGAGCTCTTCGCGCCGATCTCGGGCAAGGTCGTCGAGGTCAACGACCCGCTGACCGACGCGCCCGAGGCGATCAACGAGGATCCTTACGAGGAGGGCTGGATGATCGTCGTGGAGCCCTCCGATCCGAAGGAAGTCGACGCCCTCATGGACGCCACGGCGTACCGGGCGTTCGTCGAGGAGCAGGAGTAGGGCGGGCGCCCGTCGCGAGCGGGCGCCCGCTTTCTCACGCGGCCGTCGCGCCGCCGAGGTGTCCGTTGCGCTATCACCCGCATACGCCCGAGGACGTGCGCGCCATGCTCGACGCGGCCGGCGCGTCGAGCCTCGACGACCTCTTCCGCTCGATCCCGGCGAAGCTCCGGCTCGGCAGGCCGCTCGACCTGCCCCCGGCGGCCGACGAGATCGCGCTCCTCTCCGAGCTCGAGCGCCTGGCGGCGCGAAACGAGACGGAGCACCCGCCGTTCGTGGGCGCGGGCGCGTACCCGCACCACGTGCCGCCGGTGGTGGACCAGCTGCTCCTGCGCGGCGAGTTCTTCACAGCCTACACCCCGTACCAGCCGGAGGTCTCGCAGGGCACGCTGCAGGCGCTCTTCGAGTGGCAGACCTTCGTGTGCCTGCTCACCGGCCTCGACGTCTCGAACGCCTCGATGTACGACGGCTCGACGGCGATGGCCGAGGCGGCGCTCATGGCCGCGCGGGTCACCGGCCGGAAGCGGATCGTCGTCTCCGCGGCCGTTCACCCGGAGTACCGCAAGGTCCTCGCCACCTACCTGCGCTCGACGCACGACGAGATCGTCACCGTGCCGTTCGGTCCGGACGGCCGCACCGACCTCGACGCGCTCGCCCGGGCGGTGGACGGCGGGACCGCGGCGGTGATGCTCGGGTACCCGAACTTCCTCGGGGTGGTGGACGCGCTGCCCGAGGCGGCCGCCATCGCGCGGAAGGCCGGGGCGCTCACCGTCTCCGTCACGGCCGAGGCGGTCTCGCTCGGCCTCCTCCAGGCGCCAGGCGCCCTCGGCGCCGACGTCGCGGTCGGCACGTTCCAGAGCTTCGGGAACACCCTCAACTTCGGCGGGCCGGCGCCCGGCTTCTTCGCGACGCGCGACGCCCACGTGCGGCAGATGCCGGGCCGGATCTGCGGCGCGACGCTCGACAAGGCGGGCCGGCGCGGCTTCGTGCTCACCCTCTCGACTCGCGAGCAGCACATCCGCCGCGAGAAGGCGACGTCCAACATCTGCACCAACGCCGGTCTCTGCGCGCTCGCGGCGACGATGCACCTCGCGCTCCTCGGGAAGAACGGGCTCGCCCAGCTCGCCCGCCTCAACTACGAGCGGGCGGCGCTGCTCCGGGAGGCGATGGCGCGCGCCGGGTTCCGGCCGCTCTTCTCCGGCCCGGCGTTCAACGAGCGCGCCTACGACGTGGGCGACGCGGACGCGGTGGTGGCGCGGCTCGCGAAGCAGGGCATCGCCGCGGGCGCGCCGCTCGGCCGCTGGTATCCGGAGCTCCCGCAGGCGAAGGGCGCTCTGCTCTGCGTCGCGACCGAGGTCCACACCCCCGAGCTCGTCGAGCTCTTCGCGCGCTCGGTGCGTGGGGGAAAGGACTAGCCATGGCCAACCCGACGGGGTGGAAGCCCAGCATGCAGAAGGACGCGACGGGGCAGGCGGCCGGGGGCGTGGGGGCGGGCGGCGCGACGCGCGGCCTCGCCTACGAGGAGCCGCTCCTGTTCGAGCGCGGCTCGACGGGCCGATCCGGCGTGTCGCTGCCGCCCGCGGGCGGCGGCGCCGATCCCGCGGCGGAGCTGCCCGCGGCGCTGCTCCGGCCGGCGGTGGAGGGGCTGCCCGAGATCTCGGAGCTGGAGGTGGTCCGCCACTTCACGCGGCTCTCCGCGTGGAACCACGGCATCGACACCGGGTTCTACCCGCTCGGCTCGTGCACCATGAAGTACAACCCGAAGTCGAGCGAGGCGCTGGCGCGCCTGCCCGGCTTCGCCGGGGTCCACCCGCTCGCGCCCGCGCCGATGGTGCAGGGGGCGCTCGAGCTCATGTTCAAGCTGGAGCGTGCGCTCTCCGAGATCGCCGGCATGGACGTGACGGCGCTCTCTCCCGCGGCGGGGGCGCAGGGCGAGCTGTGCGGCCTCATGCTCATCCGCGCCTACCACCAGGCGCACGGCAACCCGCGGCGGAAGGTGCTCATCCCCGACACCGCGCACGGCACCAACCCGGCCTCCTCGGCGCTGAACGGCTACGACGTCGTCCAGCTCGCCTCGGGCCCGGACGGCAGGCTTCACCCGGAGACGGTGCGCGCGGCGATGGACGAGGACGTCGCCGCGATCATGATCACCAACCCCAACACGCTCGGCATCTTCGAGACCCACATCGCGGAGATCGCCGAGATCGTCCACGCGAAGGGCGGGCTCGTCTACGGCGACGGCGCCAACATGAACGCGCTGCTCGGCGTGGCGCGGCCGGGCGACATGGGGTTCGACGTCATCCAGTACAACCTGCACAAGACGTTCGCGACTCCGCACGGCGGCGGCGGGCCGGGGTCCGGCCCGGTGGCGATGAAGGCCTCGCTCGCGCCCTACCAGCCGATGCCCTTCGTCGTGCGGGAGGGGGCCGGGTACCGGCTCGTCACGGAGGCCGCCGAGCTCCCGGGCACGATCGGCAAGCTGCGCGAGTTCTGGGGCAACTTCGGCATGTTCGTCCGCGCCTGGGCGCTCATCCGCGAGTACGGCCCCGAGGGCGTCGCGATGACCGGGCGGCTCGCGGTGCTGAACGCGAACTACGTCCGGGCGCGGCTCGCCGGCACCTACAACCTGCCGTACGAGACCGACTCGCTACACGAGGTGGTCTTCGACGACAAGCTCCAGAAGGCGAACGACGTCACCACCATGGACGTCGCGAAGCGGCTCATCGACCACGGCTTCCACCCGCCCACGATCTACTTCCCGCTGGTGGTGCAGGGCGCGCTCATGATCGAGCCCACGGAGACCGAGTCGAAGGAGACGCTAGACCGGTTCGTCGAGGCGATGAAGGCCATCGCCGAGGAGGCGCGCACCGACGCCGCCGCCGTCAAGGCGGCGCCGACCAAGCCGGTGCGGGCGCGACTCGACGAGACCCGCGCCGCCCGCAAGCCCCTCCTGCGCTGGCGGCCGGGGATGAAGGTCGAGTAGCGGCGTGCGCGGCGACGCGCCGCGCACCTTCGCCGCATGGGTCACGGAGCCGCGGCGCTCCGCGAGGGAGCGCGGCTATAGAACCGCCGTGCGTGCCTCGCTCGCTGCCGTCCTGCTCGCCGCCGTCCCGCTCGTGACGCGCGCCGCGCCCGCCGCGACCCCGGGCGTGCCCGGTCCCGCCGATCAGGGCTTCGTGCTCTCCGTGCGCGGCGGCTGGGCGACGCCCGTGGGAGAGCTCACCGGCGAAGGCGATCCGCCGCTCGACGCGGTGGTTCGCTCGCGGACGCCGCTCGGGCTCGAGGTCGGCTACCGCCTCGACCGGCGGCTCTGGCTCGGCCTGTTCCTCGAGTTCGCGCCCACGCGCGTGCACCGCACGTACTGCCTCACGTCCTGCGAGGGCGAGGCGGTCCGGTTCGGCGCGAGCCTCCAGCTCCACCTGTCGCCGCGCGGTTCGCTGGATCCCTGGGTCGGCGCCGGCCTCGCGCTCGAGTTCCTCACGCTCGAGGCGAGCGTCGACCTCGACGGCGACGGCCAGGGGGACGTCGATCGGGAGCTCCAGTACGCCGGGCTGTCCGTGCCGCTCCAGGCCGGGCTCGATCTCGTGCTCGCGTCGAGGCTGCGCCTCGGCCCCTACCTCGCCGTCTCGCCCGGGCAGTACACGAGCGTGCAGCAGAAGGGTCCGGGCGCGAGTGGCGCGCGCACCCGGGTGGAGGACCGGGCCACGCACGCGTGGCTGGAGCTGGGGCTCCGGGTCGCGCTGCTGCTGTGAACGGCGCTCCGAGCCGCGTCCGGACCGCGCGCGTGAGCGGCGCGCGCGGACGACCACCCGGCCGGCGCGCCGATGCCCTCCCCGATCCGAGACCGCTCCGGCCCCGGGCCGCTGCAACCGCGCCGGCGGCGCTACGCCTCCCGCGCCCGCGTCTTGACCCAGACGTCCCGGACCGCGGCGTGGTCCTCCACCATCCGTTCATAGGGACCGTGGAAGAGGCTCGACGCCACGATGAAGTCCGCCGTCGCCCGGTTGCAGGCGGTCGGGATGTTGTAGAGCACCGCGATCCGGAGGAGCGCCTTCACGTCGGGATCGTGCGGCTGCGGCTCGAGCGGATCCCAGAAGAAGATGAGCACGTCGAGGTCGCCCTCGGCGATCTTGGCCCCGACCTGCTGGTCTCCCCCGAGCGGCCCGCTCTTGAAGCGCGTGACGGGCAGGTCGGTCGCGCCCTTCACCAGGGCGCCGGTCGTCCCGGTCGCGAAGAGCCGGTGCTCGCGCAGGACCGCGCGGTTGAACTTCACCCACTCGAGCAGATCCTGCTTCCGGCTGTCGTGCGCGATGAGGACGATGTTCTTCACCTCGGCCATCGCGACGCGCTTCGTCTGGTCCATCCTGACCTCCCTCGAAACAGTGGATCCTAGCGCGGCCGGAGCGGCGGCGCAGTGAACGTTGCGATACGGTCAGCGGCGCAGGGCGTCCGCCAGCCCGCGCGCGCCGAAGTCGAAGCTCAGCACCCACCCGCGCAGGACGATCGCGCCCCCCTCCTCGACCAGCCCGGCCGGCGGGTTCGGGAACGGCGCGGCCGCCTGGATGGCGCGCAGGCACTCGCGATCCAGGAACGCGAGCCCGGAGCTCTCGACGAGGAGCGCCTCGCGGAGCCGGCCGTCCGGCTCGATGCGCAGGTCGAACCGGGCGTTGCGCGTGCGCCGGCCGAGGAGCGTGTCGTTCGGGTCGCGCGCGTTCCAGGCGCGGTTGGGGTCCCACTCGCGACGGATGGCGGCCGCGACGCGGGCGTAGAACTCGGCGTAGCGGAAGCGGCGCGTGTTGAGCCACGTCTCCTCGCCCTCCGCCACGTCGGGCGGCACGCTCGCGCTCGGCCCGCCGGCGGCCGCGCCCTCGAACTTCGCGCCGACCGGCATGAGCCGCGGATCCCAGCGCCCCGCCTGTCGGCGGCCGCCCTCGCCGCGCGCGAGCAGGGCGCGCGCCGCGTCGACCGCGGGGTTCGGGGTCGATCGAGCGGTCGTGGTCGCGGTCGCGGTCGCGGTCGAGGTCACGGTCACGGTCGCGGTCGCGGTCGCGTTCGAGGTCGAGGTCGCGGTCG
>Ga0184637_10000482_pt1 | contig 29670 bp, 30 predicted proteins | sample PLM3_127_b2_FD_133143 | JGI IMG/M metagenome (GOLD analysis project Ga0184637, IMG submission 133143) | Groundwater sediment microbial communities from an aquifer in East River, Colorado, USA - PLM3_127_b2 | ecosystem: Environmental > Terrestrial > Soil > Riparian zone | place: USA: East River... | reverse complement strand
TGACGCCAACGACGCCAATGACGCCAATGACGCCAATGACGGATGAGGAGATCGAAGCGTTCCTCAGTCGACCGTTGCACGCAATCGTCGGCACCATCTCACGAAACGGCGCACCCCAACTGAGTCCGGTCTGGTACCTCTACGAGGACCGCCGTCTCTACTTCGGCATCATTGCCGGCACCGCGAAGCACCGGAACATCCAGCGGGACCCGCGGATCTCGGTCTGTGTCGACGGCGGCCGCGATGACGTCCGGACCGTCCTCTTTCACGGCCGAGCGGGCCTCATCGAAGACGCCGGAGACGAGATGAGGTGGCGTATCGTCCGCCGCTACTACGACACCGAGGAGGAGGCGCGGAGCTACTACGACGGCATTCGCGACGTCCCGGCACTCCTCGTGGTCCTCGAGCCCGAGCGAGTGATCACCCAGGACTTCAACGACTAGAGCTCCGCGATCAAGGAGCCGTATACCCGCGCGCAGGTCAGCATCTCGTCGATCGAGGCCCATAGGTACCGCTCGGGACCGTCGGGCGCTCCTGCGGGACCATAGAGGCAGCAGGGAATGCCTGCCGCTTTCAGGTGAGAGGTGTCGTTTCCCGAGTACCCGCTCGGAAGGGAGACGCCGACCTTCGGAGCGGAGCCACTGACCGCCGCCACGTGCTTCGCGACTCGCTGGACGAAGGGGCTTTCGGGGGAGACCGAGAACGGCATCATGACCTCTCTCAGGCACCGGCGCTCGGGCTTCATCGGAAACTCGATCTCATACTTCAGGTCCCGGTCCTCGCGCGCGAGCTCATCGAGCGTGCGCTTCAAGCCGGAGACGATCGCTTCCGGGGTCATGCCCTCGGTGAAGCGGATGTCCACGTAGAGCGTCGCGAAATCGGGAACGATGTTCGGTCCTCTGAGCTCGACCTGTCGGCCACGGCCGCCGATGATGCTCCCGACGTTCAGGAGGGGAAGACCGGGAAGCTCGGGGTCGGGCTTGCCCTCGAGCTTCAGGGTCTCGAGGGTCTGGGCCACCTTGCTCGCCTTCAAGATGGCGTTCACGCCCTGTTCCTTCCTCGAGATGTGAGCGGTGCGGCCGAGGACATGGATCGCGAGCTGCATCACTCCGGCGTGTTTGGTGAGGACGTTTCCGGCACCGTGCGGCTCGGTCACGATCGCCGCGTTGGTCTTGACGCCCGAGCGCAACAGGTGAGCGGTGCCGGCGCCGCCCTGCAGCTCTCCGACGACGCAGGCGAGGATCAGCTCGCCCTGTCGGGGAAACCCGGCCCTTTTCGCCGCTGTCGCCGCGGCGATCATCGACGCCACCCCGGCCTTCATGTTTCCGATACCGGCCCCGAAGAACATATTCCCCTCGGCCCCGGGCTTGAACGGATCGCGGGCAAGATCGCTCGGAAGCGGGTCGATGTCGATGTGGCCGTTCAGCATCAGGCTCTCACCGCCGCCGTTGCCGTGAATCCGCGCGATGCACTGGAGCCGGCCCGGGTCCACCTCCTGGAGCTCGGATTCGAAACCGAGCTTCTGGAAATGACCGTGGAGGAACCGCGCGCATTCGCTCTCCTCGGTGGTAAAGCTCTGGATCCGACAGAGCGCGGTCGCGAGGTCGAGTAGCTCGTTGCGATCGATCTCGACCGACGCAGCCGCTTTGCGCGGGAGGCCAGCCACAGCGAAGGCGCCGGCTCCCACGACGCCTTCGAGGAACGCTCTCCGTTTCATGAGGATCCTATGCTACACCCGCTCGTCACGAGTTCATCCGAACTCAAACGAAAAAGCCCTTCCCGGTTTCCGCCGGAAAGGGCTCTCGAGAGTAGAAAGACGCCTACCGAGCGGCCAAGGAGAAGTTGGCTTCCGCGGTGGCCGTCTCCGCGACCGTGACGGTCATCTCCTTCGTGCCGAGCCGCTCGTGCCAGACTTCGACGGTGTAGGTTCCGGGGGCAACGCCGTCGATGGTAAAGGTTCCGTCCGCGCCGGTCACGGCGAAAAACGGATGCTCGAGGACGCCAGCGTAGCTGTTCATCCATTTGTGGACGTCGCATTTGAAGGGAACCATCACCTCGGGAGCGTCGAACGTCCTCTGGGTCTTCAGGTTCTTCACCGGCTGGCCGATGTTGAACTCCTTGTTGCTCTTCGGCATCGCATGGATGTTATGGAGCGTCTCGTCGCTGTTTACGATCTCGAGAGGCTGGCCCACCTGGATTCCCATCACGTGGGGGTGGTACGTGCAGCCCTGCTGGTCGAGCACCACGGGCTCTTCCGGGGGCGGAAAGTCGCCCTGGACGCCGCTCTTCAAGTAAACGAAGCTGTTGGCGAGAGCACCGCCTTCGCCCACCACCACGAACTCGGTCGTGACCGGGGCCGAGTGCATCTTGGCACAGTTCGGGTCCGCGGCCATCTGGATCGGCTCCTGCGAGGGTGCGGCGCCTTCGAGCGTGACCTTTCCGGCGACCTTGCCCGCTTTGGCGGGATCGACGGCGGGTGCGCTCGGAGTGGCGGCAGGGGTTCCGGCGCTTGCGGCATGCTCCCCGCCTCCTCCGCCGCCGCAAGCGGCGAGGAGAAGAGAGAGCGCGAGGGGTGCGATTAGCATCAGATTTTTCATTCTTCGATTCCTCCTAAATTTTCGGCGAATTGTTGGCGATGGCCTCGAAGCGTAGGGCCGCGCTCAAACCACGTAGTTTACACACTCGCGGAAGACCTTCGCAACCGGCCGGCTTTGCCGGCCTTCGCCCTTCCTTCGGGTCCGGACTCTCGATAGAGCTGCCTCAGCAGGCTCGATTCGCGCCGGTAGAACCCTTCCGTATGGAAGGAGTCGGCGAGCCGGAATCGCTGGTAGTCCAGGTGGTGGCAGAGCTCGTGGAGGAAGGTGCGGAGAAACGTCTTGAACTTGACCACTTGCGCCCGCTGCGCCGTCCGCATCCAGAGTGAGACCCGGAAGCGGCCTTTCTCGTCGGCCTGATAGAGACCGTGAAGCTCGCCCGTCTGCCACGATGGCCGCCGCTCGGCGACCCCCACGCGAAGGGCGGGTACGCCGAAGGCCACGGTGAGTCCGTCCATCAAAGCCTGGGCCGCGAGCTCCGTCGCGGAGGCGCTCCCGCTCGCGAGAGCCCTCTCCAGAGCGTCGACCCGCTCGCGATGGGGCTCCGGCCGGTGGAGCGGAACCTCGGAGGTGGCGTCGCTCTCGTCGTAGATTCTTTTCTGCCGCGGCGTGAGGCGCTGATAGTAGGAGAAGCGCAATTTGCCGGCTCAGGCCTCGGGCTCGAGCTCGAGCGAACGGCGGCCGGCGAAGCCCGCTTCGATCTCGTGCCAGTACCCGACGTGAGGCTCGCCGAGCTTCCAGCACAGGTAGACCTCACGGCCCTCCCAGAGGGTAGGGAAATCCACGAGGCCGGAATTCAGGTCCTTCAGATGGCAGCCGCAGGAACTGATGTCTTCGACCAGGGATTGAAGGTTCGTGACCAGCGCGAGGTAGCGCGGGGGCACGAGCGTTCCGCCGCGAAGCGTGATCTCCTGGCTCGAGGGAACGTCGGCGCAGCGGGCCTGGAGCTCTTGATGGACGAGCCGAAGATCGCACACTCTCGAGCTCAGGAAGGGGATGAGCTCGTTCGCTTCCCGAACGGTGAAGAAGCGCTTCTGCATCGCCTTCGAGTTTAGCGAAAAACCAGGTGCCGGCCAAACCGGCAAAGTTGCCGCTAGCGGGCTTCGTGGTAGACTACGCACGGATCGGGGAGCGGCGCCGAAAGGCGTACTCGCCGAGCCGCATCGCCGGCGTTTTGAGCCGCCCAACCTACGCCGACACGGAGGAGCATCCATGAGCCCGCCAGCCGGTCGTCGTCTTTTCGCGATTTCATATTGGCTTCCTATTTCCTTCGCATTCTTGGCAGCTACGCTCTCGTTCTCGTCGGTTTCCTTTCCACAAGAGGAGCCCTCGGCCTCCCGAGATTCTCAAGAAGGACGCCTCCAGTTCCGGTCCACCGTGGAGGCGGTCAATTTGAGCGTGGTCGTCACCGACAAGAAAGGCCGCTTCATCCCCGGCCTCGATGCCGACGACTTCCTGGTCTACGAGAACCGCGTTCCTCAGGAGCTGGCGTTTTTTACCTCGGAGGTCACCCCCGTCACTCTCCTGGTCCTCCTCGACGCCTCCACCAGCGTCCGTGAGAGCGTCGACACTATCAAGGAGGCGGCTTCCAACTTCGTGAGCAAGCTCTGGGAGGGAGACCAGGCCATCATCGCCGACTTCAACGAGCGGGTACGATTCAGCTCGCATTTCTCCGACGACGTGGACCGCCTGGTGCAAACCATCCAGTCGCTCTATCCCTCGGGTTGGACCGCGCTCTACGACTCGGTGCTGCTCTCCCTCGAAAAAGTGTCGGAAGCCGAGGGCCGGAAGGCGCTCCTGGTGTTCACCGACGGCGAGGATTCGCGCTCCGTCGGCTACGGAAGCGAAGCCTCGGCCAAGGATGTCGTCGAAGGCGCGAAGTTCTCCGAGGTCACGATCTACACCGTCGGGTTCGAGGGTCGCGGGGGGATGGGCAGCGGGGTCAACAAGGGGTTCCTCAAGAAGCTCTCGGAAGAGACCGGAGGAAGCGCCTTCTTCCCGAAAGGCATCGGCGATCTGAACCAGAGCTTCGAGGACATTCAAGACGAGCTTCACAGCCAGTATCGCCTCGCCTACGTGCCCGCGAAATTGGACAAGAACGGCGAGTGGCGATCGATCGAGGTGCGAGTCAAGGACCGCGACGATCTCCTGGTGCGCACCCGCCAGGGGTATTACGCCGTCCCGGAGCGGCCCAGCGAGTAGCCCCACAAGAAAAATACAAGGGGGATGGGGGGACAGGAGGGGATAAGGGGATTAAAGGCCTGGGATTTTCCCGGCTGCCCCATCTCCACATCTCCTCCTATCTCCACATCCCCCTTCTTACACCAGATAAAATCAGCTTCTAGCGATACGGCTGGTCCAGGTATTGCTTCGCCAGCCTTGTCGTTTGGGGGTCGGTGTCGAGGCGCATCACGCGGCGGTAGTCGGACTCTGCCGCTGAGCGCAGGCCTCGCGCGTCAGAGGTCATTCCCCGCCGCAGGAAGACCTGGGATCGTACCCAGTCCGGCGCTCCCGGCGTCTCGAGCGCCCGCTCGAGCTCGCGCGCGGCGCCCAGGGGGTCCCTGGCGAAGAGACGGCTCTCCCCCAGGCGCACGAAAACCAGACCGGGCGCCAGGAGCTCGAGGCCTTCGCTCATCTCGTTTTTTTTGGCGAGAACCTCCTCGAACGCCCGGCGCGCCGCGGCCCAGTCCTTTCGCAAGAGGTGGAGGCTCCCGCGCTCCATGGGAAGGAATGGATTTCGAGGAAACTCGTTCTCGAGCTCGCGGAGGGCCGCGAGAGAGCTCATGTAGCGCTTTTCCCTCTGCTGCATCACGGAGAGCGAAAGCCGGGCTACCCACCTCGTGCGCTCCCCGCCTCTGACGGCGCGCTCCACCAGAGAGAGGCCTTTCTCCTTCGAGCCTTTGATCCCGACGACGAAGCCCAGGATCCGGAGCGAGCGGGGAAGAGTCGCGAGGGTGTACTCGAAAATACCCGGCAGAAGGCAGGCGTCGGCGTAGTCCGGATCGATCCGAAGGAGCCGCTCGTGATAGTCCCTGGCGCGCTTGCCCGCCTGGTAGGCGCCGTAGTAGCTGTGCTCGACGGAAGCGAGGTACGCGCTCATGAGGCCTTCGGCGGAGCCGCGAAAGAAGAGGCCGTCGAGATCGCGCGGATTTTTCTTCAGGATTGAGTCGGCCCGCGAGATGGCTTCCTCGATCAGCCGCTTGAACGCGCGGTCGAGCTCCACCGGCGGCGGGATGTTCTTCCAGGACCAGTACTGTCCGGTGCGGAACGTCGCCCCCGCCATCCCACCGCGCCTCGAGAACTCCTCCATCCAAAGGGCGGTCGCCTCGTAGTAGGGGCCTGCGGGAGAAAGCGGCGCCTTTCGGTCAAGCTCGGAAAAGACGGCGCGCGCTCTCGCGATCTCCATGTTGTAGAGGTGGGTTCGTCCCGCCTCTTCGAGCTCGGGAGCCGTGGCGGCGCCGAGTGTCGCGAGAAAGAGCGGAAGCGCGTTCATGCCTTTCTCCGAATGTAGCAAAGATCCGCGCATGCTAGAATTCCCTGGTGGGTGAGGCCCCCAAATTCCGCGTTCTCTCTTCCCGGAGCATCTATCGCGGACGCGTGGTGCAGCTCGACGTCGACCGCGTCGTCGAGCCCTCGGGCATGGAAGTCGAGCGAGAGATCGTGCGCCATCCGGGGGCGGCGGTGCTTCTCCCGGTGACCTTTGACCGGCGCGTGATCTTGGTTCGCCAGTTTCGCTACGCCGCGGGCGAGGTCTTGCTCGAAGTCCCGGCGGGGACGATCGACCCCGGTGAGAGCCCGGAAGAGACCGCGGGAAGGGAGCTCGTCGAAGAGACGGGGTACCACGCCCGGAAGCTCGAAAAGCTCGCGGAGTTTTTTCCCTCTCCGGGAATTCTGGCCGAGCGCATGCACCTCTTCCTCGCGACCGAGCTCGAGAAGCGTGAGGCCTCCCCTGACGCAGACGAGAGCCTCGAGGTCGTGGAGCTTTCCTGGGAGCAGGCCGAAGCACTCGAGCCCGGGAAGGACGTCCGCGACGCGAAGACCCTCGTGGCCCTGTCCTTCCTGAGGCGGCATCCGCTCTTGGCGAACACCAGGCCTCGTTGAAGCGCGCTGTCCTGGGAGCCGCCGCGGGAGTCGCGGCCGGGCTCGCCCTCGTCGTTCGCACCACGCTTCGCGCCCCGATCTTCGATTCTCCCGCCGGGGCCGATGACCCCTGGCTCGTGAGCTCGGTCCCGCCGCTCCTCCTCGTCCTCATCGCCGTCGCTCTCTCCGGCGTTCTCGGAGTCTTCCTCGCGCGAAGAGGCAGGGAGGATCTGCTGACGCCGTTTCTCCCCTGCGGGCTCGCGGCCGGAATCTTTCTTCCGGGCGCCTTCGCCGAATTCCCGTTCCTCGCCTCGTTCGCGGGAAGGTTTCTCGATCTCCTGCTCGTCGCCGGTCTCGGGGTTTCGCTCTCGAGGCTCGCGCGGCGGCTTCCCCCGCTCGCGCCGTCCGCGAAAACGATCGGGCTCGCCTTCTTCGTCTTCTATCTCACCATCGGTTCCTGGATCTCGTCCAAGGTGGGGCTTTCAGGTGACGAGCCTCACTACCTCCTCATCACCGAGAGCCTCCTCCGCGACTTCGACCTCGCGGTCCAGAACAATTACGGATCCGAGGACTACCGGACCTTCTACCAGGGGAAGATCGGGCCGCGGCTCGCCGCGGGGACACCCTACTCGGTGCACGGCATCGGTGTGCCGCTTCTGCTCGCTCCCGGCTATGCCGCCTTTGGCCTCTTCGGAGTTCTCCTGACCGAGGCCTTGATCTCGGCTCTTCTCCTGGGCGCGATCTACCGGGCTTCGATCCGGATCACCGCGAGCCCTTCCGCCTCGCTCGCGGCCGTCGCCGCCTTCGGGCTCACCTCTCCCGCCCTGTTCCTCTCGGTCTCCGCGTACCCCGAGCTTCCGGCGGCGCTCGTCGCGGCCCTGGCGTTGTCGAGGCTTCTCGATTCCGAATTGCCGGGCGCTGTCGCCGCTTTCGGCTGGACGCTCGCGTTCGGAGCCCTTCCGTTTTTTCACCTCAAGTTCCTGCCGCTCGCCGGGGTTCTGCTCGCTGCCTTCGTCTTTCAGTTCGGGCAGTTCGGGCGCCGCCGGGAATCCCCGCTCGTCTGGCTCGCCCTCGGAGCCGCGGTGTCGCTCGGGTCTTTCCTCCTCTTCACCTTCCTGACCCTGGGAAGCTTCGACCCCACGGCCTCCTATGGCCGCCAGCGGATTTTTCTCGGCCGCGTTCCCCTGGGGATCGCGGGCCTCCTGTTCGATCAGGAATACGGACTTCTGCTCCACGCGCCGGTCTATCTTCTGGGGTTCGCGGGAATCGTCACCCTGTTCCGGCAGAAGGCGCTCCTGGGAGCGGTGACCCTTCTCGCCCTTCTTTCGGTCGCGATCCCCGGCGCCGCACATCCGCTCTGGTCGGGGGGGACATCCCCGCCGGCGCGGTTCCTCTTTCCCGCGCTCCCGCTTTTGGCCATCGCCGCGGCGGCGCTTCTGGAGCAGGAGCGGGAGATTGGGGTCGGCCGCTTCTCGTCCTGGCTTCTCGCGCCCAGTGTGGCCCTCGGTCTCTCGATGGTCTTTCTTCCCGGTGGGCCGTTCTTCCTGAACGCGAGGGACGGGACGGGACGAATCTGGGAGGCGCTCTCGACCTCCTGGAATCTCTCGGACTATCTCCCCTCCATCGTTCGCGCGGACCCGCGCTCGCTCGCGACCGCGGCGGGGCTTTTCCTTCTCGTCCTTCTCGCCATCGGAGCGCAGCTCCGGCGCGCTCGAGGCTTTCGGGCCGCCCCGCTCTTCGGAGCACTTCTGCTCGCCGCCTGGGCGCTCGACCGGACCGGCCTCCCCCGATCGCGCGAGCTCGAGCCGCACTGGGTCTCAGGCGTCATGGAGCGTCTTTCGAGCGGCGGCGAGGAAGGCTTTGTCGCCCTTCCCTCCTTCGAGCGGCTTTCGCGAGAAGCGCTCACCACGCGCGTGTCGCTCCCGCTCGAAGCGCTCTCTGGTGACGGCGATCCCTCACATTGGTGGAGCCGCCCCTACTTGCTTCCGGCGGGTCGCTTTCGCCTGACGGGGACACCGCCGGCAGGAGTCACGTTCTATAACGGCGAGGGCGCCTTCCAGTCCGGCGATCTCGTTTTCTCTTCGGAAGTCGCCCTCGGTCGGTTTCAACTCCGCGCGCAAAACCTGTTCGAGCCACCGAGGATCTTCCTTATCGAGGCCCGAGAAGCTTCACTCGACGGGCTAGTCGCGCTCTCCACTCTCTCCGCCGAGGGTCTCAGGCTTCACGCGCTCGATGAGGAGGTCTATCCCGATCCGGCGGGCTTCTGGATCCGGAAGTCGTCGCGCGCTTCGTTCGCGATCGAAAGAGGGTCGTCCCGCACGCGGGAGGCGATGCTCCGCATCGCGAACGGCGGCGTTTCGAACGTCGTTACCGTGGACTCCGGGGCGGTCAAGGAAAGCTTCCGGCTCGATCCCTGGAAAGAGCGGGACATCGGCCTGACGCTCGAGGCGCGGGTCGAGGCCTTTGCCATCGAGAGCAGAAGCGGATTCCGCCCCTCGGCGCTCGACCCGGGCTCGCGGGACGATCGGGAGCTCGGAGTTCTGGTCCGCGCTCGCCCGGCCTTTGACTAGCATGCCAGCGTTCCGGATAATGAATTCATAGACAAACCGATCCCGGTTCAGGCCATTGAGGCCTCGCCGCGGCAACGCCATCGCCGCCCAAAGGCCGGTACGTGAGAGAGTGTCCTTGAGAAACGGAAACGGATTTTTTTCTGGTCCCGAGCCTCGGCTCTTCGCCCACCGAGGGGCGAGCGCCCGCGCGCCGGAGAACAGTCTCGAAGCCTTCCGTCTCGCGCGGGAGCAGGGCGCGTCGTACCTCGAGCTCGACGTTCACCTCACCGCCGATTCCGAGCTCGCGGTCATTCACGACAGCTCGGTTTCACGCACGACCGGCCGGCGAGGGCGGGTCGAGAACATGAGCTTCGCCGAGATTCGAAAGCTCGACGCCGGTTTCAAGTTCACGATGGATCACGGCCGGACGTTTCCCTATCGCGGGAAAGGCCTTCGGGTTCCCGCTCTGGGCGAGGTTCTGGATACTTTTCCCGAGATGTGGATCACCGTCGAGATCAAGCAGACTCGCGCGGGGATCGCGGATGCTCTCGCGCAGGTCTTAAGGTCCCATCGCGCGGAAGACCGGGTGATCGTGGCGTCGAGCGAGCACGAGCTCCTTTCGGCCTTCCGCGCGGTTTGCCCTTCGGTCGCGACCAGCTTCAGTAAGGACGAAGTAAGGGAGTTCCTCCTGCGTTTGCGGGGAGGGTCGATGGGCGGCTACCGTCCCCCCGGAGTGGCGTTTCAGGTGCCCGAGTACAAAGGTCTTCGCCGGGTGGTATCGAAGTCCGTCATCGAGGCGATTCACGGCTTCGGTGTCGAGATTCACGTCTGGACCGTCAACGAGCCGGTGCACATCGCGCGGCTTCTCTCCTGGGGAGTCGATGGGATCATGACCGACGACCCGGCCCGCGCGATCGCGAATGTCGCGGTTCTCCGGGGTCTCAGAAACGGCCCGGGGGGCAACCATGGATGATCGCCGGCGCTTGCTCGTTGCGGCCTTCGCTTCGGCCGCTCTCGCTCTCGATTTGCTCTCCTGCAACAAGGATCCGGGGCCTCGAGTGGAAATGCCCGCTCCCGGCTTCACCCTCCCGGATCTCGAAGGAAAGCTCCACGATCTCGCCAGCTTTCGCGGCCGGGTGGTGGTGCTGAACTTCTGGGCGACCTGGTGCCCTCCTTGTATCGACGAGATGCCGTCGCTCGAAAAGCTCCACCAGGCGCTCGCCGACCAAGGCGTCGCCGTGATCGCTGTCTCGGTCGACGAGAGATTCAGCGACGTCCCTGCCTTCGTGCAGAAATTCGATCTGACGTTCTCCGTTCTCTACGACGAGGGGAAGAAGGTCTCTCGCAAGTATCAAACGTTCAAGTATCCCGAGACCTATATCCTCGACCGCGAAGGCCGGCTCAAGTCCAAGGTCGTAGGGCCGCGCGACTGGGCGGCGCCGACGGTGATCCGGGACATGGTGGACCTTCTGAAGGAGGAGCCACCGCCGCGGGAAACGTCCGGGGAAGGCTGACGCCTCTCGGCGAGCTCTCAATGCACATCGGAAGGCACATCGTTCAAGAGCTGGTCTTGACTTTCGGGGAGCCGGAGGTGGAGCGATGGGACGCTCCCGTGACCGAGGGCGAGCTCGACGGGCTCGAGCGCCACCACAGCCTCGGGCGAGCTCACGACGTGTGCCTCGTGATTCAGGACAAAGACAACCTCGCGGTCATCCGCAAGCGGGGATACCCGCCAGGGGCGTTTCGCTTTCCCTCGGGAGGGGTCCACCCCGAGGAGTCCTTCGTCGACGGCGCGGTCCGGGAAGCGCTCGAGGAGACGGGGCTCTCCGTGCGCATCGAGGACTATCTGCTGCAGGTGCACGTGACTTTCATTTCAGGCGTTTCCGGCGCTTCCGGAGAGCGGCGGGCGAAGTGGAGCACTCACGTCATGCTGGCGCATCCGTTCGAGGGTTCTCTCGTTCCCCGGGACACGGAGGAAATCATGGCAGCGCGCTGGATCCAGTGGCCGGAGCTCACCGACAAAGTGAATCCGCTGCTGCGCGATTCCGGACTGGGAGGGCTCGCGTATCGCGCGCGGCTTCATGAGAGCGTGCGCGCGATCCTCCTCGCGAAGAATCGCGCCCCTGCCGGGCCCTGACGACTGAAGCCCGATCTGATGAGCAACAAAGCTTCAGAGCTGCGGCGGGCCGAGGGCTTGAGGCGCGGCGGCAATGCGGAGAAGGCCCTCGAGATCCTGCGCAGTCTCGCCTCCGAGGATCCGAGAGACATCGAGCTCCGGCGGAAGATCGCCGACCTTCTGGTAGAGACGGGAAACCAGGATGCCGCCATATCCCAACTGGTGAAGCTCCAGGAGTATCTCGCGGCCCAGGGAGACCTTCTCGGAGCGATCTCGTCGGGGCTCCGGGTGGTGGAGCTCGATCCAAAGTTCGAGAACCCCCTGGCCTACGTGGCCAAGGTGAAGCTCGAGAGCCTTCGCGAGGAGCAGAAACGACTCCAGGCCAAAACCCTTCCCGCGGAGCCCCTCATCACCCCACTCAACCAAATCACGCTCCTGAAGGATCTGGGCGCCGACGAGCTCGCGAGCGTGGCGGCCACGATGAGGCGCCACGAGGCAGGCGAGGGCGAGACGGTTTTCGAGGAAGGTGCGCCGGGACAATCGCTGTACTTCGTGAACCGCGGCCTTCTGGAAGTCCGCTCCGGCCAGAACCGGCTCGGGCTGGTGTCGGCCGGAAGCTGTTTCGGCGAGTTCTCGTTTCTGACCGGCGACCCCCGGACGGCGACGGTGCGCGCCCTCGAGGCGAGCGAGCTCCTGGAGCTCTCGGCTTCGAGTATGCGGTCGGCGGTCAAGAAGTATCCTCGCCTGCGTGAGGTCCTGTTCGAGCTTTATCGCGAGCGGGCGCTGACCAACGTCCTCTCCGTGTCGCCGCTCTTCCAGGTGATCCCTTCGAAGGACCGCGCTCGCCTCGCGCCTCGCTTCAAGCTCGTCGAGCTTGCCGCGGGAAGGCAGGCGTTCGGAGAGGGGGAACCGGGCGGCGCGCTGTTCCTGGTGAAGAGCGGGTTGGTCGAGGTGAGGACGACGCTTCACGGCGAACCCCTGGTTCTCGCCCGGCTGGGGAAGTACCAGTTCTTCGGCGAAGTCTCGTTCTTGACCGGCGTTCTTCGGACGGCGACGGTCCACGCCGTCGAGCCGACGGAACTATTGAAGATCGAGGAAGCGGAGCTCCGGGATCTGGTACGCCACCACCCGTTCCTGAAGGAAGTGCTCTCGCGCTATCACCTCGACCGGGTGACGGCGACCGCGGAGTCGCTGAAAGCGTTTCTGAAGAGCGAGAGGATCGAAGGGATCGTGAGCTAGTTGCAAAAACCAATGCAAGGGGGATAAGGAGATAGGAGGGGATGGGGAGATAAGAACCCGGTATCGGATCTTGTCCCCCTATCTCCTCCTATCCCCACATCCCCCTTTCTGATTCCGGTCTTAATCGTCGCCGTCGTTCTCAGAGTCGCCCGACCCGAAAGCCTCTTCGGGGTCTTCGGGCATCTCGCTCGGGGTGAAGGCTTCGATCAGGCCCGAGTCCAGCTCCTGGATGGCGATGGCGGCGGCCTTCCGTGACTTGGTCGCGATCTTGGGCGCCGCGCCCTGCATGAGCTGCCTCGCTCTCTGGGCGGCGACGTTGACCCTCAGAAAGATTGCGGCTGCGTTGATGTCCAACTCCGGTACCTCCTATTTAGTGCTCGCCTCGCTCTTCGCTCGGCTCGCTCCCCTCGCTCCTCGCTCGGGGAGGATGGGGCCCTTCCGCCTCCGCCCTTTGGGCTTCGGCGGACCCGCCGAAGCATTGCGAAGGCGGGCCGGGCCCCGCTACCGTTTTGCCTACGCCCTTCGGGCTCCGGCGGACGCTCCGAACGAAACTCCTATTGTACCACGCGGGCACGCGGGCACGCGGGGAAACGCTTTCGTCTGCGGCTTCGGTGTGATAACTTGCGCCTATGCCAGAAATGCTGTCCTTTCGCCCAACGGGGAAAATTCGACCACAAGGAGAGGTTCCATTGCACGCGGAAGTAGGTCAGAAAATTCGTGAGCTTCGCCTGAAGAGGGGAATGCTCCAGGAAGAGCTCGCTCGCAAAGCAGGACTGTCGCCCTCGGCGCTGTCCAACTTCGAACAGGGGCGGCGGCGCACGTCGCTCGATTGGCTCCGGAAGATCAGCAAGACGCTGGGAGTCAGCGTCTCCGATCTGATTCCCGAGAGCCGGACGCGAAAGCCCCTCGCGGAGAACAAAGAAGAGGAGAAGCTCCTCGGCCATTGGCGCAAGATCGGAAGCCAGGACCTTCAGGATCAGCTCCTCGAGGTGATCGAGCTTGCGGCGAGCGGCGGGCGGCGAAAGGGAGCCTGAAGCTCCGGTTCAGGCAGCGGTCAGGAATCCCCGGCAGAAGACTTCGGTCAGCTCGCGGGCGAGCTGTTCCTCGGAAAGTCGTCCGTCCGCCTTGTACCACTGATAGACCCAGTTCAAGGAACCCAGCAGGAAGAACGTCGCCGCGGTGACGTCGATTTCTTTTCTCGCGTCGCCCCTCTTCTGGAGCTGGGTGAGTACCTTGCGGACGTAGTCGATGTAGTGCTTCTTCCGCTGCTGGATCTTCTCGCGGTAGACCCCGGTGAGCGCCGTCCTCTCGTGGAGGATGATCGTGACCTCGCGCGGACGCGTGAGGAGCATGTGGACGTGGCGCTCGATGAGCTTCGAAAGGTGCTCTCTCGGGTCCTGCACTCCCGCGAGAGGCCGAACTACCGTCTCCTCGAGGAGGTCGAGGCCGTAGTCGGTGATGAGATAGAGCAGGTGCTCTTTGCTCTCGACGAAGTAGTAGAGACCCGCCTTGGTGATTCCCACGTCGTCGGCGATATCGCTCATCGACGTCGCCTCATACCCCTTCACGCGAAAGAGCTGGGCCGCCTTCTCGAGAATCTGGCCGCGGCGCTGGTTGAGCTGAGGACGCCCCCCTTTGGTTTCCTCCGCGTCCCGCTTGCTCATGCGCCGATTGTGTCAACGGACGGCTTTCCAAGCAACTCCCGGCTGCTGTAGGATGCCGCGTCCCGTGAATCGAACAGGAGCGTGACGTGAAAAAACTCGTTCTCGCCGCCTCACTCCTTCTCGCCGGCTTTCCCCCCGCGACCGCACAGGAGTCCCGAAAGCGCTGGGAGCGCTTGTGCCAGATCCGGCACGAGAAGCTCGATCGCATCCTTCCCGAGGCGATGCGCGAGAACGGGATCGACATGTGGATCACCCTGTCGAAAGAGGGTCTCTACGATCCTCTGTTCCGGGACTTCGGCGAGGGCTACGTCGGGAGCATCAGTTACTTCATCTTCACCGACCGGGGCGCCGCGGGAATCGAGAGGGTCGCAGTCGGTCTCTCGGATCGGAGGATCGAGGCCTGCGGTCTCTACGATCTCGTCGAGGGCGCCTTCGACCTCCAGGCTTTCGTTTCCGAGCGGGACCCGCAGCGGATCGCTCTCAACATGTCGGAAGGAATCGGCGCCGCCGACGGGCTCTCCCACTCGAGCTACCTCTACTTGACGAAGACCCTGGGAGCCCAATACGCCTCGCGGTTCGTCTCGGCGGAGAAGCTGGCCTCGGATTTTCGGTCGAGGCGCGTGGCGAGCGAGATCGTCGCCTTCGGGGAAGCGGGAGAAATGTCCCGGGAAATCGCGGAGCGCGCGCTCTCGAACGAAGTCGTGATCCCCGGGAGGACGACTCTCGAGGACGTCTCCTGGTGGATGTGGGACCAGCTCCTCGCCCGCGGTCTCGATTCGTCTTTCGGGATGCCCTCGGTCTACGTCACCGGTCCCGAGGGGATCGAGGACACCTCGAACGAGCGGATCATCCAGCGAGGCGATTTCCTCATCATCGACTGGGGCGTCGGCTACCTGGGCTTCTACACCGACGTCAAGCGCACCGCGTACGTTTTGAAGGAAGGGGAGACCAAGGCCCCCGCGGGGCTGCAGAACGCTTTCGATCAGGCGGTGAAAGTACGAGAGCTCCTTCGGCAGACGATCAAGCCCGGACCCACGGCCGCCGCCATGCTGGAGCATCTGAACGACGAGATCTCGAAAGCCGGCTTCACCCTCATCGAGTTCAACCGCCCGACGGACGCCGACACGACCGACGTCATCATCGGCTGTCATTCCGTCGGGGACATGGGCCACGGCGTCGGCCCCTCGATCGCGTGGTTCAACCCCGAGAGGCTCCAGTACGAAATCCGGCCGAGCAACATGTTCTCGATCGAGCTCTTCGCCTACACCAAGGCTCCGGAGTTCGGGGGAAAGAAGGTCCGGATTCCGCTCGAGGACGACGCCATCGTCACCGCGCGCGGCGTCGAGTGGGTCTATCCGATAAACCGCAGGATTCTGTTGATCAAGTAGCGCCGGAGATTTCGCCCTCTAGGGCGGCTCGGCGCTCCGGGGCGAGCCCGAGCGCTCCGCCGAGTCTCTCGAGCCACGCTCTCTCGGGCGCCGATGCGCCTCCCTCGGAGCCAACGACGAGGGCCCCGAAGCGATAGAGGAGCTCCCGGTCCTCGGTCGTCGAGACCATTCTTCCGATCTCCTCCGGCGGCGGCGGGATGACGAGGTCTTTGTGGATCTGCTTCGTCTCGTCGGGAGACAACCCCGATTCGCCGAGGCGGCCCTCGATGAGCTTCTTGTCCTCGGCGTGCATCTCGCCGTCGGAAAGAGCGCCCGAGATCATCGTCCGGACGATGGCGAAGACGAGCGCCTGAGGAAGTGTCGGCTCCACCGCCGCCGTCGGAAGAGGAGGTAGAGGCGGCACGACCTCAGTCGGCTCTGTCGAAGGGAGCGGCGGAAGCGGCGGAACCGGAGGAGCTCCAGGCGCCGGCTGCTGCCGCATTTTTTCCGCCGCGACCGCTCCCGCGATCGCGGCTCCTCCCAGAAGAAGGATGTTCTTCCCACCGATCGCCCGGACGAACGGCTTGGCGTTGAAGCCCGTCGAGTTTCGGATCAGGTCCGAGATCAGGTTGTCCAGGAATGCCATCGAAGAAACTTAACCAGCCCGGGGGCCGAATTCAAGCGCTGCGATCAGAAGCGGAAGCCGGCTCCGACGGCGAGCCTCAGATTGTGGCTCCAGAATCCTCCTTCGGTGAAAGCTTCTCGCTCCCGATTGAAGACCGGGCCCTTGTACTGGAGCATTAGATCCGAGACGTCGAAGCGCACGAGACTCCGATCCGTCGGGTAGAGCTCGACGCCGCCCCCGAGATCGAGGGCGAAGACCGTCTGCCCTGAGGCGAGGACGCAGCTCAAGGGGGGAGGAAAAATCAGGATGCAGGCGATGGGCTCGGGCGCTTCGCCGAACCGTACGAATCCTGGTCGTACTTTTCCGAAGACGGAGAAACGGTCGAATCGCGGGCCGATTTTGACCCCGAAGAGACCTTCGAGCCGGGAGCTGGTCACCGGCACCTCGTCGGGTATGTCGGAGGGAAACAGATTCACCTCGCCCTCGAACGTGAAGAACGAAGTCGCACGGAAACCGAAACGGCCGCCGAAACCGACGTCGGTGGTCTCGAGCTCCGCGAGGTCGCTCACCGCGAGCTGGCCCGAGACCTCGAGCTTACGGTCATCGCCGGACTGAGCTCGCGCGGGCATCGTGAACAGCAAAGAGAGCGCAAGAAGCGTGAGGATTTTTCCGTTCATCGCGGAGACACTTTAGGCACGACGACGACGCGGGCGCAAGGAGTCCTTAATCCTGTTCCACTGCCAGACGCCGTTGGCGGCGGCCCCGGGGAGACGATGGGGGAGCTGGCGCGAGAGTAAAAAGATCTGGCCGCGGTGATGGACGTCGTGGGAGACGAGGTAGCACAGGAAGGCGACGGCGTTCGGGGGGAACCCGGAAATGCGGCCGTCCGGACGCCTCCAGGGCCGAGCGGATGTGCCGGGAGACGGCCTCGGCACTTCGCGTCAGCGCGAGCGCCGCCTGCCGCTTGGTGCACCGGTGGCGGTCGAGCGGGACCGGCAGGCCGGTGCGTTTTCCCGTCACCTTGAGCCACATCAGCCGCACGTTGTGGATGTGGGCGAAGGTCGAGGCGATCGTCTTTTTTCCCGAGCCTTCGGGAAGCTCGGCTCGCCAGACCTTCGGATGGATGTGTTTCAGGAGCGCCTGGTTGGCGCCCTCGTCGATCGCGAGAACGTCGAGGATTGCAGTTTTCCAATCAAAGGTCTTCATCCGTTCGGGCCTCCTTTGGCGCGGAGGGCGACTCCGGGTAGGGCGCCCGTGAGGTAAGGCGAAGCCAGAACTGGATCGGCGCTAAAACTGCTCATGGCACTCGCCAGTCTTCCCGCCTGACCGCCAGGATGCGGAATGGTGGCGTGCCTCCAATCATGCGTTTCCATCGCTCCATGTCGAAAGCGTTCTCGGTGACCAGGTCGGCGCGGCATCTGGCAGCGCCGAGCACGATCAGAATGTCGTGGATGTGGTCTTTGGGCTCGACCTCTCCACGCAGTCGTTGATAACGGGCGAGGATGACTCCCGCCCCGATCCAGTCGTCGTGTCCGGGAGTCACCATGTAGCCGCGACTCTCAAAGGATCGGTTGATGCCGTCCAGGCTCTTCTTGTCATCGACGCTATGGGCACCCGCGTACAGCTCCTGCATCACGACCGAGCTCATACGGGCGCGACCTCCCCGCAAGCTCCGGTGAAAGAGCGCCTCGTAGGCTTCTCCGCGAATCAGGGGAATGAGGACGGACGTATCGAAGAGGAGCCGTCGACTCCTGAACATCAGGGCGGGTTACTCCCGGTCGGCGCGGTGATAGGCGTCCCGCAGCGTGCCGCGACGGCGCAACTCCCGCACCGATGTCATCACCTCCTCCGCAAACAGAGCGTCATCGATGAGCGTGCGAATCGCCTCGGACTCGCTCCTGGCGTCGAGCTTCCGGACCAGTCGCTTCAGCTTGGACTGCTCCAGCATCACGTTCTTGCGCTTGAGCTTCAAGGGTCGTTCCATACCAACCTCCAGTGTGTAGTGTAACACGACTTTATACACACTGACGAAGCCACCGCTGCCGCCGCGTTTCCAGTTCTTGGGCTCGAGCTCCATGACCCAGATGTCGCTTTCGTGCTCGGTCAGGGTGAAAAAGAACCGCCCGGCGCTGGCAGCCCACTCCCGGCGGAGCGCTACCCGGTTCGGGTCGAAAGTTGCGGGCGACACCGATCCGCGCGCCGCGGAGCCCGTTTCGCATCGAGAAACTGGGTGTAGCTACGACGCGGGAAGCCACCGAGCTTCCTGAACGGAGGTCAAAAATACTCGCGAGTATTTTGGACTCTGGTCGAAAATACTAGTAGGCTCTCGGGATGCCCATCGAGCGATACCTGGTGCAGCAAATCGAAAAGGATCTCCGACGGAAGATGGTCTTCGTTGGTGGACCCCGGCAAGTCGGCAAGACCACGCTCGCGCTTGCTCTCGCGAAAACCGACGAGGGCTACTTGAGCTGGGACATTCCGGAGCATCGGGAGCGCATCCTGAAGCGCGAGCTTCCTCCGACGACGATGTGGATCTTCGACGAGATCCACAAATACCGGCTCTGGCGGAGCTTCCTCAAAGGTCTCTACGATCGCCCGGGGCAAACGGCTCGGATCCTGGTGACCGGAAGCGCGCGGCTGGACCTCTACCGCCACGGCGGCGATTCGCTCCAGGGTCGCTATCACTACCTGCGCCTGCATCCTCTCTCGGTCGCGGAGCTGGGCCTGCGAACGAAAGAAGAGTTCGTCGACATCCAGGAGCTCGGTGGCTTTCCTGAGCCATTCCTTTCCGGCTCCAGAACCGAGGCGAGACGGTGGTCGCGAGAGTACCGGACTCGACTCATTCGAGAGGACATCGTCTCGCTCGAGCGTGTTTCGGACGTAGGACGGCTCGAGCTCTTGATGCTGCGACTCCCCGACCTCGTGGGGAGCCCTCTCTCCATCAACGCCCTTCGTGAGGACCTGGAGGTCAGCCACAAAACCCTCTCTCGCTGGCTCGACATCTACGAACGGCTGTATGCGATTTTTCGCCTTTCGCCGTTCGGGGCGCGAAAGCTGCGGGCAGTAAAGAAAGAGCGCAAGCACTACCACGCCGACTGGACGGTGGTGTCGGAACAGGCCGCCCGATTCGAGAACCTGGTGGCGGCTCATCTTCTGAAGTGGGTTCATTTCCTGCAGGACACCGAGGGACGAGACCTGGATCTCCTGTACTTCCGCGACGTCGACGGGCGCGAAGTGGACTTCGTGGTGACCGAGGGGCGACGGCCGATTCGGCTCATCGAGTGTAAGTGGGCGGACGCTGAGGTTACCCGAGGCCTGAATTATATGAAAGCGCGTTTCCCCGACTGCGAGGCGCTGCAGATCCACGCCACCGGAAGTAAGGACTACGAGACCGAACGCGGCATTCGCGTCCAGCCCGCGCTCGATTTCCTCCGGACGCTGGTCTGAGCGGCTTCCCTCCCGCTCCAGCCTGCCGTCCGTCCCCGCTACGCTTCCGGTGTTTTTGGGCGTCTTCTTCCACAAGGCGGGAAGGAAGAAGCTGCTCCTCGAATCCGCGGGGCTTCGGGATCAATTGCGGTCACGATCCACCGCGTGGGACGACGGCACCGAAGGTGTTCTTGACGTCGTATCGCGTGAGGGTCACGGTAATGAGAGACGGTTGCGCCCGATCATGAGGTCCGTTCGACCCGAGAGATTGTAGGGCCGGTCGAAACACGGAATCAACGCCGTAGAGCCACACCCGGGAGGGCGCCTGTGAGGGCGCCCTCCCGGTAGACGGCCTTCCCGTTCACGAAGACCATTTCGAGTCCTCTGGCGCGGAGGCGCGGCTCCTCGAGCGAGGCGCAGTCCTCGATGAGCTCGGGATCGAACACCACGACGTCCGCGCAGGCTCCCTCACGGAGAACGCCGCGATCCTCGAGACCGAGGATCGAGGCCGGAAGCGACGTCATGCGACGAACCGCCTCCGGCAGCGTTAGCAAAGCCTCCTTGCGCGCGTAGCGGCCGAGGATCCGGGGGAAGCTCCCGTACGCCGCCGGGTGGGGTTTGCCTTTGCCGTAGTCGTTCGCATCGGTAATGAAAGCGATGTCGCGGTCCTTCACCAGAGTGGCGATACCCTCTTCCCCCGAAATGTCCTCCACGAACTGACCGACGTTTCCTTCTTCCTCGACCATCAGGTCGGCGATGGCATCGAAGGCATGGCGTCCGCGCGCTCGCCCGAGCTCTTCGAGGGTCATCCCCTCCGCGCTGCGGTTTCGATCCGAGCCCACGGTCGACACCCGGATGCGGTCCCAACCGACCGCTTTGACGAGATTGTGCGGCCATCCTCCCTCGCGCCAGGGTGGCCAGGTCGGCGACACGGTCTCGATGCTGACCCGGATGTTCTCTCGCTCCCGGTCGTTCTCCAGACGTTCGATGAGCCGCGGAAGACCGCCCTCGAGGGACCACGGCGGAAAGATCGCGAGCATCATCGTCGCCGCCACGGTGTAGGGGAACATGTCCGCCGACACCGAGATTCCTTCGGCCCGCGCCGCCTCTTCCATCTCGAGAAAGCGGGCGAGCTTCGGCCAGTGGGGCCGCCCCACCGCTTCCGCGTGGGAGTGATGCACCCGGGCGCCGGTCTCGAGGCCGATGCGGAGAATCTCGGAGACGGCGTCGAGGAGGGTCTCGCTCGATCCCCGGACGTGGCTCGCGAAGATCGCCCCGGAACGAGCGACCCGCCGCGCCAGAAACGACAGCTCTTCCGTCGAGGTGTACATGCCCGGCGGATAGATGAGGCCCGCCGAGAGCCCGAACGCCCCCTCCTCGAGAGCGGCATCGAGCGCCTCGGCCATGAGACGCCGTTCCTCGCCGCTCGTCTCGCCGGGAGCGAGAGAATGAACGCCGAGACGGAGAGGACCGTGAGGAACCAGCGTACCCACGTTCACCGGAAGACCGATGCGCTCCAGATGAGAAAGGTAGTCGCCGATCCCCTTCCAGCTCCAGGCGAAGGAAGCGGGCGTCATCCAGCCGTTGATCTGGGGAAGGATCTCCGTGGCGCCGCCGAAGAGAGGCGCGGCGCCGAGGCCGCAGTTGCCCACGATCTCGGTCGTGATGCCCTGGGCGATCCGGCCCTCGAGGAGAGAAAGCCTATCGTCCGAGGGCCACGCGAGAACCAGGTCGCCGTGGGAGTGGAGGTCGATGAATCCCGGAGCGACGACTTTTCCCATTGCGTCGATGACCTCGTCGGCCTCGGCCAGCTCGCCGAGGCTCGCGATCTTTCCGCTTTTGATCGCGAGATCTCCCCGAAGCTCAACCGCACCGGTGCCGTCGAGGATGCGTCCGTTCCGGAGGACCACGTCGACTTTCACGACCCCGCGACGTGCTCCACGATCTCCAGAAGCTCGGGAGTGGTGAAGAACACCATGTTGACGGGAAACTGCCGTATGGCGTCGACGAGGGCGCCCTTCTCCAGCACCACGTGGGAGAGGCCCTTCCTCCCGCATTCGATCGCGGTCGCGAGGCCGGCGGGTCCACCGCCGATGATGGCGACGTCGAGCATTACTGAGGGACTTTTTCCACGCGCACCCGCGAGAGCTCGACCCGGCCCATGGGCGTATCGCCGTCGGTGGGCACGGCCTCGACTGCCTTCACCACCTGCATTCCGTCGACGACCCGGCCGAAGGCCGTATACTTGTGGTCCAGAGAAGTCGCGGTTCCAGTCACGATGAAAAACGACGTCGAGGCGCTGTTGGGCTCGTCTCCGCGGGCCATGGAGAGGACTCCGGGCTCGTGAAGGACGTCGTTGAATTCCGGCTCCAGAGCCTGGACGTATTTGAGAATACGCTCCGAGGGGGGCTCGCTCCGGGTCTCGAGGTACCCCGTCTGAATGACGAAGCCCGGGACGATGCGGTGAAAGGCGAGTCCCTGGTAGGCGCCCAGCGCGGAGAGTCTCAAGAAATTCCTCACGTGGTTCGGGGCTTTGTCGGGATAGAGCTCGACTGTGATCTCGCCGAAAGAGGTCACGAGCACCGCGCGGTACTGGCGGAGCTCCTCGATGGTCTCCGTCGAGAACGGCGGGATTTCCGGGGGCGGCTTGTCCCGGAGAGTGACCTTCACGATCTCGACCCTTTCGGTCGCGAGACCCTTTTCGTCGACCGGGGTCTCGGAGATCCTCTGCGCCACCGCCATCCCTTCGGCCACGCGGGCGAAGACCGTGAACTGGCCATCGAGGCTCGGCTGATCGGTCACGACGACGAAGAATTGCGATCCCGCGGAGTCGGGCTTTCCCGGGACCTGCACGGCGGCGATCGCTCCCCGCGTGTGCTTCTCGTCGTTCAGCTCCCGGGAGAGAAACCCGAGTCCGCCGGTCCCGTACTGATCCCGGGCGCTCGGGTCCTTCGTCTTGGGATCGCCTCCCTGGATGATTCCGTACTTCACCACCCGGTGAAACGACGTGCCGTCGTAGGCGCCTTCGGCGGCGAGCTTCATGAAGTAGCCGACGTGATTCGGAGCTTTCTCCGGCAAGAGATCGATCACCATCTCCCCGAGCGTGGTCTCGATCACCGCTTGCTTTTCCCTCATCTCCTCGAGAGCGAGGGGACCGGTGAAGGGCACCTGGAGAGCTACGAGCGAAGCGAGGGCGAAGCTCATGAGGGTATTATAAGAGTCCCGGAGGAGTAGCGTTGAACCAGCCCAAAGCCGAGAGCGTGCCCCGGATCGAGTTCGAGACCTATCGGCTGACGAACGGTCTCCGCGTCATCCTCCACGAGGACCGGAAGCTTCCCGTGGTGCACGTGAACCTCTGGTATCACGTGGGCTCCAAGAACGAGGAGGAAGGTAAGACCGGCTTCGCCCATCTCTTCGAGCACATGATGTTCGAGGGCTCGCGCAACCTGAAAGGCTCCTACGTCTCGTTCATGGAGCGGGCCGGAGCCAACATCTCCCAGGGGGGAATCAACGGCACGACGAACTTCGACCGCACCAACTACTTCGAGACCGTCCCCTCGGGCTCTCTCGAGCAGGTCCTCTGGGCGGAATCCGATCGAATGGGCTATCTCCTCGACGCCGTCAACCAGGAGAACTTCGACAACCAGCGGGCGGTGGTGAAAAACGAGCGGCGCCAGAGCATGGACAACGTGCCCTACGGAACCGCGGTCGAGGTAATTTTCCAGAACCTGTTCCCCAAGGGCCATCCCTACTCCTGGCACATCATCGGAAGCATGCAGGATCTCGAGAACGCGACCCTCGAGGACGTCCACCAGTTCTTCCGCACGTACTACACCCCGAACAACTGCGTCCTCACCATCGCCGGCGAGTTCGACAACGCGGAGGCGAGGAAGCTCGTGGAGGAGTACTTCGGGTCGCTTCCGCCCGGACCTCCGCTCAAGCGCCGGCGGAAATGGGAGACCACGCTTCCGTCCGATCCCCGGATCACCGTCTGCGACCGCGTTCCCCAGGACCGGCTCTACCTCGCCTGGCCCGGCGTCGCCTATTTCGAGAAGGACGATGCTCCACTCGACCTCCTCACGACGCTCCTCGCCGATGGCAAGAACTCGCGGCTCTATAAAAGGCTGGTCTACGACGAGCAAATCGCCTCCGACGTGAGCGCCTTCAACTACAGCCTCGAGATCGCGGGGCTCGTGGGCGTGGTGGCGACGGCGCGACCGGGGGTCGAGCTTTCGCAGCTCGAGCGGATGATCGACGAAGAGATCTCGAAGGTCGCAAAGCTTGGCCCGACCGCCGAGGAGCTCGAGCGCATTCAAGCGGGACAAGAGTTTGACTTCATCTCCGGTCTCGAGCGCATCGGCGGCTTTGGCGGAAAGGCCGACCGCCTCGCGATGTACCAGACGTTTCTCGAGACGCCCGATCGGTTCCAGGAGGACTACGAGCGCTATCAGCGCCTCAAGGCCAAGGACCTGAGGTACGTCGCGAAGAAGTACCTTCTCGAACCGCGGCTCACGATCTCCTACGTTCCGGAGGGCTCTCAGCCCGTCGAGCGAAGCGAGCCCGATCGCTCGCTCTCACCGGGTGTGAAGCCGACTCCCTCGTTTCACCTGCCCCGGGTCGCGATCTCGTCCCTAGGAAACGGCCTGAAGATTTTCGTGGTCGAGCGGCGGGAAGTGCCCAAGGTCGCGGCGTCCCTTCTGGTGAGGCGCGGAGCTTCGGCGGAGTCCATCGAAAGAAGCGGCCTCGCGTCGATGACCGCGGAGATGCTGGAGGAGGGCACCGCCACCAGGACCTCGCTCCAGATCGAAGCCGAGCTCGATCGCCTGGGAAGCCACCTCTCGACGGGGGGAAGCCGCGAGTGGAGCGCGGTTTCGCTCGATTGTCTGAAGCGGCATCTTCCCGAATCGCTGGAGCTCATGGCGGACGTGCTGCTCCACCCGAGCTTTCCGAGCGAAGAGCTGGAGCGGCTCCGCAAGCAGCGCCTCGACGGCATCCTGCAGGAGCGAGTGAGTCCCGGCGCCATCGCCGGCAAGGCGGTGCGAAAATCGCTCTTCGGGCGCACTCATCCCTACGGGTGGCCCGTGGCCGGGGAAGAGTCCTCCGTTCGGAAGCTGAAGCGCGCCGATCTCGAGCAGTTCTACTTGAGGCACTACGCTCCCTCTGTGAGCGCCCTCATCGTGGTCGGGGACATCTCCCTCGAAGAGGCGGCGAGCGCCGCCGAGCGGGCCATCGGGAGCTGGTCCATCGATACCTTCGGCGACGTGAACGTCGAGCCCGCGGCACCGGCGACGCGAAAGACCTGCTTGGTGGATAGGCCGGGCGCAGCGCAGTCCGAGGTTCGGATCGCGATGCTGGCGCCTCCGCGCGCGACGCCGGACTACCTCGTCCTCGAGGTGCTCAATACCGTTCTCGGAGGTGGCTTCTCGGGAAGGCTCAATCTCAACCTTCGCGAGGACAAGGGTTACACCTACGGCGCTTTCTCCTCGATTCGCTACGGCACCGTCCAGAGCGTGTTCCTGGGCTCGGCGCCGGTCGAAAGCTCGGTCACCAAGCAAGCGATCCAGGAGATGCTGAAGGAGATCGAGGACCTCCACCAGTGGCGCCGGCCGGTGACGTCCGAGGAGCTGACGAACGCCAAGGAGAACCTGGTCCGCGGCTTCGCTCAGAGGTTCGAGACCCTCTCTCAGATCGCGGGCGAGATCGCGGAGCTCGAGGGGTACGGCCGGGAGCCCGAAGAGCTTCGCGACTACACCGACGGTGTCGAAGCCGTCACCCTCGCCGCGCTCGAGGAGGCGTCACTCCGTTACCTCGACACCGCGCATTCGATCCTGGTAGTGGTGGGCGACAAAGCCAAGGTTGCCGAGGGTCTTTCGTCGCTCGAGCTCGGCCCCGTCGTCCGCCTCGATGCGGACGGCGACTCCCTCTAGCCCCTCGCGCCCGGTTCAGGAAGAGGGACGTGATCCTGTTCAGGCATTGCGACCGTCGCTTCCCCTTTCTCTGGGAGGCGAGGAACCATCAGTTCCAGGTAAGAAGGGCCAGTGTGGAAACGTCCTTGACGAAAACGCGGTTGTCCGAGATGGTGGGCTGAGCCCAGGTCTCGCTCGCCGCGACTTCGTAGCGCCCGATGGCCTCGAACGCGGTGCGGCTCGCCCCGAAGACAACGAGCTCTCCGTCATCCTCGAGCGAGAAGAGGATTTCGCCCGCCCGCACGATGCCGGCGTTCTCCGCCTGGCGCGGCTCGCTCGTCCAGAGGATCCGACCGGTATCGAGGTCGAGGGCGAAATACTGCCCGCGGTTCAAGTGGGAAAGCCCGAACAACACGGAGTCGACGGCGACTCCGCTCGAGAGGTGCATCGAGACTTCGTCGGTGTGCCAGACGTTCTCGGTCTTCCACTCGGCTCCCTGTCGCACGACGCGAAACGCGGTGATGCCGTTTCCCCGCCCGGCCTCGATCACCGTCTCTCGGTAGAGAATCGGGGTTTGCGACGTCGTCGTGCTCTGGGTGGTGTACGGGCGGCGCCACAGAAGCTCACCCGTCGCCGTCGAGACCGAGGCGAGGTTCTCCTGGCTAAAAGTCACCACTTGCCGCGTTCCCGAAAGCTCGAACACCATCGGTGACCCGTAGGCGGGACCGTCACCGTTCCAACTCCATCGGACGTCCCCCGTCGAGACGTCGAGAGCGGTGAGCGCCCCGTCGTTGTGGCCTCCGAGGTAAAGGATCACGAGGTCGCCGTCGACGAGGGGAGATGTCGCCGTGTGGTAGAGGGGAGAAACCGGCGGCGCAGGCTTCTGCCAGACCCGTCTACCCGTTTCCGCGTCGAAGGCGGTGACGATCCCGCTCATCCCGAGCGTGAACAACCGGCCGGCGGCGAACGCCGGGGTCGACTTCGGTCCAGCGCCGTGTTTCGACGTCGCCGGGTTCATCTGGAACGAAGCCGGATACGCGGTGCGCCAGAGAGCGGTCCCGGTGCCGGCGTCGAGAGCCGTCAGGACCTCGTCTTCACCCTGGCGGGTGTACGTGTAGATTCGATCCCGGACGAGGAGTGGCGTCGCGTAGCCGAGCCCTACTTCTACCTTCCAGCGCTCCGTCAACCGCTCCGGCCACGTCGCCGGTTCGCGGAAAACCTGTATCGCGCCATCGCGGTCGCGCCCACGCCACTGCGGCCAATCCTGAGCTGTAGCCAGCGACGCCATTGCCGCCCAGACGGTCAAAGCGGCGATCGGCGCCAGAGGTTTCCTGTTCGGAGTCATCGGTCCTCGCTTCACTTTGGGCAGTTTAGTCATAATAGTTATATTGGTCATAATCGTCAATATAGTTAATATAACCTGCGAGCCCTTGATCCCGCCGAAGGCGCCTCGACGACTACCCCTTCGCGCCCGGTTCAGAAAGAGGGGCCGTACCGCCATACCGGACGATGAGCGAGTACACCTTCTTCATCTCGTTCTTCTTGAAGCTCGAGGACAGCGCCCGCATGACCGTCCCCTTGTCTTCCGCCAGAGTGAGGCCGACCTTCGCATACTCCTCGAGCACCCGCTCTCGGAAGGAAAGCTCGCCGTTGACCTCGGCGATGCAGTCGTCGATGTGGCCGCGGAAGCGATCGATCTCCTCTTCTGTGTACTCCTCGAGGAGAAGTGGAGCGAGCGTCTCGAAGCTCAGCACGTCCTCGGTCTCGAGGAGATTCCATGAGGTCGCCCGGACCGCCTCCTTGTTGATCCCGCCCGCCCAGTGCACTGCTTCGACCGACTCCGGCTTGCACTTGAAGAGCACCAGCTCGGACCGCGCGGTGGTCACGAACCAGACCGTACCCTCCCCGCCACGCAGTTTGTCGTCTTCGAGCTTCTCGAGATCGCGCTCCATCGCCTCCCGGATGCGGTTGTACTCGGCGACCGGATCGCGGGTCGCGTCCAGCTCACCGTAGAGCCGCGCGGTGGGAACGCCCCGGACATCGAGGTCCAGCGGGCGAAGGGGGGTGCCGTCCGCCTTGAGCCCGAAAAGCACCGCGCAGTCGAGCGGCTCGTCATAGAGAACCAGGTGCGCGTTTCTTGAACCGTACAGCTCGAAGCTCACCGCGCAGCCGTTGACCTCGGGAAGAGAGGCAATCGCCGGGTAGCGGGCGAGCATTTCCTTCCACATGTCCAGAAACGGTCCCCACTTGCTGTTACGCAGCACCGAGTAGAGCCTCAGCTTGTAGGTCGTGTGGAGCCCTCCATCCGCGTCGAGGTAGCGGTAAGCGAGGACGTTCGTGCCGTCGAGCTTCTCGTAAATGGAGATGCCGGCGACCGGAGGAAATCGGAACTTGCCGGCCCGGTCGAACGGGTAGTGGATCTTCGGGGTGGCCAAGACGCGCTGAGGCGCCGGCTTACCGTCGACCCGCGTAATCGCGAGGGCGCCGTAGCGATGGTCAGGCCTTTGGGAGAGGAAGCCCTCGAGCGCGAAACCGCCAAAGGGATCCTGAACCACAAACGGCTGGACCCATTTCTCCTCGAGCTCGAGCAGGCGCAGCGCGGTTTCGAGGTCGGTCATGCCCGATTGTAAGTCTCGCCGCAAGACGGCCGCCACCGTTCTTGGCGTTCACTCGGGCTGGGCAGATGACATCCATGACCCAGATGTCGCTCTCAGTTTCCACGCCGATCGCCGTCGGCAAGCTTCATCGCCGCCGCCAGGATCGGCTTCGCCCATTCCGGCGTAAGGGATAGATCGCAGGAGCTTGCGACCTTACCTTGGACCATGTGGAGGATGAGCCTTGGTTCCGGTGTTGCTCCGGCGTCCGGATCGGCCTCCTCGCTGTTGTCGTAGACACGAAGCTCGATCAACTTCGGGAGGATCTGAATCAGGTTGAGACGACTTCTATCGTAGCGTTCCCTGATCCTCGCTTCCGGAATATCGTGTCCGCCTTTCTCGACCCTGGAGCGCACGCGCGCGATGTGGAGCTCCGGACTCTTCAAACCCACGTACCAGATTCGCACTTCGATTCGAGCCAGAAGCGCTCCCTCGAGGAGCGCAGCGATCGTACTTCCTCCGAGCGTCGTTTCGAATGCGTAGTCCTGTCGCTCGGCGATCGCCCGCTCCAACAACCGCTTTCCTTGCCCCCAGGCGACGCCGTTCGCTTCTCGCTGGGTGACCCCCGGATTGGCAGTCAGGATCCTTCGCGCGGCATCATCGGGATTGAAGTACAAAGCGCCGGCTTCGAGGAACATCGCGCCAGCGATACTGCTCTTTCCGGCGCCGTTCGTGCCCGCTAGAACGTAGATGCACGTTGTCCGAGCCGTATTAGCCACGCTTCCGGGCTGACGCGCCGAAAGCCTTCCCCAATTGCTTCGGAGACGCGCCGAAAGCCGCCCTCATCCCGGCCCGGGCCCTGGGCGTCTGCATCCGCGCAAGAAGCGCGTCGAACTCGTGGCTCAGATTTTCGAGTCTTCGATCCGCGGCCTCCGCGAGGACGTTGAATGTTTCGAGGGGAAGAAGGACTGCCTTCGGAGCATCGTGCTTGGTGATGACCACGACGTCTCCCTGAATGACCCTTTCGAGGAGCCTGCCGAACTCCATCTTCGCGTCGGTGGCCGTGACCGAGATCGCTTCGACCCGCTCGCCTCGGCGATTGTGAAGGTTTGCCAGGACGGCCAAGACAGCCAAGACGGGTTGGGGCGAGCGATTCTTCATTGAGTCATAATGGACTTATTGGACATAACAGTCAATACAGTCAATACAGTCAAATTACCCTTGCAGAGAATCAGGCGATGGTGAGAAAGTCGGGCAGCGCAAAGATCCGCCGCCGCCGGAGGGGTTCTGGACCCTGGACAAGAGAAGGCTTCCATTCACCGAATGATAGCCCGGCTCCCGTCTGTGACGAAGGCTAACCTCATGCGCCCCCCGGACGGAGTCTTTGGTGACGGCCAACCCGGTCTTCCGCTATAGCTCTCGTTACTCGTCGTCTTCGGAGGCTTCTGAATCATCCGCTGCCGCGAGCTTGGACAAGTAAAAAATGGTACCCTGGATCCTTTGATTGTCT
>Ga0184637_10000481_pt1 | contig 29680 bp, 32 predicted proteins | sample PLM3_127_b2_FD_133143 | JGI IMG/M metagenome (GOLD analysis project Ga0184637, IMG submission 133143) | Groundwater sediment microbial communities from an aquifer in East River, Colorado, USA - PLM3_127_b2 | ecosystem: Environmental > Terrestrial > Soil > Riparian zone | place: USA: East River... | reverse complement strand
GCCGCCGAACTCGCGGAGCGCCGCGCGGCGTGTGGCGAATGCCAGCACGTACAGCGCGGCGAGCACAGGCAACGCTCCCAGAAGGAGAAGTGCCTCCGGCCGCTCGAAGGTCACCCAGCCGTCGATCATGGCGAGGTCCGCAGAACGGTCGTGGCAAGCAGCACCTCGAGCGATAGCAGCGCCAGGCCGGCGGCCGCGAGGAGCCAATCGATCGGCACCCGATTGACCATCTCGGTCGTCACGCGCGTCCGCTCGAGCTCGGCGATCGCGTCGTACGTCGATTGCAGCACCGCCGGATCGGCTGCGCGGAAATAGCGGCCACCGGTCAGCTCGCTGACCTGGGTCATCAGGCGCTCGTCGATGCCCTGCTGGCCGGCTGGGGCCAGCGCCCCGATCGTGTAGATCCGGACGTTCAGTAACCGCGCGATCTGCGCCGCGTCCATCGGTTTCACCCGATCCGAATTACTCAGACCGTCTGTAAGCAGGACAACCGCCTTGGAGGCCGCGGGCGAATCCCGGAGCACATCCACGGACACGGCCAGGCCGTCCCCGATGGCCGTCCCACCGCGTAGCTGCCCCGTCTTCAAGCCCTGCACCATCTTGCGCACGGCGGCATAGTCCGAGGTCGTCGGGCTGTAGACGGCGACCTCTCCCGCGAACGCGACCAGGCCCGCGCGCTCGCCGTCGAGCTTGGCGAGAAAGTCCACAACGGCGTCACGCGTGATGTCCATCTTCGGTCGCCCGAAGGCCTGCTCCTGCATCGAGGTGGAGATGTCGAGCGCGATGATGACGTCGCTTCCACTGGTTCGGGTTTCGGTGAAGGTTTCCGCCATCTCCGGTCGGGCGATGGCAAGCGCCACAAGCACGAGGCTGAGCGCTCGAAACAGCGGGAGCAGGGCGCGAAAGCGCACTCGCGGGCTGGGCGCAACGCCAGCCAGCAGTCCCAGGGATGGGAAGAGCAGACCGCCGGCGGCGCGTCGTCGCCACCATTCGGCCACGAGCACGACCATCACGGCGATTGGAGCGAGGATGAGCGCATCGGGCGCGGCGAATGTGAGACTCATGCTGCGCTCGCCGACGTCGGAGAGGATGCGGCGCGGATCACGTCGAGGGCGCCGAGCACGTCGGCCCGGGCTTCCTCCGGGGTCTTGCCGGTGTGGTCGAACCGGACGAGGTCGCCCGTCCCCAGCACGCGCCGCAGATAGTCCACGGACCCGGGATCCATCGATCCGGGGGCCAGCGCGGTGGCCAGCTCGGTGGGGGTAAGCGCCGGAGCGGGCAGGCCGTATACCGCGGCTACGTAGCGGCGAAGGCAGGCGGCGAGGAGCGCGTAGTGCTCTTTCAGTCTGCCCTGCTCCGCCAGTCGGAGGCCCAGCAGCCGCACCAGCTCGCGTTCCGCGACCGCGGCCGGGCCCACCAACCGCCAGCGCCGGGACCGGCGAAGGATGAAGAACGCGGCGGCCAGGGCTAACATCATGATCAGGACGAGGACGACCGGGTGGATCAGGGGACCGGCGTCCAGCTCGAACGGCCCCCGCAGAGGCCTGAGCTGGGCGGCAGCCAGGAGAGGCATGCTATCCATGGGCCACCAGCCGGCGGTCGCGATCCCGATCGCGAAAAAACGCCATCAGCGCCTGCGCGTAGGGTCGGTCGGTGAACAGATCGAGGTGCTCCACTCCCAGGCTTACGAGCGTCCGCTTCCGCTCCTCGACGCGCTTTTCGGCCGCCGCACGATAGGCCGCGCGCACACGACCTGAGTCCGTATCGACATAACGAATGCCGCCGCTCTCCGCGTCCTCCAGCGCGACGATCCCGACCGCCGGCAGGTCCCACTCGCGGGGATCGTTCAGCGTGATGGCGATAACGTCGTGTCGCCGAGCCAGACCGACGATCGAGCGGGCGTCGGCGAGCAACAGGTCCGAGAGCAGCACGACCACGCTGCGGCGTCGCGCGACGTTGGTGAGGAAGCGAGCGGCAGGGGCGACGGCTGTCCTGGCGCGCCGGGGCTGCCAGGCGACGAGGTCGCGGATCACCCGCAAGGCGTGTTGGCGACCCTTGCGGGGGCGGACGAACGCCTCGACGCGGTCCGAGAACAGCAGCAGGCCGGTGCGGTCGCCGCTGCGCACCGCCGATACGGCTAACAGAGCCGCCACATCGAGGGCCAGATCGCGCTTGCTCGTCCGAGTCGTGCCGAACCAAAGTGACGCGCTCACGTCTACCGCCAGGTAGACGCTGATCTGACGCTCCTCGCGATAGAGCTTGACGAACGGGCGGCCCATCCGCGCTGTGACGTTCCAGTCGATGGCCCGCATGTCGTCGCCGGGCACATACTCGCGTAGCTCTTCGAAGTCGAGGCCGGAGCCGCGGAACAGGCTGCGGTGGGGCCCTGGCAGGAGATCGTCAGCCAGCTTCCGGGCGCGCAGCTCGATGCGCTCGACCTCGCGCAGCCGCTGGGCGAGCGCATCGGCACCGCTCGCCCTGAGCTTGTCGAGGGGCGGGTGGTTCGACAGGCTCACCACGAGCGGCCCCTGTGCGCGCTAGGGGACGGCGACACTGGAGAGCAACCTGGAGAGTATGTCGTCGCTGGTGATGCGTTCGGCTTCGGCCTCGTACGTCAGGATGACGCGGTGGCGCATAACGTCGAACGCGAGCTCTTTGATGTCATCTGGGAGCACGTAGTCCCGACCATCTAACAACGCCGCGGCGCGCGCCGTGAGCGCCAGATAGACGCTCGCGCGGGGCGACGCTCCATAGGCGATCAACGGCTTCAGATCGGGGAGCCCGAACTCCTCAGGCTGGCGAGTTGCCGAGACGAGCCGCACGATGTAGTCCAGCAGTGGCTCCTCGATCAGCACCTGCGATAGCGCGGCTCGCGCCGCGAGTAGCGCCTCCGGGCGCGCGACGCGCTCGACGGTCGGCTCCTGGGGCGCCAGGTGGTCGCGCACCACTCGGTTCTCCTCCCACGGCGATGGGTACGTGACGAGAACCTTCAGCATGAACCGGTCGATCTGTGCCTCCGGCAGGGGGTACGTTCCATCGTGTTCGATCGGATTCTGCGTCGCGAGCACCATGAAGAGCGGGCCCAACGGATGGGTCTCGCCGCCGATGCTGACCTGTCGCTCCTGCATCGCCTCGAGCAGGGCACTCTGGACCTTAGCCGGGGCTCGATTGATCTCATCCACGAGCAGCAGATCGGTAAAGACCGGGCCGAGGTGGAGCCTGAAGGTCGCCTCCCGAGCGTCATAGACCTGGGTGCCGATCAAGTCGGCGGGCAGCAGGTCCGGCGTGCACTGGATGCGGTGGAACGTGGCGTCGATCGTATCGGCGAGCGTCTTCACGGCGAGGGTCTTGGCCAGCCCGGGCACGCCCTCGATCAGAAGGTGACCGCCGCACAGGAGGCCCAGCAGCAACCGCCGAACCAGGTGCTCCTGGCCGACGATGACCTTGCGCTGTTCGGCGAGGATCGCTTCGAACAGCTGCTTATGTTCGGTGAGAGGGTTTGGCGACACAGTGTTCCGGGGAAGGTTGACAGTAACGGTTAGTGTACCAGCTTGGGGTTGTCGGCTCGCCCCTTCCTACATGACGTCCCACTGGGCGACGTTCCAGGTCTCCCCGCCAGACGGCATGGCACGGCCTTTGATGCCGGTGATACCCTCGCGGAAGATGGACGTCCGCACCGGGAAGTACAGCGGCAGGATCGGCAGGTCCTCGCTCAGCAGCTTGGCCAGGTCCCGGTAGAGCGTGCGCTGCTGGGTCGGATCGATCGCCACCTGGAGGCCGTCGACGATGCGGTCCATCTCCGGGCTAAGGTAGCAGCCACGGTTGCGACCCACCCACCGGGTCTGCTCGGACGGGCACTCCCTTCCATAGAGGATAGTCGTGAGCGTGCCGAAGTGAGCGGGGTTCGAGCTGAGCTCGAAGGAAGCGAACGAGGCCCGCACGATGTGATCGTCGGCATCCGCTCGGCTCAGGATGGTCTGATTTACGGTTACCCCGAGAGCCTTCCAGCTGTCGCCGATCATGGCAAGCTCGCGCTCGCCAGCCCCACCGGGCGTGGTGACGAGCGAGACCGTCACCGGCTCACCGGCGGCATTTAGCAGCGTTCCGCTCCCCGAAGCCCTCCAGGTCGTCTGACTCAGGGTTTGCTGGGCCCGCTGTGGGTTGTATTCGTATTTCACGAACGCGTCTTTGATCCAATCCCACTTGGGGTTCTGGCTGGTAATGAACGTGTCGGATACAGGCGCCTGACCCGCGAAGAGCGCCTCGACCATGGCCTGGCGGTCGACGGCCTGGTAGAGGCCCTGCCTGACGCGCGGATCGAGAATGTCCGTGGGATTTGGTACGCGGAACTGCGTATTGATCCAGCGCCAGTGGGTGGGCTGGGCGACGAGAGTCGGCTTCTTCCCCGCGCGCTCCCACTCGTCCTTCACCACCATCGCCTGTTCGAACTCGACGGCAGACCAGGCACCATCCACGGTCCCGGCCAGCAGATTCGCTACCGCAGTCGGTCCACTCTGGATGAACTGCACCGTGATCTGATCGATCTTCGCTCGTCCGGCGTAAAAGCGATCGTAGGCTTTCAGAATGAGATAGCTACCGGGTTCCCAGGCGGTCAGCTGATACGGGCCGACGCCGACGAACTCTTTCCCCCAGTACGGCAACTGCATGAACCGTTCCCTGTCGGACTGATAAATGTCGCCTATGGCGTGTGTCGGGAGCGGCCCCAGGTCGTCCTCCACGAGCACGTTGGCGAAGGGATAGGTCCGTTTCCATTCGATGACGAGCGTCGAATCGTCGGGCGTGTCGATCCGGGCGATGCGGTTGGCGAGAGCCCCTCGCACGGGCAGCTCAGCGTCGCTAAAGATCGTCCAGGCAAAGACGAAATCGCGGGTGACCAGTGGGGCTCCATCGTGCCAGGTGATGCCCGGACGGAGCCTGTAGGTCGTCTGCATGGTGCCGTCGTCACGGACGATCCAGCTCCCCGCTGCCTGCGACGGTAGCTCCGCAGCCATCTGCGGGAATATGTCCCCGCGGTCGTCGTAGCTGGAAAGGCGCTGGTGGACGGCCGGCCCGAGCGCATTGCCGATGGTGTTGGAGCTGAGCCCCAGCCGAACGCCGAGGGCGTCGGGCTCGCCTTCGAGCGCAATCGTTATCGCCTTGGGCCCCTGCGGCTGCGTGGAACCTCGAGCGGCGTCTCCACTGGAAGAGGGCGCGGGTGGTGCGCAGGCACTCAGGGCAACACCCACCACAACGAACGTTGACACCAATCCGATGAGTCTCATTCAGGCCTCCTTCCGTGGCACGCTGAGCTCCAGGAAATTGCTGGACGGGTCCTTGAAGTAGATCGACCGCTCGGCCGGGCAAGGCGGGGCGTATTCGACGGGGCCCATGAAGGGCACTCGATTCCGCCGTAGCACCTCGACTGCTTTCTCCATCTGCTCTGGGGTAACAGGAAGCGCCAGCCGCGGGCTCCCGAGGAGCTGCTCGGGCGCAGGCTCCTGGATGTGGTCCTGGTTCAGGAAGAGGGGAATGAGCGCCTCGCCAAACTTCACCCCGCCGTGCGAGGAGCTCACCGAGTGCTCACGTCCGTCGAGGGCCGCGCGCTTGGCCGCTTGCTTGTTGCTGAGCACCAGGTCGTTCGTCGTCATGTTGCTCTTCTGCGTGATCTCGCAGCCGCCGAGGATCTCGCCAAGAACGACGCTGTAGAAATGCTCGGCGAGAAGCAGATCGTTGACTTTGATGACGCAATGGTCGAACTCGTCGAATCTCGCCATGAGTGTCTCCTTCAGGCCAACGCAGCGTCGGGGAGCCGGGCCATGCGATCCGCGTCCCCATCTGAGCGTGGGATGCTGCGGTCGGTGTCCACGATCACCTGCCCGTCGACGAACTCGATCGCATAGCCCTCCAGCGGCGGGCAGTCCGCTTTGATCGCGACTTGCCGGCCGATCCTGTCGAACATCCGGCCGTGGCAGAAGCAGTAGTACTGGTAGTGCTCGGGCTGATAGACGACGTTGCACTGGAGGTGCGTGCAGACGTTGTTGAGGGCAAGGAATCCGTCGGCGGAGCGGACGATGAAGAACTTGCCCTCGCCGACGTAGGTGACCGAGCCGATGGCGAAATCGTCGATCCGCCCAGCCACGACCTTGCCGCGCCGCGCCGCGGGAACCTCATAGGGCCGGCGCCACGCGGTGAGCTGGAGCCGGTTGCGGTCCGGATCGTATAGCGAGCAGGTGATCTCGGTTGCGGAGCGGACGCCCATCTCGGTCCGATGGTTGGGACGAAGCCAACCCCGCTCCTGCAGTCGTTCGAAGACGACGAAGTAGTCCTTCTCGGGGAGCATGAAGTTGCGGTGCACGTCGAGCCCCACGGTGGCGACCTCGGGGACCTCGACGAGCACGACGTGCGCCCCGTCCGCGGTCCTGAAGGTCGCGGTCGCGCCGTCGTCGGGCCAGAGGTTGCGCCCGAGCGGCTCTAACCCCAGATCGTCGCGGTAGAAGCGTTCCGAGCGATCGAGGTCGGTCACCTCCATGACCAGCTTGTAGAAATGCACAGGCTGTGCCAACACTACCCTCCTCGCTAGTCGAGTGTCGTGACCAGCCCCGGCTTGCGCTGGACGAGCATCTCTGCGCCGCGCTCGCGCACGACGACCGCGCCGCCCCACGAGAAGTTCTGAAGCCCGTCTGCCGATAGCGCGTGCGGTTTCCACACGAACACGTTGCCGTTCTCCAGCCGCACATCGCGCACGGTGTCGCCGCTCGAGCGACCCGTGATCAGCGGCCCATCGTCGTGCATACCACGGCCGCTCATCAGAATCTGGGTCTTCCCGCCGCGTCCATCGCCGAAGTGGTTGATCGAGTCGATCAGCTCGGCGAAGGCAACGCCCGGCTTCATGCGCTCCAGGCCAGCCTCGAACACTTGCGCCTGCAGCTCGATGACCGGCTTCCAGGAATCCGGAGTCGGGGCGAGTAAGATGGGCTGGTCCTCCTGCGTCACGATCCCACCCCAGACGGCGTCAACCTCGTTCGTGATGTAGGTGCCACGCTCGAGCCGTACGCCGATCGGAGGGTCCGTATATCGCTCGCCCTCTTCACCCAGCGGACCTACCTTGATGGCCCAGGCGTGATGCTCGCTCCCCAACTGCATAAGCTTCGCCATCACTCGTGCGTACAGCTCGGCGCCATCCACGCCCGGGTGGGCGACTTCAATCATCTCATCGATTCCCGCCACCGCGATCTGCGATGCGCGACGCGCGCAATCGATCTCCTCTTCACTCTTGACGTAACGCACAAAGCCGACGACGTCCGTCGCGCTGACGAAGGTCGCATTGGGGAGCTGACGAACCACCGCGCTATACGACGAGTAATTAACGACCCCATCGTATGCGCGCACATGAGAGACCTTGCCATTCTCGAGGCCGCTAACGCCGATCCGTGCCCGCTCCATGCCGGCGTCGATCAGCGCCTGGGCCATAGGCCCACCCCATGAGCGGTTGGCGGCCCTCGCCTCTGGGATCCATGCGTTGCTCCGTCCGCGGTCATTGACCACGATTGGCGGCTTGCTCGCATCGGTAGGTACTACGAGCGACGCCGTCTGCATCTGGGTGAGATAGCGCGCGTCCTGCCAGTTGCCGAACGGCACGAAGATGCAATCGAGTCCCAATTGTGCCGCGCCCTCTCGGACGGCTGCCCAACGGCGATCGCGCTCCGCTGTCGAGTATCCTCGCCAGCTCACATCGGCTGGTCGCTCGATGTCCACTTTTTGCATCCTCGTGGCTTGGATGGATCTGACTCTCGGAGTTGCTACGCCGAATGTAGGACCGACAACGATCGTTAGTCAAGCCGCCGTTCTTCACAGACGGCTAGAATGTCCGCCCATAGGAGGAGAGCATGACGACTGAACCCTCGTGGGACACGGAGCGGCTCAAGCGACAGCGGCGGGAGAACCTCCAGAGGGAGATGGCTCGTCGAGGAATAGGCGCCGCCCTGCTCACTGATGGCTTGAACGTCCGCTACCTGCTGGACATCTACATTCCTGGCGGACAGGTGTTCGTGCCGCGCGAGGGTGAAGCCATTGCGTTGGTTCGACCACGCGACGTTGGCTACGTCAAGCTCAGGCACGCAACGGTCCAGGAGACCTACCACCATCGGGCCGATTCGTGGCGGCCAGAGTACGCGAAGAAGATCGCTGGCTTCGTCGACGGCATCAGGGGCCTCATGGCTGCCAATGGAGCATCGGACCTTCCGCTCGCCATTGACGATCTGGACGTGGGGGCGGTGCTGGGCCTCTCGCGGGCAGGTGTGGAGGTCCTTGACTCGTTGCCGCTCGTCGAGACTGCCCGGTCAGTGAAGACCCAGGACGAGCTGGAGATCTATCGGACCCTGGGGCGACAATACGCGCAGGTATTCAGCCTGTTTCGCGAGAACATCAAGCCAGGTGTCACCGAGAAGCAGCTCGAAGCCATGGTCGTCGCGGCGTGGTCGGAAGTCGGCGGCGACGACATCCTTCAGATCAACGTGTGCGCCGGGGAGAACATGAACCCCTGGCGCCGCCTGGCGACGAATCGGCCGCTGCAGGCCGGCGAGTTCGTGGGCATGGACTTTCACGGGCGCACCGATTGCTGCTTGCTCGGGGACACCTCCCGGACGTTCCTGGTCGGGGGCCAGCCAACGCCGGAGCAGCGCGACCTGTATCGCCAGGCCTGGGAGTACGTGCAGGGCGTTGCGGACGTGGTCCGCGCGGGGCGAACCCACGCCGACGTACTCGAGCTGATCCCACCCGTCCCGTCGAAGTACCAGGCGCAGCAGGACAACTACCACGTGGTGCACTCGGTTGGGATCGTGCCGCAGGGCTATCCGAAGGTGGATCGCCTGCGGATGCCCGACGATGACAGCTTCAAGGAGAACCAGATCCTGTCGATTGAGTGCTACTTCGGCGAAGTGGGCAGCGACGTGGCGGTAAAGCTGGAGGAGATGATCCTGGTGCACAAGGGCCCAGCGGAGTTCATCATGGGCGACGTGCCCTACGAGTCCAGCATCGTCCCAACTTCTACAGGAGCCGCGAACGCGGCACCATAGAAGTTTGTCCGCCAGGCTGAACTTGCGATCGCGCTAGTCGTCGCGCCCCGTCAGGAGCCACGTCGCCAGCGCGACGAGGCCGGCGGCTATGAAGAGTCCCGCCACGATCAGCGCCATAGCCATGAGCAAACCTCCACGACAACGGTTGCTATGATTCTGCCCTGACCGCGCCGCTCGCCGCTACTCGTGAGCGAGCTGAACTCGGCTACCGTCGACATGTCTCCGCGTCGCCGTGGTAACCTCTGCCCGCGCCGAGGGCGGACTCCGCTACTTGCGAAGGCGGTGTGAATGACAGTTCTGGTAACGGGCGGTATGGGCTTTACGGGGCTGCACACGGCGAAGTCGTTCCTGGACGCAGGCGAAGACGTCGTCATCACCTGGTATCAGACGTGGCGGGAGCCCGACTTCATTAAAGATGAGTACGGCAAGCGGGTGAAGATCGAGCGCGTCGACGTCACCAGTCACCACGATATGGTCGACGCGGTGAGGAAGCACGCCGTAACGGACATCTGCCACCTGGCGGTACCTGGCCTGGCGGCGCTCTCGCCGGCCGAGGACTTCAGGGTGAACATGGCGGGGCTGATCAACGTGCTGGAGGCTGGCCGCTTGTCCGGCGTCAAGCGCATCTCAGTCGCAAGCTCGCAGACCGTCTATGCGGGAGTCCCTGAGGGCCCTTTCCGGGAAGACATGAACTTGCCCGCGGAGTCTCGAAGCGGCACCGAGGCTTTCAAGAAAGCCTGGGAGATCCTGGCCATGCACTGGGCCGATCGCGCCGGGGTCGAGGTGTTGAGCCTCCGGCTGGGCGGCATCGTCGGCCCGCTCTACCACACGCTGGCCAACCTCATGAGCCGCATGGTCCACGCGGCGGTCAAAGGCACCGAGCCGAACTACGGCCAGGGCGCCCGTGGTGGGGTTCCCTTCGCAGAGGATACGCAGGATTGGGGCTACGTGAAGAATGTAGCTCTTGGCATCCAGCTGCTCCACACCACCGAGAAACTGAACCACAAGGTCTATAACGTGGGCGGCGGACGGGCGGTCACCAACCAAGAAATCGTGGACTCGATCCACAAGCTGATCCCCGACGCGAAGCTGCCCATGCAGGAGGGTCGAAGCCCTCGCTGGCGCCCGAATGGCCACATGGACCTTACCCGGCTGAAAGAGGACACAGGGTATAAAGCCAGGTACGAGATTCCCGACGCGGTGGCCGACTACATCAAGTGGCTGCAGGTGGGTAATCCACTGTAGTCGCCCTGTGAGGTAGCGATGCTTTCGAAAGAAGACAACGAGCTTCTGTGTCGAGTTGGGCAAGGGACCCCCACAGGGGAGCTGCTCCGCCACTACTGGCTGCCCTTCCTCTTTGACTGGGAAGTCGAACGGGACGGGGCCCCGCAGCGGGTGAGACTGCTGGGAGAAGACCTGATCGCGTTCCGCGACTCGCTGGATAGAGTCGGGCTCCTCGGCGACCATTGCGCGCATCGGGGCGCATCCCTGTTCTTCGGTCGGAACGAAGATTGCGGGCTGCGCTGCGTCTATCACGGCTGGAAGTACGACGTGGACGGCCGCTGCGTGGACATGCCCAACGAGCCAGCCGAGAGCAACTTCAAGGAGAAGATCCACCACACCGCGTTTCCCTGCATCGAGCGGGGCGGTGTGATCTGGCCCTATCTCGGCGCCGTGAATCCACCTCCGCCGCTCCCGCACCTGGAGTGGATGGACCTTCCCCAGGAGCAGCGGTACGCCTCGAAGCGCGTCCAGTACAGCAACTGGGTGCAGGGCATGGAAGGAGACATCGACCAGAGCCACGTCTCGTTCGTGCACAGCCGGCTGAATCTCGCAGATGAGAGCGAGCTGCGGTTCCGCACGGGCGGACCTCGGCGGCTGGTCGACGAGATCCGCAAGAACGACACGCATCCGCATTTCGAGATCGTTGAGACCGAATATGGGGTCTGCATCGCCGCCGGGCGCGAAGCGGGCAACGGACAACGCTACTGGCGCATCAGCCAGCACCTCATGCCCTTCCATACGATGACGGGGCCCTACGGAGAGAACCCGGCCCGCGGCTGGCGAGCCTGGGTGCCGATCGACGACGAGAACGTGTTCGTGATTGGGGTCAACTTTCACCCCAACCGGCCGCTCACCGACGCTGAGCTCGACCGCTATGCGAACCGCTCCGGGGTCTGGAACATCTCCCCGGAGATGCGGATGCCGGTCAGCAGCCAGCCCTACGGTCGCTGGCGCCCCATGCCGAGCCTGGAGAACGATTTCTTCATCGACCGCGACGTGCAGCGGACGAAGACGTATTCCGGCATCTCAGAATTCTGGGGGCAGGACGCCGCGCCGCAGCTCAGCATGGGGTCGGTATACGACCGCAGTAAAGAGCACCTGGGCACCAGCGATTCCGCGATCATCTCGGTGCGGCGTCGCCTGCTTCGGGCGTCCAAAGAGCTGCGGGACCAGGGGATTACGCCGCCGGCGATCGACAACCCGGAGGCCTACATGGTCCGGTCGGATGCGCTCCTGCTGCCGGCGGAGGAGTCGTGGCTCGAGGCGTCGGAGGAGCGACGTCGGGTCATCGCTGGTGCCAACCCGGCCTGTCCAGCCTGAAGACCCCCGGTCTCGAGAATACGCTCAAGATCATCATGGGGGCGCGTGGCTGGGTTCCCTCTATCGTCGCTCGCTGTCAGCCAGCGCGAGCTCTCCGGCGACGACGGCGAGGCGTTTGTCCCGCGTCCACAGCTGGGCGCCGCCGTCCAGGGCAACCGAAGCCAAGAGGTGAACGTCGATGTAGCCAATACCGCGCCCCATCAGGCTGTGCCGATCAATGAATCCCAGCGCCTCTTCGTCACTCGCGACCTGGGCCCGAGGGAGCGCTAGCAGAAGGTTGAGCACCTCCCCGCGGTTCGCAAGGTTGGCACAGGCGAGCTCGCCGACAACGAAGGGATGAACGAGCACCTGACCCGTCTTAAGCGTATCGACCAGGGCCTGATCACGCCGGCGCAGGTGATCGACCCACACCGAGGTGTCGACTAGAGTGATGCGGGCTCAGCACGGCGTCGGGGGGCCGGCTTGATACTGCTCTCGCTTCCTCCAAGGCGGGCGAGGCGGCGAGCGCTCTCCCGCTCGATTAAGGCCTTCAGCCCCTCGCGTATCAACGCGGTTCGTTCTCTTACCCCGGTGATTCGCTCTGCCTCCGCGAGCAGCGCGTCATCCAGATTTACGGTGGTTCTCAGAGTACACCCCATGCATGATGCTTCGATACTACATCATCTGATGTCTCTAATGATGCGGCCGAAAAACGAGAGCGGGAGTATCGGATCAGCGGAATTCTAGCCAACCGCGCGGGCACGTGCGCTGTCCCGGTGGAGTGACTCGCGGGCCAGGAAGGTGATCGCCAGACCGGAGACGAGCTGCAGTGGTACGAACGCCCAGAAGGCCGCGCCGGGACTCGCTGCGTCGGCGATGATCCCGCCGAGAATCGGTCCGGTGATCCCGCCCATCTCGCCGAACAGGCGCCGCAGCGTCTGGAGCCGCGCGCGGGCGTGCTCTGGAATGACGTCGTAGGTGTACGTTGCCATCGTCCCCAGGGCGAGCCCCGTGGCGATGCCGGTCAACACGATCAGGACCGATAGCTCCGCGATCCCGGTAATCAGCGGGAAGGCAATAAATACGAGCGTCGCGAGAAACGTGCTGGGCACGACGACCGCCTTGCGGCCCAGCTTGTCGGAGAGCACACCGGTGGGCGCGATCATCAGCACGTTGACCAGCCCGTAAATGCCGAACAGGGTACCCACCGCCGTTGAGCTGTGTCCGAGCTGCAGCCCAACGTACAGGGGAAGCAGGCTCGTAATCAGCGCGCCCCGCATCATCGCAACGAACGTGTTGAAGGTGATCACGACGAAGGTGGTTCGGAAATAGGGCTCGACCTGGCTCAGTCGGCCGATCTTGAGCAAAGGCTCCGGATCGCGGGGCCGAGGCTGGGCCGTCTCCCGGATGCGGATCGAAACAGCGAGAGTAATCAGGCTCATCAGTGCGTAGACCCAGAACACCGCGCGGAAGCCGAGCGAGTCGGTAACCACCCCGCCGAAGACCGGACCGACGGCCGTCCCCACCGAGTGCATGCCGTGGAAGCCGCTCATCATGCGGCCGCGCTGGTCCTGGCGCACCACGTCGACCGCGGCGAGCTCACGGGCAATCGTCCAGGCGCTGCTGCCGAGGCCCGTCAGGAATTGCGCGAGCAGCAAGACAGCGAACACCGGCGCGACTGCCGTAAGCCCCGATGCGGTTGCGACGAGCAGCGGACCGCCCACAAGCACAGGCTTGCGCCCGAAGCGATCCAGGAGAATGCCAACCGGGAGCAAGGCGACCACGGCGCCCAGCATCCTGGCGGTGACGATCTGGGCGGCGAGCCCGGCGGACACGTCGAACGTCGAAGTGAGCGCTGGGATCGTGGGGACGACCATCCCCTGGCCCAGGCTCATGATGATGGTGGGGCCGTACAGCCCGAGCAACACCCGGTTGGTGTCGCTCAGCCGCAGTCTTATGCGCACGTCATAGAGCCAGGCAACGCCGCACGCGGCAATAGCTCACGCGGCACGCTCGCACTTCGCGGGGGATGTCAGATGGTAACGTTCTCGGAAAGATTTCGTACCATCGCGGACGGTTGATCCGGCCAAAGCGAATCTGGAGCTGGTATGGAGCAAGCTTCGGCGCGTCAGTCAGAGACAACGCCGGGGACCGATGCCCTGGGAAGCCAGGGTGCGGACCTCAGCTCCCCGAACGTCGTCAACGCGCTGATCCATCTCTATCGAGCGGAGATGGGGCGCCTCACGACCTATCGAGTTCGGCTGGACACGACGACGAACTGGGCGATCACCACCTCTGCGCTGGTCATCAGCTTCACCTTCGCCAATCCGCAGATTCCGCACGTCGCGATCCTTTTTCTGCTTTTCCTCGACTACTTCTTCCTGCAGGTCGAAGCCCGGCGATTTCGGGCCTACGAATCCAGCCGATATCGAATCCACGTGATCGAGCGCTTCTTTTATCCACAGATGCTGGGCGCCGCCGTCCGATCTGGGTGGACGGACCATCTGGTAGATGTGCTGCAAAGCCCGGGGCTTACCGTTAACTTCTTTGGCGCTGTCGGTTGGCGGCTGCGGCGCAACTATCTCTGGATCTATGCCGTCGTGCTGCTTGCGTGGATCGCGAAGCTCTACGTACAGGCGGCGCCTCCGGAGAGCGCTGCCGACTGGCTGGATCGTGTGGCGTTCGGGGCGATTCCGGGATGGCTGATTGCGCTCGCGGTGGCGTCCTTCGTGGCGTACCTCGTGGCCGTTGCGGCGTGGGCTCGCCGGATTTATCCGTTCGGCGATGAAGAGGCGCGTGACGTGATGGAGCATGTCACGGACGAGTAGCGGCCATTTGACGCGGGCTCGTGTGTCCTTTAGTATTCAAGCAATTGCTTGAATACTCAGGGGGCCTCTTGCAAAAGCGGGAGTTCAAAGACCGCCTCTACGGCCAGTTCGCGCGCATCGGACAGGCGCTCGCCAGCCCCCACCGCCTCGAGCTGCTCGACCTGCTCGCTCAGGGCGAGCGCTCGGTAGAGGAGCTGGCACGTGAGGCCAGCATGTCGATCGCCAATGCCTCGCAACACCTGCGAACGCTGCATCAGGCGGAGCTGGTCGGAAACCGGCGCGACGGCACGCGCGTGCTTTACCACCTTGCGAGCCCCGACGTATGGGCTCTATGGCAGGCGCTGCGCACCACCGCGGAGACGCAGCTCGCCGAGATCGACCGCGTCACGGCGGCCTTCCTCGGCAGCCGCCACGAGATGGAAGCCATCGGACCGGACGAGCTGCTGCGCCGCCTGGCCGAGGATGACGTGATCCTCCTCGACGTCCGTCCTGCTCTCGAGTTCCGTCAGGGGCACATTGCCGGCGCGCGCTCCATCCCGGTGGATGAGCTCGAGGAGCGCATCTCCGAGCTACCTGAGGATCGACCGATCGTCGCGTACTGCCGTGGCCCGTATTGCGTCTACGCAGATGAGGCGGTCGAGCTTCTCGCGGCCCGTGGTCGTAAGGCGCAGCGTCTGACGGACGGCTACCCGGAGTGGGCTGCTGCTGGTTTGCCAATCGAGACCGGAGCCAATGGATCTAGAGGGAGTTAGCAGATGATCTTTCGCCAGATCCTCCACCCGAGCACCGGCTGTGCCTCGTACTTCTTCGGCTGACAGGGCAAGCGCCAGTTCGCCGTGTGCGACCCCCACGTTGAGCACATCGAGGAGTACCTCGGGCTTGCGGAGCTCGCCGGCGGCCCGATCGGCCACGTATTCGAGACCCACGTGCAGGCCGACCACCCCTCGGCCGCCCGCCTCATGGCGGAGAGCCTCGGGGCAAAGGTGTACTTCCACGAAGCGGCGGACGTCGCCTTCCCCCACGTGGCCCTTCGCGACGGCGACGAGGTGGAGCTGGGCAACGATTACGTTCGCGTTCTGCACACGCCTGGCCACAGCCCGGAGAGCGTCTGCTATCTCGTTGGCGACCGCACGCGGGGCGAGGACCCCTGGTTCGTTCTGACAGGCGACACGCTGTTCGTGGGCAGCGTCGGCCGGCCGGATCTGCCGGGCGACGATCGGATCCGCGAGCTCGCCGTGCAGCTCCACCACAGTCTGTTCGATAAGCTGCTCCGCCTCGACGACGCGATCGAGGTCTACCCCGCTCACTTCAGCGGCTCCTCGTGCGGCACGGGGATGAGCGCCAAGCCTTCATCCACCGTCGGCTTCGAGCGCCGGCTCAATCCGGCCTTGCAACACCGTTCCCTCGATGAGTTTGTCTCGTTCGTCACGCGCGATCTTCCGCCGCAACCACCGGACTTCGAGCGCTTGCGCCGCATCAATGAGGGCAAGCAGGCCTGAGTCGACAGGGCGCGGGCGCAGCGATGGCCAGGCCCGGCACCGCGATCGCGCTTGGGGTGGCCGCCAACTGGCCGCAGTTTGTCCTCCTCATCGTGGTCAATGCGTTCGTCGGAGCCATGGTGGGTCTCGAACGCGCCATCCTTCCGCTGATCGCGGAGCGCGAATTCGGCCTGGTCTCCTCAACGTTCATCCTCTCGTTCATCGTCAGCTTCGGCGTCGTCAAGGCACTCGCCAATCTCACTGCGGGCGGCCTGGCCGACCGCCTCGGCCGTAAACCCATCCTGGTTGCGGGGTGGGTTGTGGGCTTGCCGGTCCCCTTCCTGATCATCCTCGCCCCCAGCTGGGAATGGATCGTCTTCGCCAACGCGCTCCTGGGCGTGAACCAGGGGCTCTGCTGGTCGATGACCGTGATCATGAAGATCGACCTGGTAGGACCGGCCAGACGCGGGCTAGCGATGGGGCTCAACGAGTTTGCCGGCTACCTCGCCGCTGCCTTGGCGGCCGTCGCTTCGGGCGTCATCGCGGCTCAATACGGCCTCCGCCCGGAGCCGTTCTATCTCGGCGTCGTGCTCGCCTCGCTCGGCCTGGCGCTATCGGTTTTTGCAGTCCGTGAGACCCGCGCACATGCTCGCTATGAGTCGACGATCCAGCCCCCGACGAGCCAAACGACCATCGAACGGCCCGAGGCTGCGCCCTCATTCCGCCAGGTACTGCTGCTCGGGAGCTGGCGTGAGCGCTCGCTCGCCGCTGTCAGCCAGGCGGGGCTTGTGAACAACCTCAACGACGGGATGGCCTGGGGTTTACTACCGCTGTTTTTCGCCATCGCTGGGCTTGGCCCGCCGGAGATCGGGCTACTCGCCGCGTGTTACCTGGGCGTGTGGGGCCTCTCCCAGACAGCGACAGGTGCCCTTTCCGACCGGGTAGGTCGCAAACCGCTCATCGTGGCCGGTCTGTGGACGCAGGCGTTCAGCATTGCGCTGGTGCCCCTGGGACACGGTTTCGAGGCGTGGCTCGGGTGCATGGCCCTCTTCGGATTCGGCACTGCGCTGGTCTACCCGGCTCTGCTCGCCGCCGTGTCAGACGTTGCGCGTCCTCAATGGCGATCCTCAGCCGTGGGTGTGTACCGCCTGTGGCGAGACGCCGGGTACGCGGTTGGGGCGCTGCTCGCAGGACTCCTCGCCGACACACTCGGCTTCGATTGGGCGATCGGCGGGATCGCAGCGCTGACGTTCGCCTCGGGCGTTGTGGTCCAGTGGCGGATGTATGAAACCGTCAGGGCCGGTCCGGCTTCCGGGCGCTGAAGACGATCCCCCGCGTGTCGAACTCCGCGGCATCCGACTCGTGAGCGGAGCCGCTGAACACGTCCACCATGGAACCGGGCCGCACGCGCGCAAACCCGGCCAACTTCACGACTTCCAGGTACTCCTCGACGAGGAGTGCTCCCGCGATTCAGCCGGTCCAGAGGTCGATATCCAGTTTGCACTGGGCCGGAACCTCCTTCTGGACCACGACATCCGAGATCTGGAGTCGGCCGCCAGGCTTGAGCACCCGATACAGCTCTTCGTAGACGGCCAGCTTATCGGGGCAGATTGATGACCCCATTCGAAATGATCACGTCGACGGTTTCGTCAGGCAGCGGCACGGCCTCCGCCAGGCCGTCGCGGAACTCCACGTTGGACAGGCCCACAAGCGAGGTGTTGGCTGCTGCTTTGGCGCGCATTTGTGGGGTCATGTCCACGCCGACGACACGCCCCGTGGGACCCACCATGCGCGCCGCCAGGATCGTATCGAAGCCTGCACCGGAGCCCACGTCGAGCACGACTTCACCAGGGTGGAGATCCCCGACGGAGAATGGATTGTTCACTCCGGCAAACGATTCGACTACTTGATCGGGAAGGCTGTCCACGAGCTCAGACGGGTAGCCGAGCATCGAGGCCAGAGGCCGACCCGTATGGAAGTGGAACCCCTTCTCGGGGGTTGTTGCTACCTCCGCGTACTTGAGCTGGACCTGCGCGCGCAGCTCGCTCACATCCACCGATGCGGGCACGAATGGCTGTGCCATGATCCTGCCTTCCCTCCTGGCCGGGCTCTAGAAGCTCAGAGTGGATGCGCCCTGCGCCATGTACTCGACGACGTTCGCCGCCGTGACGATCTTGGCGCCGGGGATCAGGTCGGCGTCGGTGATGCCACGCGGCTTGGTGCACGCGCCGCACGCCCACACCTGGCCCCCGTTGCTCACGAACGAATCGATGACTTCCCTGGCTGGTTGGAATCCATCCTTCTGAACCCGGTCTGCGTAGCCCTCCGTCGCCAGCCACACACCCTCGATCGTCAACAGCACCACTGCCTCTTGATCGGCGGTGGCCGCGACGTTGCCTACGATGAAGGGGAGGGTCGCCCGCTCAGCGTCCTCTTTCCCGTGGGTGCAATTCACCAGAACTTTAGACATCTCGTGCCTCTCCTTTATTTGACGTAACAAACGAGCTCGAAATCACTTCTTTCGCACGAAGAATCTCGTGCGGTTCGCGTCCAGCTCGACCATCGCCAGCAGCGCGTGGCCCGTCAGCCGGCTCCACGCCGGGACACCCTCCCGAGCCGCCGGGTCGTCCGCCAGGACCTCCAACACCTGCCCGCTGTCCAGGCCCCGTATCCGATCCTTCATCATGGGGGTCAGATTGGCACAGGTGAGCGGCAGCCCCGAGCCGTCCAGGACGGCGTCAGCCTTCGGGATATCGATAGACCTGGTTTCCAAGAAATCACCTCCAACGGGCTGGGTCGGGAAATTCGCCTGGGGCTTCGCCGCCCACTGCGACATTCGGGGGTTGTTCACGCGGCCATAGGCGCCCCTCCGGAATCGGCGTTGCTACCTTCGAGGGGCATGGTAGGCATCGCCGCTTCCCGGGGGCTTCTTTCTGACTTCACAAACTCTGATTACTGGATGCGGGTAGTCAGTTCGGCCCGGCGCCCTGAGCCAGGGCAGCGCGGGCGCGTGCTTCCCCTCGGCGGGCGCCAAGGTGGGTAAAGATCGAGAGCGCTTGCTCGAGGTGGGTGCGGCCCGGCCCGGCCCGATCTTCCTCCAGCTCGAGCAGTCCAGCCTGGAGGTTGCATCGAGCTGCCTGAAACGGCTGCTCGATGCGGGTGAACGTGTCGGCGGCCTCGACCAGATGCTCTACCGCCTCAGCCTTGCTAGGCGCAATTGCGGCTCGAGCCACGGCAGCCATAGCTCGCCAGGCGTCGCTCCCCCAGTTGCCGGTTTCCTCGGCGGCCGCGGCGTAGCTTCGAGCGCGGTCCAGGTCGCCGATCGCAGCATAGGCCTCTGCTGCCACCGGGTGCAGTAACGCATTGCAGGGCGGGCACGACCCGAACCGCTCTGACGCGCGCGCAGCAGCTTCGATTGCCTCGCAGGCCGCCGTCGGATCGTCCATTTCCAGCGCGTTGAGCGCCATGGTCGCGTAGAGCCTACTCAGGAGGTGTTCCGGTAAGGGGCCTTCGATGGCGAGCTCCAGGCCGCGTTCGAGATGCTGCGCGGCCGAATCGGCGTCGCCCCGGTACACGGCGAGCTCGGCCAGACGTTGGCTCGCCAGCGATTGCCCCGTGGATGCCCCGAGGGAGCGATGGATCTCTACCGAGCGCCTGAGGTGCTCTTCGGCCTCATTCCAGTGGCCACGCAAGAGCAGCGACTCGCCGAGCAGGCACGCGGCCAACCCTTCGGCCCTGCGCGCCCCCATGCGGCTCGCTATGTCGAGCGTTCGCCGCGCGTATTCGTCGACTGCTTCGAGCGCCACGTCACCATACAGGTGATATTCACCCAGTCAGAGGTGAGCGTCGAACAACTCCGCCAACCGAGGATCGTCTGCCTGGATGCCCAGGTGCTCGACCACGAAATGAAGTCCACGCTGCCAGTCGCCGTGAGAGTGAAAGACGAGGGCGAGCGTCGTGTACGCCGAGATGGTGTCGGCGACGTCGCCAAGCTGTTCAGCGAGCGATAGCGCTTCCTCCGCCGCCTTGACGCCCTCGGCGTAGGCCCCCTGTTCCCAATACAGGTGGGACTGGACGCGAAGAGCTCGACCGCGTTCGGCTTCGTCCGGTTGCCCGGCCAGGACTGAGAACGCGGCGGCCAGGTGCTCCTCCGCCGCGGTGGGTAAATGCTGGGCGACGAAGGCATACGCGGCCTTGCGGTGCAGGCGAGCGGCGGTCAGTCCTCCGAAGTCCGCCAGGGCTTCGACGGCGGATTGATAGGCCTCGGCGTCTAGCGACTGCTCGCCCATGAGCCCGTAGCGGTCTCCGATCCGCTCCCATAGGTCTGCCACCAGGGCCGGCGTCCGAGCCGGGGCGTCGGGTGTACCGAGGAGATCGAGCGCTCGCCGATACGCTTCGATGGCCGACTCGTTAGCGTGCACCGCGGCCGCTCGATCACCTGCCGCGATCAAATGATGAACCGCCTGACCAGGCTTCTCAGAGTGCAGGTGATGGTGGGCGAGCGCCTCCGCGAACGCGTCGAGCTGCCCTGCGTGCTGTGCTTCGAGGGCGGCTGCGACCCGGCCATGGAGGTAGGTCCGACGCGCACCGCTCAAACGCTCGTATAGCGCTGCCCGTTGGAGCGGATGGCTGAAACGGTAGCCCGCGAGGGACTCTTCGATTACCTTGCGAGCCAGGCAGTCGTCGAGCGCGTCCAGAAGCTGCGCTTCAGGAAGGTCGCTTACGGCACGCAGCAGCGCATACGGCGCTTCTCGTCCGCAGACCGCCGCGACGTTCAGGACCGCGCGTTCGGCAGCCGCGAGGCGGTCGATGCGGGCAGCGATCAAAGACACCACCGGACCTGGAATCGAGATATCGCCGCCCCGCAGGTTCCAGCGCCCGCCAATGAGCTCGAGCGAGCCGCGCTCCCGAAGAGATCGGATCGCCTCCTCCGTATATAACGGGTTGCCGGCCGCCAGCTCGAATACGGTCTGATATGCGGTCCGTTCCACCGGCTCACCACCGAGAAGCCGGTCGACGAGCAGGTCGCTTTCCTGTCGGCCGATGCGTTCGAGTACGAGGCGCTCTCCGAGCCCCTCGCGCTCGATGGCCGCAAGCAGCTGGCTGAGTGGTGTCGAAGGCCCCGCCTCCTCGGGACGGTATGCAGCGATGAGTAGAACTGGTCGAGTGCTGAGGTTGCGAGCGAGATAGTGGAGCAGCTGCAGGCTTGCCTCATCTGCCGCGTGCAGGTCGTCCAGTGCGAGTACGACTGGCGCGCGTTCGCTCAGGCGGCCGAGGAATCCAGCCACGGCCCCGAACAGCCGATGGCGATCCTGGGAACCAGCGCGCGATGCTTCGGCAGCCGCGCCAAGCGCGGGTACCATGCGGGCCAGCTCAGCCGCGGCATCGCCAATCACCGTACTCAGCTCGCCGGCGGGCAATGACTGTGTGAGGGGCTCCAGCGCTTCGACAAACGGCCCGTATGGCAGCCTTCCTTCCTGCTCATAGCCGGCCCCCATGAGGCCTATCCCATTCCGTCGCCGCACCCGATCGACGATCTCCCGCTGCAGGCGGCTCTTGCCCACACCCGCCTCTCCAGCCAGCAGCACGAATCGGCCGTGGCCGGCGAAGAGATCATCGAGCGCGTCCTCCAGGCGTTCGACCTCCTCGTCGCGACCGATGAGCGGAGGCTCACGCGGCCCGTCGAAAGGCTTCGCGTGGAACCCGACGGCTGCGGCCGCGGGCAGCTCCCCTCGACGCTCCGTTCCGAGCGTCCCGGACAGGATCTCCTGATAGAGCCGCTCGGTGTCGGCCTCCGGCTCGGCCTCGACCTCCCTGCGCAGTACGTCGCGTAGCTGTTGGTACTGGCGGAGCGCGTAGTGCCGCTGGCCGCCAGCCGCGTGGAGACGCATCAATGTGCGGTGGGCCGGCTCGTGAGCGGGTTCCCGTGTGATGACGCGGCGCAGCGTGGCGATGGCTGCGTCGAGCCTGCCCTCCCGCTCCTGCAAGCGGGCGAGCTCGACCAGTGCGTCCAGTAGCTCGACCCCCAGCTCGTCGCGACGCCTCGCGGCCCACTCCTCGTAGCGGTCTTCTGGCAGGAGGTCCCCGGGGTAGCGCGCGAGCGCCGCCTCGTAGGCCGCGGGGTCTGCCGTTTTTCGGGCGGCATCGAGGTTGGTCTCAAACGACTCGGCGTCGATCTCGAGTAGCCCGGTAGGCCGCAGCGCGACGAGGTCGCCCTCGAGATGCAGATAGGCGGAGGGCCGGGAGGGGGCTAGATCGGGCTCGAGCGCGCGGCGGGCGACGTGGAGCGTCTTGTGGAGGTTGTTGGCTGCCGCGTCAGCGTCGAGCTCCGGCCACAGCGCATCCATGACCTGCTCGCGGTGGAGACGATGGCCGGGAGCGAGCGCGAGCAGCTTGACGAGGCTTTTCGCCTTGCGCAGCCGCCACTCGGCATCGTCTACGCGGCGGGGCCCCACCCAGACGCCAAACTCGCCCAGGAGCTGGATGCGTAGCGAGTTGTCCGAATCGGGCAAATTACCTTCCCCCGCAGCGAGGGATGGCTGCTTATGGACGGTTATTCTAAATTCTAAGCGCTGCGCATCCCGGACCTTATCAAGTCTGTCGGGTGGCTTCCGGCCCCCGTGAAACGAGCCAATGCCCGAGTTCACCGGCCGAACGGTGCCCCATCCACCAGCGCCTCTACCTCATACTGCCTTCGCTGGCGCTGGGACAACGCCCAGTTGCTGCAGGCTGCGATTACTTTAGAGAGACCTACGATGCGTCGGCGCCGGCGGCCTTCTGCACCAGGTCGTGGTTCAGGGCAAACAGCGTGGCCCCTACCCGAGTCGAAACCCCGATCTTGTTGTAGATGTGCTCAATGTGGTGGCCTACCGTCTTCGGCGAGAGGAACAGGGTTTCCGCTATCTGCCGATTAGACAGACCTCGGACAGCGAGGCGGATTACGTCGATCTCACGGTCACTCAGTCCGGCGGGCCACTCCCGTTTCTTTGATGCCGGCGCCTGATGGCCGGCGGCAGCGAGGATCGCTGCCACCACCTCGCTGTCGAACCGGCCCTGATTGGCCTGGCGTTGGACCTCTTCGGCTGCAACATCCGGCGTCATCGCCTCGCGGTGCGGCCGCGACTCGAGCTTCGTCTGATAAGCGTCGGCGACAGCGAGAACCTGAGCAGCAACGGAAAGGAAGGATGCGGGAACCCCCCGATAGCCTGAGCCGTCCAGCCGCTCGTGGTGAAGGCCCGCAAGTATCCCCAAGTGCCCCAAGGCGCTCGATCGGGCGAGTACGAGCTCCGTGAAGGAGGGGTGCCGCTTCATTCGGTCCCACTCTGAGGCCGTCAAAGGCTCGCGCTTGTTCCAAACGGCTACGGGTACCCCCGCCCGTCCGAGATCGTGCAGCAGCCCGGCATGCCGCAGCGCTGTAGCCTCGGCATCTGATAAGCCGAGTGCTCGCGCAGCGATCTCGGCGACTGCCGCCACGCGGGGAGAGTGTCCGAGGGTGTATGCAGAGCGCATGTCCACAAAGTTCGCTACCGTCTGTGCCATGCTGTCGAACTCTTGCAGCGAGAGCAGTCGCACTGGGGCAGGCTCTGTCGCGAGCACCTCGTCCCATGTAGTCTCGGATTCGAGCCTCGACAGCAGGTGGCCCGCCACCTCACAGAAACGATCCGCGATACGCGGGTCGTACACTTTCCCGGCTCGCTGTCGAATGACGCCTACGGCAGCTTCGCCACCACCGACCCGGTTGAATATCTCGGCATCGTGGGCGATGCGGAAGATTCGAGCTGCGAGGCTGAGCTCCTCCCCTTTGAGCCGCCGAGGTCCGCCTCTCCCGTCCCAATGCTCGTGACATTGTCCAACCGCCTGGCGGATTTCAGGCCCGAGTTCGAGCATCTCACCGACCTGCAAAGCCACATCGCGGCAGATGATCTGCGACTCCGTCGGTCCGAGAAGCGCAGCCGATAGGACCTTGCGGGCGCGCCGCGACGGGGGATCCCCTTCACCAATTTTCCGGAGAAAGAAGGCCGCCATCTCGATAGGGCGGGTGGGATCACGGAGGACTATCTGCTCGCCGAAGGCAATGTCGTCCTTGAAGAACCTGGCGAAGGCTGCTCCCTCGATAGTGCAGCCGACCGTCCCGAGAAGCGCGACGAAGTAAACGTTGCTGAGCTCATGGCGGCTGAGCCCCAGCTCCTCTCCAAGCCACACGCCGAGGAGGGCGCGCCGAAATCCATGTTCGAGTGGTTGACCAGTTGCAAGGTCGGTGGCCAGACAGAGAGCGGCAATCGGTTCTGCCAGGCGGATCTCTGATTGGGTCAGCGGCGAGCTCACCATGCGGTGCTCATTGGTTCCTTGCGGCGCTCACTATACGCGCTGACCATCTGCCTCCGCTTCACCCCCTTGGGGGTAAAGAGGAGAAATAGGGCGATCACCCGATGATTCTGTGCCGCTCCGCACGACAAAATGGCGCAGTGCGAGGGGGAGATTTGGCAGTGGCTGGATTTGAACTCGACGTCGATGAGGAGAAGCCCAAGCCAGAACCGTATCGAGGAGGCACCGTCATGACAGCGATGGATCGTGATCATGTCCAGAACACTCGCGAAACAGCCCGGGTTGCAGTACGCCGTCCTGCCCTTGGTGCTCTGGCCGCTGCTGGCGCCACTGGCCCGATCCTGTTCACGGTGCTCGTGGTAGTACAGGGTCTGCTCAACCCAGACTACAACCACCTGGCGCTACCCATCAGTGCATTTGCTGCGTGGCCGAGCGGCTGGATTCAGAACGTGAACTTCCTTCTCCTTGGTGTGCTCATGAGTGCGCACGCTATCGGCCTCCACCGCGGTGTCCGTCAGGGGCCTGGCGGCGCTATTGGTCCGGCGCTTCTCGTGCTGAGCGGAGGCGGCCTCCTGCTGGCCGGGTCATTCCCGTGGAGCCGAGCGGGGAGTGGCTTCATTATCCCGCCTGGGCACCTAGCCGGTGCTGTCCTGGCCTTCCTGGGCGCCGGGATCGGGCTCGCCCTCATGTCGCGACGCATGGCAGGCGACCCCAGATGGCGGAGTCTCGCCACTTACGCTCTCGCGACCGGCGTCGCCATGATCGTCTTGTTTCTGGTCACGTTCGCCCTCGCACGGGCACCTGACGCGCCACTAGGGCCGTGGGGAGGTGCCATTCAGCGAGTGACGGTACTGCTGTGGTTCGTCTGCACCATAGTTCTGGCTTTGAAGTTAAGGCGGGTGGGGGGAGATTAGACGGTCGACTGACCTAGCGATCTAAGCCCGCGGCTAAAGCTTGAATCGAATAGCCGGGAGTTTGAAGCGAGGTCCTAGGCCCGCCTTCCCCTCCGGGAAGGAGACGACGGTGGAATGTCGTCGAGAGGCGAGCGTCCCCCCGGAAGGGTTACCCTTACCCATCGCAAGTCGATGAAAGGGGGCTTCAATCCCACCGGACGGCTATACTGCGCTGGCGATCCATTCATTAGCAGAACCGACGAGCTGCGGCGACTCCTCGCGGACCGGCTACGCACAGAGCACGGCGTTCAGGCGGGTAAATCGAGGCTATAAGCAGGAGGATCTGGATGACTGGATACACGGCGTCGAAGTCTCTCCCCGGCGAACAGACGCTTTCGCGGCGAGATCTGCTTAAGGCAGGCGGCGCGCTCGCGGGAGCAGCGGCGCTGGGCCACGTGGCTGGCGCGGAACAGGTCGCGCAGGCACAGGCCCGCAGAATCCGGTGGGACATCGTCAGCCTCAAGCCCGAAGGAGCAGGCGTCGCCGCTCACCCTGGGGGCGAAGCCTCCGCCCGCAGCGCCACGGGACTGCGGATCACCGTTACCGGCACCGGAACATTCCTCCCCGGCACACCGCGCGACGTCGCGGGCGGGGGGACCTTCAAGGTGGCGACACCAACGGGGTCGACCATCTTCGACGGCAGCTACCGGGTCACCGAGCTGCTCTACTGGCAGCAAGACGAAGGCACGGCGCCACCCGTCATCGTGGCCGACCGCATCGGAGGCGGCGATCCGCGTGCTGGACTCGCCATCCTGCGCATTGCCTACCCCGGTGGGGCGGAGGGGATCCTGATTGTAAGCTGCCAGCTCGTGGGCACGAATCCTGGGGTATTCGAAGGTGTCATCGCGACCCACAGCACGGTGTCCTTCTACAACCGCGAGGCGCCCCAGGACGAGCCGTTCGTGGACGCGAACCGCACGATCTTTCACACCGTCTCAAGCTAGCCTGAGAACGGGCGCCGCCGCGAGCTCGTCAGTTCGGTTCCCGAATTCGGTTCATGCGTGCCCACCGATGTCGCCGAAGAGACTGCGAAATCCGGAGGTCCATAGATGCCTAACGTGACACCGAAGCGGCTAAACAGGCGGCTGGCAATCAAGCGGATGCTCGTCGTGACGGGCGGGCTGGCCACAGGCATCGAGCTCGTGGCCGCCCGCGCCGTCGGGGCCCAAGCCGAGCTTCTGTCTGCCTCTGGCGCCGGGGTGAACGTCAAAGAAATGCCCTCCCCGGACCGACTGGCTATGGTGCCGCTGCGTGAATCGTTTGGCTTCGACGCCCACTATGCGCAATGCATCATCGAAGACAACCCCGCCGCCTTTCTCATGGAGACCTTCGCGATGGGCGAGGTCGTCGTCCAGCCCCATGCGTTTTTCATGGCGATGTACTCCAACGAAGTCAGGGTCGCCAGCATGGCGCGCGCGGCCACTGGGGCGCTGGAGGCGAGGTTGACCGGACAGCTGAGCTGCCATACGTTCGCCGCCACAGCGACCGTGGAAGTCGGATCACGAACGGCCACCGAGCCGGCCTTGTTCGAGATCGTTGCGCGCGATGCGGGGCCGGGTGGCGGCTCGGCAGGCGACAACTTTGCCTTTACCGTCTTCTTCCGCCCGGACCTGGCCCCGGTCAACCACGCGATTTTCGGACCAAGCCCAACGTTCACGGGGGAAATGGTGGCGGGAGAGATCACCATCGGAGCGCCCATCACGCGCAGCGCCTCGTAGCAGCGCTCGAACAGTCGCCCTGCACCAATTGTGCACGACGAACGTGGTAGGGTATCCCCGTGGAGCTTGAAGCCAGGTTTACCGCCACGCGACCAGCCAGAAAGAGGGGCTCGTTTGGCACGCCCGCTTTCCTCGCCTTCCTTGCACTCCTCGCCGTCCAGGGGTTCCATCTCGTCGAGCACATTACCCAGGTCGTCCAGCGCTACTTTCTGGCCATTCCAAACGGCAGCGGGATCCTGGGCAGCGTGGCAGATATCGAGCCGGTCCACTTTATCTACAACGCGGGCTACCTTGGGCTCCTGGCCGCCACCTACTTCATGCTTGGATTGGGGCGGAATGGCGCACATGAGGTAGGAAGGCCGGCTTTTGCGCTCCTCACGTTCACCCTGGCGTTTCAGGCCTTCCACGTCCTGGAACACGTCTTCAAGATGATTCAGTACTTCCAGTTTGGGTTTCAGAACGGAACGGGTGGCATTTTCGGGATGGGACAGGGTGGACTTGCTCCACTCTTCCCCATCCCGCTGCTGCACCTGGGCTACAACGCAGTCGGCTATCTGCCGGCCGTGCTGGCTTTCGCGCTCCTCGTTCACCGGCGCTCGTTTAATGGCCTGGGCGGGGACTCCAGGCGCTGATGCCAATGATCTTGCACTTCACGGGCGCTGATTGGGACGAGTTCGTCCTGCTCGGGTTCGGAGTGCTGGTCGCGCTCGTCCTTACCTGGGCGCTGGCCTGCAAATCGAGATAGGCGGGCGATAGGGCACTACCGCCCCCAGCTTGGCACGATAGCTTGCAGGCTCGGGCTGATGACGCGCCCGCGAGCCAGTCTCGGTACAGTGAGCCATGCATTGGACTCTGCGCACGCTGGGGGCCGGTGCCGCGTCGCTCCTCAGCTGCGCGTGCCTGATCGCTCGAGGCCCTGCCAACACCGAGGTGATCCTGGCCACTACGACCAGCACGTACGATACGGGGCTCCTCGACTACCTCAACCCGCTATTCGAACGGGCCGCCGGATACAAGGTGAAGACAATCTCGGTCGGCACCGGTCAGGCGCTGGCGCTCGGCGAGCGCGCCGAGGCAGACGTCCTGCTCGTCCATGCGCCCGAGGCGGAGCAGGCGTGGATGGCCGCGGGCAACGGAACGAAACGACTGCTCGTCATGTACAACGACTTCGTGATCGTCGGGCCATCGAATGATCCCGCCGGCATCGCGCGAGCGCGAATAGTGGACGCCCTCCGGCGGGTCGCCGCGTCCAGGGCGACCTGGGTGAGCCGCGGTGACAACTCAGGAACGAACATCCTCGAAAACCAGCTCTGGAAGCAGGTCGACATCAATCCCGAAGGCGCGGATTGGTATCTCTCGGTGGGGCAGGGGATGGGTCAAACCCTCAACATCGCCAACGAGCGCCAGGCGTACACGATCACCGACCGGGGGACATGGCTTGCCCGCCACGCAACACTGCAGCTCTCGATCCTCGTGGAGGGCGATGCGGCACTGCGGAATATCTACCACGTGATGCCTGTCAATCCGGCCAGGTCCTCGCGCATCAACGCGGCCGGCGCTGAAGCCTACGCGAGCTGGCTCGTAGGCCCAGAGGCACAGGCAGCCATCGCCGAATTCGGGCGAGACCGCTACGGCCAGCCACTCTTCCACGCTGCCGGCAGCCGCACAGAAGCCGACCTTCGAGCACGATAGAAGCGATGGATCTGTTCGCGAGCGCCCTCCTCACGGCGTTTCAGCTGCTGCTATCCGGTGACGCAGAGACGTGGCGCGTCGCGCTGCTCTCGCTCCGGGTGTCGCTCACGGCCACCGCCATTAGCCTGCTCGTCGGGGTGCCGCTCGGCACCTGGCTGGCGCTCAGTCGTTTTCCGGGCCGCGGCGCCCTACTGGCCCTCGTGAACACGGGCATGGGGATGCCACCGGTGGTGGCCGGCCTGGTCATCACCATCTTCCTCTGGCGTTCGGGACCGCTCGGTGGCCTGCAGCTCCTTTACACGCCAACGGCCATCGTTATTGCCCAGATCGCACTGTCGCTCCCGATCGTCGCGGGTCTCTCGGTCGCAGCGATCCAACAGCTCGACCCGCGCCTCCGGCTGCAGATCCTTGCGCTGGGAGCAACCAGGCTCCAGTACCTCTGGTTGATGGTGCGGGAAACCCGCCTGCCCCTCCTTGCAGCGGTGATGGCCGGCTTTGGCGCCGTTATCTCGGAGGTGGGCGCGGCGATGATGGTCGGCGGGAACATCCAGGGTGAGACGCGGGTGCTGACTACGGCCACGGTGCTGGAGTCGAGCAAAGGCAACTTCGATGTAGCGCTGGCGCTGGGAATCATCCTCCTGGCGCTCGTCTATGCAGTGAACCTCGCGCTCACCTGGGTTCAGCAGCGAGGGCGTCCTCCGTGACCGTGGGTGCACCGCGGGATGCTCCTTTGCTGGAGCTCCGTGGGGTGCGGGTGCGCCGTGGCGGCCGGACGATCCTCGACGTGCCGTCACTCGACGTGTGGCCGCGCGGAGTGCTGGCTGTCGTAGGGCGGAACGGGGCGGGCAAGAGCACGCTGTTACAGGTGATGGCCTTGCTGCTCACGCCCGACGCGGGTGACATTCGCTTTGCCGGGGAACGGGTCACGGTGGGGCGCAACCCGGTTGGAGTGCGCCGCCGCATGGCCGTCGTGTTCCAGGAGCCACTGCTCTTCGACACAAGCGTATTCGAGAACGTGGCCAGCGGCCT
>Ga0184637_10000480_pt1 | contig 29682 bp, 35 predicted proteins | sample PLM3_127_b2_FD_133143 | JGI IMG/M metagenome (GOLD analysis project Ga0184637, IMG submission 133143) | Groundwater sediment microbial communities from an aquifer in East River, Colorado, USA - PLM3_127_b2 | ecosystem: Environmental > Terrestrial > Soil > Riparian zone | place: USA: East River... | reverse complement strand
GCGGACCGCCTCGGCGTCGCCGCGAAAGTCGGGCGTCAGCACCTCGACGAGCAGCCCCGGGATGGCCTTGAGCCGCCGGATGGCCTCCGCGAAGTGGGCGGCGCCACCGTCCGGCAGGTCGTCGCGATCGACGCTCGTCACGACGATGTAGTCGAGCCCGAGCTCGGCGATGGCCTCGGCGAGGTGGCGCGGCTCCTCCGCGTCGAGCGGCGGCGGCGCGGCGCTCGTCTTCACGTGGCAGAACCGGCAGCCCCGCGTGCAGACGTCGCCCATCAGCATCACCGTCGCGGTCCCCCCGCCCCAGCACTCGGCGACGTTCGGGCAGCGGGCCTCCTGGCAGACCGTGTGGAGGGTGAGCCCGCGCAGCGTGTCCTTCACCTTCTGGTAGCGCTCGCCCCCCGGGACGCCCACGCGGAGCCACCCGGGCTTCTTCGCCTCGAGCGGCAGGCCCCGCGCGCGCATCGCCTCGGCGATCTCGCGCTTGCTCGTCGGCAGCTCACCCGTGACACCGAGGACGGGGAGGCTCGTGTGCGGAGTCTCTGGCATGGGACCGCCGCCGATGTATCCGTGAGGCATGTCAGGGTCAAGGTGCGCGGCACTGGGATCGCACGCCAACGGCCCAGGCCGGGCGAGGCGGACCGCGCGTGCTAGACTCGCCGCGTCGAGCCCCTTCCGGGGCTCGTCTCGCGAGCCGGAGCCCACCGCCATGCCGGAGCCCCTCCCCTCTCCCGAGGCCACCCGCATCCTCATCGTGGACGACGATCCGTCCGTGCGGGAGGTCGTGGCCCTCCTCGGGCTGGAGGGCTACGCCTGCCAGCCCGTCGCGACCGCCGAGGCGGCCCTCGACGCGCTCGCCGCCTTCGAGTTCCCCCTCGTCATCAGCGACGTCCGCATGCCGGGCAAGGACGGCTTCTGGCTGCTCGACCGGATCCGCGAGGCGCACCCGGAGACCGCGGTGATCATGCTGACCGCCTTCGGCGACACCGCCGCGGCGGTGGAGTGCCTGCGGAACGGCGCGTCGGACTACCTGCTCAAGCCGCCCAAGGTGACCGAGCTCATCCGCGCCATCGAGCGCGCCCTCGGGCGCCGCCGGCTCGAGCTCGCGCGGCAGCGCTACCGCCGCAGCCTCGAGAACGGCGTGGTCGAGAAGACCGCGGAGCTCTCCCGCACGCTGCGCGACCTCGAGGCGAGCTACTCGCAGACCCTCTGGACGCTGGTCGCCGCCCTTGACGCGCGGGAGCACGAGACGAGCGACCACTCGCAGCGCGTCGTGCGCTACACGCTCGCGGTGGCGCAGCGGCTCGGGCTGCCGGAGAAGGAGCTGCCCGACATCGGCCGCGGCGCGCTCCTGCACGACATCGGCAAGATCGGCGTGCCGGACGCGATCCTCCTGAAGCCGGCGCCGCTCACGCCTGACGAGTGGCTCGAGATGCGCCGCCACCCGCAGACCGGGTTCAACATCCTCCGGCCCATCGAGTTCCTGAGGGTCCCGGCCGAGATCGTCCTCTCCCACCAGGAGCGGTTCGACGGCGCCGGCTACCCGCGCTCCCTCGCCGGCGAGGAGATCCCGATCGGCGCGCGGATCTTCGCGATCGCCGACACCTTCGACGCGATGACGAGCGACCGGCCGTACCGGGCGGGCGGCTCGCGCGAGGAGGCGCGCACGGAGATCGCCCGGTGCGCCGGGACCCAGTTCGACCCGCGCTGCGCCGACGCCTTCCTGTCGCTCGGGCGGGTCGAGCTGGACGAGCTGGCGCGCCCGGCCGCGACCCGCCCGATCTGACGCGCTCCTGCGGCGCGATCGCGAAGGCGCGCTCCCCGCAGCCTCCGGGCGTGAACGCGCCCGCGCGTTCTGGTACAACCCGGACCGTGCCCCTCCACGATGCGCAGGGGCGGGAGATCCGGTACCTACGGCTCTCGCTCACCGATCGGTGCAACTTCCGGTGCAGCTACTGCGCCCCGGCCGGCCTCGACCGCGTCGAGGACCCGCTCTCGCGCGCCGAGCTGGCCCGGGTGGTCGGCGTCTTCGCGCGCCTCGGCGTGCGGCGCGTCCGGCTCACCGGCGGCGAGCCCACGCTGCGCAAGGACCTGCTCGACGTCGTCCGCGACGTGAACGGGACGCCCGGCATCGAGGAGGTCGCCCTCACCACCAACGGCCACCTGCTCGCGGGCATGGCGGGGGCGCTGCGCGAGGCCGGCATCTCGCGGCTCAACGTGTCGCTCGACACGCTCGACCCCGAGAAGCTGCACCGCATCTCCGGCCGCACGGCGACCCTCGAGCGCATCGTGGCCGGCATCGAGGCGGCCTTCGCGGCCGGCTACGCGTCGGTGAAGCTCAACGTGGTGGTGGTGCGCGGCGAGAACGAGGACGAGCTCGGGGACCTCGCGCGCTTCGCATGGCGCTTCGGCGCGACGGCGCGCTTCATCGAGCTCATGCCCTTCGGGCCGGGGGCGCCGGTCGCCACCGCCGAGGTGAAGCAGCTCCTCGCCGCCCAGGGCATCGCCCTCGAGCCGGACACGACGCGCGGCTGGGGCCCCGCCTACCACATGCGCGGCCGCTCCACCGTCGAGGGGCGCGAGGTGAGCGGGCTCGTCGGCTTCATCGGCGCGATGACCGAGAACTTCTGCGAGGCGTGCAACCGCGTGCGCGTGGCGGCGGACGGGTCCTTGCGGGCCTGCCTCGGCGGGCGCGAGCGGCTCGGGCTGAAGGAGCTCATGCGCGCCGGAGCCGGCGACGACGAGCTCGCGGCGCGCATCCGGGGGGCGCTCGCCCTCAAGCACGAGAAGCACGACCTGAGCGGGCCAGGCGGGCCGCTCCTGCCGATGATCGGCACGGGCGGCTAGACGCCGTCGAGCGCCGCGCGCACGCGGCGCAGCAGCACGTCGGGCGAGAACGGCTTCTCCACGAGCTCGCGCGCCGGGTCGATCGCCGCGGCGTGCGCGAGCCCCGTGTCGTAGTAGCCGCTCATGAAGAGCACCCGCAGGTCGGGCGCCGCCGCGCGCAGCCGCGCCGCGAGGTCCACGCCGCTCATGCCGGGCATCGCCACGTCGGTGAGGAGGAGCCGGGTCCCGGGCGCGCGCGGAGCGCGGATGTTAGCGGACGTGCACGGAACGGCGCGAGTCTGGTCCACCCCGCCCGCAGGTCGCTCCCGACCCGCCGATCCCCGGGTCCGTCCGGCGCTTCAGGCCGCGACGCGCGGCTGGATGACCTTGCGGATCCAGTCGATGATCGCGCCGGTGGGCGAGCCGGGCAGGAACACCTCGGCGACGCCCTGCTCCTTGAGCCTCGGCACGTCGTCCTGCGGGATGATGCCGCCGCCGAAGACCACGATGTCCTGCGCGCCCTTCTCCTTCAGCAGGTCGATGACCGCCGGGAAGAGGGTCATGTGCGCGCCCGACATGATCGACAGGCCGACCGCGTCGACGTCCTCCTGGATCGCGGCGGCGACGATCATCTCGGGCGTCTGGTGGAGCCCGGTGTAGATGACCTCGAAGCCGGCGTCGCGCAGGGCGCGCGCGATGATCTTCGCGCCGCGGTCGTGGCCGTCGAGGCCGGGCTTGGCGACGACGATGCGGAGGGGGCGCTCTTTCGCGGGGCTCATGTCGGCGTCTCCAGAAGAACGATGAGGTCCGGCGCTTCGGGTCCCGGCGGCGGGCGCCCGGGGCGGCCCGCGTCCGTCGTGCTCGTCACGTCCACGAGGCGGAGGCCCGCCCGGCCCGCGAGCGGGAGCCACTCCGACGCTGTGTAGTACCGCAACTCCGCGGTCCCTTCCAGCACGCGCCCGTCCGGCCGGCGCAGGCGTCGAGCACACCGGTCCACGCCACGCGCTGCGTCGAAGCGGCTCTCCTCCTCGACGACCGAGCCGTCCGCGAGCGTCCGGCGGGAGGTCTCGTGCGGATCCTGCGCGAGGCGGAGCGGGTTCGCGTGGTGGACGAGGAGCCGTCCCCCGGGGCGGAGCGCCCCCGCGAGCGCGGAGAGGATCGCCGCGTTGGCCGCGTCGTCGAACATGAAGAGCGACGCGTACCAGGAGTAGGCCGCGTCGAACGAGCGGGGGCGCAGCGGGAGCGCGCGCAGGTCGGCGCGGAGGTAGAGCGGAGCGCGGGTCGGGGTCGACGTCGGGGTCGGGGTCGACGTCGGGGTCGCGATCGCCCGCCGCAGGTACTCCCCGCTCCGCTCGAGTCCCACGAGCGCCGCCACCCTCCCCGCGATCACGCGCGCGTGCCGGCCGTGACCGCAGCCGGCGTCGAGCACGCGGTCCTCCGGCCCGAGCCGGAGCAGGGCCGCGATGACCTCCGCCTCGAGCGCGGAGAGCCGCGGCGAGAGCAGATCCTCGATCGACGCGAGGTAGAGCTCGCCGTAGTAGGCGTCGGACCAGTGCGGCGCGCTCAGAAGCGGCCGTCCTCCCGGTAGATCCCGTGCACCTTGCGGAGCACGTCGGAGATCTCGCCGAGCGTCGCGTAGGCCTTCACCGCCTCCACGATGGGGGGCATGACGTTCTCGCCCTCGCGGCAGGCGCGCTCGACGCGCGCGAGCGTCTCGGTCACCCGCGCCGCGCTCCGCTCGGTCTTCACGGCCCGGAGCCGCTCGACCTGCCGGCGCGCGACCGTCTCGTCGATCTTGAGGATCCCGATCGGCGCGTCCTCCTCCGTCCGGAACGCGTTCACCCCGACCACCGTGCGGTCGCCCGTCTCGATCTCCCGCTGCCACCGATAGGCGCTCTCGGCGATCTCGCGCTGCGGATAGCCCTCCTCCACCGCGCGGAGCATCCCGCCCATCTCGTCGATCCGGCGGATGTGCTCGAGGGCGCGGCGCTCCATCTCGCCGGTGAGCCACTCGACGAAGTGGCTCCCCGCGAGCGGGTCGACCACGCGATCGGCGCCCGACTCGAAGGCGATGATCTGCTGCGTCCGCAGCGCGATGGTCACCGCCTCCTCGGTCGGCAGCGCGTAGGTCTCGTCGAGGGAGTTGGTGTGGAGGGACTGCGTCCCGCCGAGCACCGCCGCGAACGCCTGCAGCGCGGTGCGGACCACGTTGTTGTAGGGCTGCTGCGCGGTGAGCGAGACGCCCGCGGTCTGCGCGTGGGTCCGGAGGAGGAGCGACTCCTTGCGCCTCGCCCCGAACCGCTCCTTCAGCGTGCGCGCCCAGATCCGGCGCGCGGCGCGGAACTTCGCGACCTCCTCGAAGAAGTCGTTGTGCACGTCCCAGAAGAAGCTGAGGCGCGGCGCGAAGTCGTCGACCGCGAGCCCCCGGTCCACGCACTCCTGCACGTACTCGATGCCGTCCGCGAGCGTGAAGGCGAGCTCCTGGACCGCCGTCGCCCCCGCCTCGCGGATGTGGTAGCCGGAGATCGACACCGGGTTCCAGCGCGGCATCTCCTTCGCGCAGAACTCGATCACGTCGCAGTTCACCTTCACCGCCGGCGCGGGCGGGATCATCCACTCCTTCTGCGCGATGTACTCCTTCAGCATGTCGTTCTGGAGCGTGCCGCCGAGCTTCGCGCGCGGGACGCCCTGCTGCTCCGCCACCGCGACGTACATCGCGAGGGCGATGGGCGCGGTCGCGTTGATGGTCATCGAGGTGGTGACGTCGGCGAGCGGGATGCCCGCGAAGAGCAGCTCGAAGTCGCGCAGCGTGGAGACCGCGACGCCCTCCTTGCCCACCTCGCCGCGGCTCATCGGGTGGTCGGCGTCGTAGCCCATGAGCGCGGGCATGTCGAAGGCGGTGGAGAGCCCGGTCACGCCGTGCTGGAGCAGGTACTTGAACCGCCCGTTCGTGTCCTCGGGCGAGCCGAAGCCGGCGAACTGGCGCATGGTCCAGAGCCGGCTCCGGTACATGGTCGGCTGCGGACCGCGCGTGAACGGGTAGCGGCCGGGGTAGCCGACGTCGCGCAGGTAGTCGGCCGGCGGGACGCTCGCCGGGTCCACCACGTCGGGGATGGGGATGCCGGAGTCCGTCTCGAACCGGGGGCGGCGGGCCGGGAGCCTCGCGAGGGCGTCGGCCAGCTCGTCCTTCGTCCAGGACTCGCGCTCGGCGAGGACGCGAGCGATCTCCTCGCGGGCGTAGAGGGGGTGCTCCGTCCCCGCGGGCGCCTCCGGGGTCTCGCCGCGCACCTCCGGTGCACGGTCCTTCGCCGCCTTCGTCGCCATGTCCGCTCCTCCGTCCGGCACACGTTTAGCCCGGCGCGGACCCTCGCGCAGAGGGCCCTACGGGGGTGGAGGGCTGGCGCGGCCTCGGGCGCAGCGCGTCAGGCGCGCGGCCGCGGTGCCGCCGGGCCGCGGCGCGGGCGCCGCGGAGGGCCCGAGGAGATCAGAACTGGCCGTAGAGGTAGAGCGCCGGCATGAGGCCGAAGCTGCCGAGGTCGCGGTCGCGCCCCAGCAGGCGGGCATTCCCGGCGGTCCACAGGAAGTTGAGCTCCGCGCCGACGAAGACGTGCTTGTAGCCGAGCGCGCCGCCGAGGGCGCCGCCCGTCGTGTGGATGGAGCCGCTCCCGTCCGTCCCCAGGAGCCGCTGCTGGACCTCCGCCGCGTCGTAGATGATCGGGAGGTCGGGGATCACGGTGAGCGTCCAGCTCGTCAGCGTGTAGCGGGCCGCCGCGTAGGTGTGGGCGAACTCCTTCCACTGCCGGCCGAGCACGAAGGCCGCGCTCCAGTCGGTGAGGCCCGCCTCGCCGCGGAAGACGTCCTTGATCACGTCGCCGAGCGTGCCCATCGACCGCTTGCCGTAGCCGACGATGAGCGTTCCCGCGAGCCCGGGGGTGCTCGCGTCCCTGGGGCCGAACGGCTGCCAGGCGAGGTCGGCGCCGTAGCCGCCCGAGCCCCAGCGGAGCCCGCCGTCGAAGCCGGGCGCGAAGCCGTAGCGGCCGGAGATCATCGTGCTCGTGGAGAGCGGCGCGACGAGCGCAAAGCGGAACGCGGCGTCCACCACGGGCTCCACGTCGGCTACCGTCCAGCAGTCGCCCGTGCCGCCGGGGCAGGCGGTGGTCCGGGCCCGCAGGGTCTCGGCGGCGTCGCGGCCGTCCTTCACGATGTCCGCGGCCTGCGTGTTGACCTGGTAGGCGGTACCGACGCCGACGCGGAAGTCGCCCTTCGGCGTGACGCGGCCGGTGTTCCCGAGGAAGGCGGGGGCGGCACAACCTGAAGCGGCGAGCGTGAGGGCGAGGGCGAGCAGGCGCATCCCCGGAGGGTAGCAGGACGGGAGCCCAGCTGGCGGCTGTGCGGGTGTGCGGCGGGGGGGGAGCAGGGCGCACCGGGGGTCGAGGTCTCGCGCGCTGGAGCTTCGTATTCGTTGGAGGCTCCGAGCGGCCGGCGGGAGGTGACGGCGGGGGAGGCGGCGCAGGCGGCGGCGGCGTGTGGCGGTGGCGGCGAGGGGCGGGCGGGGGCTCGACGCGACCGCGACCGCGAGCTCGACCTCACCCGACCGCGACCTCGACCGCGAGCTCGACCTCGACCGCGACCTCGACCGCGACCTCGACCGCGACCTCGAACGTCCCCGCAAAGACGAGGGCGGGGAACGGCAACGAAGGGGGCGGCTGGCGGGACGTGGCCGTGCGCAGGAGACGTTGCCGTGCGGCGGCTTGCGTGTGGCTGCGGCGGCGTGGGCGGATCCAGCGGGTGGGCCGGCGCGTGGGAGCGCGCGGCGGGGCGCGGCTGGCTCGTGCGGCGACGCCGCGGAGCGGGAGATGGATCGGGGTCGCGCCCGCCGACACGGCGGGCTTGCTTCCTCGTGACGGACCCCGAGCGGGAGAGCCTGCGATCGCTGGCGACAGTGACGGTGGGTAAATGTGGCTCGCGCGACGGATCGACGTTCAGTGTCAGACCCTCGTGAGAGGATCCGCTCCATGGACGGAGCCTTCCCAGCGCTCGCGATGGTCGGCCACGAGAGCGAAGACGCGGTCTGCGTGGGGTTCGACGCGCCTTCCGTTGCGCTCGAGCCGTGCTCTCCGCCGGAGCTTCGCGCCCTCGTCCTCGGCGGGCAGAACGGCTCAGACGCGTGCGAGCTGCTCCTCGCGCAGACCGCGCGCATCGAGGGGTCGCTCGAGGTCGCCATCGGGGAGGGGCTCGCGGCACTGACGGTCGGCGAGCGGCTCATCTCGCTGGGGTTCTCGTCGCTCAAGGACTACGCGCGGGAGATCCTCGGCATCGAGGAGCGCAAGGCGCAGGCCATGGCGCGCCTCGCGCGGGAGCTGCGGACGCGGCCGCTCCTGCGAGCGGCAGTCTGCGCGGGCGAGGTTCGCATCCGGGGCGCGGTGAAGGTGCTGCCGGTGGCGCGAGGGGACGCCGAGGCGGGCTGGGTCGAGCGGGCGCGGAGCGAGACGGTGCGCGCGCTCGAGGCCGCTGTGAAGGAGGCGCTGGGGGCGGCCGAGGACGATGACGAGGCGTGGAGCCGGCTCCACGTCCGGCTTGCTCCGGAGGAGCGCGCCGTCGTGGACGAGGCGCTGGAGATCGCGGGCGCGCTCGTGCCGGGCTCGACACGGGCGCAGCGGCTCGAGGCGATGGCGCAGGAGTATGTCGCTGAGCATCCGGTCGAGGCGGGGAGCGACGGGGCGGCGGCCGGCGGGGCCTTCGGGGATGGCGGCGCGTTCCGGAGTGGTCGCGAGCGGCGCGCCCGCGCCGCGGCTCGCGAGGCGGAGCTCGAGGCGGAGACGGAGCGCTGGTCGTACCTCCCCGCGGCGGCGGACATCCCCGCGCCTGACGGTGCGTTCGAGACCGCGACGTCCGCGGCGGAGATCGATCGGCGGCTCCGGGCGCTCGCCGCGAAGCGGGACCGGTGGGACGCGATCCTCGGCTGGGCGGCCTACTCGATCCGGCGGGCTGGCGTCGCGAAGCTCGCCGGCTTCGACTCCTTCGAGCACTACTGCGCCTTATGCCGCGAGCGGCATAAGGCGCATTATGCCGACTCCCGGATTATGCCGAGCGGCACCGTGAAACCCGCTCTGGCGTGGGCGGAGCACGCTCACGACGCGGCATAATCACAGGCCCTCCAGGAAGGCGAGGAGCGAGTCCTTGGGCCGGAAGCGGGCGGCCCCTGCACCCGGCGGCGCGGTTCGTGCCAGGACGCGCTCCTTCATGGCGAGGTCCGCGTCGAGTGACGAGGCTACGATCGAAGCGCTTCTGCGGAATCGCGAGGACGCGCTGGATCAGCGACGCATGGGCGGGCTCGCGGGCCGCGGCGAAGCGGAAGAACGAGTGGATCGCCGCGAGCCTCGCGTTTCGCGTCCGCACGCTGTTGCCGCGCTCCTTCTCGAGGTGGTCTAGGAAGGCGCCGACGAGCGACACGTCGATGTCCGCCAGGAGCAGCGCGGAGGGCTCCTTCCCGAGGTGCGTCCTGGCGAAGCCGAGCAGCAGCCGGAACGCGTCCCGGTACGCGGCGATGGTGCAGGGGCTCGCCCGGCGCTGGCGCTGGAGCCGCTCGGAGAAGAACGATTCGAGGATCGGAGCGAGCAAGGTCATGGTCTCGCCTCCCAGGCCCGCTCGAGCCGCCTGCAGGCCAAGCCGAGCAGCTCCGGCGTGGCGGTGAGGTACCAGTACGTGGCGCTTGGACTGACGTGGCCCAGGTACGTCGACAGCGCGAGCATCCGGTGCTCGGCGTCGGACCCGGAGCGGTAAGCGTCGCGCAAGGTGTTGACCGCGAACGAGTGGCGCATGTCGTGGATGCGCGGGCGGCGCTCCCCGTCGCGGCCGACGCCACTCGTCCGAACGAGCCGCCTGAACACGTGACCGAAGTACTGCTTCACCAGGCGTGTGCCGATGCTCGTGACGAAGAAGCTCGGCGTGGGGCGGCGGGGAAACACGCGGTCGCGCTGCGCGGCGTATCGCCGAAGCGCGGCCAGCGTGGAGGCGTGGACCGGAACGAGCCGCGACTTCTGGAACTTGCTGCGATTGACGGCGAGGAGAGAGCGGGCCCAGTCGACGTCGCCGTCGTCGAGCGCTCTCGCCTCTCCGATGCGCATGCCCGTCACGGCGAGCAGCCCGATCACCGTCTCGTAGGTCGCCGCCTGGAGCGGATATGACAGGCGCCGCGCCGCCTGCATCAGGGCGGCGATCTCGCGGCCCGTGTAGATGTACGGTCTCGGACGGCGTCCGTTCCGTGGAATGAGGTCCGAAGGCGGGACCTCGGTGCGTTCGTCGAGCGCGTGGTGGTACCTCGCGAAACCGCGAATCGCGTCGAGTCTCCCGGTCCACGAGACCGGGAGAGCGGTGGGCGGCTGCTGCGCCCAGCGCAGCGCCAGAGCGGTCGTGATGACGGGGCTCCCCTGGGCCGCGAGGAAGGCCACGAAGTCGGGCAGGTACAAGCCCGCGTGCTCGAGCTTGAAGCCGAGGGCGCGGCGGAGCTTGAGGTACTGCCGGGCGGACTGCGCCAGATCGGGCGACTTCACGGCGCGCTCCCGGGCCAGGGGCGCGCGAGCTCAGCCAGCCCCGCGAGGTCGACCTTCGCGTAGATGGCGGTGGTGTCGATGTGCCGGTGCCGGAGCACGTGCGCGATCTCCGGCAGCGACGACCCGCGACGCAGGAGCTGCGTGGCGGCCGTGTGCCGCAACACGTGGGCGCCTCCCTTGGCAACGCCGATCTGGCGGAGGCGGCGCTGCAGGAAATGGCTGATCCCGGCCATCGGCAGTCGCGTGAACGGAGGTCGGCTGCGCACGAAGAGACCCCTTGTGCTCACGGACGGCCGGCCGCGACGCAGGTAGGCCGCGAGCGCCTGGCCCACGTCCCGCGGCAGCGGAAGGCGGCTCTCTCGTCGTCCCTTGCCCCGCACCACGATCTCGCCGGTCCGCCAGCTGATGTCGTCCAGGTCGAGCGCGGCCACCTCGCCGGCGCGCAGCCCGAGGCGGAGCAGCAGGAGCACGATGGCCGCGTTGCGCAGCCCTACGGACGAATCGTCAAACGAGGCGACCAGGCGATCGATCTGGCTCGCGTCCAGCGCCTTGGGGATGCCGGACAGCCGCCAGCGGGCCACCGGCTGCACGCTCGACGCCAGGTGCGCCGCCACCGCGCCCCGCACGTGCAGGTACCGCAGCAGTGAGCGAAGGGCCGAAACGATCTGAATGCAGGTGGGCATGCCCTTGCGGTGAGAGCTGCGGAGGAGGAACCGCGTCACCTCGCCTCCCGTGAGCCGGCTCCAGTCCAGGCGTGGACGCTCCTCCTGGACGAACCGCCTCACGTGGACCGCGTAGATGTGGATCGTCGTCGCGGCGAGGCCTCGATCTCGCGCGAGGTACGCGGCGTACTCGCCCACGAATCGCTCCACGGGAGAGTCGTCCGCGGCGGGCGCCGGCACGGGAGCAGCCCCGATCTCTCGAAGGAAGCGCAACAACGGCTCGAGAGCGCGGCCTGACCGCAACGCCGTGTGGCCCATCCGCGCCCTGTGCCGGACGAATGCGATCGCGCGCTCGTCGGTGAGATCCCGAACGGCGAGCCCCTTGGCCTGCAACCACCGGCCGAGGTGAGCCAGCAACCGGAGGTGACGGAGAATCGACAAAGGCCTGTAGCCCTGCGCCTCCAGCTCGGCCCAGAACCCGCGGACGTAGGCCTGGACCGGCCCTCGGACCCGTACTGAACCCGGATCGAACATGGTGCCTCCTCGACGGCGTCACGCCGTGAAGAGGCTAGGATGCTCCCTGCGAACGCTCCGGATTATGCCGCGTTGTTCGCGCTCATCGCCCTGGAGGACAGGGACTTCGTGAAGCGACGCGGGATAATCCGCCAGTCGGCATAATGCGCCGAGCGGCTCGGGCTCTCGGCGCGGACGGTCGAGCAGCGGGCTGCGCTCGAGAAGAAGCTCTGGGCCGTGCCGGAGCTGCGGGCCGCGCGAGACGCGGGGCTCTCGTACGAGAAGCTCCGGCTCCTCTCGCGGCTGCCGCCCGCGGCGCTCGGCGCGTGGATCCCCAAGGCGCACGCGCTCACCTGCATCGCGCTCCGCGACGCGCTCGACGCGCGGGACGACACGCAGATGCGTGCGGCCCGAGTCCTCCGCGCGAGAGTGCCCGACCGGGTCGCCGAGTTGCTCGCGAGCGCGTTCCGGGCGGTCCGCGAGGCGTGTGGCTGCGTCCTGCCCGACGGAAAGTGCCTCGTCCGGGTGGCGCAGCACTTCGTCGAGACGTGGAGAGCGCACGTGAAACCTCCGCGAACGCCTTCGCAGAAGGTCCGCGCGCGCGATCACGGCCGCTGCCAGGTGCCGGGGTGCTCGCGGCGGGCGGCGCTGCACGCGCACCACATCCACTCGCGCGCGCAGGGCGGCAGCGACGACCCCGCGAACCAGGTCGCGCTCTGCCCGTGCCACCACCTGCGTGGCATCCATGGCGGATACCTGCGCGTGCGCGGCCACGCGCCGGGCGGGCTCGTGTGGGAAGTCGCGGGGAGACGCTTCACGGCGGGCGCCGAGGGGGAAGCCTGTGCGCCCCGCGACGCACACCCTTGACCGTCCCCGCGCGAGGCCCTATAAACCCGCGTTCTCAGAGCCTTGGTGAGGTAGCTCAGTCGGCTAGAGCGAGGGTCTCATAATCCCTAGGTCGAGAGTTCGATTCTCTCCCTCACCACTTTCGTAAAGCTCGATCGATCGCTGGGAAGAGCCCGAGGGCCTCGCGACCATGAGTCACGGGGCCTTCGGCGCGTCTGGCGTCCATCACCCTGCCGTTCCCCACTGCCCTTCCCCACACAGCGGGGGAATCGTCGGCGCTTCGCGGCTTCTGGTCGACGTCCCGCCGGCCAGGAGCGAGCAGCCTCCGCGTGGTACAAAACCCGACGCGCCATGCTCCGGAGTCGCCTGGGCTCCCGTGCGAAGCTGGCGAAGAGCTTGCCCTGACGGCGCGGGTGGCGCCCGTGCGTCTGCCCCGCTCCCAGCCCGGGACGGCCCCGCGGGCGACCGCGGCCACGCGGGGGCACTCCGCCGCGGCAGTGCGCCCTGCAGCATCCGGCCACGTCCTCCGACCCTGGGGCATCTTTCTTGACCCCCACCGCCGGCGTGCTACACGGTTCGACGCCTCAACGCGATATCGGAGGATGTCGATGCGGAAGGGCCAGCAGTCCGTCTCCACGCGCGCCGAGGAGTTCACGCCGCGGGAGCTTCCGCTCGAGGTCCCGGAAAACCCGCCCCGCGCGCTGCCGCCGCCTCCGTCCGGGCCCGCGACGCGGATCCGCGAGAAGCTGCGCCGCTGGCTCGAGGAGGAGATGTGACGCCTGAGCTCCCGTTCGAAGACCTCGCCGCCGACCTCGACGACCTCCTCGAGGAGATCGACGCCGCCCTCGACGCCTCGTTCCTCGGGGACCTGAGGGCCGCCCTCGAGCGGGCCGCGGGCGCCTCGCCCGATCCCGCCGCCTCGCCGGCCTGAGTCCCGCCTCGCGGGCCTGCCCCTCGCCGCCTCACGGCGGCGGCGGCACGGCGCGGTACTCCTCCTCCTCCTCGTCGAGCCCCGAGCCCACCTCCGCCGGCGCGCTGAAGATCTGCGCGAGCCGGATGTGGCGCGAGAACAGGAACACGAGGCCGAGCCCGACCTGCACGGTGAGCTGCACCGCCCAGAGCACGTTCGCGTAGGCGGCTCCGCGCGTCGCCACCACGTCCGGGGGCGCGGAGATCGAGAGCCCGACCAGGATCGCGCCCTGGAACGTGCCGATCATGCCGGGGCCCGAGGGGATCATGACGCCGACCACCAGCACGCCGAGCAGCGCGAAGGTGGCGGCCGGGCCGAGGTCGAAGCCGAACCCCCGCGCGAGGAGGCTCATGCCGTAGGCGTTGAGCGCCCAGTACGTCGCGGTGAGCGCGAGGAAGAGCGCCAGCTTCGGCGGGCTCGGCACGCCCCGCAGCCCGTGGATGAACGCGTCCGCCCGCGCCGCGGCGCGCTCGGCGAGCCGCGGCGACAGCGGCCGGAGCGCGCGCGTGAGCAGCCGCACCGCTCGCTCCCGGCTGTAGACACCGACCACGAGGAAGACGAGCAGGCCGCCGAACGCGAGCGAGACCACCAGGCCGCCGGTGCGGAGGACGCCCACGCCCGGCGTGCCGGCGGGCACCGCGAGGAGGGCCGCGACGAGCAGGAGCCCGGTGAAGATGCCGTCCGCGATCCGCTCCACCACGACCGACGAGAGCGCGGTGGAGACGCGGAGGTGCGGCCGCTCGGCGACGAGGTACGGCCGCGCGAACTCGCCGATCCGGAACGGCAGCACCATGAGCGCCATGAAGCCGACGGCCGACGCCGCGTTGAGCCTCGCGAACGGCACGTGCGCGACGGGCTCGAGCAGGATGCCCCAGCGCACCGTGCGCACGAGGTGGATGACGAGCAGCACGCCCACGTACGGCGCGAGGGTGCTGTAGTCGGCGCCGCGGATCTCGGCCGCGATGCGATCGAGGTCCTTTCCCCGCAGCGTGAGCCAGAGCGCGGCGCCCGACACGGCGATCCCGGCCAGGGCCTGCCACAGGCGCCTCACGCGAGCTCCTCCCCGGCGATGATGCGGCGCGGGTTCTCCCCGAGGAGCCGCTCCGCCGTCGCGCGGCCGACCCGCTCCTCGAGCGCGTCGAGCGCCTCGGCGAGCCACTCGCCTGCCCCGCGCGCAGCGTGCAGGTCGGTCGCCGCCACCGCGTAGAGCCCGGCGTCGAGGAACCCCTCCGCGAGCCGCTGCGCGCCCGGGCCGTAGACCCCGGCGAGCGCGCCCAGGTTGAGCTGCAGGGCGCCGCCGAGCCGCACGACCTCCTCGGCGCGGCCCGGCCGCTCGAACTCCACGCAGCGCTCCGGGTGCGCGAGGAGCGGCAGCACGCCCTCTCGGCGCAGCTGCCGGATGAGGTCCGGGAGCGCCGGCAGCTCGCGCCGGAAGGGCGCCTCGACGAGCGCCCACCGGCCGGTCTCCCCGATGCCGCGCCGCCCCGGACCGCCGGCGCGCGCGAGGAAGCCCTCGTCGAGGCGGTTCTCGGCGTTGGCGTGGAGCGCGAGGCGAACGCCAGCGTCCGCGAGGAGCGCCTCGGCCTCCGCGCGGCGGGCCTCGCAGTGGGCGGCGTCGCCCGAGGGGAGCGCGCTCGTGGCGTGTGGGCTCGGCGCGACCTCGGTGAAGCCGAGCGCGACGAGCAGCCGGGCCGCCTCGAGCGTCTCGCCGGGCGTCTCGCAGCCGTCGTCGAGCGCCCAGAGGAGGTGGCAGTGGAGATCGACGAAGCCCATTCGCAAGGCCCGCGGAATACCACGCCTTTACGGAACCGGGTAGCGGGGCGGCTCCCCGCGCGCGACCCGCAGCGCCTCCTCGACGACGAGCCGCGCCATCGCGGCGCGCGTCTCGCGCGTGCCCGAGCCGAGGTGCGGCGTGAGCACCACGTTCTCGAGCCCGAGATACACCTGCGGGACGCGTGGCTCGTCCGGAAAGACGTCGAGCCCCGCCGCCGCCACGCGCCCCTCGGCGAGCGCCTCGGCGAGCGCGGCGTCGTCCACCACCGGGCCGCGCGCGGTGTTCACGACGATGGCGCCCGGCTTGAGCCGCGCGATCCGCTCGCGCGAGAGGAGCCCGTCGGTCTCCGGGACGAGCGGCACGTTGAGCGAGACGAAGTCGCTCTGCTCGAGGAGGTCGTCGAGCGGCACCCGGCGCGCCCCGTCGAACGCCATGTCCCGCGGCGACGCGTAGCGCACCTCGAGCTCGAAGCCGCGCGCGCGCTTGGCGACGGCCTGGCCGATCCGGCCGAAGCCGACGATGCCCAGCGTCTTGCCGGTCACCTCGGTGCCGAGCATCCAGGCCGGGTCCACCGCGGTCCAGCCCCCGCGCCGGACCACGCGGTCGCCCTCCGCGACCCGCCGCGCCGCCGCGAGGAGGAGCGCCATCGTGTGGTCCGCGGTCGCGTCGGTGAGGACCCCCGGCGTGTTGGTCACGAGGACGCCGCGCCTGCGGAGCGCGGCCAGGTCGAGGTGGTTCGTGCCCACGCCGTACGAGGCGACGTGGCGCACGGCCGGGAGCTCCGCGAGCAGCGCGTCGTCCACCCGGTCGATGTAGGTCGGCGCGAGCACGACCGCGTCGCGCGCCTCCGCGACGAGCGCGGCGCGCGGCGAGGGCTGCGGGGCGCCGCCGCGGACCTCGAAGACCTCGCGGAGCGCGCCGAGGTCCGCGCCGGGGAGCGCCCGGACCAGGTAGAGGACCGGCTTCATGGCTCCTCCTCGCCGCCGGAGGTCGGCAGCCGGCCGGGCTCCTCCGCGCCGTCGCCGGCGGATGGGCCGGGGACGCGGTAGCCCTCGTCGAGCCACTTGCCGAGGTCGAGCAGCTTGCAGCGGGGGGAGCAGAAGGGAAAGGCGCGGTTGGCGCCGCGGGGGGCCGCGGGCTTGCCGCAGATCGGGCAGGGCAGGGAGGCCACGGAGCGGATCTACCGCGCTCCACCCGCGCCGTGCACGGGATACCTAGCTGCGCGGGCAGGTGCCGGGCAGGAGCGGCCGGATGGCGTCCTCGAGCTGTCGCGCGTGGACGGCGCCCTGGAACGTGCCGCGGATCTTGCCCTCGGCGTCGATCAGCACGGTCCTCGGGTAGCCCGGGACGCGCCAGGGGCCCACCGCCGAGGCGCGCTCGTCCACCAGGATGGGGTACGGGATCGACGGGGCCACGCGGAGGAGGTCCGCGCGGGCGGACTCCTCGGCGACGCCCAGGATCTCGAAGCAGTTGTCGCGGTGGTCGCGCCAGACCTGCGCGAGCGCGGGGAGCTCCACCTGGCAGGGGCCGCACCAGGTCGCCCAGAAGTTCACCGCCACCACCTTCCCGCGCAGGTCCGCGAGGTCCACCGTGCGCCCGTCGAGGGCGGGCAAGGCGAGCGGCGGGTGGTCCTCCCCGGGGGTGAAGGACGGGGTGGACCGCCCGTAGAGCAGCTCCGCAGCGAGGACGGCCGCGACGGCGAGCAGGGCGAGGCGGAGCCAGGGCTTCATGGCGGGTGAGATCCGCTCCGTGGCGCGGAGGTTCGTCTAGTTACTCGGCACGGCGCCGCCGACGCTCCCGAGCAGGGTCTTGAGGTCGTCGTCGGTGAAGTAGAGGCCGCCGCCGAAGAAGACGTCGGTCCCGATGCTGAACTGGCGGCCGCCCGGGTACCGGCCGGTCTGCCACTTGTTCAGGAAGTCGTCCGCGCCGGTGGTCACGTAGAAGTGATCCCAGAAGTAATAGTTGAGCCAGACCTTGGCGCGCGGGTAGGCAGCCTCGTCCACGTTCCCGTCGCCGTCCTGGAAGGCGCGCGAGAACTGGTAGAGCGAGGCCGAGAACTGGAGCCGGTCCTTGAGGAGGTGCAGGTCGGAGCCCACGCCGCCCGAGCCCTCGATGATGCCGGCGCGGAAGGTGAACGGGCCGTAGCGCTTCCCGATCTGCGCCGAGAACGTGAGCTTCTCCTCGTTCAGCCGGCGCGTCAGGCGCGTCGTGCCGCCCGCGTCGGTGGTGACGGTCTCCGTCGTGACGGTGTCCACGCCGCGGGGGTCCGAGACGAGCTCGACGAGGTAGAACTTGTCGGGCTTCGGCAGGAGCCGGGCGGCGAAGTAGATCTTGGTGCCGGGCGTGCCGTTCTCGATGCTCTGGTTGAGCAGCCACTCCGAGCGGAGGTTGAGCTGGATCTGGAGCTTGGTCAGGCGATCCACGTAGTCGGAGACGCCCTCGATCGCCGAGCCCACCTGCCGCCCGAGCCGCTCGTCCACGAGGAGCTTGCCCGCGACGCTCTTGCCGTCGCTCACCTTGGCCATCATGTCGTCGAGCTTCGCGAGGCTCGCCGAGAGCCGGTCCACCGCCTGCTTGACGCCGCGGGCCTCCGAGGAGGTAGCGGTTTCGCGCGCCGCGAGGGCCGAGGGCGGAGTGCCCGTGGGCGACTCCGCGCCTGGCGCGCCCGGCGCGGCGGGAGCACCCTGCGCACCCGGCCGACCCGGCGCCCCGGGCTGGGCGGCCTCCGGGTCCACGATGTCCTGCACGCTCGCGACCACCAGGTTGAGGCGGGCGGTCAGCTCCTCGACGTTGCGGGCGATGGCGTGGACCTTCTCCTTGTCGCGCTCGGAGATCTCGGCGAGCGCGCCGGTGAACCCGCGGGTGTTCTCGAGGATGGCCGACAGGCGGTCGCTGTTCTGCGCCACCACGTCGTCGACCTGGCGGGTGACGCGGGCGAGGTTCTCCACGATCTCGCGCATCGAGCCCTGGTCGCCCGAGACGGTGAGCGCGAGGTCGCCGGTGATGGTCTGGATGTCCTTCGCGATGGCCGCCATCATGTCGGTCACCTGCTGCACGGTGGCCGCCTCGCGAACGCACTTCACCTCGCGCTGCTCCTCGGGCAGCTCCGAGAGGATGGGCGTCTCGGGGGAGCCGGGCGACGCCTCGAGCACCGCGTCGGGGAGGAGCGCCGACGGGTAGGTCTTCACGAAGCAGGCGTCGGCGTGGAGCTCGATGCCCTCCTTCACCCGGATGTCGAGCCGCGCGCGCGGGCCCTCGAGCCCGATGCCCACCACCTCGCCCACCTGGATGCCGGCGATCTGGAGCTTGCTCTTCCAGGTGAGGCCGGTCGCGTCCTTGAAGTAGGCGTGGACGAGGTAGCTGTCGCGCTCGGAGTAGCCGCCCGTGCGGATGAAGGTGAGGGCGACGAGGAATAGGCCGCCCACGAGGGCGGTGAGCACCCCGACGGCGAGCGCCTTGTTGACGACCGGCTTCACGTGCGGAGGACCTCGCGGGTCACTGCTTCTCGAACCAGGTGGAGAGAAACTTCTGGACGAACGGGTCCTTGCTCTCGCGGACCTCCGCCGGGGTTCCCTCCGCGGCGAGATGCCCATCGTAGAGCACCGCCAGGCGATCGGCCACCTTGAACGCGCTCGCGATGTCGTGGGAGATGACCATGCTCGTGATCCCGAGCTTGTTCTTCGCGTTCAGGATCATGCCGTCCACGTAGTCGGTGGTGATGGGATCGAGCCCGGTCGTGGGCTCGTCGTAGAGGACGACCTGCGGGTCCGATACGAGCGCCCGGGCGAGCGCCACGCGCTTGCGCATGCCGCCCGACAGCTCCGAGGGCCAGCGCGGCAGTACCTCCTCGCCGAGGTCCACCACCGCGAGCTTCTCCACGACGCGGCGGTGGATCTCGTCGGCGGGGAGCCGGTGCACGCGGCGCTTCTCACGCAGCGGGAACGCCACGTTCTCGAAGATCGTCATCGAGTCGAAGAGCGCCGCGCCCTGGAAGACCATGCCGAACATCTGGCGGGCGTCGGTGAGGAGCTTCCCGTCGAGCCGCGAGATCTCGAGCCCGTCCACCCGCACCGCGCCGCGGTCCGGCTTGAGGAGCCCGATGACGTGCTTCATGAGCACGGTCTTGCCCGAGCCGGACCCGCCCAGCACGACGTAGGTCTGGCCCTTCGGGATCCTGAGGGTGATCCCCTTCAGCACGTGGTTGTCGCCGAAGGACTTCCAGAGGTCCTCGATCTCGATCACGGGATCTAGACCCCCACCGACAGGAACGTGATCGCGTAGTCGGCGACCAGGATCGCGATGGAGCTCGTGACCACGCCGCGGGTGGTCCCCTCTCCCACTCCCCGCGCGCCGCCCGTCGCCGCGTAGCCGCGCCAGGTGGTGACGACCGAGACGATGAGGCCGAAGACCAGGGCCTTGAGGAGGCCGTGCAGCAGGTCGCCCGGGTCCATGAACTCCTGGGTGTGGGCGATGAAGGGCGCGACCGGGATGCGGGCGACGAAGACGCCCATCACGAAGGCGCCGGCGTAGCCGAGCGCGTTGAAGAGCATCGTCAGCACCGGGAACATCAGGATCGACGCGATCACCCGGGGGACCACCAGGTACTGGATCGGGTTCACCGCCATCGAGTCCATCGCGTCGAGCTGCTCGGTGACGCGCATCGTGCCGATCTCGGTGGCGATGGCGCTGCCCGAGCGGCCGATGACCATGAGCGCCGTGAAGACCGGGGCGAGCTCGCGGGCGAGCGAGAAGGCGACCGAGCCGCCGACGTAGCCCTCGGCCGCGAACTGGCCGAGCGCGACGTTCATCTGGAGGGCGAGCACCATGCCGGCGAACGTCCCGGTCACGCCCACGATGAAGGCCGAGCCCACGCCGATGAAGGCCATCTGCAAGAGGACGAGGTCGAGCCGGAAGGGAGGCCGGACCGCCCAGGCGAACACCTCACCGGAGAAGAGGATCATCCGCCCGAAGTCCTCGAAGGCGGCACGGAGACGCTGCATCCGGCGCATCTTGGCACGGGTTCCTGTGCCGCGCCCGTTCGCGGCTATACTCCCCCCCCTCCATGACCAGGGTCGGCGGCGAGGTGGATGCGTTCTGCACGAAGTGCCTCATGACGCTCGCGCACACGGTGCACGCGGTGGTGGACCGGAGGCCCGTCAAGGTGGAGTGCAACACCTGCCACGGCGTCCACCGCTACCGCGATCCGCCCGGGCAGGCGCCCGCCCGCTCCTCGGCGGCGGCGCGCGCGACGAAGGCGCCGCGCGAGAAGCCGACGGTCGTCGCGTTCGATGAGCTTCTCGGCGCGCGCAAGGGGCCGGCGCGGCCGTACTCGCCCAAGATCATGTTCGCGATCGACGACGTCGTCGATCACCCGACCTTCGGGCGCGGCTTCGTGAACGCGCTGCGCGACGGGGGCAAGGTCGAGATCACCTTCCGGTCCGACGTGAAGCTCCTCGTGCACGGCAGGGTGTGAGCCGCAGGCGGGCCGGGGGGCGCGCGCTTTTCCCCCGGCGGATCTTCGCGGTACGGTGGGGCGCATGAAGCGCCTCGCCAAGCTCGCCGCCGTCGCCGCGCTCGCCCTCGCCTGCAGCTCCGAGAAGCCCCCCGCGCCGGCCGCCCCCGCTCCCGAGGCGCCCGCGGTCGCGGAGGCCGGCGGGAGCGCCTACGTCACCGCGGTGAGCGCGCTCCGGCGCGAGCCGGCCGAGACGCCCCGCGTCCCCGGCCCGGCCGGCAAGGACGTCTCGAACGTCCTCGCGACCCTGCACCGCGGCGAGAAGGTCACCGTCGTGGACGCGGCTGCGCGCGTGGTCGGCAAGGACGAGTGGGCCCACGTGCGCTCCTCGGACGATCGCGACGGCTGGCTCAAGCGGACGGCGCTGCTCGAGGGCCAGGGCGTGACCGAGGCCACCGTGCTCGTGCCCGCGGACGTCTTCGACCGCCCCGACCTGCTCGCCGCGAACGCGCGCCGGAAGATCGAGCCCGGGACGCTGCTCCTCGTCGTGCGCGAGAGGCCGCCGTTCAGCGAGGTGAACGTGTCGAGCGGGCCGAACGCCTGGGTCCTCTCCGACCGGCTCGCGACCGGCGAGGCCGAGGTGTCGGTGGCGAAGCTCGCCGAGAAGGGGCGCTGGCTGCGCAGGATCGGCAAGCCCGAGGAGGCCCTCCAGCTCGTCGCGCTCGCGCGCTCGCGCTTCGCCGGCGTGGCGCTGGTCGAGCAGATCGCGATCGAGCTCGGCGAGCAGCCGCCGGCGGCGGCCGGTGGCGACGTCGTGCCTGCGTCCGGCGCGCTGCCGGCGCAGGACGAGCGGAGCCCCGACGACACGCCGTAGAAAAGGAAGAGGGCGGCGGCCTCGCGGCCACCGCCCCCGGTTCCCCGCGCGCGAGGCGCGGGCGCGTCGCACGGCTAGAAGAAGCTGTACCGGGCGAGCGCGTTCACGCGGTGCTGCGTGCCCGTGTCGTTGCCGGCCACGACCTGGCTGTCGAAGATCTTCCGCTGGCCCCAGTTGTACTCGAGGCCGATCTCGACGTTCTTCGCCGGGGAGACGAACGTGTTCACGTAGAACGCGTTGACCTGCTCGTTCGCGAGGGAAGCGGCGAAGAAGGCGTTCATCGCGGCCGCGAGCTCGTCGTCCTTGTCGAAGAACGTCTGCGTCCAGATGACGTTCGAGCGGACCTTGTCGCTCCAGGCGTGCGTGAGGCCGAGGTGGTACGACCACGACATCCAGGTCTTGATCTCGTCGCCGACGAACCCGGCGCCCTGGAGCAGGGACTGGAACGTGTAGTAGCCGATGCCGTCGCCGCCCTGCACGGACCAGACGAGCGTCTCGGCGGCGAACTTGAGGCTGCCGGAGGCGCCGACGCCCCAGCCGAACGCCTCGTCCTCCACGCCTGCTGCGGCGATCTGGCCCTGGTACTCGTGGGCGACGCCGCGGAGGTTCACGTGGCCGTACTTGAAGGGGAAGGTGAGGCTCGCCGTCACGGCCGGCATGCGGTCGTAGCGGCGGCCCACGGTGAAGCTCTCGCTGACGTCGGTGCCGGCCACGAGGCTCTGCGGGTTCTCGAGCGACACGGAGAGGCTGCCCGCGCCGACCGGGGCCGCGTAGCGGATCATCGGCACGCGCACGGCACCGAACGCGCCGTGCCCGTTGAACTCCACGGTGTCGGTGAGCGAGCCGAGGTCGAGGAAGTTCGTCCACGTCTGGCCGACGAGGAACCCGGCGAGCTCGCCGTACGCGTGGCGGAGCCGGAAGTCCATGCCGTTGGTGGTCGGCTCGGTCGAGAAGTTGAACGCGGCGGGATGGTTGAAGTCACCCTCGAGCCGGACGGTGAGCGCGCCCGCCTTCGTGGGCGTGTTCGTGGTGAGGCCGATCCGCGAGGTGCGCGCCGTCATGTAGAGGCGGTTCGGCTGGTCCTGCTGATCCGGATCGTCGTCGAGCGGCAGGGTCTCGATGAACGACGCCCAGTCGGTGCCGCGGATGTCCTCGATCGCGCCGTCGAAGTCGTAGGTGGTGTCGAGCTGGATGTAGCCGTTCAGCTTGAGGGTCGTCTCCGTGCCGGGGATCTTGAAGACGCCGGCTTCTTCTGCTGCGAGCGCTGGTGTCGCGGCGAGGGCGAACGCCAGGATTGCTGCGAGCTTCGAGCGGTTCATCGTGGTCTCTCTCCGAACGGGTAAAGGGGACCGGCCACATCCGTTAGAACAGAAATCAAGCTGACGTAACGGATCCCACTCATGCAGGCGCGCAGCATACGCCGGTGCCGTGCGACCCGACAGGCGCTTGTAAGCTTGCCGGCCACATTTCGTTCGCGTAGACGATTCGTTCGTCGAAGAATCCAAGGTCGAATCCCCCGAACAAGGAGACTCCATGCGACTGGCTCGGTTTGCGACTGTGGCTGCCCTGGCGCTCGTGGTGGCCGGGTGTGAGAAGAAGCAGGAGGCCGCGCCCCAGCAGGCGGCGGCGCCGGCGGCGGCCGCGCCGGCGGGCGACACCATCCTCATCGGCCACGTGGCCTCGATGACCGGTGAGCAGGCGACGTTCGGCGAGTCCACGGACAACGCCATCAAGCTCGCGATCAGCGAGGCGAACGCGAAGGGCGGCGTGAAGGGCAAGAAGCTCGTGCTCAAGACCTACGACGACCAGGGAAAGCCCGAGGAGGCCGCCATCGCGGCGACGCGCCTCATCGTGAACGACAAGGTGCTCGTCCTCCTCGGAGAGGTCGCCTCGAGCCGCTCGCTCGCCATCGCGCCCATCGCGGACCAGAACAAGGTCCCGCAGATCTCCCCGACCTCCACGAACCCGCGCGTCACGAAGGACGGCGAGAAGACCCGCCCCTACGTCTTCCGCGTCTGCTTCATCGACCCGTTCCAGGGCACGGTGATGGCGAAGTTCGTCCGGGAGAACCTCAAGCTCACGAAGGCCGCGATCCTCCGCGACGTCGGCAACGACTACTCGGTCGGCCTCGCCGACTTCTTCGCGAAGAAGTTCCAGGAGCTCGGCGGGACGATCGTCTCCGACCAGAGCTTCAAGGCCGGCGACCAGGACTTCAAGGCGCAGCTCACCACCATCAAGAACAAGAAGCCCGACTTCGTGTACATCCCGGCCTACTACACGGACGTCGCTCTGGCCGGCCGCCAGGCGCGTGAGCTCGGCATCAAGGTCCCGATGGGCGGCGGCGACGGCTGGGATTCCGCGAAGCTCTACGAGATCGCCCAGGGCGCCCTCGACGGCTCCTTCTTCTCGAACCACTACACGCACGAGAGCCCGGAGCCCCGCGTCCAGGAGTTCGTGAAGAAGTACAAGGACGCTTACGGCGCGGTCCCCGACGCGCTCGCCGCGCTCGGCTACGACGCCGCCCTCGTCGCCATCGACGCGATCGGCAAGGCCACCGAGCTGACCGGCCCGGCCGTCCGCGACGCCATCGAGAAGACGAAGGACTTCCCCGGTGTCGCCGGCGTCATCACGCTCGACGCGGACCACAACGCCGTGAAGTCGGCGGTGGTGATCGGCATCGAGAAGAACGCGCCGAAGTACGTGGCGACCGTGAACCCGTAACCGGGCGCGCGTCGGCTGGAGGTCTCCAGGGGAGAGGGGTCCAGAAGCGGCCCCTCCCCCCTTTTTGATGAGACCGATCACGCTTATGCTGCTGCGTCCCGCTCTCCAGGGTGAGCCTTGACCGAGTTCCTCCAGCACCTCGTGAATGGCCTCTCCGTCGGGACCATCTACGCCCTGATCGCCCTGGGCTACACGATGGTCTACGGCGTCCTGAAGCTCATCAACTTCGCCCACGGCGACGTCTACATGGTGGGCGCGTTCAGCGGCTACTGGTTCGGCCAGCTCCTCGACGTGAGGAGCCCGTACGGCTCGGATCCGCCCGGCGCGGGGGAGGTCTTCATCAAGGCCTCGCTGGTGACGCTCGGCGCCATGATGATCTGCGGCCTCCTCGGCTTCGCCATCGAGCGCTTCGCCTACCGTCCCCTCCGCCAGCGGCCGCGCCTCACCGCGCTCATCACCGCCATCGGCGTCTCGTTCCTGCTCGAGTACGGCTTCCAGCTCTCGCCGATCATCCGCAGCCCCATCCAGTTCCCGCCGGGGCCGAGCCCGCGCGTGTTCCCGACCCTCGTCGGGCGGGAGCCCTACGAGGTGCTGGGCGTCTCGCTGTCCAACTACGACGTCTACGGCTTCCTGGTGGCGATCGCGCTGATGCTGGGGCTCCAGTACATCGTCTACCGGACGCGCTTCGGGACGGCGATGCGGGCCGTCTCCTTCGACTCGCAGGTGGCCGGGCTCATGGGCATCCCGGTCAACCGGATCATCACCTGGACCTTCGTCCTCGGCAGCGCCCTCGCCGCGGCGGCGGGCATCATCAACGCCGTCTCCCGCCCCAAGATCGAGCCGCTCTACGGCCTCATCCCGGGCCTCAAGGCCTTCGTCGCGGCGGTGCTCGGCGGGATCGGGAGCGTCCCTGGGGCGATGGTGGGCGGCTTCGTCCTGGGCCTCGCCGAGGAGTACGTCGCCGGCTACACCGACTCCTCCTACCGGGACGCGATCGCCTTCACCGTCCTCATCCTCGTCCTCCTCGTCCGGCCGGCGGGCATCTTCGGCCGCGTCACCGTGGAGAAGGTCTAGTGTCGAGCGCGCGCGCGGTCTTCCGCTCCATCCTCCCGTTCCTCATCGGGGCGCCGATCCTCGCCGCCCTCCAGCCGGTGATGCCGCCCGACTACACGCTCATCCTCGTGGCGGTGGGCGTGAACGTCGTCCTCGCCGTCTCGCTCAACGTCGTGAACGGCTTCACGGGCCAGTTCTCCCTCGGCCACGCGGGGTTCATGGCGGTGGGCGCCTACACGGCCGCCAAGATCACCCTCGCCCTCTCGGGCGTGCAGTTCGGCTTCCTGCCGGTGGGGCTCTCGAACCAGCTCGTCTTCGCCATCGCGCTCGTCGCGGCGATGGCGACCGCGGCGATCGCCGGGATCCTGGTCGGCATGCCGTCGCTGCGCCTGCGGGGCGACTACCTCGCCATCGTGACGCTCGGCTTCGGCGAGATCATCCGGTCGATCATCGAGAACATGAAGTTCCTCGGCCAGGCCACCGGCCTCTCCGGGCTGCCCGCGCGCACGAACCTCGTCTGGGTCGGGATGAGCGCCATCGCGACCGTCGTCATGGCGCGGCGGCTCGCCGTCTCGACCCAGGGCCGCGCCCTCTTCGCCATCCGCGAGGACGAGGTGGCGGCCGAGGCGATGGGGGTGGACACGACCGGCTACAAGGTCCGCGCCTTCGTCATCTCGGCGGCCTACGCCGGCCTCGCGGGCGCGCTCATCTCGCACGCGATCTTCCTCGCCACGCCGCGCATGTTCACCTTCATCCGCTCCATCGAGGTGGTGGTGATGGTGGTGCTCGGCGGCCTCGGCTCGATCACGGGCTCGGTCGTCTCGGCCATCGTCCTCACCATCTCCCTCGAGCTGCTGCGCGAGTTCCAGGCCTACCGCATGGTCGTCTACGCCATCCTCCTCATCGCCCTCATGCTGACGAGGCCCCAGGGCATCTTCGGCACGCGGGAGCTCTGGGACCTGCCCTTCTTCCGCCGGCTCATTCGCGATCGGGCCGTCGCGGCGGCGGGCCCGGCGGGCGCCTCTCCCGTCCAGGTGCGGGACGACTCCAGTGGGCCGAAGGGGGTCGCATGAGCGCGAACCCCCTCGAGGTCGCGAAGGTGACCATGCGGTTCGGCGGGCTCAAGGCCCTCTCGGACTTCAACCTCACCATGCGGCCGGGCGAGCTCGTCGGCCTCATCGGGCCGAACGGCGCCGGGAAGACCACCGCCTTCAACGCCATCACCGGCGTTTACACGCCGAGCGAGGGCGACGTGGTCGTCTCGGGCGAGCGCGTGAACGGCCTCAAGCCCCACGACATCTGCGTGAAGGGCATCGCCCGCACCTTCCAGAACATCCGCCTCTTCAAGCAGCTCACCGCCCTCGACAACGTGCGGATCGCCTGCCACGCGGGGGCGACGAGCGGCTTCTTCGACTCGGTCTTCCTGACCGCGCGGCACCGCCAGCAGGAGGCGCACATCCTCCAGCGCGCCGAGGAGTACCTCGCGGTGATGGGGCTCACCCACCGCCGCAACGAGATCTCGAGGAACCTCCCGTACGGCGAGCAGCGCCGGCTCGAGATCGCCCGCGCGCTCGCCACCGGCCCCAAGGTGCTCTGCCTCGACGAGCCGGCGGCGGGCATGAACGCCGCGGAGAAGATCGAGCTCCTGGCGCTCATCCGCTCCATCCGCGACCGGTTCGGGATCGCCATCCTCGTCATCGAGCACGACATGCGCGTCGTGATGGGGGTCTCCGAGCGCATGCTCGTCCTCGACCACGGCGTCACGATCGCCCAGGGCAAGCCCGAGGAGATCCGGAGGAACCCGAAGGTGATCGAGGCCTACCTCGGCGACGCGTACCTCGAGGAGAAGCACATCACCGTCCCGGTGGAGAGCGCGCCGTGACGGCCACCAGCGGCACGATCCTCGAGGTGAAGGACCTGCAGGTCCACTACGGCGCCATCCAGGCGCTCCGCGGGATCTCCATCGAGGTCCCCGCCGGTCAGGTGGTGGCCCTCATCGGCGCGAACGGCGCGGGCAAGACGACCACGCTGCGCGCCGTCTCGAAGATGCTCCGGCTCTCCACCGGGAACCTGCGCTTCCTGGGGGAGGACGTGACCCGGCTCGCCTCCCACGAGCTCGTCGCGCGCGGCATGGCGCACGCGCCGGAGGGGCGCGGGATCTTCTTGAACCTCACCGTCCGGGAGAACCTCGACCTCGGCGCGTACCTGCGCCGCGACAGGGACGGCATCGCCCGCGACGCCGAGAAGGTCTTCGGCCTCTTCCCGATCCTCGCCGAGCGGCGCAACCAGGTGTCCGCCACGCTCTCCGGCGGCGAGCAGCAGATGCTGGCGGTGGGGCGCGCGCTCATGAGCAGCCCGAAGCTCCTGCTGCTCGACGAGCCGTCCCTCGGCCTCGCGCCGCAGGTGGTGGAGAAGATCTTCGCCGTCCTGCGCGAGGTGAACGCTGCGGGCGTGGCGCTCCTGCTCGTCGAGCAGAACGCGCACAAGGCCCTCCAGCTCGCGCACCGGGCCTACGTGCTCGAGACCGGGAACGTGGTCATGACCGGCACGGGCAAGGAGCTGCTCGCCTCGCCTGAGGTGCGCAAGGCGTACCTGGGGGAGTGAGCGGGACCCTCACGCCACCCGCACCACCCGCCCGCCGGTCATCGCGACCAGCTCGGCGGGGGTGGCGCGGAACACAGCGTGCGGGTGGCCGGCAGCGGCCCAGACCTCGGCGTGCGCGAGCAGCGCCTCGTCCACGAACGTGGAGAGCGGCCGCGCGTGGCCGAGGGGCGGCACCCCGCCGATCGCGAAGCCCGTCTCGACCCGCACGAACTCCGGGTCCGCGCGACCGATCGGCTCGCCGAGTGCCGCCGCCACCCGCGCCTCATCCACCCGATGGGCGCCGCTCGCGACCACGAGCACCGCCCGGCCGCTCGCAGCCCGGAAGACGAGCGACTTCGCGATCTGGCCGACGGCGCAGCCGACGGCCGCGGCCGCCTCCGCCGCGGTGCGCGCCGAGGCGGGCAACATCACCACCTCGTTCGTGAACCCCGCGGCGGCCAGGGCCTCCTGCACCTTCGTGGCGCTCGGCTCGAGGGACATGCGAGCGAAGATACGAGCCCGCCCCCGCGGCGTCCACGCCGGTATATCCTGCGCGGCCGATGTCCGGAGCCCCGCCCCCGCCGACGCCCCGCCGCGAGCTCCTCGAGGGCTGCCGGGACGAGCTGCCGCTCCTGCTCGGCGTCGTGCCGTTCGGGATGATCTACGGCGTGCTCGCGCTCGGCGCCGGCCTCGACCGGCCCACCGCGCAGGCGATGTCCTCGGTGGTCTTCGCCGGCTCGGCCCAGCTCGTCGCGACCCAGCTCGTGCGCGAGGGGACGCCCGCGCTCGTCCTCGTCCTGACCCTCTTCGTGGTGAACCTGCGCCACGCGCTCTACAGCGCCTCGGTCGCGCCGTACGTCCGCCACCTGCCGCTCCGCTGGAAGCTCGCGCTCGCCTATCTCCTCACCGACGAGGCCTACGCGGTGGCCGGCTCGCGGTACGCGCGGGACGGCGCCTCCGCCGGGCCCGTCTCGCCCCACCGGCACTGGTACTTCCTCGGCGCCGGGTTCACGCTCTGGCTCTCCTGGCAGCTCTCCACGGCGGCCGGCGTCTTCCTCGGGGCGGCCATCCCGGCGACGTGGTCGCTCGACTTCACCCTCGCCCTCACCTTCATCGCGCTGGTCTTCCCGACCCTGAAGGATCGGGCGGCGGGGGCCGCGGCGCTCGCGGCCGCAGCCGTGGCGGTGCTCGCGGTGGGGCTCCCGTTCAAGCTCGGCCTGATCGTGGCGGCGTTCGGGGGCATCGCCGCGGGGCTGCTCGTCGAGGGGCGGCGGACATGATCCTGCTCCTCGTCCTCGCCGCGGCCGGCCTCCTCACCTTCCTGACCCGGCTCTCCTTCGTCGCGCTGCTCGGGCGCGTCGAGGTCCCGGCGGTCCTCGTCCGCGCCCTCCGCTTCGTCCCACCCGCGGTGCTCTCAGCCATCGTCGCGAACGAGGTGCTGGTGCGCGACGGCGCCGTGGATTTCACGACCGGGAACCTGCGCCTGATCGCCGCGGCCGTCGCCACGGCGATCGCGCTCTTCACCCGCAACGTCTTCCTGACCATCGGCGCCGGCATGGCCGCCCTCTGGACGCTGCAGGCGGTCCTCGCGCCATGACGCTCCCGGCGCGCCTCCCGCTCTTCGTCGCGGCGACCCTCGCCCTCACCCTCACGCCCGGGCCGGCCGTGCTCTTCATCGTCGCTCGCAGCGCGGGGGCGAGCCGGCGCGCGGGGCTGCTCTCCGTCGTCGGCGTCGGCCTCGGGAACGCGGTCCATGCCGCCGCGACCGCGCTCGGCCTCGCCGCCGTGCTCGCGTCCTCGCCCCTCGCCTTCTCCGGCGTGCGCTGGCTCGGCGCGGGCTACCTCCTCTACCTCGCGG
>Ga0184637_10000479_pt1 | contig 29694 bp, 16 predicted proteins | sample PLM3_127_b2_FD_133143 | JGI IMG/M metagenome (GOLD analysis project Ga0184637, IMG submission 133143) | Groundwater sediment microbial communities from an aquifer in East River, Colorado, USA - PLM3_127_b2 | ecosystem: Environmental > Terrestrial > Soil > Riparian zone | place: USA: East River... | reverse complement strand
GGTGCTCCCCCTCCGAACCTTCTGGAACGGCTTTGGCGTTTTCCCGCTTCTCGGGGCGGCGACTCTCGGCCTGGGCGTCTTTGGCCTCGCTCGCGCGAGGAACGTCTGCCTGACCGCGGCCTACTTCGGGCACCTGCTCGCGTTCGCCTACATCCAGAACTTCCCCTCGGGAGAGATGCCGCGGTTCGTGATGCCGGCGTTCTTCCTACTCGTCCTCGCAGTTCCCTATGCAGCGCCAAGGAAAGCCAATACAAGGGGGATACGGGGATAGGAGGAGATAGGGAGATAAATTGGATTATTGGTCCTGATTCACCTCCCCCATCCCCTCAATCTCCCCATCCCCCTTGTATTTTTTCTTTCGCCATTGCGGCTTAGCTTGGGGCATCTGCTCCGCTCAGGCGCCGAGTTTCTCCGCCGCGCGAGCTCGGCCAGTCCGGCGCCCGCTGAGGCCGCGGGTGCGGTCGTCGCGGTACGCTCGCGCGACCAGGCGGGCGAGCATCCTCAGATACACCGCGAGCATCCTGTGCATTCGCAGGTTTGAGATTCCCGCCTTCCGGCCCGACCACCGGATCGGGATCTGAGCGATGGTGTAGCCTCCCAGGAGTGCTCCCAGGGAGAGCTCGATCGTGATGTCGAAGTGCTCCCCGGTGAAGGGCGCGCATTCGCGGAGCACGTGAGTCCTGTATGCCTTGAAGGCGTTGGTCAGGTCGTTGAGCCGGGTTCGAAACAGGACCTGCATGACCCGGTTGGCGGCCCGGTTCAAGACCAGCTTGACCCAGGGGTAGCTCGCCACGGAGCTCCCGGGCATGAATCGCGATCCGAACACGCAGTCGTGTCCTTCCTGGATCTTCCGGTAGTAGGCGAGAACGTCCTCTGGGGAGTCGGACAGGTCGGCCATGAAGATGACCACCACGTCACCCGACACCACTTCAAGGCCGCTTCGGATGGCGCGGCCGAGCCCGGGTGGGGAGGCTCGGCGCAGCAGCCGGATTTCCTTCGCGTTCCGCGCCCTCGATCCCACGACCTCCGCCGTGTCGTCGCTGCTTCCATCGTCGACCACGACGATTTCGTAGGGAATCCCCCCTGCGTTGTCCAGCGTCTCGATGAGACGGTCGAGACAGACTCCAATGTTGGGACTTTCGTTTCGAGCGGGGATGACGATGGACAGCTTCATGAATCTGAGCCCGGCGGACATTGTATATCGTCCCGCCTCGAACAAGGATCGGGCCGGGCTACAGGGCTCGATCGCGAAACCCTCGCAAGATGTCTCTCAGGATGCTCTCGAGATCGTGCTGGAAACTCCAGTCCGGGTGGTCGCGCTCGAATCTCCTCGTGTCGCTCACGTACCAGATGTGGTCGCCGACGCGCGGCTCATCGACGTAGCGCGTTCGCATCGTTCGCCCGAGCAGGCCTTCGACCCGGCTCACCGCCTCCAGAAGCGAGCAGTGCGCCCGGCGCCCGCCCCCGACGTTGTAGACCGCCCCGGGGCGAGGCGCTTCGACGAAGCACAGAAACATCCGGACGAGATCTTCCGCGTGAATGTTGTCCCGCACCTGCTTTCCCTTGTATCCGAGGATTTTGTACTCGGTGTCCTCGAGCCCGCACTTGACGAGATATGAGAGAAAGCCGTGAAGCTGGGCTCCCGCTTGGCCGGAGCCGGTCACGCAGCCGGCGCGAAACGCGGCCGTGTTCAGCCCGAAGTACCGGCCGTACTCCTGCACCATCACGTCGGCGGCGAGCTTGGAGGCGCCGAACACCGAGTGCGTCGAACGATCCACCGGCATCGACTCGTCGATTCCATGCTCGTAGAACGGGTGATCGGAAGCGAGCTCGAAGCGAGTGTCGTGCTCGACGAGCGGCAGCTCGTTCGGCCGGTCTCCGTAGACCTTGTTGGTAGAAGTGAACACGAACGGAGCGGCGGGACTGTGAGTCCTCGTCTGCTCCAAAAGAACGAGCGTCGCCCTCGCATTGATGTCGAAGTCCGTCGTGGGATCGCGCGCCGCCCAGTCGTGCGACGGCTGCGCCGCCGTATGGATCACGCACCGGATGTCCGAGCCATAGGTGTCGAAGATGCGCCCGATCGCGGCGTCGTCGCGCACGTCGACGTCGTGATGGCGGTAGCCGGGGACGCGGTCCATGAGGCGCCGCAGATTGCCGGACGTCGAGGCGCTCTCACCGAAGAACACGCGGCGCATGTCGTTGTCGATGCCCACGGTCTCGAAGCCGCTCCGGGCAAAGAGCTCGACGGCGGCCGAGCCCACGAGCCCTGCCGCGCCGGTTACGATCGCGATGTCCATCTCGCTCTATTCTCCATCTGCCGCTATCGGGCCACGAGCTCGATCATACCCTCACACCCACTCGCATCGCCTCCGGTTGCCGCCCGCTCCGGTTGGCCCTATTCTTTCTCGTGCTTTGGGTCGTCACCGTCTTCATCGGCTCCGGCCTCCTTTTCATCGCACAGCCGGTCGTCGCCAAGATGCTCTTGCCCCGGCTCGGCGGCGCGCCCGCGGTTTGGACCACGTCGGTTCTTTTCTTCCAGGCCGTTCTCCTGGCTGGATACGGCTACGCCCACTGGCTGGGCCGTCGCCCGCGGGGAGCTTCGATCGCAATCCACGCGGCGCTCCTTTTCCTCCCTCTCGGGCTACTCCCCTTCCGCCTCATCGACGGAGCGCCCGTCGCGGGGCCGCTCGCTCCCTCGGTTTGGCTTTTCGAGGCGCTTCTCCTCGCGGTCGGGGCACCGTTGTTCTTCCTCTCCGCCGGCGCCCCACTCCTCCAGGAGTGGCTCAGCCGGACCGGCGGACCGGCGGCCAAGAATCCCTATTTTCTCTACGCCGCGAGCAACGCGGGAAGCCTCCTCGCCCTCTTTACCCATCCCCATCCATCTTCTCACCCGGGAGGCGTTCGATCTCTACGAGGACAAGCTCGCTCCGGACGGCGTTCTCGCGTTCCACATTTCGAACCGCCACCTCGACTTGGCACCTCTGATCCGCGCGATGGCGAAAGACGCGGTCCTCATCGCCGTCATCGAAGACGGCCCCCCGGCGCCCGCACGGTCGTCTCCGAGTCTCGGCTCGCGCTGGGCGTTTCTCGCACGCTCTTCCGAGGCCCTCGGCGCTCGAGGGTTTCCTCCCGAAGGGATGAGTGCGTCCTCCGTCCTCGGCCGAGTGTGGACCGACGACAAATCCGACCTCTGGAGCCTCTTTCTATGGTAGTCCCGGTGGGCCGGGAGTTATTTGCTTCCAGACCGCGAGCGGTTGTAAAACAATCTCGCCAACCGAGGGGGAGTTCGGCGGGGGCGAAAATGCACCGTGTAAGAGAGTTCTTCCTGCGCTTGGGGTCCGCTTATGGAAGGAGTTCACCAATGAATCGATCCAAGAACGGCAATGGGGGCTTTACCCTAATCGAGCTACTGGTCGTCATCGCGATCATCGCCATTCTCATCGGGCTGCTGCTTCCGGCGGTCCAGAAGGTTCGAGAGGCGGCCAACCGCGCGGGCGCGGAGCAGGGCCTGCGTTTGGTCATGGGCGCCGCGCAGACCTTCAAGAACGTGAACCAGGGTCGGTTTCCGTCCTCGGTTCCGCTTCTGGTCGGCTTCTGCGCCCAGACGCAGTTGTGCATGCTGGATCCCAAACTCGCCACGAGCCAGCTTCATGGCTATAACTTCTTCCTCTTTCCCGAAGGAGAGCGGGGCGAGGCGGAGCCGGCCTATCCCGGCGTAACCGGTGCGGAGACGATGATCTTCCCCCTGGGGGGAGCTCTTTCGAGCTTGCCGACTCCCGGCGCGGATGCGGGCCGCCGGAGCATGCTCGAAAAGGTCATGGGCGACGGTTCGGTCCGTATCGCCCGGCTCATGGTCCTGGACCCCGACTCCGCGGAGGGAATCCGCACCGGGACTTCGCCGGAGACGGGCGCGATGGTTTCGATGAAGATCGACCTCAATGGCGGCCATACGCTCTCCGGAAACGAGATCTTCGGATTCGACGTCAACCCGTCGAGTCCAGTAGCTCAGTTTCTCGCCGCTGCCAAGGCCGAAATGAAAGTCGGGGTCGCGAATGAGACCTCTTCCTTATGGATCCTTCCCTACATCGAGCAAGATAATCTCTTCCAGCCCGCTTTCAGCTACGAGTTCCTCGGGGGTCTCACCGCGGCGTTCGTGGATGACCCCGCCACCGAGCGCATGGCTCTCCTTGCGCTCAAGGTCGCCCAGGGCGCGGGCGATAGGGAAAAGATCGAGATGCTGGCCGCCGGGTTCTACCTGAAGAGGCTTGCGAGAGAAGTGCACACGTCGCTGACCCGCGCGAACTTCCTGGTCCTGGGTGCGTGGCTCTCGACCCTCACGGAACTGCCGGCGCCCCCCGCCCCAACGGCTACGTCGGCGAACGATCTCCGTTCGCGGGCGATGACGCGATAGCAAGGCGTAATCGAGGCGCCCGGTCCGGAGCTCTTCGCTCTGGGCGCGGCGCCATCCCAATTAGGAGACCCGCACCATCATGAAGCTTATCCCACGCGGTTTCGAACACCATAAACGACGTGCCTATCGGTGGGGTTTCACTGCGGTTGTTATAGTCTTGCTGGCCGACGTCGCATCCGCCGCCGACGTCCGACTTTCGTTGGCAAGCACCAACCCAGCGCGGGCTCACCTATTCCGGGCCGGGTCCGAGACCACCTTCGTCCTTCTTCTTCGCAACGACCGGACGACCAGCCGCATCTTCTCGGTGAACGTCGCGCTCGAATCCGGCTCCCCGGAGAAGTGGAATGCAACGCTTTCCGAAGCCGACGAGCACTTCCGGCCCGTGGGAGCGGGAACGCCCAACCTGAGCCTCACTGTCCCGGGTCGCCAGACGGTCCACTTTCTCGCCCGGATGGAATCGGCTCCCGATCTGGCGGAGGGAACGGAAGGGCAGGCGGTCGTCACCGCCTCCTCTGAGGGGCTCACTTCCCGGAGCGCCACCGTCCGCGGCCGGATCGAAAACCGACCCAAGATCTACTACGTCGCCCTCGACGCGGTGGGGCGGGACTACCTGCGCATCGCGAGCGATGGAAATTGGTACGATGGGTCCGTGGATCGACTGATGCCCGAATCGAACGCCTTTCTCGAGGAGGCTGCGTTCTTCTCGCGCGCCAACGGACACCTTCCTGCCACCACCGACGCCAATCACACAGCCGCCCTCACGGGCTCTTGGCCAGGCACGCTGGGGATCTTCTCGGTGAAGAGCCACTACATGGGCCTCGACGCCGGCGGCGTTCCCGTGATTGCCCCGGCAAGTAAGGATTTCCTGCGCTTCGGGCTCGACGGACAGCCGATCCGGACCATCTTCGACCTCGCGAAGGAGCCCGCCGAGGGCGGTGCTCCGGACGCCTTCAACGCGCTGGTCTCGGGAAAGGTCTGGGTGACGGACGTCTTTTCCCAGAGCGGCGGAACGGTGGACCTGCTCGTGAATGGATTGAATCACCCAGGGTATGTGCCCCGTCCGCAGCGCTACCGCCTGGCAGATCCCGAGAGCGATCCGGACGCCGCAACCGACCGCGAAGGCACCAACCTCGGTCCTTTAGCGAAGAGGAAGCTCAAGAGCTGGCAGGCGACGGGCGTGAGCTTGATCCCGACACGCGCTCCCGAAGATCGCTGGATCGCATCGGCGGCCCTCCGGATCATCGCCGCGGAGGATCCCGACGTGCTCTACGTGCTCCTCGCCGAAAGCGACACGGCGCAGCACATCTTCGGCGCCGCCGACGTCCCTGAGGAGTGGGATGACAACGAGACAAAAGACGTGCTCTGGGACGACGTGAACGTCTACAACAGGAGTGCGAATCGGGATCCGGTGCTGGACGTCGTTCACGAGGCCGATTTCTGCTTCGGTCTCCTCGTCGACTCCCTGAAGGATCGGGGCGCCTACCACGGCTCGTACGTTGTACTGCTCTCGGACCATGGGCAGACGACGGTAATGCACAGCAGGAGGACGGTACTCGACGTGGGAAAGATCCTCGCCGCCCAGGGGATCGAGGACAGCCAGATCGAAAGGCTCGTCTCGGCGGGACAGCTTTCGTGGATCGCTCTCGCCGACCTCGGCATAGGGCCAGAGATCGAAGCCATTCTCGAGAGCCACGAGGAATTCCACCCCGCGCTCCGGCAAATGGTCAAACCGTTCGTGGTGCTCAACCGTGAGGAGATGGAGAGTGGCATCGACAACGTGGAGGGCCCATACGCCCACGATGGGGTCATTGGGAACCTGCGCGGTGAGCTATACAGCGCCTGGAGCATCGACGTGCCATCGAGCGACAACTCCAAGGTGCGGTGGCCGGATCTGATGCTGTTCACTCGGCACCACTTCCAGACGTCGCTCGTCCAGTCGGCTCTCGTGAACAAGCCCGATTTCGGGACGATCTTCAACGGCCACCACGCCGCCATCGAGACGACGAACGTCGTTCTGGCCATGAGGGGGCCGGGGATCCTGCCCGGGTCGTACGACCAACCTGCCTCGCTTTCGGACATCGCCCCCACTCTGTATCGACTGCTGGGCATATCCACACCGGACGGTGTCGACGGACAGGTGCTCGAGAACGCTTTGGCGCCAAAGTGACAGGTTCGATGGAAACCTCCAGCCGAAATCGAACGTTTTTAGTTCTTCTAGTCGTCGTCATTCCGCTCTCTCTCTCGGCCTGCCGCAAGGCTTCGGCCATCCAAGCCGCGGACTCGAGCCAGCAGCGGGGCGAGGTGGACGACGAGAAGGAAAAGAAGGAGCCAGCCTCGGCCCGCGCGCTTCCCGTCCGGGTGGTGAGACGCGGAGGCAGCCGGCTGGACTGGTGCGCCGGGACGAACCTCCTCGCCTTCGACGTTCTCGGCAAGGATGGCTACTTCGACGTCCATACGATGAAGCCGGACGGAGCGGAGGATCGCTGCGTGAGCTGCGACGTTCCCGGCCTTCCCCGCCGGCACGTGGGTCAGCCCGCCTGGCACCCCTCCTGCCGCTACCTCGTCGTCCAGGCGGAGAAGCAGGAGCACATCAAGATCCGCTTCTCACCCGCGCTCAGGCCAGGCGCCGGCGTGCTGAACGATCTGTGGCTCATCGACCTCGAGAAGGAGGAGGCTCATCCGCTGTACCAGGTCAAGGACGAGCGGGGCCAGGGCACCCTTCACTCTCATTTCTCGGATGACGGAAGAAAGCTCTCCTGGTCGGAAATGCTCGACAAGGGCGGCTTCAAGAAGGGAAAGGAGTTGGGTTACTGGAAGCTGATGACGGCCGATTTCGACATGGTGGGCGGAAAGCCGGCCTTGTCGAACTTGCGCTCCTTCACTCCGGGTGGCGACGGCTTCTACGAGAACCACGGCTTCTCGCCCGACGGCGAAAAGCTCAGCTACTCGAGCACCACCGATTCAAAGCGATTCATCAACAACATCTACGTTCTAGATCTCGCGAGCGGACGCGCCACTCAGCTTACGGACAGCGGCTATAACGAGCACGCCATCTTCTCACCCGATGGAAAGCGCATCGTCTGGATCTCGACCACCGGCAACAAGGGGGGCACGGACTACTGGCTCATGAACGCCGACGGCTCGGGAAAGAGGCGGCTTACGTTCTTCAATCAGAAAGGGCATCCGCACTACGCCGGCCGGCGGGTAGTGGTGGCGGACTTCGCCTGGAGCCCGGACGGGAAGAGCATCGCCGGCTACTATCGCGCCGGCGGAGCGATCGAGTCGCTCGAGGACGAGGTGCAGATCGTTACGGTGGATCTCGCCGACGAGCTCGGCTCCCCCGCGAAATAAGGGCTCATTTCCGAGCTCATTTGTCGGCGATGAAGCTCATCCGCGCCAGGGTCAAGTAGTCGAGAGGAAGATCCTTGGATCGGTTCGGTATCCAATAGACTTCCCGGAAACCGACGTGTTTGAGCAGGAGCGGCACGGCGCTCTTCGTCGGCACCAGGGCCACGCGGTTCGAGAAATTCTGGTCGTGAACGCGATCTTCCTCCAGCTTCAGCACCGGAACGTTGGGAGAGACGTCGGAGCGCGCTACAGTCGTGTCGATGACCGCGAAGTCGCCGGTTACCGCGTAGAGCCTTTCGAGCGCCTCGACGGGTTTGTCGATGTGGTACAGAAGGCCAAGGAAGAAGACGACGTCGAACGTGCCCGTGGTCTCGGGGGACACGTCGTAGGCATTCGACACCCGGTAATCGAGCGCGGTGAGCCCGATTACGTCCCGGATGAAACACGCCTGCTCGACGTTTTTCTCACTCACATCCACTCCCAGCACGTACTCCGCGCCGGCGAGCCGCGCCTGGATGGACCAGAAGCCCGCGTTGCAGCCGATCTCGAGGACCCGCTTTCCTTTCAAGCTGCCGCCGGCCCGCGCGAGCACGCCGGGGAAAAAGTGATGGTAGCGCTGGTAGTGACGTCCCTTGAGACCGCGGAAATGCGGGAGGCCGGCTTCCACGTTGATGTCGCCGAAGCGGAACGGGTAGTGCCAGAAGTAGTCCGGGATGCGAGCGCGTATCTCGTCGTGAGAGTAGGGGCTGCTCGGGGCGACGTCGAACGTGTTGCGGAAGACGGACGAGGCCTTCTCCGCGACTTCGGACGAGGGGGGAGCGAGCTCCGGGCACTGGAACCCTTCGTCGTCCTTGCGTGCCAGGTGGTAACCCAGAGTATTGACGAGCAGTTTCATCGCCCCTGGTAGTTTCATCATGCTGCCTCCCGTGCAAGCATCAGCGCAATTTTCCGCCGATTTTCCGCTGCTTTTCCAACGATGGGGTGGTCCAAAACCCGGGGTCCACTTCAAGATTCCGGGAAATGATGGAATGAATGGCGGCAACGGTCTTCTCATTCGCCCGGTATCTGGTGGCGCGGCCTGAGCGCTGCAGCCGGGTTCCTTCCTGAGAATCCCGGGCAAAAACGCTGTCGAATTGTTCCACGTCTCTTTCCTGCAGGCCGCAATACGAGATCACTCGACGAAGGACCTCGCCGGTCTTAGTCATGAGATCCTCGTAGCGTACCGCAAGGCAGTTGGGCTCGAGCTCGGATAGCTGCAAGTAGCTATCGACCTTGCTAATCCAATCCAACGCCAGATAACCATACAGCCCGTGGCGGCCTAGAATATCGGCGTACGAGTCCTTCGCGAGATGACTGTTGTAGAAACTGAGTTTCGAGCTCAGTAATGCGAGCCTCACCAAACCGTTCACCACCGGAGAAACCAGTGGCGTCTGAAAGAGCCACTGGTATCGCGCCGCGCGATACCTCACTAACCCGTCGAACGATTCAATCGTCTGCACCGGATTGCGATACACAAACAGATTGCGCGCCCCGGGAACTGCATCCCGGAACTCTCTCCACGCCCAGATCCCCTTGCCTCGGTGCTTTATGGCGACCAGATTCGCGGCCGGTGGCCGCTTGTGCCATAGCATGGTCACCACACCACGAGCTAGTTTGACCGCGTCCTCGTACGCAAGGTCCCGCGCCGCTCGGAGGGTGGCGATTCGAAAAAATACGTCCGGCTCCGAGTAGCACATGCACTCCGGCAACCGATTGAAGAAGTGGTGGAGGAGCGTAGAGCCGCAGCGCCCCACGGAGTACAGGTGCAGAATCCCGCCGGGAGGAACCACCGTTTCCTGAAGCCGAAAAAACGTCTCCCAGTCCAGAAAGAAGACGCGCTTCGCCGCCTTCCGCTGGTACATGTAGAAAAACGGCGAGCTTACTGCCGCGTCCGGCTCTTCGATCTCCACGAAGGAGACCAGGCGATTCACGGGGTCGATCGAATACACGCTAACCGCTGGATTCGCGAGCAGGGCCGTGGGCTCCAAGCGCCCCGCTTCGGCCAGCTCGAAGTCCGATCGTGGATTGGTCGCCGTGCTCGAGTCCCATGGGACGGCGACTCGCAGGACTTCGAACGCCTTTGCCTCGGACACGATAACGTCCCCTACGGGCGCTCCGTTTCCTCCGGATCCGCGTCCCTCAATGACAGGATAGAGAGAAGAAGAGACTTTCCCTTCTCGCCTTTCGGCGGGGAGGCAGTTCGCCCATTCTCTGAAATCGAGCCCGCGTCCCCGGCCATGGACCCGGCCAGGGAGCGCGCCAGATCCGACAGGCTCGGCCCTTTGATCAGTTGAAGAAGGGGTATCGCGACTCCAATCTCCCTCTCGACGCGGTTTTTCAACTCGACCGCCATCAGGGAATCGATCCCCATGGTGACGAGCGGCTGGTCGAGGTCGATCTTGGACGCCGCGAGGCGCAGGACGCTCGCGACGTGCTGCCGGAGGCGGTCCTCCAGAATCGCCACTCTTTCCTGGGGAGGCGCGGCGAGAAGCTGCGCGCGCCTCGGGTCCTGCGAGTCCGTTCCCGCGCGGCCGGAGGTCTCACTCGCGAGCTGGGAGAAGAACGGCGTTTCCGCGAGCAGGGGGTGGGATTTTCGCCACTCGAGCCAATCGACGGACATCGCCGAGATCTGAGAAGGGTCGAAAAGCAGAATTCGCCCCAGCGCTTCCACCCCTTGCCGCGGAGAGAGGCTTTTCATCCCGCCGACTTCGAGGCGCCCCCCGCGATCGGGCCGCGCCGCGAGTCCGACTTCCGACCAGGGTCCCCAGTTGATGCTCACCGCCGGCAACTGCCGCGCTCGCCGGTAGTGCGAAAGCGCGTCGAGAAACTGGTTGGCGGCGGCGTAGTTCGACTGGCCCGCCGAACCAAGCACCGAGGCCGCGGAGGAGAAGAGAAGAAAGAAGTCGAGAGGGGCATCCAGGCTCGCGCGGTGCAGATTCCACGCTCCCTGTACTTTCGGCGCCATGACCCGACGGAACCGTTCGGGCGTCTGGCGGACCAGGATGCCGTCGTCGAGCAAGCCGGCGGCGTGCACGATGCCTCTCACTGGCGGCATCTCCCGCGCCCACCGCGTGAAAGCGGCGGCCACAGGCCCGGGCTCGGCCACATCGATTCGTTCCACCACGACCCTGGCACCCTCCCGCTCCATCGCCTCGATCGCTTCGCGGGCCTCCGGCGATGGCTCGCTCCTTCCCACGAGGACGAGGTTTCTGGCGCCTTTCCCGACTAACCATCGGGCGACGACGAGACCGAGGCCCCCGAGACCTCCGGTGAGCACGTAGGTGGAATCGTCGCGGATGCAGGCCGCAGCGTCCGCGGGAGGCTTCACGGAAACGTTTCCATCGTCCATGCGGATCACTACCTTGCCGATGTGATGGCCGCGAGCCATGTGATGGAGCGCCTCGGCCAGGTCGCTTGCCGCGAAGACGCGCTTCGGAAGAGGCGGAAAAGCTTTGTCTTCGAAGAGCCGCAGGGTCTCGCGAAGGAGCTGTCCGCAGGCTTCCGGCTGCTTCTCCGCCATGACGCTCAAGTCGGCCAGGAAGAACGAACGGCTGCCCTCGAGCCAGCGAAGAGGAATCTGCCCTCCTTCGAGAAGATCGCGTTTGCCCAGCTCGATGAACCGCCCGCCCACGCGGAGGGTCGAGATCCCGCGGGCGAGCGCCTCCCCCGCGAGAGAGTTCACGACCACGTCGACGCCCTCTCCGCCCGTGGCTTCCATCACTTCCTCGGCGAACGACAGCGAGCGCGAGTCCATCGCCCGGCAGACGCCGAGAGTGTCGAGGAGACGTCGCTTTTCCTCGGTGCCGGCGGTCGCATAGATCTCGGCCCCCGCCTCCTGCGCCAGGCGCAAGCAGGCGAGCCCGACTCCGCCGGTGGCCGAATGAACGAGGACTCGCTCGCCCCGCCGGAGCCTGCCGAGGTGGTTCAAGGCATAGTGGGCGGTGAGGAATGCGATGGGGACGGTGGCGGCTTCTTCGAAGTCGAGCCGCGCGGGTTTGAGGGCGACGAGCGACGACGGGGTTCGAACCACCGAGCTCAGGCTGGGTCGAGCCAGCGCGACGACTTCGTCTCCGACGCGGAGCCCCGTCACCCCCTCGCCCAGGGCGGTGACCCTTCCCGCACACTCGTCTCCGAGCACGACGCTTCCGTCGCCCTCGCGGGGCAGCAGCCCGAGCGCGAAAAAAATGTCCCGGAAGTTCAGCCCGGCGGCGACCACCTGGATCTCCACTTCGCCGGGCTCCGGCCGGCGGCGGGCCACTCGCCGGAAGGAAACGCTTGCGAGGCTCCCGGCCTCGGTCAGCTCGGCGCGAAACGGCTTCGCGGCCTCGCCCTCGCGCGAAAGCGAGCGCACCGCGGACTCCTTCGGCGCACAATCCACCGCCTTCAGGCGAGCGACGAATCGCGTGCCGTCCCGGAAAGCGACTTGCTGCTCGTGGTCCCGCCGCCCCAGCTCGTCGACGAGGACACGAATCTCTCCCTCGCTCACCAACGGGTCCAAATCGATAGCGGTGCAGAGGAGCTCCGGATGCTCCTGGACGATGGTGCGGGCGAGGCCCCAAAGCGGCGCTCGAAAGGGCGAGACGTCGTCGGACTCGGAGATCCGCTGGGCGCCCCTCGTCGCGAGCCACAGGCGAGCCGGGGGGCTCGCCTCGCTTCGCGCCAGAGACTGCGTGAGAAGAAGAGCGCTCTGCCATCCGAGTGCTTCGGCCTCACTCGCCTCCTCTCCGACGTCGAGGCTCCACAGGTGGATGACGGAATCGAGGGCGATGCCTCTACGCGTCAGCTCCTGAAGGAGCTCCGAGTATTCCAAACCGCTCGCGGGGTCGACACGGCAGGGGGTCGACTCGGAGAGGTTCTCCGGGACGTGGAGTGCGCTGCCGGGAGTGACGATGACCACCCGGCCTCCTCGAGCGGATAGCGATTTCGCCAGCCGGGCGCCGACTCCCGTCGAGTCGGCGAAGACCAGGAAGTCGCCCTCCCTCTTCTCCTCGGGACCTTCCGGGGACGACACCGTTTGCTTCTCCCAGGTCAGGGCGTAGAAGCGCTCACTCGCGGCGCGCTCCGAGTCGGAAGTCAAAAGGGACTCGAGGCCGATTCCCCTCGCTTCCGCGACGAGCTCGCCTTCCTCGGTGAGCAACCGGACGTCTCCACGAACTCGCGACCCGTCGTAAGTCGCCACGGCATGCGCCCAGACGGGCCCCGAATCGGCACCCCTCGTCCGCAGCCGGAAGCGGTCCACGGAAACGGGGACGAGGGTCGAATCCGTGGGCAGGGCCGCCGCCAGGACCTGCAAGGCAGAATCCAGGAGGGCGGGATGCATCTGATAGCGCCGCGCTTCCGAAGGCGGCGGCTTCAGTCGGCCGATGGCTTCACGGTCCCCCGCCCGGATCGACTCGACTCCCTGGAAGGAGGGGCCGTAGTCGAGATGGAGGCCCTCCATGAGCCGGTAGTGCTCCGCGCCGGACGTCTCGGTCGAACAGCGTGCCCGAATCTCGGCGACGGGATCGGCGCCGAGCGCTTTGTCGTCCTCGCCGGATGCGGCGATTCGGATCTCGCCCCGGGCGTGCCGGGTCCAGATCGGCGCGCCCGCAATCGCCGGTCCCGCCGCACCACTGAACACTTGCCAATCGAAGCGGGTAGCGACTTGTCGGGTCAGCACCACCTGGACCTCGCGAGTCTCGCCCTCGGAAAGGACGAGCGCACGCTCGAAACGAACCCCCTCGAGGGTGAACGAAGCCTCCGCTCCCAGAGCTTCCCGCGCCGCCTCGAGCGCCATCTCCAGATAGGCGGTGGCGGGGACCACGATCTCACCGTTGACACGATGGTCCTTCAAGAACGGAAACAAGTCGGGGCCGAGCTCACGTTGCCAGTAGTGCGACGCCGGTCCCGCCGCCGACCGAAGGTGCTCGCCGATGAGAGGATTGTTCGCTTTGAAACCCGCGCCTGCCGTTCGCGTCGGCTTGCCGCCCTCGTCGTCGAACCAGAACCGTTCTCTTTGCCAGGGGTAGCGCGGCAGCGGCGCGCACTCACCGCCGGGTGGACAGAGCCGGCTCCACTCGATGGGCCTCCCGATCGCATAGAGACTCGCGAGCGTTGAAAGCAGCGATTCTCTCTCCTTTTCTTCACGCCGGAGAGAGCCAAGCGCAATCCCGTCCCGCTCCAGGTGGAACAGGCACTGCTGGATTGCCGGCAGAAGGATGGGATGGGGGCTCACTTCGAGAAAGACGTCGATGCCGTCCTCGATGAGCTTCTCGATGGCGGTCGAGAACATCACCGGCTCGCGGAGGTTCCTGACCCAGTACTCCGCGCCGAGGTCGGCTCCGGAAGCGACCGCCGCGGTGACGGTGGAGTACAGGGGAACGCTGGTCCTGCGCGGAGCGATGCCCGTAAGCATCGAAAGGAGGTCTTCCCGCAGAGGATCCATCTGCGGGCTGTGCGAAGCGTAGTCCACCTTGACCCGGCGGCAGAACACTCCCTCGCGCTCGAGGCCGGCGAGGACTTCTTCCATCGCCTCGGGATCCCCCGACAACACCGTCGACGTCGGGCTGTTGCTCACCGCAACCGCGAGGCGGTCCTCGAGACCCGCGAGGATCTCCCTCGATCGGGCGAAGGAGAGCTCGACCACGGCCATGGCGCCCCGGCCGCTCGTTCGCCGGGCGAGGCGGCTCCGGCGGCAGATGATCCGCGCGGCGTCCTCGAGAGAGAGCGCGCCGGCGACGTAGGCCGCCGCCACTTCTCCCATGCTGTGGCCGACCACGGCGTCGGGTTTGATGCCCCAGGATCGCCAGAGCTCGGCGAGGGCGACCTCGACCGCGAAGAGCGCGGGCTGGATCACGTCGACTTCATCGAGGCGGGATTTCTCGCTTGACGCTTCGAGCTCGTCGGTCAAGGACCATTCGACGTGCTCGGATATGGCGGCGGCGCACCTCTGGATGGCGTCCGCGAACACCGGCTCGCGCCCGGCGAGCTCCCTCCCCATTCCCAGCCACTGGGAGCCTTGGCCGGGGAACACGAACGCCACTCTTCGCCGCCGGTTCATCAGGCGCCGGCCGGCCTCGACTCCGCGAGGACTCTCTCCCTCGAGAAATGCGGCGAGCTTGGACGCCATCTCGCCGCGACTTCCCGCCACGGCCGCCAGCCGGAAATCGTGATGGGTTCGGCGAGTGGCGGCGGTCGCGCAGAAGTCGATGAGAGGCGAGTCGTTTTTCCCTGCCGCGAGGCGCTCGGCGTAGGCGCCGACGAGACTCGAGAGCGCATCCTCGCTTCTCGCGGAGATCGGAAGAAGGCAAACGTCGTCGTCTTGCGCCCGCTCCCTGCGGGCACGAGACGGGGGCTCTTCCAGAACGAGGTGCGCGTTGGTGCCCCCGAAGCCGAACGAGCTCACTCCCGCTCGGGCGGGGTGGGAGTCCTCGGGCCACGGATCGAGGCTTTTGACCACACGGAGGGGAAGGACGTCGAACCGAATGTACGGATTGGGCTTTTCGAAATGAAGGCTCGGCGGCAACTGGCGGCGCTCGAGCGACAAGGCGAGCTTGATGAGACCGGCGACGCCCGCTGCCGCTTCCAGGTGGCCGAAGTTCGTCTTGACCGAGCCCACGGCGCACCGCGACTCCCGGGGACGGCCGGCGGCAAGGACAGCGCCGAGGGCGTTCAGCTCGATGGGATCGCCGAGGGCGGTTCCGGTGCCGTGAGCCTCAACGTATTGAATTTCCGAGGGACCGACACCCGCATTCGCAAGGGCGTCGCGGAGGAGCGCCTCCTGCGACAGACCGTTCGGCGCCGTGAGCCCGTTGGTTCGCCCGTCCTGGTTGACGGATCCACCCCGGATCACAGCGTAGATCCGATCTCCATCCGACAAGGCGCTCGCGAGAGGCTTGAGAACGACGACCCCGGCCCCTTCGCCCCGGACGTAACCGTCGGCGCTGGCGTCGAAGGTCTTGCAGCGGCCGTCGGGAGCCATCGCCTTGAGCTTCGAGAACCCGATGGTGACGGCGGGAGAGAGGATGAGATTGACGCCCCCGGCAAGCGCCATCCTGGACTCGCCCCGCGAGAGACTCTGACAGGCGTAGTAGGCGGCGACGAGCGACGAGGAGCAGGCGGTGTCGATGACCAGGCTGGGGCCACGAAAATCGAAGAGATAAGAGAGCCTATTGGCGCCGATGCTGAGCGCGCTCCCGGTGTTTACGTAGCCGTCCCGGATGCAGTCGAAGCGCGTGAGCTGCTGACCGCCGTAGTCGTAGCTCGACATTCCCATGAAGACACCCACCGGCTGTCCGGCCAGCTTCTCGGCAACCAGACCCGCGTCCTCCATCGCTTCCCAGGCGACTTCCATGAGAAGCCGTTGTTGGGGGTCGATGTGCGCCGCCTCCCGGGGAGAGATTCCGAAGAACGCCGCATCGAACCGATCTACTTCCGTCAGGAACCCGCCCCACCGAGTGTTCATTTTTCCCGGGGCCGCGGGATCGGCATCGTGGAGCTCGTCCACGTTCCAGCGCTCGGGAGGAACTTCGCGGATGGCGTCGACGCCGCCTTCGAGCAGGCGCCAGAAAGCCTCGGGTCCATCGGCGCCGGGGAACCGGCAGCCGATCCCGACGATCGCGACGGGCTCGACCTTTTCCATTTCAGTTCCGGCTATCTTCGGTCGCGGTACCTTCGGGGGCCGCTTCGGCGAGATGAGCGGCGAGGGCGGAAATCGTGGGGTAGTTCCAAAACAAGGTGGGCGACAGGCGCCGCCCGAGCCAGGTCTCGAGCTCGCCCAGAAACGACAGCGCCCGCTGCGAGTCGAGGCCCAGGGCACTGAAGGACTGCCGGAGGTCGATGTCGTCGGCAGAGACCCCGAGCTGGCTCGCAAGTCTTCGAGAGACGAAGGTCTCGATGTCTTCCTGAGTCGGCGGCCCTTTTCTCGAGGGCTTCGAGGATGGGTGACTCTCGGTTGCCGAGTTTTTTGTATCGGGCCTATCGATACTGTCGGGCGAGCGCTCCTCTCGCCACTCGGCCACGACGGGAAGGCTTCCCTCGAGAAACGCGCGCGCGCAAGCGTGGCGCTGGACCTTGCCGCTCGAGGTCTTCGGAACTCCGTTTTGCTTCACCAGGACGAGAGCATAGGGGCTGAGCTCGTGCTCGTCGGCGATCCTCTGGCGCACCGCGGCGGCCACTTCAGAGACGTCGAGGTCGCGATGGTGCCGGTCCACCTCCTGTACGACCACGAGGCGCTCCTCGTCCTCGACGTCGACCGAAAAAACCGCCGCTCCCCCCGACCGGAAAGCGGGATGACTCCCCTCTACGGTGAGCTCGATATCCTGCGGGTAGTGATTGCGGCCGCGGACGATCACGAGGTCTTTGAGCCGGCCCGTGATGAAGAGCTCGCCATCGCGCAAGAAGCCGAGATCTCCCGTCCGCAAGTACCGCTTTTGGCCGTCGCCGCCAGCGGGTGAGGCCTGGAACGTGTCTCTTGACTCCTCGGGACGGCGCCAGTAGCCTTCGGCAACGCTCGGTCCCCGGAGCCAGATTTCGCCGACTTCGTCGGCGCGGCAGGGCACGAGCGTCTCGGGGTTCGCGATGAGAATCTCGGTCGTGGCGGGAGTGCCGCAACCCACGAGTGTTTTCGTGTCGCGCCCGCCTTCGTCCGCGTCGACGACCCGATCGCGAGCGAGCTCGCTCGACCGGAGGGAGAGAACGGTGGACTCGCGGCCTGGCGGCTTCAACGTAACTTTGAGAGTGGCCTCGGCGAGCCCGTAGGCCGGAGAGAGCGCGCCCCGGGAAAATCCGCAGCTCGCGAACCCGGACGCGAACCGCTGGAGCGTCTTTGCGCGTACCGGCTCCGCTCCGCTGAACGCCACCCTCCAGCGACTGAGGTCGAGGCTGGTCTTTTGCTCCTGGGTGACGCGTTGACAACAGAGCTCGTACGCGAAATTGGGAGCGCCGCTGTGCGTCCCGCCGTATCGCGAGATCGCCTTGAGCCAGCGGGCCGGATGCTGAAGGAAGGACGCCGGAGGCATGAAATAGGCGGGAAACCCGAGGCACAACGGGCTGAGGAGTCCGTAGACGAGACCCATGTCGTGAAAGTGGGGAAGCCAGGTGACGAAGACGCTGTCAGGCGGATGGCCCACCGCGAGCTCAATGTCCTCGACCTGGGCGAGCAGGTTTTTGTGGGTCACCATGACCCCTTTGGGGGCTCGAGTGGACCCCGACGTGTACTGCAGGTACGCGAGGTCGCGAAAACCGGTCGGCCGGTAGCCGTCGATGATTCTTGAAGCTGGCTCGTGCTGAAGCTCGTCGGTGGCGCACCAAAGGAGTCCACCCAGCTCCGGTGAGTGCACGCGCGAGCGCGCGAGGTTCGCCGCGACGTCGATCGTCGTCAGGGCAAATCGGGAATCGGCGTCCTTCGCGATATCGACGATTCGCGGATCCCTCCGATTCGGCCGGGGCGGGTAAAGCGGCACCGCCACGACTCCAGCGTAGAGGCAGCCGAATAGAGCTACGAGGAATTCGAGCCCGGAAGGATAGAGGAGAAGGGCGCTCTCGCCCGCACAACCCTGGTCCAGCAGGTACCTCGCGACGGCGCGAGCTCGAAGGTCCAGACTCCCATAAGTCAACGAGGCGGCCTCGACGTTGCCATCCTCGAGGAAAGTGTAGGCGAGGCGATCGGCTTGGTGCTCGGCGCGCCAGCTCAGGATCTCAACGAGGGACGACGATCTCCGCGGCAGCCACGCCGGATCGCGCTCGAAGGCGTCGTCGTGTGCGGCGTTCACCACCGCGCTTGCCGACTCACTCTGCGGCAAGTTTGCTCCACCCTTCGTATCCGCACCGAGCCGCGTAGGGCGCCAGGTCGAACCGCCGCAGCTCCTGCCGCGTGGCCTGGCTGGCGCTGTCCTCGATCGAGGCCCGAGGCTTGCGGACCACGCTCTCGTAGTCGACGGGGACTCGCTCTTCGAGCCCGAGGAAGTCGAGCACTCCGGCCACGACTGCCCGAGGCCGCGCGCAGAAGTCCTCGTAGCGAAGGGAGACGTAGTCCGCAGGCGATAGCTCCCCCACGTTCTCGACGAAGTAGCGGGCAGTAGCGGCGAACTGTCGGGCGACGATCTTGGCGCCGAGCGCGGACTGGAAGACCCGGCTCACGAGGTAACGCTGCCACCGGCTCCCCATCATCCGTTCGTAGAAACGAGCCACCAGAGCGTGATAGGCGTTCTTCTCTTCCAGCAGAAGACGCATCCCCCTCAAGATCGAGCTCGCCACGTCCACCGGCTCCCGGTGAATGAAGATGAACTTGCACTCCGGCAGCATCTCTTTGACGAAGAGGAACCTCCGGTAGTCCCACGGGTTCTTCAGAAGAATGGGTTTGTCGTTTCCCGAGACCAGCTCGACCTGTCGGCATAGATCCAGAAACTTCGGGAAGCTCTTGCGCGTAAGCTGGAACCGCAGGCGGCCGAGGTGAAACCCATACTCTTCCGGGAAATCGGGGTCCACGTTCACGCCATCGAAGCGCGCCTCCGCGATGCCGAGATCCTGGAAGAGCCGCTGAAGCTCGCGTTTCGCCTGAGCCGTCGTGCCCCGCAGATGGTGATCGATGACTTCGTCGTGTCGAATCAGATGGTAAGCGCTGACGTAGTTGAAACATCCCGTGCGGGCGAGAGTCTGATACAGAACCGTCGTTCCCGCCCGAGCGCTTCCCATGATGAAGACCGGACGAAGCGACGGCGCCGGGAGCGGCCGTGGGCTGGCGCAATCGGCGCCCTCGTCCAGAGATCCCCGTTCCCTCAGCGCCGCTTCGACCACGGACTCGTTTCCTATCCCGACGTCAGCGGACGAGCTTGCCCGGGGTGACGAGCCCGAGGATTGCGAGCTTCACCCGCCGGATGAGCCCATCCAACTCCACCATCACCTCCTCGGCTTTCAGCGGACCGATGAGGAGCGGCAGCTGAGCGCTTCCGGCCCGAAGCGTCTCCAGGGTCGTGAGCGATCCTGCAAGATTCCCTGACTTCGCCTGTCGCGTCGCCGCGGAGACCTCGTTCCGGATCGACCGTGGCAATCCGACGCGGGAAACGGTTTGCGCCAGGCTCGTGAACGTCGGGGTCGTGCCGAGAAACGGGGAGCGCACCAGATTCGAAGGGCCCGAGAGCTTCCCCAGGGGGCTCGCCGCCGTCACAGAGTAGTGGTATGTCTTCCTCGACTGAGCGGTCGTGTCCACGAAGAAGAGATTGGGGCTCGTACCGATGAGCTCCGGCGGGTGGAATCCCACGTCCCGGAAGATCTGGTAGAGCAAAGCACCTTGCGACGGATCCCACGAAAGGAGCGTGGTCGCTCCCTTCCCCTCCACCGCGAGCTTCGAGGGTACGGGCAGTTCAGGTGCGGCCGGGAGGTTGGCCAGCCACACCTTGGTCCCGAAGTAGTGGTTGGCGCTTCCCATGAAAAGGCCGATGGGAGTGCTGGCGAAGTTCCGCGCCCCGTTGTTGAGGATGTTGTCCGGCTGGAGGACGACGCTCTTGGTGTTGTGATCGAAGTATCCCGCCATGCCGTTTCGGGTCACTTCGGTGAAATGATAGCCGTCGGTGGTGGCGAAGAGGTCGAATCCCAGCCGGGCCTGGAGTATCTGACCGAGAGGGTTGTTCCGCCACTTGGTGGACTGGTCCTGAGTCCCGACGTACAGAACACCGTCGTGGACGGCCATCCGCCACATGTGGATGTTAAAGAAGCTGTCGAAGCCAAAGTCCATGCCGCTCAGGGGCCGAATCCTTCCGTTCGGCGTTCGTCGAGGTGTCCCCACCACCAGATTCCAGGTGTCGTCGGGATTGATCCGGAAGAGCTCCCTGTCCGTTCCTACATAGAGGCGGTTCTTGAACTCTTGCATGCTGATGACGGCATAACCCGGCAGGGTTTTGCGGGAGGCCCCGTCGGTGATCACCGGAGTCAGGTTGTAGGGCGGCGTGCCCGAGGCGTCGGTCTTCAACAACGAGAACGGCGTCTTTTCGAGGAGCGGCTGGACTCCGGTTCCCAAATACAGGAAGTCGTTGAAAACCTGGATCTCGAAGAACGTCATTCCGGGAGGCGACGCCTGCCAGAAGTTGTCGTTGCCCCCCGCAGGGTTCGTCGACTCCAGGATCACGCCGTGTCCGAGAAGGCCGGCCGAAGCCAGGACGAAGAATCGTCCCTTGTACGTCAGCATTCCTCGAAAGCCGTCCCAGGGAATATCGCCGAGAAACGTACCCGGGTCGGCGGGGATGGGCTCGAACGTCGCGCCATCCGTGGACCGAAGCAAGCGCGGCGCCGGGATCCCCGGCTCGTTGAAGGTGCGCGCTCCGACTCCGGCGACGTAGAGCGCCTCGGTGCCGTCCGGCTCCCGAAAGATCGTCATCCCGCGAAGACCGATCTCCCGGGCCACGAACTTCCCGGGATGACCGGGGATGGGAACGTCATTGGGAGAGCGAAAGACGAGGTCCCACTGGTCGGTCGCGGGGGTGTAGCGCCAGATCTCCGCCTGCAGCGGAAGGTCTTGCGGGCTATCCGTACACTCCACGTCGGCTTCGCTGGGCGGATACTCCCCGAGGTCCGGCCGGTAAAAGACGAGCGCGGCCTGCTGCACGCACGAGGTCGCTCGACCGGTCCCGACGTAGAGCTTGTCGTTCCACCAGATCATGGACCAAGCCTGGGAATTGTGCCGATCGCCGAAGCCCTGAGGTGCCGCCTCCACGAAATCCGGCGGGAGGAGGGGGCGCGACTGGACCGCTTCGGCGGCGCTCGACGCAAGGACAGAGAGGAGTGCCAGCGCGATCCAGGCCACTCCAAGGGGACGATTGCTCGGGGTTGACATCGGTGCTCCTCCGTTGAGCTTCATGTCGCTCGCTGATTCATCAAGTAGCCGACGTGGGATGCGTCGAGGACACCCGCGCGCTGACCCCTGAGAAAATTCCGGGTGTGGCTCAGGATGAGCTCGGGATGCTCGAGGCCGGTGAAGTGCTTGAGCTTTCCCCCGGGAAGAATCGCGGACGAGCTCGCCGGCAGCCGCTCACTGAGCTCGCGATGGGCTTCGATGAACACCGAGTTCGCCTCGTAGATGAGAAGCGTGGGGTGCTCGATTCTCGATAAGCTCTCGAGCCCCATGTTGCCGTCGACTTCCCTCCCCTCCCACATGGGTCTCAAGACGTCGAGCACGCGAAAGACGATCTCCTCGTCGCGGGGCCTTCCCCGCGCCGGGCCGTAGAGAATGGGGATCTCGATGAGCTGTCGCAGCAGAAAGTCCAGGTCGCACCGATTCTCCTCGGGAATCGGCCGACCCAGGAGCTCTTCGATGGTGCTGGTGACGTAGGGCCACCCATCCCAGTCCGGACCGCGATAAAGCGAAGCGAGCGGTGCCAGGAGGGCGCCCTCGACGATGACGAGCGCTGATACCCGCTCCGGATTCAGCAGAGCGAAATGCAAAACGATGTCGGCGCCCCAGGAATGACCGATAAGAGTCGCCCTCTCGATGTCGAGCGCGTCCAGAATGCCCCGAAGGTCCTGGGTCATGTCGCCGGTCGTGTAGCCGACGGGCGGGGTGTCGCTCCTGCCGTGTCCGCGCAGGTCGTAGGTCGTCACTCGGCATTCGCGCTGGAGCTCGGGCACCATGGTGAGGTGCCAACCGGCAAGATTTCCTCCGAGCCCGTGAACGAGGACGACGTCCTGCCCCTGGCCCGACCGCCAGTAGTGAAAGCTCAGGTTGTTGGCTTCGATTTTCGGCATTGCGGCCCCGTGCCCGTTGTTGAAATCAAATTGTCTTCTCCCGCGCGCGAATCAAGGGCGGGAGGTTACCCCCGCTGCAAGCGCCGCAGCCGGAATCTGCCTGACCTTGCGTTAGTCGCGTTACGCGAGCAGGGTCAGAAACCGCGCGTCGTCCTGCGGGCGAAGCCTCGTCTCGTTTCTCCCCCAGTCCTTCCCCAGGGAAGGATCAAAAATGAGACGCACCCAACGACTTTGTCAGGGAGGCATCACCCGAAGGCCCGCAAATTCCCCGCCGACCTTCGGCTTCGCTACAACTCTTACAACTTTGTTCGTACCAAGGGCATCCATCGATGGCGGTTGGGAGCCACTGCCCGCGTAATTTTTATCCTAGCCTCGGGGTCCTGTCAAGTGAAAAGCCAACGTAAAGGGAACGATGGGCGTTTTGCGGTCGTCGCAAGTTGCGGCAGAAGCAGGGGTATTCCGGCGAACGGTCTCGGCGCAAACGATAGCCGCGGCAGCAACCCGCCGGCGGTCATGCCCGTAAATCGGCGCCCTTTGAAGGGACGGCGGCGGCGCGCTCGCTCAGTTCCACGAGAAGCTCCGCCCCGCGCCTGGCTCCTCCGTAACCCGCGATGACGTCGGCCATGCGCCGCGCGTTCGCGCGGTAGGACGGGACGCGCAAGACGGTTTCCACGCATGCACGGAGGTTTTCCGGCGTGCACTCCCGCGGCGCGAGGCGGACGCCCACCCCCGCCTCCACCACGCGCTCTGCGCTCTCCGGCTTGTCCCATTCCGTGGGAACGAGCACGAGCGGCACGCCCGCGGCCAGCGCCGCCATGATCGTGCCGGCGCCGCCCGTCGTCACCACCACGTCGGTGTGAGGGAGCAGGTCGCTGTGCGCGACCCACTTCTCCAGGCGGATGTTCTCCGGCACCCGGGACAGCCCCAGCTCGGCCACCGCGCGCGCTCCGCCTGTCGTGGCCACGACTTGCATAGGCAAGCCGCCGAGTCCGTTGAGCGCCGCCTGCAACACGAGGGGCTTGTGGATGTGCGTCGTCCCCTCGGTCACGTGCACCCACGGCACATCCCGGCGGAGCTCCGACAGCCAGGGTGTGGGCGCCTGGGTGCGCGGCTTGTTGAACAGACACGGGCCGATATAGTGGACGTGTGGCGGCGTGTCGCGCCGGTCGTAGTCCAGCTCGCGGATGGAGGGGATCAAGTACAGCGGCATCTCCGCCGTGTACTCCTGCGGCGACATCGAGATCGGAGCCAGCCCGTTTTCTCCCCGCACCCGGTTCACGTGCCGGCGCGATACGCGTCCGGTCAGCCGAGTGGCCAGGCGCACGACGCGGCTGAAAAGCGCGGACGAGCGCCCCCTGGGCAGCCCCGGCCCCATGGGCGGCACGCCCGGACCCGGCAGCGGGTAGAACAGGATCGAAGAGCAGACCGCCACCGGCAGGCGGTGCTTCTCCGCGAGCACGACGATGGGCGCGAACAGGGCCAGGTCGGCCCCGATGACATCGGGGCGCCAGGAAGCGATGATGGCGTCGATGTCCTTCACCTGGTCGGAGAGCGTGTCGAGGAGCCACCGACGCATGAGCAGGGCGAGCCGCGGCACGCTCGACGGCCGCCACGGCTCGGCTGGCCGCTCGCGCATGAGCCGGTCGATGCGCGCCTCGTCCACGTGGCGGAAGGGAAAGCACTCGAATCCTTCCTCGCGGACCGTGGAAACGTTCGCGCCCCCGGTATAGAAGGCGCACTCGTGCCCGAGCGCAGAGAGAGCGTGTGCCTTCGCGATGAGGGGAAAGACGTGCCCCGGAAACTGCCAGGCGGTGAACAAGAAGCGCTTGCGCACTCCGATGTCTACTGCGCGCCCGGGCCGTCGCTTCGCCGAATGGCGAGCGCGACCTGCATCCCCATCCGAGCGTCTTCGCGCTGCTCGATGCGAACGCCGCCGAAGCCCGCGTCCTTCAGCAAGGTGAGGAGAGGGCCATCGTCGTAGGCCGTGAAGCCATGACTGGTGAACCGGATCCGGTCCAGGTATTCCTTTGGCCGCAGGACAAGACCGAGCCGGCCGCCCGGGCGCAGCACGCGAAGCGCCTCGCGCAGGCCAGCCTGCGGGTCCGGCCAGAAATGGAGCGTGTTCACGGCTGTCACCCGGTCGAAGGACGTGTCCGGGTACGGGATCGCGGAGGCGCTCCCCGTCTTCACTTCTAGGCGCGACGCGAGCAGCTCGCTCCGGAACCGGCGGAGGGCGAGCTTCAGCATGGGCTCCGAGATCTCGATGCCCGCCACGAACCCCTGCGGCAGGCGCCGCAGCGCCTCGCGCAAGAGCAGCCCGCCCCCGAAGCCGATGTCCAGCAGGCGGTGGTCAGGGGCCAGAGAGAGCATGTCCAGGGCTGTGCGATTCACCCGCGCGTTCACCTTGTTCAAGGCCGGCCGCATGAGGAGGCCCACCAGGCCGCTCGGGCGCGCGAGCTGACGGGCTAGGATCGGTCTCAAGAACATTTCTCTGGAACCTCGACGGGAGGGGCGAGGATACCCCTGATGTTAGCGCGACTCGGACAACGGCTTCAGATCCTTGGCGCCGAGTCGGAGCGTGAGGCGCGTCGTCGAGCCCACGCTCTCGACCTCGAGGGCATCTTCCATCCGGATCGCCGTACCCAGACGCTCGGAGAGCACCCGCTCGAGATTTGGCAAGAGGAGGGTGGTGAGGAGGGTCTCGAGGCTTCGCGCCGCCGGCTCGTCAGCGAGCTCGCCGACCAGGCCTATCGTGGCTTCCTCGGCGAGATCGAGGGTGACCGCCATGCTCCGGAGTCCGCGAAACGGGAGGAGGGCTCTCTCGGACATCGTCGGCGGCCGCTGTTCTTCTCCCTTCTCCCGCGTCGCGGGGAATCGTTCCCAGAGCTGCGCCGGCAGCAAGATCGTACGAGCCTCGAGACCCGAGGGGAGGCTCGCATCGACCCGGGCCAGTTCTTCCCCGAGCTTCTCGTGCCTGCCGCTACGTTCTCGCGCCAGCGCCCCCTCCAAGCTCTCCCGATGGGTGGAGAAAAACACCGTCGTCCCGGAAGCCGCGGCGGCGGCGAGGACCGGAGGGTCCTCGGGACTCGAGGACCAGAGTTCGATGACGGCAGCCCCCTCGAGCTCCGACCGGGTGGCCGTTCGGCGTCCTTCCCATAGCTCAGAGAGGACCGACGTGAGTTTCTCCGGCTCGATTTTCTTCTTGAGCGAAACCGCCACCACCACGGGTACGCCATCCGCGCGCTTCCCCAGGCGCGCCCCTTCGGGCGCGACCGACTCGCTCCGGGCCGAGACGAGCACCTCCGCGATGTCGGAGGCCGCGATGCCGCTCGATTCGAGCCGAGCGGCAAAGCGCGCTACAGAGTCCCCCCAGAGGCTTCGCACCAAGGGTGACCTCTCGACGGCCGCGGGATCGAAGCGAGCGAAGAAATCCGCGCCGGGAAGAATCGCCGCCTCGATAGCCGGTGACACGGGTCTATTCTGCGCCGCCGCGGAGAAAGCGACTGGCGAAAGCGACAAGGTGAGCGAAAGCGCCAAGTTTCGTTTCAAGAGGTCTCCTTCTCCGGGCAGATATCTCCGAAGAGGCAAAAAGCGGCGACCGCCGCGATACTGAGCATGGTCATGAGGAAGGACCCCGGCCCGCAGGCGCGGGCCGGGGTCGCCGAAAGAATCCTACGGTTTCAGTGGCACCGTGATCCCCAGAAAGTCGGAGAACCCCGGGGTCACTCCATCCGTCGTCAGACCGAACACCCTCGCGTCCGTGCTCGCGAAGTCGAGCACTCCACCGAGCGTCAAACCCTCGACGCAGATGGGAGGGGTGAAGTTCTCCGCGGCCTGATTGACGGTATCGATCACCTTGCTCTCGAAGCTCTGGAGAAGGGCGATGTCATCGCTCGTCCCCGTGGAAGTGCCGCACATCACTCCGAAGTCGATGCTCGAAGCGGGCTCGACGACGGTGAGGTCCGAGAACACGAACCCCGCCTCGTCCGCCGTGCACTCGCTCGCGTCGACACTCATGTTGGCCGCGATGGTCAGATCGAGACAGGACGCGATGACTTTGCAGTCGCCCGCGCCGTTCGCGGACGCCGCAAGACAGTTTGGGAGGGACTCCAGCGTTCCGTTATAGGCCCCGTCGTTGTTCCGATCGAGAGCGAAGACCACGTTCAGATCCTCGAGGAAGAGCTGCGTCTCCACCGAATCGTCGGCCGTCGAGTCGTCCTTGATGAGAAGCTCCGGCTCCATGTCCTGCCGCGCGCAGACGAGAACGCCGTCCGTCCTCTGGATGTCCCGGTAGGGGGTGGCGTTACAGACCAGCTTCGGACCGAGCGGAAGGTCGGAGCATTCTCCAGCTGGTGAGGGATCCGGACCGTCTTGAAAGCCGACGCAGACACCCTGCTTGGTGTTGTTCCGAAGAGCGCTCCCTTCGTCGCCAAGACCGATGCAGGTCGAGCCGCGGATGGCGTGGCATAGGCCGCGGAGGGTCGCCCCGGCCAGGTTGTCCGAGCCTATGGCCTCGCAGCCGCCGTCCGTATCCGCGGGAAGGAGGTCGTCGATGGTCAGACCGCCGGGGTTTTGGCAGGTCGCTTTGAGCGCCCCGGAGATCTTCATCGCCGCGAAGATCTGGTTGAACACGTCGTCGGCCACGAGCATCGTGACGTCGTCGCCGACCGCGAGCACCTCCGCGATGGGCGGGACGCTGGCGGGTGTCAAGACCGCGCCCGTAGTAGGAGGGACATTCGGGTCGACGGTCTGCACCGAGAACTCGGCGCCGAAGGCGGCCGTCAATCCCCCGTCCTCGATTTCGACGTCGATGGGACCGGGCGTGAACTCCGCGTGACCGGCCTCTTTGACCGTACCCTCGTCGACTTCTATCTCGTCGAGCTCGAGCGGGTCGGGCTTGTCGACCTTGAGCGCGTCGAGGAACTCCTCGTTGACGTCCACGTCGAAGTCGAGAAATCCAACGACCTCGAACCCGTCCACGATCCCGAAGGTGAAGACGCTGATGAAGACCGCCCCCACCGCCTCGAAGAACGTGCACACGTCGGCGCCCCAGCATTCGATGCCGCTGCTATTACTCGTGACCGGATTGAATTTTTGTGGATCGTCATCTGCGGGGTTCTTGACCTCACCCTCGCAGGTTCCACCCTCGCACATCGCGTCGTTAATGCACGTCCTCCCCGGGGCGGCGGAGCCGGCGCTGCAAGTGCCGTTCGTGGAGAAGAGCGGACTGCCGTCGCTGTCTTTGATCGCGAAGGCGAACGTGAAACTGTTGGCGTTGGGGGGCTCGTGCATCTCGATCTGGGTTTCCGTGATGGCGAAATCGAATTTGATGTCCTCGATCTTGGTGACCGCGGTCACGTTGATCTTGGTGCGGGCGATGCACTCGCCGAAGATCCCGTAGTCGGTGCAGGAGTCGTGCGCACCCGCCTGGATGCGGACCTTAGGCAGGTTGATCGAGACGTTGATCTGATTGGGCACGAACTCGACGTTGCAGCCCGTGACGCTGTTGTCGAAGGTGAGCTGCTCCAGGACAACCGCCGTCGTCAGGTTACAGGAGCAGTCGGGCTGGAGCGTGACGTCTCCGAGGTCGGAGCCTTGAAGGCTCTCGGTCGCCTTCGCGGTGAAGTCGGCGATCGCCGTCGGGCACTTGACGGCGAAGAAGTCCCGCACCGCCTCCTCGTCGAGGCCCACCACGAACGCCGGGTTGATCGTGGTCGTCATCGCCATCTGAATGTCGAAGAGCGCCTGTTTCAACGCGTTCTGGGCGGTGAGCTCCAAGGCCATGGCGGCCGGCGCCAGGGGCGCCTGAACGTTTCCGAGCCCGAAGATGACGTCGGTATTGAACGTTCGATTGCCGAGGACGTCGCTCGCATCGGCGATGACGCGGTTCGAGCCTCGCTTGAACGTTCCCGTGTGGCCGACGCCCTGCGCCGCCAGCTGGAGGTCTTTTTCCGGCACCGGAAGGTCGAACGGGAGATAGCACTCGTCGGCCGAAGAGACGCCGTCCCCGGTGGTGCAGGTCTGGCCCGAGACGTCGCCCGGAAGTCCGTTGATGGAAAAAGCCTCGATCTCGCTCCCTCCGCAAACCTTCCCTTGGACGTTCACCGGCGCGAAATCGACAACCTCCAGATTCACTGGCGAGGTAACGGCAATTCCGAAGGCCGAGGCCTTCCCCGTATCCGCGAGGTCGTCGACCACGCACTGGGCCGAGAGACGCCTGGGGAGAGGGAGCGCGTTGCCGTTGATGAGGACGACGTGTCCGCCCGCCGGAAGATCGTTCACATTGAAGCTCACGGTGTTGACCTGGTCGGGCTCTTCCACCCCGTCTTTAGCATTGGCCGCAAGGCTGGTGTCAAGACCCTCGACCTTGAGGTTCGTGATCTCGACCGGGACGGTGCCCATCTCCCCGCAGCCAGCCTCGATCTCGACCAGGCACGGGTTGTTCGGGTCGGCGCAAAGCACTCCCCCGGCGGTGGGAAACGCTGTCGCCGGGTCGATTCCGAGAGCCGCGAGGACGTCGACGCCGTCGAGCTGGATGCTCAGGCTGTCAACGTCCACGAGAGGCAGAAACGCGTTGACGTCGACTTCTTTGGCGTCTGAAAGAGAAATCGTCAGGCCGTCCGGCTCGGTGACCTCGAGGTAAGGGAGGATGCTGCAGTACGCCACGTCTTCGACCCCGGGCTTTTTTCCGGTGACGCGCAGGATCGGCAGGGGGGCGAACATCGTGTGGCGCGTTCCCTGCTTGTTGGTCTTGGAATCCACCTTGAAGTCGTAGGGGGGCTGGCGGCTCGCGAGATGGGCGAGCTGTCCCGGCTGCACGTTCTCGATGGTGGCCAGGAGCAACCCGTCGGTATCGAGCGCGAGAAGGTCCGCCTGGACTTCCACGGCGTTTCCGCCGTCGAACTGGATGACGTGCCAGCCGTTGCAGTCGGCGCCGGGCTTGCCCCGGTCGTACGGGAGCGAGCAGGTCACACCGAGGTCGGCATAGGCGCCGGCGCAGTCCTCGTCCTTGACGTCGATGAGACCGTCGCAGTCGTTGTCGGAGAAGTCGACGCAGGTCCCCGCCCCCTCGCTCTCGACTCCGGGCGAGCCCGCGCTCACGTTGCACTCGGTACCCGTACCGTCGTCGCTGCAAACCGTCGTCCCGAAAACGGTGCACACTCCGAGACCCTCGGAGCAAG
>Ga0184637_10000477_pt1 | contig 29774 bp, 28 predicted proteins | sample PLM3_127_b2_FD_133143 | JGI IMG/M metagenome (GOLD analysis project Ga0184637, IMG submission 133143) | Groundwater sediment microbial communities from an aquifer in East River, Colorado, USA - PLM3_127_b2 | ecosystem: Environmental > Terrestrial > Soil > Riparian zone | place: USA: East River... | reverse complement strand
CTCGCAGTTGACCGCCCGGTAGAGGATCCGCGCCAGGCTCGTCTTGCCGGTGCCGCGAGGGCCACACAGAAGGTACGCGTGGGCCACGGTTCCCCGCATGACCGCGTTCTTCAGCGTGCGGGTGACGGCCTCCTGGCTGACCACATCCCCGAACGTGCGAGGCCGCCAGCGGAGGTACAGGGCGCGGCGATCGGGCGCGGCTTCGCTCGGTTCGGCGCTCATGCGCGATACCCGGCCGCCGTTTCGGCGACGTGGTGCACGAACTCCGCCGCACGCAGGCGCCGCTCCAGCACAAACTCCAGGACCTCGCGCAGCAGTCGCTCGGCGTCTCTCAGCGTGCCCGGCGGTGCGGCGACTGACACGTCCGAAACGGGTGCGGTGCGCTGGAGGAATCGGAGGAGCTTGAGCGTGTCGGTCGCGATGGGGCGCGCGGATGCCTCACCCGGGACGCACCCGGGGCACAGCACGCCGCCTAACGCCACGCTGTAGCCGTTCGCTTCCGCAACGATGGGTGCCTCGCAGGACAGGCAGGAGTAGAGCTGCGGCCGAAATCCAACGGCCGCCAGCAGTTGAAGCTCGAAGTGCCGCGCGACCAGGTTGCACCGCTCATCCTGAGCCTGTCGAAGGATGTGTGGTTCGACAAGCTCACCACGAGCGGTTCGCTCCGGGGCCAGTTCGGAAGCGTCCAGGGCCTCGAGCGCGGCCTGGAGCAGCAGGAAGACGGCTCGATTCTCGTCGCGGTCCTGCAGAAAGGCGTCGACCAGCTCCGCGAGGTGGTACGCCTGCGAGGATTTCACGAGGTCTTCGCGCAGCGCTCGGAACGACGCGACGGTAGAAGCCTGCGTGACGACGTCCAGCTCGCGGCCGCGCGCGAGCATCAGGTCCGAGTGTGTGAACAGCTCCAGATGGCCGGCCATGCGGCTCGTCGGGCGGCGGACACCCCGCGCGATCGCGCGCACCTTTCCCATGCCTGGCGTGAAGAGCGTGATGATGCGATCGGCTTCTCCGAAGTCCATTCGTTTGAGCGGTATGGCTTCGGTGGAATAGACGCGGGCGCGCGCCTGGGGCATCAGCGCAGACCTTCCATCATGTGCACCGTCATGATGCCACCCGCCAGGTCGATTTCGCGGACGACGTCTTTGATCGCGGGCAGCAGGATCTCACGGCCGTCGGCTCGAACCACGTAAACGTCGTTGCTGCCGGTGGGAATGATCTCTGCCACCTGGCCCAGGTCCTCCCCAGCATCCGAACGAACGCGCAATCCGATGATCTGGTGCCAGAAGTAGCTGTCCCCGGGAAGCTGAACCGCGTCGGCCTCGGCCACGTAGAGCATCCGGCCACGGAGCCGCTCGGCATCATCTCGCGAGTCGACGCCGTCCAGCTTGAGAATGGCGCCGTGCCTATCGAGTCTGGCCCTCTCGATCGCGATCGGCGTGTGGTCCTCACCGAGATAGAGCCGCTCGGTCCGCTTCAGACGCTCGGGGAAGTCCGTAATGATCTCGCATCGCACTTCCCCCCGGATGCCGTGCGCGCCTACGACCCGGGCAACGGCAAGATAGTCGGAGGGCGTCAATCGATCTCGAGGGTAACTCGGACGCCCTGGCGGACGGCCGCGGCCCGCAACAGGGAGCGGATAGCTCGAACCACACGACCCTCGCGGCCGATGACCCGACCGACGTCTTCCGGCGCGAGGTGCAGCTTGTAGACGACGGTTTCCCCATCGACGGACTCGGTGACCTGCACGTCGTCAGGCGATCGGGCCAGCATTCGGGCCACGACCGCGACGAACTCCGCCAGGGAGCTATCCGGCGTCGGTTCCGCCGCCATCCGGCGCACCATCCGTCGACGTGCCGTCTGCCGGCGCGATGCCGGCGCGGCGCAGCAGCCTCACCACCGTATCGGAGGGCTGCGCTCCCTTAGATAGCCAGCTCAGAGCCTTGTCGCGATCGATTCTGATCGTGCTGGGCTCGGTCAGCGGGTCGTAAAAGCCGATCGTTTCGATAAACGCGCCATCTCGAGGGGTGCGCGCTTCGGCGATAACGACCCGATAGCTTGGCTGCTTCTTGGCGCCGGTGCGGCGCAACCTCATTCGGAGCACGCGTGGATTATACGGGGAGAATAGGTGTGGTGGTGGCAGAGCCGCCCCCAACTCTCTCTAGTCTGCAGCTGAAAGTACAATAGATCGCCTTGCATCACGGCAAATGAGGGGAAAAGTGCCCAGAACATTCCGGCTGGCCACCTTGCGAGGGATTAGCATCCGGGCGCACCCGTCCGCCATTTTTGCGTTCTTCGTGCTACTCATTGTGCTGGTCACCGTCTATTTTCCTGGCACCCTCCCCAACGAGCAGGGCCAGACCTACTGGTCGGTGGCCTTCCTCACGACGTTCTGCCTGTTCCTCTCGGTTGTCGCGCACGAGCTGGGGCGGGCGCTCGTAGCGAGCGTCCGGGGAGTTCCGGTCACCTCGGTGAGCCTCATGATGTTCAGCGGGACTTCGGACATCAGTCGCGAAAGCCAGAAGCCGCTCGACGAGCTGTTCATCAACATCTCCGGGCCCGTCGTTAGCCTGGTCATCGCAGCGGTAGCGATCGCCGCGCGGGCGGCTCTACCGGGCCAGAGCCTCCCGCTCATGGGGTTCCTCGAGCTCGTGCTGATTCTGAATCTCTGGCTCGGCGTCTTCAACCTGCTGCCTAGTCTTCCGCTGGAGGGCGGCCACGCGCTGCGCGGCCTTCTCTGGCACCAGACCGGCGACTACCGACGCGCCACGCGGATCGCCAGTCTTTTCGGTCGAGGCCTCGCGGGGCTTCTTTTCGCCGGGGGCGTGGCGCTGCTGATCGTCTCGCTCGATGGCGGAGACGCGGCGGCGATCCCGGCGCTTTTCACCTACGACACGCGCATCGTCGCGCTGGTAATGATCCTGGTGGCGTGGTTCCTGAACTCTGGTGCGCGGAACGCGTACCGCCACGTGTTGCTCGAAGAGCGATTTCACGGGGTGCCCGTGTCGAAGATCATGACGCCGGATCCACCCACGATTCCACCGTCGATGAGCCTCGAGGACGTGGTGAACGACTATTTCTTGCAGAGGGGGGAACGCTCTGTTGCGGTAGCGCGCGACGGCGACGTGCTCATGGGCCTGATCGCCTACAGCGACACGCGGAAGGTGCCACGCACCGAATGGGGTTCGCGCGCGGCCGGGGAAGTGATGACGCCAGTGAGTCAGCTCATTAGAGTCTCCCCGGACGACAACATCGACGTCGCCGTGAAGCACATGGCGGAGCGGCACTTCAACCAGTTGCCGGTGGTGAGCGACGGGCGGTTGGTGGGGATGATCGCCCGCGTGAACGTCCTGCGCTTCCTCGAAGTGAAGGACGAGTCAGCGGCGTGAGCCGAATAGGCCATGCGCTTTGGACTTGGTGATCTGAATCATCGCGTGCGAACCCAGCCGCCCCTAGGTTATGACAGAGCCTGTCTTCGTGAGCCGTAAGCAACGTTTTCAACCGGGCACACGACTCTTATGGTGTCGAACCACCATGCGTCCTCGTGAATCTCACGCAGCAAATCGCAGCGGCTGTGATCGTCATCGGGATCGAGACGTGCGAATCCGCTGCGCCATTTCCCCGCGAGACGGCCGATGGTCGCATCCGCGCTCGCAGCAGTTTCTACGAAGTGACGGGCGATTTCGTCGGGAAGGATCGCCAGGAGCGCCGCCAAGTGTGCAGCATTGGTGTAAATTCGAGCGTCGTTGTGATCAAATGGGCCGTGCCGCAGCAGTTGACCGACCGTGCTCTCGGTAATTCCTTCAATTGACGACAGTACGGAGTGGTCCTCACGGTGCATCGCGATCAATGTTTCGGCGTAGCAGACGGCCGAGTTTATGTTGGTTACCACGTAGGTGATCCCACCTTCGAGCAGAATGCCGCTCGGCGGACCTTCGGCTAACCTGGGCCGCTCGGACATTTCAAGTCGTCGCCACGTCTGCCATTGAGCCTCCATGAGAACGTAAGCCGTCTGCTGACTCGTGTCCGTCGGGAAACTCAAGTAAATCGTTCTATCGATTAGCTCCGAATCAAACGAATCGTCCCGCGGATGCATCAGCACCAACCGTAGGCCGGTGCGCTGGACGAATTCCTCGACTTTGGGTTCGATACTTCCGAAGCGGTTTGTCCATGATTCAGTAAGCGGTCTCTCGTCGTGATTGCGCAAGCTCAGCGCCGACTGAACTACGAACTCAACTGCCTTCCATGCCGACTCTGCGTGGGATCGTGGGATCTGAACTCCCTGATGGACCACTTTGTTTCGAAGCCTGTAGGCCAGTTCGAGTGAGTTCGCGACACCTTGCGGGTCGTAGATCACAGGATCGGTCAACTCGGCAGTTACGCGGACGACGGCCATGCCGTTGCTGACCCGTGAGAGCGCTTCCTCGTACGAATACGGAGGTTCCGCTTTCCGGTATCGCATCCCGATCATTTGAGCGAATTCGACGACGGACAGACCCCGCTTGTATGCCAAGCCTGGCAATGCCTGTCGGCACGCTGTTTCCAAGGCGGTCCAAGAGAGAACCACGCAGTCTTCTTCTCGGCCCATCTCCAGTGCATCCCGAGCATCGAGTTGCATCTGTCGCCACAGGGGTGGCGGTTCGCCTGCCAGCGCTTCACGTAGTCGCTGATCAGCCTCGTCGGTCAACACCTGCATTGGAATGATGGAGCCGCCCGGTCCCATTGTGTAGGTCACGATTCCCTCGCCATCCACCACAACGGTCGGACCGTACAATTCATTGGCCTCGACTGGCCTAATCCAGTACGTACCGAGAGTGTCCCTGACGTGCGCGATGAGCACGTTAACTGCTTGTCGAAACCCGGCGATCAGCACGTCCTTCTGAGTTAGAAGAAAATCGGCTTCCTCGGCGATATCGGTCTCACCGACGATCAGGCTAAATGCAACCTGGCCGAGACGATCAACGCGTAGGTCCACACCGGCGGCCGACTCCAAGAGCCTCTCATCGGGGTGAACCCGCGCTACCCGTTCAACCGTGATGCGCCATACCCGGGGTCCGTCGCGAACCTCATAAGGGCTGGAGGAAACTCGGATAGGGAACGGCAATGAGGCGCTAACAACAACGTGTCCCAATCAACCTCCATCCGCAAGATCCGATTGGTTTGGGGGCAGAACCAACACTGCCCGTTCTTCGGAATCATAGTGGCGGGGGGTCTAGGGAGAGGTGGTCCGAGCGGCTCGCTGGCTGGTGTTGTGCGACCGAAGGCTGCACTTTAGGCTTGCCCTGAAAACATCTGTACCGATCTGGTTTGAGGTTGCGGTCGTCGCTCACGAGATATCCGTGGAGTACCGAACTGTGCGAGCACGGAACGGGAAGAGAGCGCATTCGCGCGAGCCCGACATTACTCGCCTCGTCCTCCTGGTTCACCCGTGTCCGGGGCTGGCACTCCGGTGTTCGCTCTGGTTTCATCGACGGTGCCCCACGTGGGCCGCTGCCTCAGTGGGTACACCATTAGAGTCTTAGTTTAGGTGACCGATGGATACTCCCCTTGGCCGAGCAGTATCAACCCTGCATCCTCTAGTCCGGCAGCGAGGGCCTTCCCTGGTCGGCCGCCGGGCGAGTGGACGGCAAGGTCGACGTAAGTGATGGGGCGCCGGTGCTCAGCGACGGCTGCTTCGTCCCAATGTCAGCAAACTGGACGGGCGGCGAAGTGAACTTGCCGCTGCAGCAGAGGAAGGCGCTTTGATGCCCGGGCGATTTCTGGCCATGGCGGGTGCCTTGATCTGGCGGGAGAGCGATGGGCGCTACCTGCTGTTGCGCCGTGCCGACCACCGGGACGTTGGCGCCGGCGAGTGGGAATACGTCACCGGCCGCCTCGAGCAAGGTGAAGGCTTCACCGAGGGGCTCCGCAGAGAGGTATCCGAGGAGCTCGGCATCCAGGTTGAGATTGAGTTCGTCTTGAGAACCACCCACTTGTACCGCGGGAGCGCGGCTCCCGAAAACGAAATGGTGGGAGTGATTTTCGGGTGCTCAACGTCGGGCGACGGACTCATGAGGCTTAGCGAGGAGCACTCGGAGTTCATTTGGGTCACTGCGGACGAGGCCAAGCGCCTGCTTCCCGAGGGCCATCGGCTGATCGAGCGGCTTGAGCGGGCGGACGCTCTTCGGCGTTTGATACCCCCAGAACTGGTGCAACTCAACCGTGGCGGTTTCGACGCTGTAGAGTGAGGGTCGCCAGCGAGTGCTGCCCGTTACGGTCGGTGTTGAGCGTGGGTGTGATCCGCAGCTTTCACGCAAGCGGATCGGAGGAACGGTGAGTTATTCGAGCTACGCCAAGGACCAGCAGCAGCGGATAGCCGGGCGAGGATCACAACGGGCCAGCTTCATCATCCCGTACCTCAAGTCCGGGATGTCTCTATTGGATGTTGGGTGCGGCCCAGGTTCAATCACGATCGAGCTGGCCAAAGTCGTCGCTCCCGGACCAGTGGTCGGAATCGACGTGGATGCGACGGCCATTGAGCAAGCACGCAAGAGTGCGGCCGACAAAGAGGTGACCAATGCTTCCTTCCACGTCGAGGAAGCTGCTGCGCTCTCGTTCCCAGACGATTCTTTCGACGCTGCCTGCGCGGCTTCAACCTTCCAATGGCTGAAAACACCAGCGAAAGCAGCGCGCGAGGTATTGCGGGTTCTCCGCCCGGGAGGAGTCTTCGCGGTTCGCGACCGCGCTCGGGACGGCGACCTCTTCGGCAATCTCAACCAAACCCTGCGAAGGGCCCTTCGCCTCTACGACCGGCTCTCCGTCTACCGGAGAGCCAACCACCGCTTTGGCAGCCGCCTCTATTCGGTGCTGTTACACGCGGGCTTTGTGGACGTCGCGACCCGGGGTTCCTATGACGACGCGGGTCGAAATCCCGCCTACTTCGTCAGCCCCTTCATCGATCTGGCGCAGTCTGCCACCATCGTTCGGCTGGGCTGGGCGGACATGGAGACGCTCGCCGCGTTCACCGCTGCCTGGAAGTCGTGGAGCGAAGAACCAGAGTCGTTCATGCTGATTGCCCGCTGCGAGGCGGTCGGGTGGAAAGCTGGTGCTCCATGAGCGGGAGGCCCACGCGTCCGAAGGTTGTGGCACCTGCCGGGCGAATCGCGGCGAGATTCCGACGCCCGGTGGCGTGATCTACCAGGACGAACTGTGGAGGCTGGAACACACTTTCGAGCCGATTCCCCTGGTCGGCTGGCTGGTGCTAAAGCCGCTGCGGCACGTCGAGATGTTCGCCGAACTGACCGACGACGAATCTGCGACGCTTGGGCCGCCGCTGATCCGACGCACGACCGGGGCGATGCGGGAGGTTCTGCAGCCGGCCAAAATCTACGTTTGCCAGTTCTCGGAGGCGGAAGGGTTCGAGCAACTGCACATCCACCTCATTCCGCGCTTCGCTGACACGCCGGCGGACCTTCGCGGTCCTCGCGTGTTCGACCTTTTGAGCCAGGCGACTGCGCGGCGCCGTAATCTTGGTGATCTGGCGTAGGCCGCCAAGGCCGTAGAGGCCATTCGCATGTGATGCATCGGGCGCGACCCAGCAGCCCTCCCAGCTGAGTTAGCCGCGCTAGCAGGGGTGAATAGCTTTGTGCTTCGCCCCTTCTTCCTTGGGCAGCTACTCTAAGTATTCCTTCAGCTGCATCCGCAGCTCCGGTTGGCGCAGCTTCGCCAGGGCCTCCGCCTCGATCTGGCGCACCCGCTCGCGGCTGACGCCGAGCTCCTCGCCGATCTCGCCGAGCGTGCGCTCCCGCCCATCGATCATGCCGAACCGCATCTTCAGGACGATGCGCTCACGGTCCGTGAGCTGCTGGAATACCCACTCGACGTGGTTGCGCAGCATCTCCTGGGCGGCCATGTCCGACGGCGCATATGCAGCGCGGTCCGCGATGAAGTCGGACAGCGTGCTCTCGTCGTCTTCGCCAACCGGCGTTTCGAGCGAGATGGGTTGGCGCGCGGCGCGGATGATCTGGCGAACCCGCTCGGGGGTGGTCTCCATCGCCGTCGCGATTTCCTCCGCCGTCGGCTCGCGCCCAATCTCCTGCTGCAGCTCGCGAGACTGGCGGTAGACGTCGCCGATCAGCTCGATCATGTGGACGGGCACGCGAATCGTGCGTGCCTGGTCCGCGATCGCCCGCGTCACCGCCTGGCGAATCCACCAGTAGGCGTAGGTGCTGAACCGGAACCCTTTGGTGTAGTCATACTTCTCGACCGCCCTCGCCAGGCCGATATTCCCTTCCTGGATGAGGTCCTGGAGCGGAAGGCCACGGCCCATGTACTTGCGAGCGACGCTGACCACGAGGCGCAGGTTGGCTTCCGTCAGCTTCCGGCGGGCCTCTTCCCCCTCGTGGACGACTTCGTCTAGCTCGGCAACGCGCGTGGTCGGCCCATCGGGATGGGTTCCGAGCTCTTCGGTGGCAAGGCGCCCCTGCTCGATGGCCTTCGCGTACTCGACTTCCTGCTCGGCGGTCAGCAGCTTGACGCGGCTGATGTCGCGTAGATAGATCGCAGCGGGAGTTTCACCCGGCAGATAGTCATCTTCGCCGGACGAGTCGTCGGCGTGCTGCCGTCGGGGCTCGTTGACGCCGTCATCGGGATCTTCGATGAGGGCTCGATCGCGGAAGGCCGCGAGATCTTCCCAGTGGAGCCCATTGTCTTCGATTGATTCGTCGCGCGGAACTAGAACCATACGACTACCGTACACCCATCTCGATCGTCAGTACCCACGCGCAAGTCCGGCGATGCGCAGAACACCGCCCAACACGGAGGTTGGGCCGCTGGCCAGGGGTTGGCAGGTCGGGGCTGAGACGAATCAGGCCGATTCCGTCGCGCGCGTTATTCCCACCGGGCCATGATTTAGTGCACGAAGTATAGCAGAAACGTGTCATTTACTGGAAGAGTCTGGCCATGTTTCGGGGCATTTTTCCGCCCGCCATGGCCTTCATCATCTGCTGTGCTTGCTTGAACTGGTTCAATAGCTGGTTTACGTCGGCGGTTGTCGTCCCACTGCCGCGCGCTATGCGCCGACGACGGCTTCCTCCGATGATCTCCGGATGGTGGCGTTCGCCTTGAGTCATTGAGAGGATGATCGCCTCGATCCGCTTCAGCTCGCCCTCGTCTACGCTCGTCTCTCCAGCGTTCTTCATCATCTTCGAGAAACCGGGAACCATCTCGAGGACCTGATTCAGCGGGCCCATCTTGCGCACCTGTCGCATCTGCTCGAGGAAGTCCTCCAGATCAAACGTCGCCGTGCGCATCTTCTTCTGCAGTTCTTGCGCACGGTCCTGGTCGAACGTTTCCTGTGCCCGCTCGATGAGCGACAACACGTCACCCATCCCCAGGATCCGCGAGGCAAGTCGGTCGGGATGGAACGGCTCGAGCGCCTCTGGGCGCTCGCCCACGCCGACGAACTTGATGGGCACACCAGCGACTTCGCGCACGGAGAGCGCCGCGCCGCCGCGCGCATCGCCATCAAGCTTCGTCAAAATGAGACCGGTAATACCGACCCGGCTCTTGAACTCCTCGGCGACCTTCACGGCGTCCTGCCCGCCCATCGCGTCCGCGACCAGCAGGATGTCGGCCGGTGACGTGCGGTCCCTTATCGCCACCAGCTCGCCCATCAGCTCATCGTCGATGTGCAGGCGGCCGGCAGTGTCGAAGATGACGACGCTCTGCCCGGCGCTTTTCGCCTGACGGACCGCGGCCTGAGTCAAATCGGGTGGCATGACGCCCGCCTGGGTGAAGACGGGCACGTCGAGATTCGCACCGAGCTGCTGCAGCTGCGAGATCGCGGCGGGCCGATAAGGATCAGCCGCGACGAGGAGCGGGCGTTGACCTTGCTTCTTGAGATGAAGCGCGAGTTTTGCAGCGGTAGTGGTCTTGCCCGACCCCTGGAGCCCAACCAGCATGATGACTAACGGCGGCGACGAGGAGGTGGCAAGGCGGCCCGGCTCGCCCAGGAGTGCCACGAGCTCCTCGTGGACGATCTTTACAACCTGCTGCGCGGGGCTCAGGCTCTGGAGTACCTCGGAGCCAATCGACCGCTCGCGCACCTTCGCGACGAAGTTTCGAACAACGCGAAAATTGACGTCGGCTTCGAGGAGCGCGAGCCGCACCTCGCGTAGCGCCTCGTCGACGTCCTGCTCGCTCAGCTTGCCTTTGCGGCCTAGCCGATCGAAAACGCCCTGCAGCTTGTCCGACAGGCTTTCGAACATTGATTCCCTCGATCTCTATGTCATCCTGGGGCGGCGGACGAAGTTTATCCATGATTCCTGGACGGCAGTCCGGAGAATTTCTTGGCACTTGCTGGCTTCGCGAACTGAGCTGTGTCCGGGCAGCGCAACCGGTCTTATATATTGAGTGTTGTCGTCCCGGAAACGGGAGCTTTCTTGTAGGGTAAGGCACAGGACGCTGCCCCGTCTGGGAGCCGTTCGCACTCTGCCCGGGTGTCCGCGGTCCACATCGCGTGCAACTGCGGGCGGGCCTCCGCTTGCAGTCGTTTGGGCAGCTTGTCCTGTACGTTGAATACCCGATGGTTCCAGCAGCGCTGGTGCTCAGTGCGGGGGAAGACCTCATCAAGCGCTGCCCACAGGCCGAGCCCGCCGTCGCCAACCACGGCGCCGTCATCCCAGGCCCCGGAGATCACGGAGCACCGCCTTCCAGCTCTCGGCGCTCTCCCGGTAGCCCAGCTCTAGTGCCAGCAGCTCTTTCGTGCCGTCTTCCCGCCCAATCACGACCAAGAGCGCGAACTTCTCGGGCTCGGTCCCCACGTCCAGGTACACCCCGTCCGCCCACAGGTAGACGTACTAGTGTCCGGCCAGCGATCGCCGCTTCCAGGGAGATAACCGTTCCGATAGCCGCGAAACGGCTTGCCGCGCTCGTAGCGATCCCGCCCCAGGAACGTTGCCACACCTCCAGGGCCGCCGCCAACATCTGCCTTATCGGTAATCGTTTCTCCTTGTTCGAGCATCAACGACCCGTGTGCCAGTCCAGCGATCATGCCACCAGATAGGCCTTTCTGTGCGCCTCGTCGAGCCAACGAAAGACAACGGCTCAAACGGCACGATCCTAGCCAGCGTCCTTAGGCCGATTCGCGACAGGGAAGGCTTCGACCCGTCCGCCATAACTGTTCTCGTCGAGGCTACAAGCTTTCCAAGTGTTCTCTGGAAACAGCCTTCGAAGACTAAATAGTATGCAGAAAAGACCGCTAGCTATGAGAGCGTGAACCCCATGTCCCATCCTAGCCTGGTCGTAGAATCGCGAGGAAATCCACCCGGAGGGACGCCGACCGCGGCCCTCAACATATCGCCAAGGAAAACTTGAAAGACAACGTAGAAGATAAGGCTGATCGTGCAAAAATCGACCGCCAAGGTCACAAGTCGCCTCCCCCAGTACGGCAGTTGATGAACACCCGTCGCGAATGGTCTCCTCTCGACCACCGACGCGGTCCTACCGGTCGCCGCATCGGCAACGCGGGGCACTTCGGGACTGGTCATCGAAGCACCATATGGATGTTCCCTGTCCCATTGTGCGGCGAGAGTGATTTCATTCTCGCGGAGTTGTTCTTCTTGCCACACCCGGATTGAGTACGTGAGCCCGAGCGAAAATCCCCCGAGGCCGAGAAGACTTGCGAGCATGAGGAGCACTTTAGCCGGAAGACTCGGGGCGCTGAGTGCTGTAGCCACAGGAAGGTGACGAGGGCGGCCGCTGCAAGCGCTGGGATAACTCCAAGGCCTGTTGCCGCGCCGATCAGGAGCCCCGCAAGCGCGGCCGGATAGAAACTGAACCAAACGAGAAAGAACGAAAATACGGAGACGAAGAATCGCGACAAGACTCCTACCTCCTCCCCATCAGCGTATCCCTGATTGAGCTTGTGTGTAGGGTAAGGCACTGGCACAGGACGGAGCCCCGTAGGCGAGCGAGCTCATCCCGGGCGTTTCCGCCCGGCGCGTAGACCACTCCACCACAGGGCCCAGCCCATGCCAGCGCCTCCCCATCGAACCGTGCGTGACCTCTTCGATCACACGGCTCTCCGATGGTGTTCACCCCGAAGCTCTCGCGGGACCGCCGTAGCGCACCGTTCCAGAGAGGCGATAAACGCCCAACGACCGAAACCACTCGGCGTTGTGGCGCGTTGCCCAGCCACGGCCGAGCGCCCACGCTTCTTACTGTCGAAGAGCGCGAGCCGCTCCTGCACGTAGCTGTCGATCTGGGCGAACTTCCAACTGGAGTTCCCCCACCGGAAGTAGTTCCCCCACCCACGAAAAACGGGATTGAGCAGCCTCACCCTGCTCGGTGAGGTCCCGGGACAGTTGGCTGAGCGGGCCGATCACCGCCTTGATCCGAGCGCGGATCGCCCCCAGCGCTCGCTGGGATGGCCACCGCTGGCAGTAGCTCTGCCCGCGATAGCGCCAGGACGCGACCCGCCGAATGTGGAACCCAGGAAGTCAAACCCCTCCTGCCCTTCACGCAGGTTTACCACCCGCGTCTTCTCCGGATGCAGGCTGAGCTTGAGCTGCCCCAACGTCGCGTGCAGCCGTGCATGGCTGCTTGCGCTTGCGCCTCCGTCCGGCACAAAACCACAAAATCGTCCGCATAGGGGATGAGCATGCCCGGATGGCTGGCATCCCGCTCCCACAGCGCATCTGGCGCGTGCAGGTAGACGTTGGCTAGCAAGGGCGAGAGCGGACCGCCTTGCGGCGTACCGTACCCTTCCTTTCTGGCCCCTCTACGAGACAGTTAGAGTTGCACTGGAGGGTACGGTCTCTTGGTGCCCGAGAGCCAATTTCCACAACATTTGGGGAGACCTCAAAGGACGGCCGCCGGGCACTCTCTCCCTCCAACTTCGACCGATGGGTTCTCCAAGCGCTCCAAATGGCCCCGATCTAGGGCTGTCAAGCCCCCAAACGGAGCGTCTCAGAACCCTCTAGTCCATCGCACGTCTGAGGGCTATGGGATAATGGCGTCAGACCAATGACTGCAAGCAAACACACGATCGTCATAGCCAACCAAAGGTCAGAGATCTGGTGGATGGGCTAGCCCATCTAGCGTCTGTCAAGGCCCGGACTAGACTAGAGGAGTCCCTATGCCAATCGAGAGAACCAATTACCAAGATCGAATCGTTCAGGATCCGAACATCATGGTTGGGAAGCCCGTCGTGAGGGGGACCCGGATTCCGGTCGAGGTTGTCATCGGCAAGCTGGCCGAGAACCCCGATCTCGATGATCTCTTTACCGCCTACCCGCGTCTGACCATCGAGGATGTCAAGGCCTGTCTCACCTACGCCAACACCCTCGTCGGCAAGAAGCGCCGCCGCCCGATGGCTCCGCCTGGCCATGGCAGACAACCCGCACATGTATGAAGTTTCTTCTCGACGAAAGCGTTGATGCCCGCGTAGCCATCTATCTTCGATCTCTTGGCCACGACGTCACCGCCATCGTCGAAGGCCAGCCGTCACTCCCGGACCACGATGTACTCTCCATCGCTTCCAGCGAGCAGCGCATCCTGGTCACCAACGATCGTGACTTCGGAGAGCTGATCTTTCGCCACGGCCAAGCACACGCAGGCGTCATCTACCTACGGCTCGGAACTTATCAACTCACTGCGATCGTCGCTCGGCTTTCGGAAGTGCTGCAAGAGCACGGTGGAGAGGTAGGTCAGTTCATAGTGGTAACTCCGCGACGCGTGAGAATCCGCCGGTCTTAAGACTTAAGCATCGTGGTCCTTCCCCGAGTAGCTCCACATTCGCTCCGCCACCCCGGGAACCTGCTTGAGTTTGGCGCAGCGGACGAGGCGCCACACCCTTCGCTGCCGCTCATGTCGGGCTAAAGGGTCCCTCTGGGCTTAGGCTTCCTCTTCACCGCTTCTCGGGCGGCCTGCACGCCTGGGAAATCGACGGAATCCCAGTCGAACTCAAACACGCGTTGCTCCGCGTGCTCAAACTCTGAATGCATCAGTGGGAGACCGCGAGGTGTGCAGCCTGAGCCCGGAAGGCGGGTTCGACTGTTGACAACGATTGCATGGATGATGCGTCACTCCAGAGTCGTCTCAAACCGAACAGGTCAGCGTAGTAGCGAGCCGCGGCATCGAGGTCATCCACCTGGAGCATCACGCAGTCGATCTTGCAAAGCAAACTGGACACCTGTTACTCGATTTCGCGAGAAAACAGCGCGCTCACGAAGCGCTCCGGATCGAACTCGCTGATGTCGTCTACCTTTTCCCCCGTCCCGACGAAGAGGATCGGGGCCTCCAGCTCGCCGATGATGGAGAACACCACGCCGCCCTTCGCCGTACCATCCAGCTTGGTGACGATGATCCCATCGAGGCCGGCGGCTCCGGCGAAAGCTCGAGCCTGCAAAATCGCGTTCTGGCCGGTAGTCGCGTCGAGGACCAGAAGTGAGCGCGACTCGGCCTCGAGCCGCTCGACGATGCGGCGGATCTTACGCAGCTCTTCCATCAAGTTCGTCTTCGTGTGCAGCCGCCCGGCGGTATCTACGAGCACGAGGTCGGCGCCGCGAGCGCGGGCCGCGCCGATTGCATCGTAGACGATCGACCCGGGGTCTGCCCCTGTCTGCGAGGCAACACACGGCAGGCCCAGCCGGTCGGCCCAGACCTCGAGCTGCTCGCTCCCTGCCGCGCGAAACGTATCGCCCGCGGCCAGCAGCACCTGGCGCCCCGCACGGCGGAAGTAGTCGCCCAGCTTGGCGATGGTCGTCGTTTTGCCGACGCCGTTGACGCCGATGACGAGCAGGACCGTGAGATCCTCGCCGAGAAGCGGCCGAGGCTCGCCGATCGGCTGCAGGGCGCCCACCAGCTCCTCCTGCAGCCCGGCGCTGAGGTCGTCCGCGGTTCGGAACTCGCCGCGCTTGTAGCGCCCCCGCAGACGCTCCATCAGGGCAAAGGTTGTATCGACTCCAACGTCCGCGGAGATCAACAGCTCCTCGAGCTCGTCCCACAGGTCTTCGGTGATCTCCGTGCGCTGAAACATGACCGCGAGGCGTCCGAAGAACGAGGAGCGCGTTCGTTTGACGCCCTCTTCGATCCGCCGTCTCTGTTCTTCCTCTTCTTCCGGCGAGCGCTGCCGCTCGCGACGGAAGATGCGCTGAAACATAACGCCCTCTGGGCGTTTCCGCCCCTCGAATTCGCTGTCTTCTTGAACCGAAGGCGGTTCTGTCACCGCAGCCTCCGGGGGTCTGGGGGCGGAGCCCCCAGTGTCCGTCAGTCACCCAACCGCATCGCAAGGATCTGGGAAACGGCGCCTGTCGTCATCGTAACGCCGTAGAGCGCGTCGGCCATTTCCATAGTCGCCCGATTGTGGGTCACAAGTATGAACTGGGTCTGGGCGGCCATCTCACGGATGGTTCCGGCGAAGCGCTGGACGTTGGCCTCGTCGAGCGCTGCGTCCACCTCATCCAGTATGCAGAACGGGCTTGGATTTGCGCCGATCAGCGCGAGTAGGAGAGCAGCGCCAACGAGCGCACGTTCGCCGCCGGAGAGCGTCGCGAGCCGGTGCAGCCGCTTCCCTGGTGGCTGGGCCACGATGTCGACTCCCGACTGCGCGTTCTCCGCGTCGCCCGCGAGCACGAGCTCCGCGTCTCCGCCGGAAAACAGCTCGCGGAACCGCTCCTTGAAGTGCTCGTTCACGTCCACAAAGGCGGTAGCGAATTGCTGCTGGATCCGCTCACGCACCTCCGCCATCCCGTCGCGAATCTCGGCCTCAGCACGCGCCAGGTCCTCGAGCTGCTCCGTGAGGAACGCGTAGCGGTCCCGCAGCGTGCCGTACTCGGCGAGCACTCCGTAGTCGACGCTCCCCAGACTCCGCAGCTCCCGCTGCGCGCGCTCCAGACGGGCGCGGAGCGTTGCGTCGTCGAGGGCCATCAGGTCGGCGGTCGCCACGTCCTCCCGGAGAAGATCCGCCTGGTCGGCGGCCAGCGCCTCTGCCGCGACGGACAGCTCCATCTCCAGGTGGTCCACGGCCGCCCGCGCGTGCTCAGCATCCACTTCGGCCGCCGCTTCCGCCGTACGGGCATCAGCTAAGGCTGTCTGCGCTTGCCGGTATTCAGCGTCGACGTTTTCGGCGGCTGCCTCCTGTGAGCCGACCGCCGCGGAAGCCTCGGCTATCGCAATCTCCAGCGCCGCGACCGCCGTTTCGCGCGTTCCCAGCACATCTGCTATGCCAGCTCGCCTCAGCAGCACTTCCCGGGATGCGCCCTCGAATCGCGCGATTTCCGATTCGATGTCCGCCGCCCTCTGCTCGAGCCGGACGACATCCTGGGCGTCCCGTCCGTGCGTCTCCGTCAAGCGGGCGAGCCGCTCTCGCGCCACGGCGCCGGTGGAGGACAACGCGACTTGCGCCTCCATGGCCTCCTGCAGCGCGCGTTCGGCGGCTTCGATCGCCTGCCGCTGCGTCTCGATCGTCTTCCGGATGGCTGCGAGCTGTGCCTCAGGCTCGGGAGACAGGTCCAGCATCGTCTCCTGGGTGGAACCTCCACCCGGGGGATGGGGATCCGTACCGGCGCGGGCGTGGCCCCGCGAGGTGGCCAGCAGGTCGCCGAGCGAGCTGATCGCCTCTGAAAGACGATCACCGATACCCGAAATGGTTGCTTGCAGCTCTGCAAGCTCATTGCGCACCGCCGGGGCGTGCTGGACGATCCAGGCGATCTGGCTGCGTGTGGCGGCCAGCGCGCGCAGGCACTCGCCGAGCTCGATTGCGACCTTCTCGAGCTGCGCCTCGCGCCCTGGCGCGGGGACCTGGAAGGCCGGCGAGAGCGGAGGCCGCTCCATCTGGGCCGCGAGGCGTGCCGCCTCGCGCTCCAGCTTCTCGACTCGGCCGCGAGCGTCCTGCAACTCACGCCTGGCGGCAGCCACGCGCGCAGTCGCGGCCTGACTCCCCGACGCATCGCTCCGGGCCGCCTCCGCTTCGTCCAGCGCGGCCGCGCTGCGCGACAGCGCGTTGCGAGCGCCGGCAAGATCGTTCCCGACGCCCTCGCGCTCGGTTCGGAGCTCAGCGAGCCGCTTCTCGGACGAACCCAGCCGCTCGACGATGGCGGCGCGCTCGACGCGCAGCTCCTCGAGGGCGCGACGAGCGGGCACAAGCTGCAGCTCGATCTCTCGCGCCTTCTGTCGCTGGGACCGAATGTCCCCGTGCGCCTGCGATCGGCGGCGCTCCACGTCGGCGAGGCGGACGCCCGCCGACGCGATGTCGGCGTGCAGATCGGCGCGTCGCCGCTCCGCGGCGGCGAGCGACGTGCGCGCCGCGGGGAGCGCGCGCCCGAACCAGGCGCGCGCCAGGCGGGCCGTCTCGTCACGTACCCGATGGTGTCGGTCGGCGCGTTCCGCCTGCGCGCGCAACCTTTCGAGCTGCGGGCGAATCTCGGTCGCCGCCGCCGACATGCGGAGCGCCGACTGTTGTGTCTGAACGAGGTCGGACTCGATCTCGGCGAGTCGGGCCTCGTGGCGACGAACGTCCGCCGCATCAGCGATGAGGCTTCGACGCTCCTGGGGCCGCTGCATCACCAGCTGCTCGATTGTTCCCTGCCCGACAACGCAGTAGGAGTCGGGCCCGAGGCCGGCCTGCCCCGCCGCGTCCAGCACGTCGCGCAGTCGAGAGCGGCGCCGGTTCAGCAGGTACTCGGTTTCGCCGGACCGGTACAGGCGGCGTGCCAGGGCAACCTCCGCGACGTCCAGTGCCACGCGGCCATCGGCGTTGTCCAGGACCAACGTCACTTCGGCCATGCCCAGGGCATGCCGCGTGCCGCTGCCGCCAAAGATCACGTCCTCGCCCTTCGCACCCCGCAGCGCCCGCGCGCTCTGCTCGCCCAGCACCCAACGGACGGCGTCGACGATGTTGCTCTTGCCGCTGCCGTTCGGCCCGACGACCGCAGTGATCCCAGGCCCGAGCTCGAGCCGCACAGGCCGTGCAAAGCTTTTGAAGCCTGTGATCTCGAGCTCCTTCAAGAACATCGGCTACTCCACCTCATTCCACGAATCCAGGGCCTGCCGCGCCGCTTCCTGCTCCGCGGCCTGCTTGGATGCGCCCGTGCCCACTCCGAACACACCGCCCTCAGCACTGACCTCGACGGTGAACAGCGGCCGATGCTCCGGCCCTTCCACCGAGCGCACCTGGTAGCTGGGCAGGGAGTGAAAGCGGGCCTGCACGCGGTACTGGAGCTCGGACTTCGGGTCCTGGGCTCGTGCGGATGGAGACAGCTCGGGCAGCGCCTCGGACACGAGGTCCGCTACAACGCGCTGCACGGCCGCGTAGCCCTTGTCCAGGTAAAGGGCGCCGATCACCGCCTCGAACGCGCTCGCCAGCAGCGCGTCGCTTTCGCGTCCGCCACGCTGCTCCTCCCCTCTTCCCAGCACCAGGTGGCTCCCCAGATCGAAGCGACGGGCCCACCGCGCGAGGCCGGCCTGGCACACGAGCTCGGCGCGCATCAGGGTGAGCGAGCCCTCCGGAACGGTTGGGAAAGCCCGATACAGCTCTTCGGCAACGACAGCGCCCAGAATCGCGTCGCCGAGGAACTCGAGCCGCTCGTTGTCCTGCAGCGACTCGTCGGGCCGCTCGTTGACGGTGGATCGATGAGTCAATGCGATGGCGAGCAGCGAGGAGTCGCTAAACTCGAGGCCGAGCTGTTGCTCCAGAGACGCGAGGGTCATCGGATCGACCGCACCTCGACGCCCAGGGGCAGCGCCGTCCAGCTGCGGTCAGCGGTCAGAACGCGCGATCGCGCGCGAAGCCCGGTCGCCAGGCAGGCACGGTCCCCGAGGGAGAGGCCATAGGAACGAGTCTCCAGCCAGAGCCTTGAGGCCAGGTCTGCGTCGTCAGCGTCGAAAGGAAGGACGGTTAGTCCAGCGGCTTCCAACCCCTCCAGTAAGCCCGCCACCTCCGCCCCACGCGCCAACGACTTTTGCACGACCTCGGACCAGTTAACGCTGGAGATCACGGCGCCATCGACGGCAGGGCGGACCACCGCTGCCCCGGGCTCGTTCTGCAGCAAGGCGAGCAGCGCGGAGGAATCGAGCACCCAGGACGGTACATCTCCGTCCGTCACTGCTCTGCTTGTCTCCGGCCTTCTGCATGGCGTTCGGCTATGAGCTCGTCAGCGAGACTCACGCCGGGCGGGATTCCTTCGAAACGGCGCTGCAGCCGGTCGAGGATGTTGTCGCTGGTCTCCAGAACCAGACGGCCGTCATCGAGATGGGCGACGAGCCTATCCCCCTCGCGGATCCCAAGACGCTTACGCAACGCGGACGGGATGACAACCCGGCCCTGCGGGCCGATCCTGACCTCGAACGATTGATTTACTGGCATGTCAGAACTCATTGTGGCACGCTCCGGGCCGACGTGCCACATTTTCGGGCAGGTCGTGAGACGACCGTAAGGTTGCGTGCTCAGACTGCCGCGGGCTCGGGTAGCGCCGATGGCTCCGGCGGTGCGGGCGGGGATGGGCGCCGAAAGGTCGAAAGAATGAGCCCGCCGAAGGCCAGGAGTGCAGCCAGGCCTACCAGCAGGAAGCCGGCGATCGGAACGAGGCCCACCAGCGTGATGATCACGACCCCCAGCAGTAGCGCCCACACCCAGTGAATCGGTCGACCAAACCGCTCCAATACCCAACGGCCGACCGCGATTCCGGCAAGCGGCACGCTCGAAATCAGCGCGATCGCGTATGCGGCCAGGATGATCAGCCCGATCCACCAACCACCGACCAGGAGCCCGAAAACAAAGGTGACCAGCGCGGCAAAAGGAACTATCAGAAGCAGGACAAGGCCCAGCACAACGCTCATGCCGGGCGAGCGCGAGACCGTCGCCATCGTTCGAGCGCCGATGCCGGGGGAAAGCACCTCGAGAAGAAGTCCGAACACGAAGAGCCCGATTACGCTTCTTATCCAGACGATGAAGATATCGAGGGCCCGGTTCGGGGGCTGCTCCTCACCTCTGCGCTCGCGCACGTTTCGCTGAATGCCACCCTGGACCGAGGCGCCCTGGGCGATCTCGGCCTCTGAATCGCTCTTGTAGCGGAGCTGGCCGTTGATGCTAGCCCCGGGATTCAGCCGCAGGCTGCCGACCTCAGCCTCGACGTTGCCACCAACCTGACCGCCGATCGTGACGTCACCGGCGCCCGCGAACACGTTGCGCCCAACGCGGGCGTCGAGCCTGGCCGAGCCCGTCCCCGTGTACACATCCCGTCCGACGCTCGCCCGCGAGCCGATGGTCAGATTGCCGGCCCCGACCACGACGTCCTCCCCCACGCGACCGTCGATACTGACGTCGCCCGCCCCGGCGCGAACGCTGCCACTAACCTCGCCGGGGATGCGGACCTGGCCCGCGCTGGCGATCACGTCCCCCGACACGGTTCCGGAGATCGTTACGGCGGCGGCGCCCGCGATCACGTCCCCTCGGACGGTACCCAGCACGTCTACCGTGCGGCCAAACGCGTAGAGGTCGTCGTTAATGGTCTCATTCGGGCCGACGACGATGACGTCTCCCGGGCGCATCTCGGCGGCAAGGGCCGCGGGAGAAAAGAGCGCCAGGAGCAGAATGGCGAGAAGGATCGCGGTGAGAGTCTGTCTAAAACTCCGTTGCGCTGGTGAAGCTGAAGCGGCCGATTCGTAGCGATGGAACACGGGTGCCCCCAATCTCGTCCTGCAGCATCATCGGCTCTCGGCCGATGGCCTCGATGTTGGAGAGCGCATCCAGCACGCTCTGCGTGAAGCGGAGGTTGTGCACCGGGCGGGTGATCTCGCCATTCTCGATAACGAACGTCCCATCCCGCGTCATTCCCGTCAAGATCGCCTTCGTCGGCTGCACGACGTTCACGTAGTGGAATCGAGTCACCCAGAGGCCGTGGCGGATGCCGGCGAGAAGCGCCTCGCGGTCGGCGTCACCGGGCGCGAGGAACAAGTTCAGCGGCATAGGCCCGTAGCTATTCGGCGCGGGCAGCGCGTGGCCCGTCGACTCCTTACCCTCTCGGCCGGCGGTGAAGGAATCGTAGACGACCCCTTGCGCAATCCCACGGTCGAAGAAGACGACCCGTCGCTTGGGCACACCCTCGAAATCGAACGGCATGGGCACGCCCGCTGGATCGAGCCCATCGTCCCAGAGGGTGACGTTGTCTCCGACGATTTGCTCGCCGACGTGCCCGTTCATGAAGCTGCGACCCTCCTGGACCGAGAGCGCCCCGAGCCCGATGAACGAGAGATAGTCGACCATCGTGCCGACGGCATACGGCTCGATAATCGTGGTGTACTCCCCGGGATCCAGGTGCACCGGGCTCCGGCTCCGCAAGGTCTTCTCGATCGCCTCCCGACCGGCTGAGTCAACATCGACCGTGGTGGCATCCACCGCTGTCCGCTCGGCATACCCGGAGCTGTCCTCACCCATAACGACGGTCTTGAAGGAAGCATGGGTACGAGCGTCGTACGCCCACACGCCCCGTGAGTTGGCGACCCCGAGCTCGAGCTCACCCGTGCTCCAGGCGCCCGACGCATCCAGACCTCTGGCTATCGCCTGGTCGCACACGCCCTTTACGTCCAGCGCGCGGCGTTCGGGCGTGTAGGCCGCGGTGGCCGAGGAGTAGGCCGAGACCGGCGTGATCGGCTGGGGGCCGGGGAGACCTTTGAAGTCCGGGTTTTCGGGCACGTAGCGGGCGCTCTCGGCTGCGCGGTGCGCGGTCTCGCGCAAGGCGCGCTCGTCAGTCCGCGTCGTGGTTGCCACGCCGATCCGCGTGCCCAGCACCGCTCGAACGCGGACCTCGATGCCTGCTTCGAAGACGTTCTGGTGAATCGTCGAGCTTGCGAACCGCGTGAGGGCGCTCTCATCGGCGCTGATGACGACCTCGGCCTGGTCGGCGCGCGTCGCCTCCAGAGCCTGCGTGGCTATGCGCCTGAGGGCGTCCTCACCGTGCATTAGCCGCGGTCCTGAGTCACGGGTCGCGAGTCCCGCGTCACGAGAGAGTTCGGACCCGAAACTCGGGACCCGCGACTCGGGACGCGAAGCTAGACAATGCCAACCCTGACGTTGCGGAAGCGGGCTGCCGCGGTCCCGTGCCCGACGTGCATCGTCTGCGGCGGCTGGCCTTTACCGCAGTTCGTCGTCCCCCACATCCGCCACTCTCGGCACACGGCGTCGCAGGAGCCCCAGAACTCGGGCGTGATGCCGGCGTACGTAGGGTTCTTCAGCATCCGGCCGAGTTTCCCGCCGACGATCTCCCAGGCGATCTCGGTGCCGAATTGGAAGTTGAGGCGCTTGTCGTCGATGCTCCAGCTTCGGTTCGTGTCCAGGTACAGGCCGCGGTCGGTATCGGCGATCAGGTCATCGAAGCCCCACTGCCCCGGGAGCAGATTGATGTTCGTCATGCGGATGATGGGGAGGCGACTCCAGCTGCCTGCCCGCACGGTGCCGTTGCTCGGTTTGTCGAACCGCGCGGCCGTCTCGCGGGACGACAGGTAGTCGACGAATCGGCCTCCGCTGATCAGGGGAGTGAAGCCGGCCGGCACGCCCTCGTCGTCCCATCCGAACGTTCCGAGGCCGGTGGGCACCGTCGCATCGGCGACGATGTTCACGTGCTCGGAGCCATACTTCATTCCGATCTTGTCCGGAGTCAAAAAGCTCGTGCCCGCGTAGGCCGCTTCCATACCGAGAACCCGATCGAGCTCCACGGCATGCCCGCACGACTCATGGACCTGCAGCGCCATCTGCGTCGGATCGATGACGACGGTCGTGAACTCGGAGGGGCACTGGGGAGCGCCGAGCAGCAGGACCGCTTGCTCGGCCATGCGCGGGGCGTTCTCGACGAGCTGCATCGCCTCGATCAGCTCCCAGCCGCCGGTGCCCTGGTGGCGCCCGAAGCTGTTGGGGAAGGACCGCTGCTGGACCTCGCCCTCGCCGACGGCGGTCGCCACGATGCCCCCGCCGGTCTCCACCAGGTCCTGCTCGACGTAGCTCCCCTCGGTGCTGGCGTAGGTCTTTCGAATGCGAAGGCATTCGAGCGCCGCCTCTGCGATTGCAAGGCCGCCCACTCCGCGCATCGCCGCGTCAGCCCTCAGCAGCAGCGCGATCTTGTCGCCGACTGGCACCGCGAACGGGTCTTTCTGGAAGGGAGTTCGGTACGTGCCCTGCGAGACGACGGGCGATCCGAGCTGCACGTTCTCGCGCTTCGCGAGAACGCTGGATCTAGCGATCTCGACCGCGAGCGCCGCGATACGATCGACCTCGGGGCCGCTCAGCACCGCGCTGGCGGCGAACCCCCAGGCGCCGTCCACGAGCACGCGGATGTTGAAGCCCTGGCTTTCTTCTTCGAGCAGCGCATCTACCGCGCCGTTCTTCGTGGAGATCGACTGAACGCGCCGCTCTTCGAACCGCACGTCAGCGAAGCTCGCTCCACGGAGCTGAGCCAGATCGAGGGCGCGCCGAGCGTAATCGCGCACTTTTCTCCTCGATTACGGGGGTAGGCCGGCATTTTACAAGCATCGGCCGAGAGCCACAGGCCAGACGACTGGGACGACTGCTCTGTTGTATTGTCATTGAAAGCGACAGCGAGGAATCCGTGGTCGCGATAGCGCGGATTCCTCGCTGTCGCTCGGGACGACAACCGGCTAGAGGTCGCGCATGGCCGACAAAGCGGATCACGAAGCCCTCGACGAGCTGCTCTCTATCGTCGCTCGACTCCACGCGCCGGAGCCCGACGGCTGCCCGTGGTGCCTGGCACAGACCAGCCAGACGCTGGCGTACGAGCTGGTGAAAGAGGCCTATGAAGTCGAGGACGCGGCGCGTCACGAAGACGCAGGAGCAACGCGGGCCGAGCTTGGCGACGTGCTCCTGCTGATCGTGACTCTCGCTCATCAGGGTTCCGCCGCGGGCCAGTTCAACCTGGAGGGCGTGCTCCGCGGCGTCGCGGACAAGGTCGTGCGGCGACACCCGCACATCTTCAGCGAAGCGACGGCCTCCACAGCCGACGAAGTGCTGCGGAACTGGGAGGCGATCAAACAGCAAGAGGATGCCGCCCAGACATCGAGCCTGGCGTCGATTCCGCGCTCACTGCCGGCGCTGATGCGCGCCGACGAGATGCAGCAACGAGCCGCGCGCGTCGGTTTCGACTGGCCAGATTCGTCGGGGGTGCTCGACAAGATCCGGGAAGAGATCGCGGAGCTCGACGCGGCGAAGGCTGGAGCGGAAGAGATCGAGGAGCTCGGCGATCTGCTGTTCGCGCTCGTCAACCTCTCGCGACGCATGGGCTTCTCCGCGGAAGGCGCCTTGCGCCAGGCCTGCGACAAGTTCGCCCGACGCTTCGCGTCGATCGAGGAGGCCTGCCGGAATCGCGGCGTGAAGCCGCAGGACTTATCGCTCGAGCAGCTCGACGAGCTATGGGAGCTGGCGAAGGCAGACGAGCGGGCATAGCGTAGCTGGCCACTTAGGTCGCCGTGAACTCGGTTTTAGGGCTCTTCAGGCGGGACGACCGGCTCGATGGCTGCGAGCAGCGGCTCGATGTCGCTGTTGATGGTCTCCTAGATCAGCTCCAAGTCGATACCCCGGTAGTCGTGGACAAGTCGGTTTCGGAGGCCGATGATTTCGGGCCACGGAACATCGGACATTGCTTCCCGGGTGGCGGGGGTAAGCCGGTTCGCCGCTTCGCCGATATCCTGCAGCAGCTTCATGAACGCGAGCTGGTGAACTCGGCTTTCCTCGAAGTCTGCGTGATCGACTGTTCTCGCTAGCTGCCTGATTTCGCGCGCCGCGAGCACGATGTCGAGCAGGTATGCATCATCCGGCGACATGAACGGGTTCGAGCGAACCTAGGATGTTCTTCCGCCGGATGTAGTTTGGGCTCCGCTCGACGGCCTTTCGCTCGACGAGGTCGACCGGCCGCCCGAAAATATCCGCGAGCTCGGATTCCATCTTCGTCAGCTCGTGCAAGGATGGTCGGATACCCGGCTTGTACGAGACTAGGACGTCAACGTCGCTATCGGGCCCAAAATCGGGCCGGACCGCCGAACCAAAAAGCCACATGCCCGCGACCTGGTGACGCTCGCAGAAGTCGTGGATTTGCTGCCGAGGAATGCGGATCTGAGGGCTGATCAAATTTAGGCTCACTGAATCGGGGCTGTTGAGCTCGCCCGGTTTTCGCTCGCGGGGGTCTTCCACTGTCCAGTATCTGCGCCGGAGTTCCGGAGTGTCAAAGGCCGAGCGCGAACTGGTCGCCTGGTCTGGTCTATTGCGACCCTTGCCTATAGCCGAGGCGCGTATGGCCGGCCTCGTCGTAAAGCGGCTGTGGAGACCTGCACGCTGCGGGCGACACAACTGGAACCAAGAAAGGGTCGGGGAGGCCGGATTTGAACCGGCGACCTCTGCGTCCCGAACGCAGCGCGCTAACCAAGCTGCGCTACTCCCCGGTTAGTGGCGGAGGGGGAGGGATTCGAACCCCCGGAGCCTTTCGACTCAGCCGATTTCGAGTCGGCCGCACTAGACCAGACTATGCGACCCCTCCGGGCGCATTGTACAGGAAGCGGGCAGCTGTCAGCCGCCAAATCAGTCAGCCAGAACGCCCACGCGCCGCGCTGCGAACCCCCGGACGGCGTCGGCGAACGCGGCCGGCTGCTCGGCGTAGGTCACGTGACCCGATCCACGCAGCTCGACCAGCTCCGCACCCGGGGTGCCCTCGGCGAGCAGGTCGGCGATCCGCATCAGGACAGGGTGGCTCCGGTCGCCCTTGACGACAAGGCAGGGAACCTGCACCCCGGCGAGATCGTGCCGTTGGACCTGGTACGGCGGCATCTGCAGGTCAGGCAGCAGCTCGCCCGCGTTCGCGCGGTAGATCTCCCGCCGCTCCTCGTCGATCGCCCGCCACAGGCCCGGGCACATGTAATCGAAGAAGGCGTCGACGGCCGCGCGCGGCCCGCCGGCGGCCAGGGCCGGCTGCAGAATCGCGCCGAGCTCGGCCTGGATCTCGGCCGCGGCGGCGGGGTCGAGCGCGAACACCGGGGGCTCGGAAAGCACCGCGCCGCCCAGCAGCTCGGGATCGCGCAGCACGACGTCGAGGGCGACGCGGGCGCCGCCGCTGCTGCCCACGAGCAGGCATGGTGTCAGGCCGAGCGCGCGGATCAGCGCCGCGGCGTCGTCGCCGTGCAGCTCGACGGTGCGCTGCTCGAGGTCGCCGAGCGAGCTGCGGCTGTGGCCGCGGCGGTCGTAGGTCACGCAGCGGAAGCGGTCGGCCAGCCGGTCAACCTGGTCGTCCCATACGTTCGCGTTGCCGCACATCCCGTGGATGAACAGGAGCGGCGGGCCCGAGCCGCGCTCCTCGTAATAGATTTCGGCGCCGTTTAGCGTGACGGTAGGCATCGCACTCCCTCCCAGCGATCTTTCGGGCGCTACCCCCGGGTCGTTGTGAGCGCCCCTTCACTCGCGACCACCTCCCGGATGAAGTCGAGCACCGCGGGCTCGGCCGGGTTGATCATATGACCGCCCGGGACAAGCACCCGTCCGCGCGTTGGGCAGCGCCGCCGCCATCACGTAGGTCGTCTCCCGCAACGCTTCCGGCGAATCGGTCGCCGCCACCAGCAAGGTCGGCTGGTGGCGGCCAGCGCGGCCGGGTCGACCTCCAGCTTCCCACCCCGAAGCTCGGCGAGGACGGCCGGACCATTGGCGGTGAGCATGCGCTTCACCTCATCCGGGAGCTCTTCCCAGGTGGCGTCGCCGAGCGCATCCCGGCAAACTACTTCGGCCACAGTGTCGGCCCCCCCGGCGGCGGCCGCAAGCGCGCGCTCGGTCAATTCCTCCACCCATATCCGAGCCCCGGATGACAGGTTCGCGGTCGCTCCTTCGAGGAGGATGAGCGCCCGCACGCGCTCCGGGTAACGGAGAGCCAAATCAGTGGCGACCTCACCGCCGTAGCTGCGGCCGATCACGATGGCCGGCGTGGCGGAGAGGGTTTGCAGGAGCGCGGCCGCGTCGTCGGCGTGCTGGGATACAGTGGTGGTGAGGTAGGGCTCGGGCCGCTCGCTGCGCGTGCAGCCGCGGCGATCGTAGGTGATGACGCGCCCGAGCGGCGCCAGCTCCTCGGCTGCCCCCTGCCACATCATGGCCGAGCTGAGCGATCCGTGGATGCACAGGATCGGGTCACCCTCGCCCCGCTCTTCGTAGTACAGACGAATCGAACCAGCCTCTCCGTCGGACTCGGTGGTCTTGAGCGAAACGGTAGGCATCGCAGTTCCTCCTTTAGCGAGCTGCCGCCAGCCTACGGCCGCCGCGGCGGCCGCCGCATCGCGCGACCGCGCTATTTCGGGAGGATGTCGTGCTCGAGGGCGAAGACCGCAGCGCCGGCCCGAGTGGAGACGCCGATCTTGTCGTAGATGTGTCGCACGTGGTGGTCGGCCGTAGCCGGCGCGATGACGAGCGCCTCGGCCACCTGCCGCTTGCTGAGCCCGCGGCTGATCAAGCGGAGCACCTCGATCTCACGGTCGGTCAGCCCGGCCGGCCAGGCCCGTCGGGTCGGCGCGACGCGTTGGCCGGCGGCGTGGAGCACGGCGCCGGCGGCACCGCGGTCGAACCGCCCCGCCGCCACCTCCGCGTTCAATTGCGCCGCGGCGTCGTCCGGCTCGCGCGCGCGGCGGTGCGGGCGCGGCTGGCTCATGGCCTGGTAAGCGTCGGCCACGGCGAGCAGGCGGGCGGCATCCGAGGGGGCCGCCCCGCCGCCGCGGTGGTAGCCGGAGCCGTCGAGCCGCTCGTGGTGCCTGCCCGCGATCTCCGTCAAGGGCGCCAGAGCTGGCGAGCGGGCCAGGATCCGCTCGGTGTAGTAGCTGTGGAGGCGCACCCGCTCCCAGTCGGCGTCCGAGAGCGGGCCGGGCTTGTCCCACACCCCGTTCGGCACGCCGACGCTCCCCAGGTCGTGCACGAGCGCCGCGCGACGGAGCGCCTCTGCCTCGCCGGCGGGTAGGCCGAAGGGGGCAGCCGCGGCCCCCGCGAGAGCCGCTACGCCCCGCGAGTGCCCGACTGTGAACGGCGACTTGAGGTCTACGAAGTCGGCGAACACCTCCAGGACGCCGTCCAGATCGGACTCGGCGACGCGGACGCGCGGCTCGGGCTCGGCCTCCATCACCCGCTCCCAGACCGAGCCAGCGCCGATCTCCTCGACGAGCGCCGACCCGTATCGCTCGAACGCGTCCACGACCGCGGGATCGTAGGCGGCCCCGCGCCGCCGGCTCACGATGGCACGGACCTCGTCCGGCTCGCCAAGCCCCTGCAGTACGTCGATGTCGCGCGCGAGGTAAACAATCCGCGACGACAGCTCGATCTGCTCGCCGGCCAGGCCGGCTGGCAGGCCGTGGCCGTCCCACCGCTCGAGCGCGTGGGCGAGGCCGCGACGCGCGCCCGGCCCGAGGCCCAGGCGGCGGGCCAGATTTTCGGCCAGCTCACAGTGGGCCACGACTCCGCGGCTAATGCCGGCATCGTTGATCAGGGCCCCGCCCACCGCCCGCGCGCGGCCGAGCAGCCCCTGGCCACGGCCGAGCCCGGTGACGATGTGGCCGAGGATATCGAGCGTTGAGCCGCCCAGGACCGGCGCCACAGCCGCGCGGAACGCGATGTCGTCACCGCCAACGGCCGCGGCCGTCTCGTGCGCGTCGGCCGTGCAGCCGAGGAACCGGAGCAGCGCCACGTAGTACACGTCGCCGAGCTGTTCGCCACGAAGCCCAAGCGCCTCACCGAGCCGCAGCGAGACCAGGCACGTCCGCAGCGCGTGCTCCATGGGCTGGCCCATGCCCAGGTCCGTGGCCAGCGAGAGCGCCGTCACCAACTCGGCAAGCCGCAGCTCGGCCACGCCCTCTCCTCCGCCTTACGGCCAAGCGCCAGCCGGTTACTCCGCCACTCGTAGGCTGGACGCCTGCGTCCGCCGTTCACGCCGTGAATGCTAAGCCACGGGCACTATCACATCTGCTCCGGGGCCGTAACCCCAATCAAATCCAGCACGTTGGCGAGCGCCGTCTTGGTCGCGGCAACGAGCTTGAGGCGGGCCTTCGTCAGCTCGGGGTCGTCGCCGATGACTCGACACTCCGTATAAAAGGCGTGGAAGGCCGTCGCGAGCTCCGTGGCGTAGTGGGGCAGCGGGTGCGGCGCCAGCGAGGCCGCGGCGTCGGCGACGATCTCGGGCAGCACCAGCATCTTGCGGATGAGGGCAAGCTCGGCATCGTGCGCCAGCAGCGAGACGTCGCCGGCGCTGTAGTCGGTGTCCTCGGCGCGCCGCAGGATGCTTACAATTCGCGCGTGCGCGTACTGGACGTAGTAAACGGGGTTGACGTCCGACTGCGTCTTCGCAAGGTCGAGGTCGAAGTCCATCATCGCGTCCGGCGAGCGGCCGACCAGGAAGAAGCGGATCGCGTCGGGGCCGACCTCGTCCAGCACCTCGCACAGGCTGACAAAGTTGCCCGTCCGCTTGCCCATGGACACGGGGCGCCCATCCCGAAGCAGGTTCACGAGCTGGTAGATGAGCACCACGAGGCGCGATTGGTCGACGCCGAGCGCCCCCACCACGCTCTTCATGCGCGGCACGTGTCCCTGGTGGTCGGCACCCCAGATGTCGATCGCCAGGTCGTAGTTCCGCTCGACCAGCTTGTCGTAGTGGTAAGCGATGTCTGACGCGAAGTAGGTCGGCAGCCCGTTGCTCCGCACCAGCACGTTGTCCTTGTCCTCGCCGAGCGCTGACGACGCGAACCAGGTGGCGCCCTCTCGATCCACGACGAACCCTCGCTCGCGTAGG